>Ga0210247_100410_pt1 | contig 40590 bp, 25 predicted proteins | sample ChrtobMetP3_16mM_FD_155449 | JGI IMG/M metagenome (GOLD analysis project Ga0210247, IMG submission 155449) | Chrysochromulina tobin associated microbial communities from unialgal haptophyte culture, Seattle, Washington, United States - P3_16mM | ecosystem: Host-associated > Algae > Haptophytes >... | reverse complement strand
AGTTGGTCTCAATGTTCTCGAGCAGCTCGCCGTTGGTGTTGTGGCTGCTGATGCACGACACGAACGGGGCCCGCGCTGGGGCCGCGGGAATGGATGGTGGCGGCGGCGTGGCCGCGGCGAGGGCGAGAGTGAGTAGCAGCTGATGCGCGAGGCGCATTGTCAAAAACGTTCTCGATGATCAAGGCGGAATGGAGCTTTGGGCATTTCCAAATCTTTTTCGAGTTCAAGCGCCCGTCCATGCATGCAAATTCCCGAAACAGATTTTTCGTGCTTGGCAAATATGCGTGCGTGAGCGGGCTGAGACGCTGATGTTTAGACGCAGTGTGGCAAACGGTGGTCGGCGCGCGGATCGGCTCATTCCTAACGCGAAGCTGCCAATGTCACGCGCCTCTTGTCGCTTGTGCTGCGTGCTCCAAGCTCCATCTGGGCGCGAGGGCACGGCCGCTGAGCCACTCGGCTTCTCTGGGCGCTCGACGGTACCGGTACGACGCAATAGTTGCGCACGATGAGCGACGAAGATGCGAAACCCCAAAAGGGTACATGTAGCGCACCAGTCGGGTGTTAACAAATCAAGGTAGGAACATATGGCACACCCGATACCAGCATGTCCGCAATCGGTGATGAGACGGTGATGACAACAGGGTGATGGGTTTGTTTGACCGTACATGACCGTATGTAGGAGGCGCATTGACCATTGTCGGGAATCTTAGGCGATCGCCATCGCTCTCCGCGCGCACGCATGGAAGCCGACTAGAAGCCGACGTCGGCGATCCCGCATCATCCCGAAGAGGTCGGTTGCTGTATCCTTCTCAGGTCTATTCATAGCAACTAACCTTCGATCGCAACGCTCGTCCGCGGCACCAACTTTTGAGCGATGCCTTGGGACACGCCGCCGCCCTCGCGCCCGCCTCGTGGCGCGTCGCCCGCGCCCAGCGGCGACTCCGGCACAAGGAAGAAGAAGAAGAAGAAGTCGAGCAAGAAGCTGGTCGGCACACCAAAGAAGCTGGTCTCCGAGGCCAGCGTGTCCCTCGCCACGCACAAGGTGGCCGACGCGCTCGAGTCACACGAGCTTGAGATCTACGTTGGCGAAGACCACCTCGGCCTGGTGCTGTGCGATCACCCGCTGGGTGTGATGGTGCAGGCCGCTGAGCCCTTTGACCTCGCGTACATGTCGGGGCTGCGCCAGGGGGACGTGATCACCACCATCCAGGATCGGCGAGTCTCGCGCCACGCGGCCGCGGCCGCCATCCTCTTCGAGCAGGCCAATGCGGCCGAGAGGACCTCGCTCTTCGGCGTCATCAATCGCGCGCCGCTCCGGCTCAGGTACCACACGGCCGTCGACTGTGACCGCTTCTTGCTAAAGCGGCGCAGTCTGCCGCGCCTCGCAACCATCGACGCGTCGCAAGGCGGCCAGCCTGGACTGACTTTGGGTAACCATCCTTTAGGGGTGGTGGTGCTCGACGCGGTGTCGGACGACCTGGGGGCCAGAGCCGGCTTATGCACAGGGGATGTGATCGTGACGCTGCACGGCAGAGCTGTCCACGAGCATCGCGTCGCGGCGCAGCTCCTAGAGGACTGCGCCGCTGCGCGCGTGACGGTGCGCATGACGTCGTACACGGCCGAGGCGGCGGCCACCGAGCTCGTCCTTACCAACCCGTTCGGAGCATGGTCCAGCAGCAGCGCAACCACTGCCACGGCGCATCGTCCGCTCACCACGACGCTGGAGCAGTCCCCCGCTGATGACGGTGATGACGCCAAAAAGATCCGATGGGATCAGCCGGCGCATACAATTCCATGGGACGCCAAGTCGGTGACGGCCTCGTCCAAGCGAGACGCGAGTGCGCTAGCCACGTACAAGTACGCAGCCGAGCCATCTGAGGCTTGCATCAGCAGCAGCAGGCGCGCAGCATCAGCAGCAGCAGGCGCAGCACGAGCAGCAGCGGGCACGACGGCCGCGGCAGTCAACGGAGAGGCGGGCGCTGACAACCTTTTGACGCCAGCCGACGCGTCATACGCTGCATCCTGGCACGAGAAGGAGGTCATCGCCGGAAAATTGAGCGAGATCGTCGCCGGCAAGAAGGGCGCGCGCGCCGCTTCACCGGCGGGTAAAGGCAGTGGTAGCAGCCGCGGCGCGGCGCGGGCATGGGTGCGAGCGGCGTCCGCGTCGAGCATCTACGGCCAAACAATACCTGTCTTATGAAACTTGAATGCCTCTTCGCCGCCGTACGCCGGCGCGCGGCGGCTCCGCCATGTGTACCTATACGACACCGCTAGTCGAGCCTTTTGTACCAATAGCGTGCGACCGCACACTATTCTTACTACAAAGATCAAAGATCAAAGTATACAACAATGTATCGGTACAACCTTGAATCTACAAAACCAGCTGTACAAAACTAGCCTCTCGTGTCGCCTTTTACTACCTTAACCTTCTGTACCTTTAACCTTATTTGTTATTTAAGCGTTATATACCTCGCCTGTGGTTACTCCCGTAGATCGTATATAGGGATCCTTATAAATTTATAAATTTACTTTAAGCCGTATATTAATACGCACCACTTTCGTCACTTGCCTCTCGCGTAAGGGGTTCGTAAGGGGTCCGACCCGCCACTGGTCTGTTTAAACTTCGTTGGTTGCAGCTAAGTTAACTAAGGAGCTTGTTGGTCCGCATGAATTGAAAAATCACTCATGGGTCGGTTCTATGCACGCTTATTCGTGTGTGGCCGTTGGGCCGTGGGTAACCGACTGACTTCGAGATCGTGCTCAGTATGGCGCTTTTTCGAATGTTTTTCGCGCGTCATTGCGAAGCGCCCAGGAGTAGCGCGCAATGGCGTGGCGCCATCCATCGCTGCTGCACGGCCTGCACTCGCGCGAGCTCGGCACCCCGCCTCGTGACAAAGGTGTGCGCGCGCATATCTCTCATCGTCGTTTTCCTTCTGCGCTTCCTGGTTCTCATGCCACCCCGTCACATGGCATGCTGCGCAGGTCGGCTCTCGCGCCGCTCGCTGCTTTACAGCATGAGCTGCGACCCGGAGACGGACAGCCATCCAATCGGCACTGGCGAGGCGCCCGTATTTGCGGCCGAGTTCTGCCGCCAGCCGGGCTACGAACACATTGTGGCCGTCTCTGACGAGGAGGGCTTGGTGACCGTGCTCGACACCAATCGCAGCCGGCAGTCGCAAGCGGCCGAGGGACGGCGTGACTGGCGGGCGCACTACAATGCCATCTTCGCTCTGGCCTGGGTGCCGGGGCAGCAGCGCCTCCTCACCGCCTCAGGCGACCAGACGTGCCGTCTCTTTGACGTACAGACGCAGGTGGAGCTACGAGCCTTTCACGGACACCGCGGCTCGGTCAAGGCGGTGGCATCGCTAGACGCGCACGTGTTCGCGTCGGGCGCGCGCGACGGCACCGTGTGCATCTGGGACGCGCGCCTCACGCAGGAGCGCCCGGTCACCATGCTCGCCGACGTGCACGCGCCCCCCGCCGGAGCTGCCTTGAAGCGGCGCCGTTCGGGCCACCCGACCCCTGCGAGCGTCTCGTCGATCCTCTTCCTTGGCGAGGACGTGGCGAGCGCGAAGCTCGTGAGCGCAGGAGCCACCGACGGCGCGATCAAGCTCTGGGATATGCGTGCGCTGGCCACGAGCGGCGGCGGCGGCGGCGGCGGCGGACGCGGCCGAGGCAGCCGAGGCGGGCGGGGCAAAGCCGAGGCGGGCGGCAGCAGCGTAGGCTGCTCCTCCTCTTCTTCATCCTTGCACACCTCCTCCTCCGCATCGGGCAAAGGCGCTCCGTCGCCTCTCGTGACGCTGCACCCCCCGTGCGGCAGCCACGCGCGCGCGCGCGGCATCGTCTCCCTCTCGGCCGACGTCACAGGCACACGCCTGCTCGCGGCTTCGACCAACTCGAAGATCTACGTGTACGACACGCGATGGCACGTCAAGTCCACGCACCACCCGACTGGCGGCTCGCTTGAGGAGCACGTGCTCAGCTTCGGCGGACACGCCGTCGACTCCTTCTACGTGAAGACGACCTTCTCGCCCGACGGGCACTTCATCGCCTCAGGCTCGAGTGATGGCGGCTTGTATGTATGGGAGGTGGCGCGACCCGAGCTCCCGCCCTTTGTTTACTGGGGGCACAAGTCGGAAGTGACGGCGGTGGCGTGGCGTTCCGACGATTGGAGCACTCTCGTCTCGGCCAGCGACGATATGAGCGCTCGAGTGTGGCGTGTCGACCGCGAGCGCGGGCCGAGCCTCAATGCTGACGCGCCCTACCCGTTGCTCCGTCACCCGTCGGGCCGCCCGAGGCTTGATCCCACAGGGATCCCCACAGGGATCCCCACAGGGATCCCTGCGACTGGGGACGAGACCGTGGCTGCTGCGGCGGCGGGTGCTGATGAGCTGTTCGAGGGCGCCGGGCGGCGCGAGAGCTTACCGCCCTTCACTCCGCAGACGCTGCCGCAGCCGCTGCTGCAACCGCCCATGGAGCTCGGTCCCCCGCTGCCGCCGCCCTCGCTCTTCTCGCCTCTGCCGGCGCTCGAGGGCACAGAAGATGCACGGAGCGCTGCCGTGGGCACCGATGATGCTCCTGCGGCCGCCGTCGCGCCCGCTCGCAACTCTCTGCGGGGCTGGCTGCTGAGTACATCTCCTGGTGGCTCGTCGTCGGGTCGCTGAGCTATGACCGCTCTAAATGTTTCTTGCGGCGGGGGTATGTTGGGCTGTGGTGAGCCCCGCGCTGCAGCGGAGCAGCGCGGCCACCGCTGCACGGAGCACGCGCATGGGCCATTGCTCATTGTTCGCGCACCAACGCGACACGTCACGTTCAACGTGCCAACGTCGCGCAACGACCGGGTCTGGCCACCCGACCGTTGCACGGTCCACCGGTGCGTCCGCTTCGGGTGCGCACGATCCACGAATGACCAATGTTATCGTAGAACACCGTAGCTACAGGTACAGCGGTATGTCGTATAATTTTACACGGTGTTGTAATTATACACGGTATATTTAATTGCAAAATTATTGATGACCACCGGACCGCTGGCACTCGTCGTGTCCCATGTCGGAACACGCACAGCGTGACGCACGCGGCCGCCACTCGACTCGATCACACACGCCTCAAAGGAAGTTTAGCTTGCGGCGAGCGCCCACACACGCCCGGGCAGCAAACCTGGGGGCGCACACTGTGCGCGTCCCTGGGCCGCTGCTTTCCGTTCGAGATGACATGCACTGGCCGCAGCTTTGGTGCGCTCTGGTCCTCATTCCGCAGCGGCAGGCGCGGCCGGGGGTGGATTTAACTCCATGCGTTCCTTGAATGCCTCCTCGACCGCCATGAAGGCAGCCTCGAGCTTGTCCTCCGGGCTCTCGCCTTCCTTGGCCTCCTCCTTGGGCACGACGGGCGCATCGTCCCCCGCATCCTTCTCGGCCTTTCGGGTCTCGGCGCGCTGTTGCACGTAGGCGACGCGCTTGTGCTCGCGCAAGAAGAAGTTGATCGCAAACTGCTTCTCATTTTGGACGGCTCGGCGCATGTTGCGAGGCACATCCATGACGTGCACGGTGCCCTGATCGTCGCCAATCGCGAGCAACTGTCGCGAGGCGGAGACCATGTGGAACTCCATCGAGGTAATCGCTCCCGGCGTGGCAGTGACGACCATCGAAGGCTCGTGCGAGCGGTCGTTCAGGTCCCACACGTCGATGTTGCCGTCCTGGCGCGCGAGGAAGAGCACCGCGGGCCGCGAGGGCGACCAGGCGCCGCAGGTGTAGCAGCAGCTGCAGAAGGGCGAGACGAAGAGGGGCGAAGACACCCCATCCATCCAAACGTTGAACGTCCAATCTCCCAAGGTGAGATAGATCTTGGGCATGAAAGGCGAGCGCTGCAGCGCGACGCACGGGCCCGTGTGCGCGGGGATCACCATGCGCACACCCTTGATGGAGTTGGGCTCCGACGCCGGCGCGATCAGCTCCACCATCGCCAGCTCGCCCTCCTCGGTCGCCATGTACAGCCGACACGCGTCCGTCGGCTCGTCGCCCATGTCAAGGCGCACAAATGTGGGCGAGAGCTCATAGCCGCCGTCGGGGTTGAGCAGCGGCATCTTGAACGTGGGCGCCCAACCCTCGGGCTTCTTCGTCTTCGCGCCTTCATCCTTCTTCGTCTCGTCCGGAGGTGGCTCGACGCTTTTGCGCAGGTCCCAAAATCCGACGGTGCCATCTCCGGCGACCGAGATGAACATGTTGACCTCGTCGTCCTTGCGGCTCTCCTCGCGCTTGAACTTGCCCTTCTCGCTCACGTCGAGGGTGGGCGACATCCAAATGAGGTCGGTCACCGGCTTTCGGTGCGACGTGTCCACGGCCGTGAGCACCGACGGCTTGGCAAAGATCGTCGAACTCGAGTCGATCGCACTCGCTCCCTCGGCCCCGGCGTCCTCGAGCGCCTTGGCCTCGAGGGCCTGAGCGCGCGCCTCGGCGAGGTTGTAGAGCGCCACCTGGCCCGTCTCGAGGCCCGCGATGATCACGTCCGCGTTCGAGGGGCAGAACTTGAACGAGAAGATGTCGGCGGGCGCCTCGAGCACGTACTGCGGGTTGATCGGGTCCGAAAAGTTCCACAAGAGGATGAAGCCCGTCACCGCGCGGCCCGCGGCCTGCACGCGTTCATCGAAGGAGAGGGTGCGGCAGCCCGCGGTCGCGACCACCGCCTTCGACTGCCACTGGATCGCCGTGAGCAGCCGCCCCCCGCAGTACGAGAGATGGAAGTACGATTGGAGCTCCTTGAGATCGCTATCTGCCTTGTTTCCAAGAGAGGTGTCCTCGTCGGCGAGGTCTGCGAACTCGTCGGCAAAGACGTCGACGATCTCATTCTGCTGGAGCGCCTCGTCGAGCGGCATTCGGATCTTGTGCAGGAACTCGGACATCGCCGCCGAGTCGAGCGCCTGCATCTTCGCCTTGTGCGGAATGTCGATCGACGCGTGCTGCAGCGCCTTGTTCACCGGGCGGAAGTAATTCGTCTGCGACTTGGCGCTGTGCACCATGGGCACGGCCTGGACGGCCACGTGCAGCTCCTTGCGCCGCAGCTCAAAGCTCGGGTCCTTGTACTGCCGGCAGTCGTTCTGCGCCGCGTTCGGGTCGTCGATGGCGTCCCGATCGGAGAAGCGGTACGCGAGGCCGAACTCGCGCCGCTTGCGCACGAACTGCATCACGAAGCGCTCGCGAGTGTACGCGATCGCCTCCTCCTCGATCTCGGCCTCGCTGCCGAGCGAGACCCACGGCTTCGACGCGGGCGGCACGTACGGCTCCTCCTCCTCCTCCTCCTCGCTCTCCTCCTCGGGTGGCTCGCCGTCCGCGGACGCGACCGCCTCTTTCTTCTTCTTTGGCCGCGCCGCCTCCTTTGCCGCCTCCTCCTCGATGACGCGCTGCGCCTCCTCGGGCGTGATGCAAATGAAGTAATTTTGGCCGTCTGATAAGCGCGAGAATGGGCACGCGTGTGTGAGGCAGGCGCCAACCTGGCGGCGGCGGCGGCGGCGGCGGCGGCGGCGGCGGCGGCGGCTGCAACGCGTACAGAGGGCGGGCACGCGGGCGGCACGGGCACGCACAGATTTCATCGTCGTCGAGGCAGACGAGCAACTCATCACCGCCCTTGTACTTTTCGATGAACTTGAGGACGATGTAGAAGTCGGAGATCTTGCCCTTGAATTGGATGGATTTGATCAGCGCCTCACGGCTGATCATCCGATACGGATCATCCTTGGTGGTGACATCGAGACCGAACTCGGCCGCGGAGGCGCCGGTGAGGAAGAGCGGGTGCACGCCATCGGGAACCGGGACCTTGGCCCCTTCCCATTCCGGCATTGTCACGGAGAGTGGTGCGCGTCCCGCGGTGAACGCCGCTCACTCCGCCACAACCACAACAGCAGCGGGTTAGCTGGTGTGAAAGCGCTGTGAAATATCGAAGAGGTCAAGGATCGTTCGCAGATTGACTTCTCGTTTGAAATACATGTAACTGCAACCGTCTGCAACTCAAACTTTTCGCCCTGCCGATGTCGCTCCCCAACGTGAATAAACTGCTCGCGGACAATGAGCTCGCGACAGGCGTCAACGCCTTGATCCACGGGCTTGGTGGGCGCCCGGAGCTCAACGGCGCTCGCGTGGCCATTACGGGGTGGCTCAACGACAAGCAGCGCTGGCGGTGCAAACATGTGGGCACGGGAGAACTTCTCGCTGTCAAGGCGGACAATTTGCAACGAGAGACGGCTGGCAGGCTGCCCCAGCGGATCTTTGATGCCCTGGCTGCCAACGAGCTGGACTTTGTTCGCGCCTGGCTATCGAGTGGCGGCGACATCGATGTTGGGATGCCAGCGCAGCACGTGAATGCAGGCTGGACGCTGCTCATGTGTGCTTGCCACCTTGGACGTGCTGACTGCGCAGCAGAGCTGCTCGGCCGCCACGCGGATGTGAACGCGAGGAGCCACGACGGCGCGACTGCCCTGCTGGTCTCCTTGAATCACCCAAGCGTCCTCCGGGGTCTGCTCGAGTGTGGCGCTCACACGCATCTGCGCTGGGTCGGCCCGGCGTCGGTTGACAAGGGCGTCGTCGTGGGCGGCGGTGGCGCCGTGCTGGTGCCCGGCACGGCGCTACACAATGCCGAGAAGCTGGGGCTCGAGGAGGCGGCCGCCCTGCTCCGCGAGCACGAGCGTGCACAGCCGCCCACGACGGCGCCACCTCGCGACGTCTTCGAGCTCGAGGTCGAGATTTTGACGCGCGTGCTCGCGGCGCGGCTGCTCGCCGACCAGGCGTTCATGGGCGACTTCAAGGAAGACGAGCGGCGCGCATGGACCCAGGTGCGCCGCTGGACGCCGCTGAGGGCCTTTGAAGGCCCTCTGATGGCCTCTGATGGACCTCTGATGACGTCTGATTGCCTCCCTCATCAGGGGCGCATCCGCAGCGCCTTTGCCGACCCAGCCGACGCTGCCGCACTCTCGCGCCGCTTCTCGCGCCACGGCGACGCGCGGCTCGACCTCGAGCACTGGGAGCGGATCGCTGTGGCGGAGACCGTCTTCCTCTCGCGCCGCCCTCGCTTCAAGCAGATCTCCGAAGAGACGAGCGACGAGCTGCCTGGCTTCATGGAGCAGCTGCAGATGATGACCGGCTTCTCGGCGCACAAGATACCCGGCAACCCCTTTGGGCAGAGAGCGGATGATGATTAGCGGAATTCCAACGAGGTTCCGTGCTATGATGGTGCATTCGAGAGACGAGAGTCCGCCGCAGAGGATTCGAGAGACTCGAGAGAGAGCTCCGCGGCCGCGCGGCCGGCATCTCAAACTCGATCCGATCTCCAGAGGGGCACACCTTAGCGACTTATCTATGTCGTCACTGGTGGAGGCGTGACGCGTGAGTAGTAGCACACGATCTTTCATCCGCGGCGCTGCCTCCACTCGCCTCCACGCCTTGGCTCGACGGGCCGACGGCGCGCGAGCGCGCCGGGCGGTGAACCCTCGACAGTCGACACGCCGTCCCTGTGTGCGAACGAATTATTACTATTTTTTACGCATATATATTTCGCTCACACTCCTCACTCGTCACTGCCGGGACGCGGTCACGCGGAACAAGGTCGCAAAAAAAGTGCTAACACCCGCACAAACCCGCACAGCGCAGTCTACTGTCAAAAAAGAGCCATGTCGTGAGACCATTTCCTACCAGCCTCTGGCGACGAGATCCTGACGGCACCTGCGCGGGCGCGCAGCGGTGGTGGCGGTCTTGGTGGCAGCATCGGCGGCGCCCTTGGTCGAGCAGCCGGCCTGGTAGCCATCCGTCGAGACGCAGTCCCAGCGCACACCGTCCACGAGCAGCGCTGCCGCTGTGGAGACCGCGTGCGCGCACTGCGAACTGTCGCTCTGCAGGCCTGCGTTGTAGTCTCGCTCCGTCTCCACATCGTTGTACAGAGCGACCACATTGGACGGCGACACAATGGGCCCAGCCGCCAGGCGTGCATGCATCTGGTGAAGCAGTAACGGCAGCATGCCGAGCCCCGTGTAGCTGCCCACGTGGTACTCAAGCGCGCGCTTCGCAAGACGAACCCCCTTGAGCAGCGCCGCGTGGTCCAGGCCCTTGACGAAACTCTTGAGTGAGGGCAATTGCGACTCCTTGAGGCGTGCGGAGAACTTGGACCAGTCGAGCAGCCCGGCAAATGGCGGCTCCATGCGCTCCGACAAAATGATCGGCACACATTCGAAGTAGAGGGCCTCGGCGAGGCGCGGCGTCCACTGCGCGAGCACAGGCACTCCTAAGTAGGCACTTCATGATGGCCATCATGTGTCATCAGTGGCGCGCCATGGAAACGGGCTGCAAGCCGTGACCATCAGCGTCCATCAGTGGCCCTCATCAGCGTACATCATCGTCTCCTTGGCTGATTCGGTCATCAGAGGCAATCAGCCCTCATCAGCCCTCATCAGTCAGTGGCCCTCCTCACTTGCGAATAGCCGCCGCAGATGGGGCAGAACTTGGCGCGCTGCATCTGCAGCTTGTACTCGGCCACTTTAACGGAGCGTCGCACGAGGAGCTCGGGGTCATCCCGGTACAGCCGGACGAGCGTCATGCGGCAACCGTAGCTCCAGCCAGCGTAGAAAAGAAGCAGCGGCCGCTCGTCGCTGGAGACGCTGCCGCCGCGAACGCCAACGCCGCCGCCGCCGCCGCTTCTGCTACTGTTCATCTCGGGGAGCGACGGCGCGAACGGGGTGCGCGGGAAGTGGATGTTGGGCGTCGGGATGCCGATGTCCTTGCGCGCGTTGTAGCATGCAATCGGCGGTCCTTCGCCGCTTCGGAAGAACCACGAGCCCAGCTGCTGCGGCGGCGGCTCCGCATGCGGCCCGATCACGTGATGGTTGAGGAACGCGACGTCCTTGTACTTGCCGTCGATGGAGCACGGCCCCCGCGAATCGGTCAGGATGAAAAAGTGTGCCGAGCCGTTGGTCGCTCGCCACGCGGCGCTGCGCGCCTGCAGCCGCTGCAGGCACTGCTGTTGCACGATGGTCGGCCCGCCGGCAAATTGGCGCGCGAAAAGCACAACGACACTTGCGCTCGCCGAGCGCCAGTCGTCGGTGACAAAGGGCGACGCAGCAATCATCTTGGGGATGAAGCCTTGCGCGCCCGCCTTTGTGGCCCAATTGCGCTCACCCGTCTTGCCCCACTGCTTCGGCGCACTCCACGTGGTGCGCCAGCTTGGACCGGGGAGTCCGCACGCATCATCGAGGAAGACTTTGAAAGTGGCTGCTGGGCCTTGGTAGAAAGCGCGCAGCGAGGCGTGCGCCGCTGGCAAGAGGACTGGCTCAAGCTGGTCAACGATCGGTGGGGCAGAAGGTGTCGCCATTAGTGTTGAAGAGGGGCCGAGAGTCGAGAACTACATGTACTGTACAATGTACCGGGTAGTATCCTACATTCTGTGAAGTCCGTTTCTGTACGTGATTTTTTATGCGACTTTGGATCTGGGCCCCGGCTCTGAAGCGAAGCAACAACGCCGGAAACCTCTCTGTTCACGTGAACTGCGGCTTTCGGGCGTCGCCGTCGTCCCAGGTCCGCCTCCCACCTCTCGACCCCGTGCGCTTCACTGGAGCCACGCCCAATCCTGTACCCTGAGTCTGGGCTGCCTCTCTCAAGGGGATGCACCTCTCCGTTCGCGATGAGCTTCGGAGCCACACGCCGCACGCGATTCCCCTCATCCTGTTGGCTGCTGCATGTCTGCGCCGAGACACTTCAAGCGCCCTTCGAGCTTGCAGCCGCGTTGTGGTACCCATACCTCCATGCTGCCGATTGCAACCTAAGACTCTCTTGTTCACAGGATGATCGCGACGCTCATCAACTGTGTAGCAGAGAAGACCAGCGCCCACAGCAGCGAAGTCTACTCGGTCGCCTTTTCCCCGGATGGGACCAAGATTGTCTCGGGATCGCGCGACGGGACGATCAAAGTCTGGGATTCTGGTGCGCCGCGAGCTCAAAATCGCCCCTCCTTGGCCAAGACTGACGCCTGTTGGCTTGTCTGGCAGGCGAGCTGGGGCTGTTGAGCGAGAAGACGAACGCGCACAGCTACGCAGTCGCGTCGGTGGCGTTTTCCCCGGACCAGACCAAGATCGTGTCGGGATCGTACGACCAGACGATCAAAGTCTGGGATTCGGGTGCGCCGGAGCCCTCAAAATCGCCCCTCCTTGGCCAAAACTGACGCCTGCTGGCTTGCTGGCAGGCAAGCTGGAGCTGCTGAGCGAGAAGACGAACGCGCACAGCCTACCAATCACGTCGGTGGCGTTTTCCCCGGACGGGACCAAGATTGTGTCCGGATCGGACGACCAGACGATCAAAGTCTGGGATTCGGGTGCGCTGAGAGCCTCAAATCGCCCCTCCTTGGCCAAAACTGATGCTTGTTGGCTTGTCCGGCAGGCGCGCTGGGGCTGCTGAGCGAGAAGACGAACGTACACAGCCACTACGTCATGTCGGTGGCGTTTTCCCCAGACGGGACCAAGATCGTGTCGGGATCGGTCGACAAGACGATCAAAGTCTGGGATTCGGGTGCGCCGCGAGCCTCAAAATCGCCCCTCCTTGGCCAAGACTGACGCCATTTGGCTTGCCTGGCAGACAAACTGGGGCTGCTGAGCGAGAAGATGAACGCCCACAGCGGCGTGATCTGGTCAGTGGCGTTTTCCCCAGACGGGACCAAGATCGTGTCGGGATCATTCGACAAGACGATCAAAGTTTGGGATTCGGGTGCGCCGAGCCCTCAAAATCGCCCCTCCTTGGCCAAAACTGACGCTTTGTTGGCTTGCCTGGCAGACAATTTGGATCTGTTGAGCGAGAAGACGAACGCCCACAGCGGCTACGTCAGATCGGTGGCGTTTGTTCCGGACGGGACCAAGATTGTCTCGGGATCGGACGACAAGACGATCAAAGTCTGGGATATGGTCAAGTGGTCTCGCAAAGATCATTTGATGTTCAACGCCACCACCCAGCAATTTGTCTTGCAGCTGCTGTGGCTGAACAAATTCAGCATGAAGTTTCCTGATGATGTGCTAGATCTACTGATTGAAGCTTGCTTGCAAAGCAGGTGAGGCGAGGTCACGGCAATCAGGTGTCGCCTTCTTATTTCAGCAGCCTCTTCTGAGACCGCTGCCTCCTCGTAAACGGAGTTCTTGGATTTCGTGTATTATGAGTAGCTGATCGCACGTGATCGTCATCGTGAACGTCCTACGATCACGTGCGGTGTGGGTCCCACTGTTCTTGGCCTTGGGTGATACCCGAGGTTCTAAACGAGACGGTATATGACTATATGTAGTCTAGTACACCGGATAGGGATACCGCTTGTACCCAACGCCAACAGTTACGGCCGGGCGAGGGCCGAGCCGAGCCGCAACGATGGCCGCAACCCTCAGAGCCGTCTTCCCAGCCGGCCAGCGTCGCAGCTCGCACACCACCCCCCCTGGCCAACCGACCTTGACGTCCCTTTTTCAACCGCTCCCAACGCATCACGACGTTCGCGAGTTTCCTGTTCGTGCCACGCTCCCTCGGAGATTCTATCGGAGATCTCCTCCCCGCGAGCTCCACTCACCTCCACGCGAGCTCCTCGGCACGGCTCTCCGCACTCGTCAGCTCCTCCTCGCCCGAGTCCTCATCGATGCGCGACTCAGTACGCCGGCGCATAATCGCGCGCGCGAGCACCGCCGCGATGTCTCCCTGCAAGTCCGCGCCGGGCGGAGGGGGGGGCGGCGCCCCCCCCCGGAGCGAGCGCCTGTGTGACTGCCGCCCGCTGAGGGAGCGCCGGCCGTTGGCGAAGGCGGTGGACGCGCGACGCACCTTCCTTAGGCGCGCCTCCTTGTTGAAATCTTGGATGGCGCCAAACAGACCGCTCGATGATGGCGGCGCCGCAGGTGGCGGCGGCGCGGCAGGTGGCGGCGGCGGCGGTGGCGGCGGCGGCGGTGGCGGCGGCGGCTCGGGCTCAGGTGTGAAGAGAGCGCTGTTGCGCCCCGTGAACGCACTCGAGCGGCTTCGGATCGCCGTCTCTCGCTTGCGCGAGCGGCTCAGCCGCGAAGAGCGGCTGAGCTCGGCGAGCCGTGCGTCGAGCCCGAGGGCATCGTGTTGGGCGTCGTCCTCGGGCGGCGGCGGCGGCGTCGTGGGTGGCTGTGGGGTCGCCTTGGCACTCGGGGCGAACCGGCCGCTCGTGCGCGCCTGGAGTGGCGAGTTCTCATCGAAGACCAGGGGGGGCGGTGGCTGCGGCTGCGGCGGCGTTGCGGATGCCTCTGACTCGTCCGCAGCCTCATATGGCGGCGGCGGCGGGTCTGCCAACGGCGGCGGCGGGTCTGCCAACGGCGGCGCCTCTGCTGTCAGCGGCTCGGGGACGGATGCTGTGAGCGGCTCGGCGGGCGAGGGAAGCAGCCCGGGGACAGAGTCAGCAGGCACCCACTCGGCAGTTCCCTCGAGGAACACGTACCTGATGAGGGAGGCCATCAGAGCTCATCAGTGGCACTCTCGAAGGGGCAATCTGAAGGACGCAGCGGCATCCGCAGCGGCGCCCGCAGCGGCGCTCCGTTGGCCAAATTAGGAAAGCTCCGTTGGCCAAATGCGTTCGACGAGGCCACGCACATGTCCGCAAGAATGATCGCGTCACCCGCGAGCGTGCGCATCTCGTCCCACGTGAGGGGAGGAGACACGTCGCCATTCGCCTCCTGGTAGAACCACTCGCCTTCTTCAAAGGTGGCCGGGTCGAGGCCCGCGTCGAGTTCGGAAGAGCCCTGCTCGCCACCGTCGCCCGCGACGGCGCCCCCAGCGAGTCGAGCGATCATGTCATCAGCGATGTCGAGCTCTTCGCCCAAGGTGAGCCCCGCGCCCCCGAGGCTCGTCACGAGCTCATCGACCGAATTGAGGATGGCCTCCATCTCGTCTGCTGGCACGTCGCTGCGCTGCTTCACGAGCATCGCAACGCTCTTTCGACGACCGATGCCCGAAGGGGAGAACGGCAAGGCGGGCGCGTCCGGTGCCCAGGACGGCGCCCGAGGTGGTGCGGGCGCCAGGCTCGCCAGTGCCTTCTCCGCCAGTGCCTCCTTGGGACTGTCCTCCCGGATGGCCACGGTGGCACTGTCCACGGCGACGGCCATGGGCTCGGCGGCTGCAATCTGCGCAATGGTGGCAGTCGGCTCGGTGGCCTCAGCGACAGAGGCCGCGGACGCCTCTGCAGGCTCCGCGATCGCACTCGGCGCCGCTTCCTCCTGCCTTCGGCGGCTGGCGCGCGCGCTCACGGGACGTTCCTTGGTCGCCGCACTCCTCTCGCGTCGACACTCCTCGCGCTCGCCTGTGCTCAGCGAGTGACGAATCTTGAGTGACGAATCTTGAGGCCCCACCGGCGGCGAACTCGGCCCCCGTTGGCTCACAGGGGTTCGATCCGCATGCATCGCGACGTCGTCGTCGAGATCGTCTAGCTCGTCATCGAGCTCGACATCTCCGCTCTCCACGGGCGCAGGGGATGCTGCCCCCTCCGCCCCCTCCGCCCCCTCCGCCCCCTCCGCCCCCTCCGCCCCCTCCGCTCCCTTCGCCCCCTTCGCCGCCGCCCCCTCCGCCCCCACCTCCTCCACCCTCCACCCCTCGATCGCCGCGGCTGGAGGTGGCGACGTGAACACGGGCGTACCCTGGCAGAGGACGATGCGTGGCGAGGTCATCTCCGGCCCATCGATCTCGACAATCTCGGGCCCATCGCCCGAGCATTGCCGGCCAAGCGCGGCGAGACTGTCGAGTGCCGTTGAGGTCAGCGGCTTGTGCTTCACCGCCGGGAACTCGTCGCGACCGTCGTCGCCAAAGATGGAAGCTGCGAGACCGCGGAAAGGCCGAAGCAGGGCCCCCCAGAAGCCCTCCTGGTCGTGCTCGAAGCCCTCCGCGGCCTCGGCGAGCTCGTTGCAGAAGCTGGGCGGCACGAGCGGGTCGGTGGCGCGCGCCGCCCCGCTCGCGTACGTCGCGGCAAAGCCACAGATGTCGTCGCCCACCTTGACCGCGTCGCTCGCGCGGCGCAGCTCGGCCCTGGACGCCGTGCTGAGCACTTGAGAGCGCTCGGTGCTCGCGGCGAAGGCGTCGAAGGCGCTCGTGAGCGCCTCGAGCCGGCGCTCCTCGTGCTCCTGCAACGCATCCACCGCCTGCGCCTCCACGTGGGTCTCAAAGTGGGCCGTCGACGCGTTGGCCGCGGAGACCGCGTCGGCGCAGGAGCGCGCGGCCTCGAAGAGCAGCACCGCCTCGGGCGCCGTGGCGGGGCGCGTGTTTTCACGGCGGGCCTCTTTGCGGTACCGATGCAGCAGCCGCGCGTACGTCGTGGCCTCGTCGCGCGCACGCCGACGGCTCTGCTTCACCTTGTCGAGCGCCGCCAGGGAGAGCGACAGGCTTTCGGCCTCGTGCGTGCGCGCCTGGCTCACCGCGCTCTTGAGCGGCTGGACGACCGTCGCGAGCACCTCCCCGGCGAACACGCGGTGCGACTGCGCCGCCTCGCGCACCGCCTGCTGCACCGCCAGCCAGGCATGCTGCGTGCTCGCGTACTGCACCTCACGGCGCCGCTCGTTGAGCCGCTGCAGGCCGGAGGCGTACTGCTCCTCGAGCTGCGCGAGCTCGGTAAAATACTCGAGCACGTCTCTGTCGTACGAAGACGACGCTCGGCGCGACGCCACGCCGAAGCCGTGCGGCAGGCGCGCTGACCACAGCGAGGCGGAGAAGCTCGCAACCTCCTCCGCGCTCGGCGTGGCATCGACGGAGCGCAACGGGGGCAGCGGCGGGTACTCGACGACGCCGCCCAGCTCGACGGACACCGTCGGTGCCGTCGCCACCGCGTACAGCACGGCCTCCGTGCGCGAGGAGGTCGCGGTGGGGCGCTGCCTAATGGAGAGCGCCATGCGTGATTCAAACTCTGGAGCGAAGCAGAATAGTCTGTGAAAAGAACTTGCGTGAAAGTCAGTGAAGGGGTGCCGCAATGTCTCAGAAAGGATGCCTCAATGTTCGCGTGATGAGACGAGGAGCCGACGCATGCATGCAAACCGGAAATTCTCTTCCCAAAAGGGGGTACGCCGCGGTCGGTTTCGAAGATGGTGAAGGTCCACACTACTTTCATCACTCCCAAGCCGCCCCCGGCCGTCCCTGGCTCCGAGGCGGCCTTTTCGGCCGCGCTCTTCGTCCAGAAGGCGAAACGCAAGATCAAGGAACAGGGGCGGTCCACGGGGGCAGCGCCCGTCGTCGAAGAGCGGCGACTGCTGCCCGTCATCGTGGGGACGGGCGAGCTCCCCGCGTACTACGACGCACCGGAGGTGGAGCCCTTTGACGACCTGAAGCGCGAGCTGACCGCGTACGACGAGCTGCAGCGCGTTGTGATGCGTGTCAACCGCGTCTTCGACAACTACGCGCAGGGCACCAAGGAGGGCGATGCGAACGCGCCCCCGCTGACCGTGGCGGAGGTGGACATGCTGCACATGGGCATCACAGATATGCTCTCGCTGCAGGAGCGCGTCGCCGTCGAGCGCAAGCGTGTGCTGCGCGACGCGCTCGCCCAGGTGCGCGATGGCGCTGACGAAACTCCGAGCGGTGCGGACGACGACATGGGTGGCGGCGCGGAGGCGCTCGTGGACCGTGCGATCGCCGCGAAGCAGACGCAGGTGCAGCGACTCGCCGAGCTGCACGAGGGCGAGATCTCGCTGCTGCAGCAGCTGCAGGAGACCGTGCAGGAGCTCTCGAGCACGCTGCGCGTCGCGCGCGGCGAGGCCAAGGGCGCCCGCAGAGAGGTGGCGGAGCTTCGGGCACAGCTGCACGATCAGATCAACCGCGTCTCAACGGCCGAAAGGGCCGTGGAGGAGGCGCGAGACGCTCTGCGCTCGGCCGAGCTCGAGCACGAGGAGGAGCTCGAGACCAAGCTGAGGGCGCTCCAGACAGTGCACGTGCGAGCGCTCCACGAGCTTGACCAACGCGCCGACGCGGCTGAGGCAGAGGTGGCGACGCTTCAGGTGAGCCTCACGCGAGCCCAGGCACAACTCCTCCAAATCGACAAGCTGCGCGAAGAGAACAACCGGCTGCAGGTCGAGTGCGACGGGTGGGCGGCCAAGTTGCGACGCGCGGCCGAGGAAAGCGCGTCGCAGGCGTCGATCGCGGCGGCGCGTCAGCTCGACGATCAGACAAAGCTGCGCGAGGCCGAGGAGAAAAGCAAGTGGCTCCAGACTTCCCTCGATGACGCGATCGCGCTGTCGAGGCGCAACTCGGAGGCGGCGCTCCGCGAGGCGCAGCTTGCGGCCGAGGCCGAAAAGCAAGCGCTCCGGCAGGAGCTCAAGGATCGGCTCGAGCTCAAATTGAGCGCGCAGCGTGTCGAGTTCGAGGCGCGGCTCCAAAAGGCGTTGGAGCAACTGGACACGGCGCGCGACGCGCATGCCGCCTCCGAGGAGAAGCTCACGACGGCGCGGCGCGAGGCCGAGCATGCCGCGTTCCTCAGCGAGCAGCGCACGGCGAGCGCGGTGGGCGAGGCGCGCGCCCTGTGCCGACGTGACGAGCGCCGGCTCCTCGGGCGGCTCGAGATGGCGCAGCTAAGCGCCGAGGCGGTCCTCTCGGCGATGGAGGCGCAGGCGGCCGAGCAGATGGCGGCGGCGGCAATGCGTCTGAAGGCGGTGCCCGCGCCTTTGCCCGCAGCACCGCCCGCTTCAAGTATGGAGGAGGAGGCGGAGGCTGCGGCGGCGGCGGCGGCCGCCGCGTCCGCGGCAGCAGCGTCCGCCGAGGTGAGTCGCCTCTCGAGCAGCTTACTAGCGAGCCAGCAGCACGCGAGCAGGCGGAGCGCCGAGGTGGAGGCGCAGGCCAAGAAACGAGGCGCGGCGGTGGAGGAGCACAAGCAGCTCGTTGTGCAGCTCGAGCAGCTCGAGCGGGACCTGAGTGCGGCGGCCGCCGCGGCAGCGCAGGGTGAGGGCGGCATGTCGACGCAGGCTAGGGCCTCGCTCGAGAAGACGCGCGACAAGCTCGTCTCCATGGTCGAGGCGTCGTCCCGAGCACTCGAGAGGAGCGAGGGCGACGCACAGAAGCTCAATGCGGAGCGCCTCGCGGCACTCCGAGAGCACCGAGTCGTGCTCGAGCACGCCGCCGCGGCCCAACTGGCGGCCATCTGTGCAGCGCATGAGGAGGCGATGGCGGCACTTGCCGCCCAGGGCGCGCGGGGGATGCGCCTGGCTGAGGAGCGGCTTCAAGGCGCGACGGAGGTGGGCGACGCCCTACGTGCACAGCTCGAGGAAGAGCGGGCCAAGCTCGCGGCGGCCGGCACCGAGCTCCGTGCCTCCCTAGACGAGGTGCAGCGCCTCGCGGGCGTGGTGGACAGTCTGCGGACGGAGCTCAAGGCGGCGCAGGAGGCGCTCAGCACGGCGCTCGCCTCCTCAGCCGAGCCATCCCCCCCAGATTCCATTCAGATCGCGAAGGAGCGGCTGCAGCTCGCCGCACGCGCCTTTTTGGCGCATTCGCGCTCGGGGTCGGCCGCTTCCGAGGCGGCGGTCATGGCCAAGGCGGAGGCGGCGGCGCGCGCCGTGCTCGAGGCGTTTGAAGACGGCACCGAGTCGGTCGAGGCGTCGTCCCGGGCATCCTTCGAGCTCGCACGCCGGCTGCTCGGGATCGAGATCTCGCTCCTTGAGCGCGAGGGCGCCGTCGCGAGCGCTGCGCTCGAAGCGGCGGCGGAGCAGCTCAGGGCAGCGTACGCGGGGCAGGGAGACGCGGCGGCGCAGGCGGTCGCCGTGGCGAGGTCGCGCGAGCTCGAGGCGAGGTCGCGCGAGCTCGAGGCGCAGCTCGCGTCGGCAGATCAGCTCGTGCTCGAGCTCATCCGCGCCGAGCTGCAATCTGCCGACGGGGAGCTCGCCAGTCTGCACGCGCTCCGAGAGCGCGTCACCTCGCGCGACTCGGGCAATGGGCCTTCGCGCCCCACCACACCGGGCCTTGCGATGGCGGCTCGCCCGATGACCCCTGCAAGCGCCGAGCTGCCTCTCGAGCTGCCACTCGCGCCTCGTCCCGCCGAGCTCGAGGCGTTCGAGAGGGCGGAGGCGGCGTGGGCGGAGCTCGCGAGGCTCAAGGCGCAGCTCGCGACGCAGCTCGAAATCTCGGGCAATCTGCAGGCGGAGAAGCAGGAGCTCGTCCGGCTGCTCAGGAAGATCAAGGTCGCCGCTGAGCTCGCGCGCTCGTTGCTGATCGCCGCGCTCGACAAGGAGAAGGAGGCCCTCGTGACAAAGATGAGGGCCGAGCTGCGCGACAAGGAGGACGAGATTGCACGGCTGCTCGATGCCAAGGGGATCCCCCTACCTGCCGCGCCGTCGCGAGCGCCGCCCCCTGCCCCCTCAGCCCCCTCAGCCGGTGCCGAGCCGAGGGAGACGTCGATGCTCGAGCTGGAGCATCTCCGAGCGCGCGCCGCGTTGCTCGAGCAGCAGAACACGGGGCAGGCGGCGCGGATCGTCGAGCTCGAGGCAGCGATACGCACGATGACGAGCGCACTCGAAGAGGGCTCAAACATGACGAAACTCGTGCACGCGCAGATCGAGCAGGTGCTCACCGAGGCGCGCATCAGTGAAGAGGCGCGCATGGCCGCTCTCCAAAACACGTATCTGGGCGAGAAGGCCGAGGCGGAGGCCAAGATGGAGGAGTACCGGGCGCAGACCCAGCAGCGTATCGAGCGCATCGAGCGCGAGCTGGGCAAGGTGAGCGCCGCCCTGAGCGTCCACGCGCGCGCCCTGTGTGTGTGCCTCTGCTCAATGGCCTCTTGCCTACTGATGACGATGATAACGTGTCCACGTGTCCCACCCTTCTACTCTCTTCCAGGTGGGTGCCAAGATGGCGGCGGCCTCGGTCCAGGTTCTGCGATCAGCCACGCTCATGGGCCCCGACGAGCTCGGGACGGCGCTCAAGGGCCCCGAGGAGCTCGGGACGGCGCCGAGCCGTCGCTCGCTCTCGAGGGCAGGCTCGAGGGGCTTCCCAAGTACACGTAGCTTGGTCTCGCCTGCAGGCGCGCAGGGCAAGCGCGCAGGCGAGCGGCGCGACGACAGCCCGCTCGCCTCCTCACAAGGCCACGTGTCAGAAGGCCACGTGTCAGAAGTGCACCCCTCGCCCTCTCGGCACCCATCGCCCGATGGCGTGCCTGCATCGGGACGGCCCGGCATGCAAGCCAACACCACCGATGCGAGACCTCCACTCGACTCCTCAGCGTCATCAGTGCCATCAGCGTACTTTGGAGGCGTCGCGCGACGCATGCAATCGCCGCCCTCGACGCCGCCCGCTAGCGCGTACGCTTCGCTCGGCGGCGGGGGGATGTGTGCAAGCACGCGATCGGTGGGCGCGAGCTCACCGCGAGATGGCGCGAGCGCGCAGCGAGACGGGGGTGTCGAGGGAGGCCGCCGGGGCAGGCCGACGGGTACGTGCCGAATGACGCCAACGGGCCTCCGTCGGAGCGCCTCCGAGTCCAAATTAGGCAACTCCAGCGCCGAATCCGGCCAACGCCCCCCAAACGGCTTCCCACACGCCCCCTTCCCACACGCCCCCTCCCAGCCGCGTGGCGGCAGCCGCACCGGCAGCCGCGAGACGGCGCGAGATGCAGTGGCCGAGCAGTACGCGTACTCGTTCGGGGCCCTGTCAACACTGGTAGGCAGACCCGCGCCCCTGCCTCGCATGCAAGTGCTCACCACGGCGCCCCTGCCCTCTTCCTCACAGGTGGGCCCGGACGCGCCGCCGCTTCGGCTCATGAGCTTCCCGCCGCCGCCGCGCACACCCGATGCAGCCCTCGATGACGGGTCGCGCCCACTCACGTCGGGTCGAGCACCACCCACCGGTCAGTTGGGCACGAGGCCACAGGGGGGTCTGCCGCAAGCGGGGGCCGTCGCTGCCATCATCTCCTGTCGCTTCGACCCCTCATCGGCATCGTGCCCAAGCCATCCGCCGACGTCCGCGCTCGGTACGACGCTCGGTACGACGCTCGGTACGACCCTCGCACAAGCGGAGTGGCCGCCTCCGCTGAACTCCCTCCTCGGACAACAGCCTCACGGACAGGCGTCTGTGAAGGCGTCTGTGAAGGCGTCTGGACAGGCGTGCGCGATCGCAACGCCCAGCCGGGTGCCAGGCGCCGTGCTGGGCGCCGTGTTGGGCGCCGTGCCGGTACTGGGGGGCAGCAGCAGCGCCGGGAACATCCGCAGGCCGTTGACGCAGGGAGGGGCCCACGTGAGCAGGGCAGCCGACGCAAAGAAGACTCCTTTCTACGCCCTGAGCGCGGACCAGCAGCGGCAGCAGCTGCGCAAGGAGTGGCTGGCACATGGCGACGCCTCGCCGAGCACGGAGCCGCTGCCCAAGGTGAGCGCGAGCGTGCGTCCTCTGTACGTCCCGAGCGCCGTCCCGAGCAGCAGCTGGGCCGCCCGGCAGGAGGCGCACTCATCAGCACCGTCGGCTGCCGCGCCACTCACGGTGCGCCGAGCACTGCCAGTGGGGCTTGCCAAGTCGCTCCCGCGGCCGGGCACGGCGCTCGAGGCGCTCGAGGCGTTCCGCGAGCTGCAGGGAGGAGATGCGGCGCCGCGCGCACGGCTGCCGAAGCGGAGCGGCAGCCCGCTCGGCGTCGAGCTCTATGTCGCGACCAACCTCCATGGCCGTCAGCTCGTTGCTCTTTAGAGAGAGATATGGAACTGAATACAAACAAAAGTCTTCAAAACCAATGATTGCATCGACGGGACCCTGCACCCTCCTCGCTCTTTTCGTGTGTACGTGCACACATCGCTTTACACACCCGCGCCTACACCCGCGCCTACCCATTCGACTCCCGAATGCGCCCGAACGCTACCTGCGCAGCATCACCCCTCAAGAGGCTGAATCTCTTCGACACGGTCAACCGCTCCTTCGCCATCTCCGGCCCCTTGTTCTTCTGCCGTCTCGTCGGCGGTGGCCGCAACGTCGCCCGCCACAATATCCATGGCGCCCACAACCGACATGGCCAAGTCCGTGCTGCCCCCGCCAAAGCCAAACATGGTCTGCGCGATCGTTACCGGGATCAAAAGGAGCGCGATGAACATGAGGTAGAGTGTCTCCAACGTTCCCCCTTCGCCCTTGAGGAACATTTTCAGCGGGGGGCAAACAAGATTGTCCCACCCCATCAAAATCATGGGCACGAACGCGCAATACACCATGATGTCCGCCGCGCGCACGGCGAGCATCAGCGAGCCCTCGAGGTCAGAATCGGCCACCAAGCCAGCTACGAAGACGAGGAGACTCGCCAGGAACTCCATCGAGTAGACGGTAATGGCTTGCCCGGATTTCAGATAATCCGAGGCAGTGTTGGCTGCGCACCATAGGAGGCTCAAAAACTGCGTGCAGAGGAGAGCAACCATGAGGAAAACGCCACCATCCGAGGTCATCTTCCACGGATGGGCCTCGAGGTAGCCCGAGAGAGCGCCCGCTACGAGCTGCAGCCCCAACTGCACCGACAGGTAGTGGACGCCTCGACCGCCCTTGGCTTCGTCCAGCCACATGGGCCCGCGCTCCAAGGCATCGCCCGGCCGTTCGTGAGTCTCACAGCAATTGAGCCCCATGATCGAGATCTTCTTCTTCAAGTACTCGGCGTCGGTGATGTGTTCTCTGTCACCCGAACCGTAGCCGAACAGGTACATGATGCGTGTCGGCCAAAAGAAGGCGAATTCGAGGGCACGCTCGGTGCGCGCGGGCTCCTGCTTGTCCTCATCGGGCACGCCGAACTCTCCCTTGACGCGATGGCGCCGCTTGAATCCGACCTTCATCATCAATCCAAACAGGGGATCGTCGCAATCCTTGGGCGTCTCGGGCGGATCTGCGTCAGACCAGATCATGGACATGTGCAGCCGCCGCAACTTCTCGAGCCGCCAGACCTGATGAACGTACCAGAGCATGGTGAAGATGAAGATGACCCACGCGAGGATGTAGTACCATAGGTCCTGTTCGCTGAAGGCATACTCGCCACCAATCTGTGCGCCAATGACAGCGGTCGAGACGTTGATGAGTGCCGCCGCGAAGGTGACGCCAAAAATGTTTTGCACGTTGGGCACTCGGAGCATCGCTGGCAGCCTCCGAAATTTAGGGGGCTTGGACGGCCGCGGCTTGGATTCGGACGATGCAGCTGGTGGCCAGCCACGCTTCCGGATGGCTGTAGACGAGGGCGGTGGCGAGGGCGGTGGCGAGGGCGGTGGCGAGACCGCAGACGACACCACCCTCGTTTGATCGGGCAGCGGCTCGGCGCTGGGGGCGACGCGAGAGCGTCTGAATAGGGTGACGGAGCGGCCAGCACGGCCGAAGTGGCCGAAGAGCAAAAGGCGCTGGAAGAGGGTGCTGCTGCCCTGGTAGCTTTTGAGGAAGTCTACAAACTCCTCGAACTTCATCTGACCGCTCATATCCAAGTCTGCGGCACTCACCATCTCCTTGACCTGTGATCTTGTCAGGCCCAGCTTGAGCATCTTGGCCATTTTCGAGACTTCACTCGTTGATACGAAGCCGCTTCCGTCCTCATCAAACTGGTCGAAGATTCTGCGCGCCTTAGCCATGAGCTGCGCCTTCGCCTTCCTCTCCTGCGGCGTTGCCGCCGCCTCCTCCGCCGCATCCTGTGTCCTCTGAGCTGCGTGGTAGGCATAGTACTTGCGGTTGGCATACATGTACCACCAGAAGAGGATCGCGTAGTGGCAGGCCGTGATGAGACAAAAGATAGCTCCCACAGAGATGACAGTATCAACCAAGGCGCCTCCGAGCATCAGGCTGACATTCTCTTGTGCATCCCCCTCTTCATCCTCATAAGTGACCGTCTCCGCGGCGATGTCGGGCGCGCTCGTCACCTGGAGGTTGAGGAACTCGCTCGTCGCGTTCGCGTCCGCGAAGACAGAGGCGCTCAAGGACTCCTCGACGGCGGCACTCGCAGACGAATCCGGTGTGACGATGGTGATCTCGACCCGAGCGGGCCCGACGGCGCCCTCAGAGGAGTTGGCGTTGCTGGCGAGCGCTTCAGAGAGCGCCCTGCTCACGAGCTGAACCGGTGTGGACGCGGCATAGGCATACGCAACCGTGGTGACCTGGCTGGGGTCCAACCCCGATTTGGTGGCGACCGAGGTCGAGATGTTGGCCAGCCGGGCATTCGTGAAGGCCTCAATCGGCTCCGATGCAACGAAGCCGATCACCACCTGATACGTCGGCGGTGGCGGCGGTGACGCAGGTCTACGCTTGCTGAAGCCCAACCGACCCGTCGTGAAGCCGCCGCCGCCGCCATCGTCACCATCAGGGTTAGGCGGCCCTAGCTTCGTGTAGTACGCGAGCCGCTGTGCCCCTCGCATTGCGTTGCCCGCTCCTGACGGGCCGCCGCCTCCGGCAGCGGACGCGGCGGCGGACACGCCAACGGACGCCCCCACAGCGGATTGGATGGTGCCGGCGGACTGGGCCATGAGCGCACCGAGGGCTGCCATGCCTGGGTTTGTGAGATTGACAAAGTCCTCGAGGCGCAAGCCGCCGAGGGCCGCATTGGGTCGCGGTGGGGGAGGAGCGGGGGCCGGGATGACCTGCCGCTGAGTGCCTTCGAGCCATGCATTGTCACATTGCGTGAGCGACTGGCCGGCGGCGTTGGTGATGGCGTTCTGGTGGGTGCCGGTGCCATTGGCCGCGGACATGGCCAGCATCGCGAGCAGCGCTGCGAACCGACCCTGGTCTGTGGTGGTGACCACTGAGGTGACTTGGAAGAACGTGACACTCGCTGCGGATTGGCCCGACCCAACCTCGCCATTCACAGCGGCGATGCAGTACCAACTCAGCCGCCGCCTCGGCGCAGACCACGGCAGACCACGGCTGCCTGCGCTCTCCGTCGACCGCGGCAGATCACGGAGGCTGTGCTGCCCTTCGAGCACCGTAGCCTCCACCGTGGTGCCGCCGTTTGGCGTGGTGCCGACCTCCGCCGCCGTCGCGGGCTCGAAAAAGGAAGGCACGAGATTCGGATGGCGGTTCGCATGGTACGAGGGGATGCGCCGGTTGACAGCAAGCACCAGATGAAGCAGGCCTTTCGAGAGGCTGTCGAGGCTCGGGAGCTCGATGCGGCTGCCAAATGCCATGCTCGGGAGTTGGTCGAGGCCCAGACGGCGGCCTGCCGTTGTGTCAGTTCTGGTCGTGGTGGCAGGCGAGGCGGCCGGGGCGGCCGGCGGAGGCGACGTGGGGGCAGGCGGGGTGGGAGGCGAGGGCGGCGGCGACGAGGGGGGTGGCGCGGCAGACGAAGGCGGCGGCGGCGAAGGGGGCGAGGGCATCACTCGGTACGTGCCCTCGTCGAGCTCCCGGGCGAGAAAGCCCACGGCGGCGCGAATGCGCTCCTGTGCTTGTGCCAGCGCAACGCTGTCGAAGGTCACGCCTTCGGGAGCTGCAAACTCTTGCAAGATCGTGGCGATGAAGACCTGCGCGGCTCCAGGTGGTGCGGGTGAAGGCGGCGGTGGCGCGGGCGACGGTGGCGGCGGTGAAGGCGGTGGAGAGGGTGACGGCGGCGGCGATGACGTAGGCGGTGGAGGTGGAGGAAATGGAGACGGAGGTGGAGGAAATGGAGACGGAGGTGGAGGAAATGGAGACGGAGGTGCCAATGAGGGCGAGGGCGGTGGCGGCGAGGGCGAGGGCGGCGGTGGTGAGGGCGAGGGCGGCGGCGGCGAGGGCGGGGGCGGCGAGGGCGACGGGGAGGGCGGTTGTGAGAGGGCTAGCTGTGGTGGATCGGCTAGCCCTGGGAGCAAGGTGGGGCTGATGCGATTGGTCTCCGTGCCGTCGCCGAGCTGGCTGTAACCATTGTAGCCCCAGCACTTGAGGAGCGCGCTGGCCGTCACGTACGCGCACGTGTGGCCCCCGCCGTCGCCGCCTCCGAGTGCCAGCAGCCCGACGGCGCCGCCGACGTTGATCGTGGTCGGGGTGGCGCGAGCGATCGTCGTGCCGTCGCCGAGCTCGCCTTGCCTGTTCCAGCCCCAGCACTTGAGGGCTCCGTTGCCGGCCGTCACGTACGCGCACGTGTGGTAGAATCCAATCGCCAGAAGCCCGACCGCGCCGCCAACGTTGATCGTGGTCGGGGTGTAGCGAATGTCCGTCGTGCCATCGCCGACCTGGCCGTCGCCGTTGTTACCCCAGCACTTGAGGAGCGCGCTTGCCGTCACGTACGCGCACGTGTGGTCGAATTTTCCGAGCGCCAGCAGCCCGACGGCGCCGCCGACGGCGATCGTGGTCGGGGTGGTGCGATGGATCGTCGTGCCGTCGCCCACCTGGCCGCGGCTGTTTCTACCCCAGCACTTGAGGAGCGCGCTGGCCGTCACGTACGCGCACGTGTGGTAGCCTCCGAGCGCCAGCAGCCCGACGGCGCCGCCGACGTCGATCGTGGTCGGGGTGGCGCGAGGGATAGTCGTGCCGTCGCCGTCGCCGACCTGGCCGAAGCCGTTGTGGCCCCAGCACTTGAGGGCTCCGCTGCCGGCCGTCACGTACGCGCACGTGTGGTAGCCTCCGAGCGCCAGCAGCCCGACGGCGCCGCCGACGTCGATCGTGGTCGGGGTGTAGCGATCGGCCGTCGTGCCATCGCCGAGCTGGCGGTCGCTGTTGCGGCCCCAGCACTTGAGGAGCGCGCTTGCCGTCACGTACGCGCACGTGTGGAAGCCTCCGAGCGCCAGCAGCCCGACGGCGCCGCCGACGTCGATCGTGGTCGGGGAGGCGCGAGTAATCGTCGTATTGTCGCCGAGCTGGCCGTAGTCGTTCCTGCCCCAGCACCTGAGGAGCGTGCCGGTTGCCACGTACGTGCACGTGTGAAAGCCTCCGAGCGCCAGCAGGTCAGAGTGGCTTGTGAGCTGCCGTCCATGCCTCACGACGAGCTCCTTGGAAGGTGACAGCTTGGAGGGCGAGGGTGGCTGCAGCATCGGCGGCGGCGAGGGCTCGGGCAGAGGAGAGCGCGTCGATGGGATCGAAAGTGATCGGGGCGGTGGCGAGGTCCGTGGCTGCGGCGGCGGCGACGGTGGCAGCGGCGCTGTTGATGGCGGCGGCGGCGGCGGTGGACTCGGCGGCGAGGGCGGCGGACACGGCGGTGGCGGTGGCCTCAGCGAGTGCCACGGTGGCGGTGGCGGTGGCGGCGAGGTTGCAGGCCGCGTCACAAGGCTCGAAAGGTTCCGTGGCAGCTTGGGACGGGGCATCGATGGGGGTGGCGCGAGCGGCGGCCGGGGTGGCGGCAGTGACGGCAGCGGGCGCGGAGGATGGTCGCTCGTTACGGAGCCTGACAAGACCATTTGGTCCGAGGTGTCAGGCGGGGGTGGCAGACACGTGCCGCACGCGACCGGGCAAGTGGTCCGCGCGATGGAGTAGGAAGCGCACACAGAGGCCTGTGCAGAGAAGTAGGAGCACGGCATGGGTGCGCCGCTCGAGTCAAAGGCGCCGCTGTCCACATCATCAGCGCATATTTGAGTGAGCGGCGGCGGTTGCAGCGGCGGCGTCTGCGTGACCGACTCTGCCCGATGCGCGCCAGTCCCATCGCCATCGGGTGGTGTCGTCATCGTCGTCATCGCCACGGCGCTGGAACTCCCCCGCGGGACCAAGAGCGCGAGCAAGGCCAATTCGAAGCACCTGTTGCGGTGGGAGCGATTATGCCTCGCCCAAGTCGCGAAGCGCTTGCTCCGGCCGGATCGTTGCTGCTCCGAACTCACTGCCCAGACGAGCGACGCAAGTCTGAACAGTACGAGTGCGCCGTCGAAGCACTCCGCCAACAGCAAAGGCACTCCGACCCTTGTTGCCGCTTCCTCGACGGGGTCGCCCGCAGTGTCCTCGTACGGGAACCAGTACTTGACGTTGACGCCCAAGAGCTTGAGTGCGATCTCGAGTGCGATCTCAAAGACCCGGCACGCGCCCTTGCGCAGCCCGTCGTCGGCCGACATCCAGTTGGAGTTGTAGATGCATGGATTCGAGCACATGTTCGGCGGTGGGTTGGGTGTCAGATGCCCTGCTGGTGGCCGTGGTGGCGCCGATGGCATGGAGACGCGCGGGCCACAACCGACGCAGTCGGTGGCGCAGGCACACGTTGCGAACTCAGAGCCAGGGCCGCCGCCGTCGTCGCTGCACTTGCTGCCGCCGCCGGTGTTGAGGCAGTTGTTGATGCAGACCATGGCAGAGGAATGTGGCGGCGGGGGCGGCGACGCGGTGCGCACGCCGCAGTCGGCGCCGTACGCGCACACCGGGCACTCCGAGCCGGAGCTGCCGTCGTCGCTGTCGGAGTCGGAGGCGAAGAAGCATGTAGCCATGCAGATGCCAGGCGGGGGGCTGGTCGCCGGAGGTGACATGGGTGAGCTGGATGTCGGCGGTGGCCGCATGTGGCGCACGCTGCAGCAGTCGGCGCAGTCGGTGCCGTACTGGTCATCCGGATACTCGGAACCAGGGCCGCCGCCGTCGTTGCTGCACGCGCCGCCGCCGATGTTGAGGCAGATGTTCATGCCGACTATAGCAGGGGAATGTGGCGGCGGGGGGGGCGACGCGGTGCGCACGCCGCAGTCGTAGCAGTCGGTGACGTACGCGAGCATCAGGAACTCCGAGCCGGGGCTTCCGTCGTCGCAGTCGGCGTCGGAGGCGTGGAAGCATGTAGTCATGCCGATGCTGTCGGGAGTTACGCGCTCGAAAGTCTCCGCGTCGATCTTGAACTCGAAGACCGTGTCAGGTTCGCCATCCTCGCACAAACCATCGGAGGCGTACTTGCACGTCACCTTGCACTGCGCATCGGTGGCGTTCACCATCAGGGCGAAGAAGACGCCGGGTGCAATTCGAGGTGCGGAGCGGGACCACGTAGATTGAATCATAGCGGAGCGGCGCCACGTGGAGAGAATCATGCTGCTCGGGGAGCGTGACACGGGGAAAGAGATCTGCGACGTGCAAGGTGCAAGCGCAGCAAACGCAGCGAGTCACCAAGCCAGGTTACTCCTTTTCAAGGCCATCGGCGGGACTTGCTGCCGCCGCGTCGCTCATGGCGCACTTCAGAAAAGGACACGTTGCCGAGCTCTTCTCGAAGGATTCAATGACGTGTACGTGATGATAATTGAGGTTGTCCGCTCGCACTCATTAGGGTGATTTGGTAAGGAATGGACAACGGAGGAACCAGTCAATGAAATTCAACTGGTTAGACTCAGGGGGCACTTCCCCGCGCTTGCTATTTAGGCGAAATATGGGCCCTGGATGCGAGGCGCGACGCGCGCAAGGAGGCAGCGGCGGCGGCGGCGGCGGCGGCGGCGGAAGCTACTTGTGCTCGACACCGTCGTCATGCGACGCTGTCGAGTGCGTCTTTGCGTTCCCCACGGGGGCGCGCGCCATCGGGCGCGTCGGTGCACACAGGTTCGATGCCGCCGGCGTCCCCAACCCCTGTCCCCAACTCCCCAACGCCGCCCCGACGGCGTAAACGACGGCACATCTCCCGGTCCCTGCTAAAGCTAGACCAGGCTCTGAATCGCGGTGGGTGGGTTGGTACACATCATCTCTCTCATGTACTAGTTCTGGCCTGTGCGCATCAAATCGTGCGACGGGCCGCCGTAGGAATCGTGTGAAGATCCTGTCGGCGGGGAGCCCGTCCGCGCGTGAGCAGCATACAAGCTCATTCCGTTTCCCACAGGGTGCCTAAGTGAGGCTTTCCTCTGGGAGCCCCATTCCTCCCATACGGCGGAGATTTACCCATACCCAGGGCTCTCCGTATCCCCCCCGATCTGGTTCCATTATGAAGACTGTACCATGTGATCGACACCTTCACGTTGAGTTCACAGCTGCGTAACTTTGGGCGTCACGCAGCAAGCGGACTACCTTAAAAGTGGGAACACGTCCTTTGATCTCGCCTGATTACACTTATGTTGGTTCTAATGCATACCCTCTGCAGCTTCATTTCTTCTCATATTTATCGGTTCACGGGTTGTCAGCATTTTATGGTCGACGAAGAGGGAAGAGCACGCCTCTTGGGCCCCTCTTCTCAAAAGCGCGGCTCAGTCGCGCGAAATCTTTTTCGTTTAAAGAACAAGCCATGAATACAGAGAGACACACCGCACTCGCTCAGACCCTCAAAGTCGGGTCGCTCAATGACTCACCGCGCACTGTCACTGCACCTGTACGTAGAACGTACGACACATGCCCCGGCTCAGACCTCAGTCGGGTCGCCGCAATGACAAGCAATGACACGCCGCACTGAAGCTGTTGTCCACCTTCACCTGCACCGAAAATGTATTACTGCCCATCCGAGTTCGGAGTTCTGCATGGGGGAATTTGAAAATAAAGCGGAAACCGAGGACGCGATCGACGACCATAGTCACTATCATAGTCCAACCACAGCTCCATTTCCATAGGAAGACCATGGAGCATGGATCACCGATCACGACCGTGAGAGCGAGTTGTGGGTTCACTTATGTTTTACTGACAAAATGTCGAGGTCACATCGTTTCCGCACGGCGACTCACTTCGCGATACCTTGACGAATTTTGACGAACCCAAACGCGCACTTCGTGCTGAGTGTCTGACATTCTATAGAAATATCTCCGTCAGATATATTCGATATACATAGCTCCCACCTTTCGCATGCGACGTCAGCGCCGATCGAAGCGCCGGCATGATCCTTCTCACCTCCGCTTGCCAAACTTTTTATCGCCGAGTGCGTGGAGCGCGTCCAGCTCGTTTTGGGCCGCATTCTGCGCCGGCGCCGTCCTCAGAGGCGGGCCCATCGGGTGGCCTGGCGGGTAGAGGGGCGTGCCGAACTCGTTGCGAGGGATGGTGGCTGGCGGTGGCACTGCATCATCCCACTCAGCGTTGGGCAGCATCGGGCGAGAGGCACGGCTGGCGCCGGCGCCGCCCATGGCCGCCTCCTTTGCACGGCGCTCGGCCTTGAGGCGCTCGGCCTTCTCCATCGCAACGCGCTTCTTCTCGGCGAACTGCTCCGCAGCCGAGAGCTGGCGGTTGGATGCCGGCGCCTCCGAGTCCGCAGGGAGGTGGATCTCGGTCCCACCGAACGCCGACGCGCCGGCCCCGCCAAAGTTACACGCGCCCAGCCGCGCCTCGCGCCGCGCGGCGGCGCTCGCGCCGCCGCCGCCACCGCCGCGGCTCGGCGCGTTTATGAATTCGTACGAGACGATCGAGCCATCGTCGCCCGCGCACACGAGCCGGTTGGTGTCTGCGTGGAGGGCGCGCACGGCTGCGCGATTCGCGCCGAGTCCATACATGCATTTGCCTTGCTGCAGGTCGTGCAGGAGCACGGAGCCATCTCCAGCGCCCGAGATCGCGATGTGGCCGATCGCATGGAGCGAATAGATAAAGTCGCGGTGGTCCTCGAAGAGATGCACCGCCTGCAGCGACATGCGCGGGTCGAGCGTGAGCAGCCGCTTGTCGGCTCCCGAACTGATCACCAACGGCTGGCCGTTGGGCATCTTGTGCGCGATCAGGTCGTTCACGGCGCCGGTGTGAACACGCGTCTCCATTGCGGCCTTGCCGGAGCCCGTCATGCGCAGATCCCACAGGCGCACGACGCCATCCTGCCCGCCGCTCACCAGCCCACGAGGCAGCAGCCCGCCCGACTCGCCGTCCACGCCCGCAGCGCCGCCCCCCGCCTCGGCGTACGACGCGGCCGCCAGGGCCGTTGCGTGCCCGCCATGGGCGCCCAAGTGGGTCGCGTCGCCGGTGGTTACGTCCCACGAGACGACCGCGCCGTCGCGGTCCGCGCTCGCGAGCACGCCGCCCGCCCATGCAAGATGCATCACCGGCGCGCGATGCGCTCGCAGGCAGATCACCTCCTTGCACGAGCTCAGGCTCCAGAAGCGAAGCGACTTATCATAGCCGGCGGAGAGGCCGAGGGCGTTGTCCGCGGAGGCGAGCACTTTGGCGATCGAGCCCGTGTGCCCGAGCAGGTCGTTGCAGCGCGGCTGGCCGGCCGCGTTCCACAGGCACAGCTTCGAGTCCATTCCCGCCGAGAGCACGCGCCCGTCTGGGCAGTGGGACACGTCTGTCACCCACTCATGGTGGCCATACTGCTTCGTGTAGAGCGTGCGCTTCTTGGTGAGGGTGGTGCCGTCGGTGCTCGGCGCGAGGCTGAGCTCGACCAGCCCGTGGTCGGCCGAGCCGACCACCGCGAGGTCGCCGTGCACGCTCATGCACAGCAGCGGACGATCCGAGCAGTCGGCCGTCCGGCCCTGCCGATCTAAAGGGCCTGACGCCCACCCGCCCGAGGGCAGCATGGCGACCGCCGCGTCCGCCGCCACGCGGCTCCCAGCGGCCGCGCCGCGGGGCAGCGGCGCCGTCGAACCGCGCTGCACCGCCGCCTGGCCGGGCCGAGCGCCCAGCGTGGTCAACCCAGGATCGAACGACTCCCTGTACTTGTCGTCCGAAGTGTCAACGCCCATGTCCTCGAGCGCGGCGTACATCTGCGCCATGTACGCATCAGTGTGCCGGTTCGAGGCGTGCATGCCCGCGCCCGCGCCCGTGCCCATTTTCAACGGCGTGCCCGCCATGAGGGCGCGCTCCGAGGGGCTTGCCCGCGGCGCCGCCTTGAGGGGCACGTGCCGCGGGACGAGCGAGCCTCCGCCGATTTCGAAGGGGTTCGACGGCACCGCTGCCCCGCGGGAGCTCGACTGGCGGGAGCTCGACATCGGGGAGAAGGTGCACCGGGGAGGAGGAATTTCCTTCACGTGTTGCCACTCCTTTCGGCAAGGCTGTGGTTCGAGAATTGCGCCCCAGTGCGCCCTGGCGATTTCTTTCCCTGGGAGGACCGTTTGACCAACACGGCGTTTCGAGTGTGTGGGAATGGGGGCTCCCACGCCGGGCCCGCATCCGCGCGCCGGGGCGAATCGGTGGTGAGTGGGTTTTAGTGCGGGTGCTCGTCTTTCGGCGACTCGCGATGTCGAGGTCTTACTAGCGAATTCCTTTTTTATGTCAGACATCGCGAGCTGTGCGCCCGACGGCTGGTGCATCTTCCTGCGCGCGGCTCTTCGCCAAAGCGCAGCCGGCTCGCCTGAGTCTTACGCGTCGCTGGCAAAGGACGTCGGTCTTCTCGTGAAGATCTTGCGCAATCCGGCAGAGCAGCCAGATGAGCTCAAGTTTCGCAAGATCAAGCTGTCCAATGCGACCATTGGGCGAGTCCTCTCGCACCCGGGGGCCCGCGACGTGCTGGCCGCGTGTGGCTTTGTGGAAGCGTCCGAAGGCGAGTGCCTCGAGCTCATCGAGGCGGATCGGGCGTTGCTGTTGCGTGCCTCGCAGGAGGTGGAGGCAGTCCAGTATGAATTGCAGGAGCTCGACTGGCTGTACGTCAACCGTGCCGCCACGGCCTCGCCCATCCCGGGGCGTCCCTCCGAGCCATGGTCAGCGGACGGCGCACCGGCCGCGATGGCGCACACGTGTGTCACCACGCTCCTCAAGCTTGGCGCCGAGGCTGCTGCCAAGGGGCCATGGTTGGCACGCCTGAGTCATATGCTCTTCGCACCGGAGATGGTCGAGTGCCGCCGACTCGTGCGCGAGCGCGCCTCGGTCCTCATCATGGCCTTGCGCGCCATCGTCCTCGAGCTCATCCGCATGCTCGAGATGGGGGCGCTAAGCACGGCGCTCCAGTGCCTCGCCTTCCTCTGGCCTGCAGGCGCCCATGACACCCTCGCCGCCCGGCTCGAGTTTTGCTCGTCGTGCCTCGCCGCAGCCCTGTCGCCGGCCGACGCCTTTGACGAATCGCCGCCCCTTGAGCTGAAGCTACGGCTGGTGCGCGGCGAGATCCTGCCGAGATTGTGAGATCGTGCCCGAGATTGTGAGCTCGATGCTCGCAGCTGATTGTCAGTTGATTGCGTCGGAAAGCCTCCTTCATCAGGTGCGCGGCCAGATCGTGAGCTCGACGATCGGAGCGCTGCGGGCGTTTTCCGAGACCGGCATACGCTGCGGCGTGCTCAAGCAGCCGTTGACCATCGAGTACGCTGATGGCCACTGCCGGTCGCTGATTGCCACTGATGGCCTCCAACGGCTACCCTCTCCTCCCCAGGTACGTGGGCGAGGTGGGGCAGGATGCCGGGGGGCTGCGTCGCATGTTCTTTGACCTCTTCGCCCACGAGCTGGCCGTCCACCCGTTGTGGACCCTGACGCCGACGGGTAGCCTACGCCCAGCCGACAGCTTCGCAGCCGCGGCTCGTCAGATGACAATCTCCGGGGAGCTCGAGGAGCACATGCGCACCGTCGGGCGGGTGTGCGGGATGGCCCTCTATCAGGAACTCCATCGGCATTCGGGCGTGCAGACCCTCGTCGACGGTGAACGCGCTCCGCCCAATCTGTTTGGCGTCGCCTTCGCGCGCTACTTCCTTCAAGTCGTGCAGCACGCGCCGCCTGACTCTCTCGCCGAGCTGCAGGCAGCCCTCGCCGCAGAGACTCTCGAGACGCACGCGGACGTACGTACCAGCCCGTCGCTCCTCGACAGGCCCCTGTCAGAGAGTGGCCTCGGTGACATGGTGCGACGAGTGCTACTGACGTTATACTGACATGACCCTTGATTGCCTCGGATGACATGGTGCGACGAGTGCCACTCGCCACGCCCTTCGATGGCCCTTCTATGTGTGTGGCTCACCGAAGGCGCCCTCCGTGCAGACCTTTGTTCGCATGGCGGGCGAGGGGGCGGATGCGCTCGAGGTCGAGCTCGTACCTGGCGGTTCGTCAATCCAGGTCACCGAAGCGACGAAGCACGAGTGGCTTCGTGCGCTACTGCACTCGGAGCTTGTGCACTCGCTCACTACGGCGGCTGGGCATTTCCGACGCGGGCTGCTCGACTCGGTCTGACGGCGTCTGATGGCGTCTGATGGCGTCTGATGGCCTCTGACGGCCTCTGATGGCGTCTGATGGCCTCTGATGGCCTCTGATGGCCTCTAATGGCGTCTGATGGCGTCGGAGTGCGTCTGATCGAATCTGAGTGAGCGTTCTGAGTGAGTGCCGGATGGCCTTTCTCAGGCGGGCCTTTCGGGCGCCACTGATTGCCCCTGATTGCCTCCCTCATTCTCTGATTGCCACTGATTGCCTCCCTCATTGCATGCAGGTGGGCCTCTCGGGCGCCGTTGACGCCTTCGACCCGGTGCGCAGCCGTTGGACGTGCCCCCATTTCGTCTTGCTCTCGGCCGGCGAGCTGCAGTCGACATTGTCGGGCGCGCCCGTGGGCCTCTCGTGCATCGACGAGCTCCGTCGCGTCGCGTCGGTGCATGCGGATGCCGCCGTGCAGGCGAGTTGGCTGTGGGACATGATGCTGAGCGTCGACGACCGCACGCGCGCTCGCGTGTACCGATTCGTCACCGGCTCGTCGCGCCGGCCCGCCGACGGCGTGAGCGCCTTTCAGATCAACCCGAGGGAGGGCGGCGATGGCGCGTACCCGTTTGCGCATGCGTGTGCGAGCGTCCTCGAGTTGCCGCGCTACTCGTCGCAGGCGGTGCTGCGCGAGCGGTTGCAGGCGGCCGTCGAGGCCGCGCACGACAAGTTCACCGACCTTTGAGGCAGCACGCGCGCCGTTTGGCGAGGGTTGCAGGCCTGTGGCACTGAGTTCAAAATCAGGTGGTGGGGATAGTGACAGTGAATCCAGAAAGAATACCTCCCCTACCCCTTTGGGTCAAGATGGCTGGGCTGACCTTTGCGGATACGCTGCTCGCAAACGGTCGCGCGACCGGGTCGGTTTGTGTGGGCGAGTCATGCCAATCTTCGGGAAGAGGAAAGCGCCCGGCCTGGTGCAGCCGGAGCTCGTCTTGCCGCCCATCCCTCTGCCTGGCGCTCGCGACCCGCGCGCGTACATCAATACCCTGCTCTTTGAGCAGCAAAAGGAGCGGCAGGAGGCGCTGGAGAACGAGCGGCGCGCGATCAGCAACGTGGCCGATCGCGAGCGCATGATGCTCACGCAGCTCGCGCAGCTGCGCACGCAGGTGCAGGAGCAGAAGGAGGAGATCGAGCGCGCGCAGCGCACCGAGGAGGACCTGCACAAAGCGCTGCGACTCGCGGCGGAGAGGCTCTCCGGCTTGCAGCTGTCCGATGGCGTGCTGCGCGCCGAGCTGGACGACACGCGCCAGCAGCTCGTCGACACGCAGGTGGAGGTGCAGACGCTGCGCGCGCGCCTCTTTGGCGAGAAGGGCGTGCGCCTCGTTCCTGCGGAGCTCGCTCGCTCCACCACGTCGGTGGGGATGAAGGAGGACGACGTGATCGCGGAGATCGTGAACGGTGCGAGGGCGGCGGGTCCGGAGGGGATGGGCGCAGCCGAGGGGCGCGCGGCGGCCGCGCGCTCCTCGCGCCAGCAGCTCAAGCGGCTGCTCCACTTCGTCAAGGCCCAGCTCGCCGAGGACGTGTCCGCATTCAGCGGCGCCAGAGACGAGCAAGCTGACGAGATCTCTGACGCGATCGGGCGGCGGCGCCATCTGATCGCGAAGCTCGAGACGGCGCTGTACGACCTGCTCGGCGGCGCGCCCGTGCGCCGCGCTCGGGCCGACGGCGCAGGCGGTGGATTGAGTGGTGCGCTCGCAGCCGTTGCGCGCGCGGGTCCGGAAAGTGGAGGCAACGGCTGGCAGCCCAAAGTGCACGGCATGTCGCTCCCGCGCACAGTCGCGGTCAATGAAGGCGCGGTGCGCACCATCCTTCTCACCTCGGGGCCGGCAAGTCAGTGGAAGCTGCGCGTGCAGCCCGTACCGATGCCCGCGGGCGGCGGGCGCGCCGCCGCCGCCGCCGTCGCCGCCGGCACCGCGGACGCAACCGCATCGTCGGCGCCCACGCCCGCGGGCACGGAGGATGACCCGGTGCGCTGGACGTGCGGCCAGCCAATGATGCTCGTCATCGAGGCGCTCGACGAGGCGGGCTCGGTCGACGCCGACTTCGACGCCATCGTGCTCATCGAGAGCTCGTCTGAGCACGTGAGCGGCAAGGGGTTCGTCAAAGTGACCAAGGGGGTGGGCCTCGCGCCGCTCAACTCTTGCAAGTCGGGGCCGATCGAGCTCTCGCTGCAGGATGGCGGCTTCACGCGTATGGAGCCTCCCGAGCCGCTCTTTGTCAACTTTGAAGGCGGACCCCCGGCTAAGGTGTCGCTCACGCCCGACCTGCAAGGCAACAACTTCCCTACCACTGGCGACCCTCTCAACATTCTCGTCGAGATCCAGGACCGCTTCAACAACCGGTGCACCGACGTGAACTGCGAGGTCGTGCTCGCCGCCTCGCACGGCGCCGAGTTTGGCGACGGGCCCGTCCAGATCGAGATGGGCGAAGCGACGATCCAGCTGGTCTCCGAGGTCGCCGCCACCGTGTCCCTCATTGTGCTCGAGGCGCGCGGACCGAGCGTCGAGATGATCGGCGATGAGGGCCTGTCGGCGGTCGCGTACGTGCCGTACCTGGCGGGCTCGGCGGCGGTGGTGCAGCTCGCTCTGCCGCCCGGTGCGATGCCCATCGCTGGCGAGCGCACGAAGCTGCTCGTGTGCGTCGCCGACAAGTTTGGCAACATGGTCGCCGCCGGCTCGTCGAACCTGGCCGCGGACGTCAAGGTGGAGCCAGGGCCGATTGGCAATGCGTCCGTTGAGCGCAACGGCGTCGCGTCGATTGCAGACGGCATCGGCGAGGTTTGGGTGCGCTCCGAGTCGGCGACGCTGCCGACGGAGTTCTACATCACATCCGCAGCCGTGCCGGGAGGGCTCGCCTTGCGGCACACGCAGGACGAGCCGTTCAGAGCCGTTTGGAGCGCCGCCAAGATCGCGGCGATCGGAGTCTTCCTGCCTGAGGCCGAGAAGCAAGCGACGGTGGGCGGTGGGCGGATGGTGCTTGGAGTGCGCACGGAGGATGCCTACGGCAACCCGCGTGGGACGGGGTGGGACGGCTCGGTCCTCGTCCTCTCGCCCTCGCCGCACGTGAGCTTCAGTGCGCGTGCGGGCGTCCAGATCCGGGACGCGCGCGAGGCGAAGGTGACGATCAAGGATGGCGTCGGGCTCTTCGAGATGGTCTCGGACTCGACCGAGATCTTCCAGATCACGCTCAGGGACGTGGCCAACACCGGCCTACGCACCACCTCTGTGCTCCGTGCTCAATTCAGGTCGCTGCCCGGCGTGCAGTGCATCTTCGGCGAGGTGCCCGCGGCGGCACAGCCGGTCGGCTTGCCGTTCCCGCTCCCGCTCCTCGTGCTCGACCGGTTAGGCAACGTGGCCGACGACTTCGAAGGCGACATCCCCGTGAAGATGACGGGCGCGTGCCGCACGGCCGGAGGCGCGCGGGAAGCCTTCCGAGCCATCCGCGGGCGCGCCGCGTTACCGGTACTCTCCACGATCGCCGAGACGGTGCAATTCACACTCGACCCGGCGACCGCCATCCTAAATAAGGAAGAGGCCGCCGCCTCGGACGCGCTGCTCCGGTACGGTTTCACCACAACTCTCACCTTTGGCGCCGCCGATGCGAAGCGGCTGACCATCTCGGCGCTCGCCGCCGCCGCCGCCGCCGAGCGTGCGCTCTCCGGAGAGGCGGCAGCTCCAGGCGGCGAGGTCCAGGTGCGCGCGGGGGACGAAGTCCTTGTGGCCATCAAGGCGCTCGACGCGTACAACAATCTCGTGCTGCACCAGCAGGTGCGCATCTCCTTGCCCTGCCCTGCATCTCCCCCTGCATCTCCCCGCCCTGCATCTCCCCCTGCATCTCCCCCTGCATCTCAGCCCTACCTGTCGGCACCCTTGGTCACATCTCCTGTGCATCTCCCGTGCGCCCTCCGTGCACCTCCCTCGAATCCCAGTGCACCTTCTTCCTCGAGGTCGAGCTGCGCCCTAAGGTGGACGAGGCGCTCACGAACACGCTCGCGGCGCGCGAGCCACCGCAGCGTTACATGCTCCAGCTCTCCAACGGCGAAGCCCATCAGCGCGTGCCCACGCGCCTCGTGGGCGAGCTCTCGTTACGCCTCGTACAGCCATCCGTGCTGAGCATCGACCTGAGCGCCACTGCCAAGATCAAGGTGGTTGCGGCGCGCGCGGTCTCGATCGACGTCGTCAACGTGCCCGAGGCTGGCCGCGGCGGCGTCGAGTTCTCCCTCCTCGTGCGCGCGCTCGACCAGTACGGCAACGTCGACGAGGCCTTTGACGCCGAGGTGGTGCAGCTTGATAGGGAGGGTGCGCCGCCCGGCATGGTGCTTCAGAACGACGGGATCGTCAAGCTCACACGCGGCATCGGCCGGTGCACCGCGGTCACGGCTAGCGCCGCCGCCGGCTCGCCGGGGCAGCGCTGAGCGCGGCCCCTCGACGCGGCCCCGGCTGCTCGCTTGTCGCCGGGTCGCACGCGTTTGTCGCCGGGTCGCACCCGCCACACCCTCCCCCGCCTCTCCCGCCCCGCCGAGCGACCGCGCGCCCCGCCCTATGCGGGCGCGGACGCGAAGCCGGAGCGGCACCGCAGGACCGACCGCAGGACGCGCAGGACGCTTCGTTGAGTAGCCGACGAGATGTACATTCGATGCTCGGTCAGGTGTTTGAGTAATCTAGAAAAATTCCAGGGCTGGTTCCAGCGCATCCCAACCACCCGAGGGGGTCCCCCGATGGGCGTTGGGCCAAGTTTTCGGTCTTTACGGCGCGTTGTAGCGGGTTCCTGCCAAACTTGGTCTCTCGTTCTGCCAAACGCGGCTCCGCACACT
>Ga0210247_100409_pt1 | contig 40600 bp, 32 predicted proteins | sample ChrtobMetP3_16mM_FD_155449 | JGI IMG/M metagenome (GOLD analysis project Ga0210247, IMG submission 155449) | Chrysochromulina tobin associated microbial communities from unialgal haptophyte culture, Seattle, Washington, United States - P3_16mM | ecosystem: Host-associated > Algae > Haptophytes >... | reverse complement strand
CAAACATGCCGCCTCCAAACATGCCGCCTCCAAACATGCCGCCGCCGAACATGCCGCCACCGAACATGCCGCCGCCGAACATGCCGCCGCCGAATATGCCGCCGCCCAACATGCCGCCTCCAACTGCGGGTGGTGGCCTCTGGTAAAAGGGTGCTCGGTGGCGTCGGGGCGCACGGCGCTTCTCTCGGCGCTCCTCTCGCCACGCATCGGCCCTGCGGCACATGTACTACTCGAACTAGAGATAATGTGGATGCATGATAATGTGGATGTGGCATGAGCAAGCAGGCGGGGATGGGGTGTGCGCGGGGTATCCTCTGCTCATTGCATAATGGGCTCCTCATTACTCATTACAGAGTGCAGACGAAGGACGAGTGGGTACCGGCTAGACATTGACATGCTAGTCGGGGGCAATCTGTGAGCGAGAGCTCTCCGGGCGAGCGCTCGGGGGTCGGGGCCGGGGCGGGTCCCTGCTCCCGGCGGCGGGGGGGGCAATCCTTCATTCCAAGCATGTTGATTGTTAGTCGCGCCGGGGCGCCGCGTTCGTTCGTTCCGGGGATCCGCCCCTCCGGGGACCGCTTTGACGTCCGGCGTCCGCGCTCGGGGGCGGCGCGGGCACGGCTCTTTTGTCAGCCCGTTTCGACGCTGTCACTGTCGACTGTGCAATAATTTTAAATAGTAAAAATAGCCATGATCCCGGATAGAAGTTGGGCCAGAGATCACAGAGGACAAGGACACACGCAGGGTCCGTGTGCACACGTGAGTTTAACATGAGTTAACACAGTGCCCTCTAGCGGGAACGAGAGGGGGGACGGGCGGCGGCTCCTCGGTTGCTCGCGCATCCCTCTCCGACGCATCCCCCGCGCAGCCTACATCGCATGGCGTGAGGGGAGCATGCGGACCCTCGCGCCAGCCACGCACGCCTCTCCGCAGCCGGAGCTCCCTCACAGCTCAATCACAGCTCGTGGGGTGCCTGCTCACGACGGCGGATGTCAGTGCCATCACTCACGGCTTGAGACGGAAGGCGACGATGACGTCGCTCTTGGTGTCGGCTACAACCGGCGCCTTCTGTGGCCTCGCCACGTGCTCGGCCACGACGCAGCCGAGACCGCAGAGCGCGATGAGCACTGAGAGGGACACGAGGACCACTCGCCCGATGAGGTCGTACTTGTCGTCCACTTTTTTGAAGGGAGATTGAGCGTCAGGTGGCTCTTGGCGCGGCAACAAGAGGAGCACGAGCAGCAGGAAAGTGTACAGCACCGTGGTGGCGGCGCAGACAAGCGTGCGCGTGACGAGGCCGCGCGGGTACGCCCAGAAGCACAGGCCCAGGAAGACGACGCCGAACACCGCCAGGATGATCACGCCCGGACCAAGAGGGGGGGAGGCCGGCTGAGAGGCATCTTGCAGTGCGCGCCCGCTGCCTGCAGTGTCCTCCGGCTTCTTCCCAGGCCCCAGGAAAAAGTACCAGATGAGCACGAGAATGGCAATCAGCATCCCCCCGATGATGGCACACAGCATGATCTTTGTCCATGTCGCGCGATTGTGCATCTGCCGGATGAGGCGGCTGGAGGCCGTCAGCGACTGGTGGGTCTCCTCGCGCCGCTCGATGGCCTCAGTGAGCTGCCCTCGCTGGTCGACAAGCTGTCCCATGATCGACATGCCCAGCCGCTCCGTGTCCGCCGCTATGCGCTGGGTTTGCTCCAGCTGGGCGAGCGAGCGCTCTGCCGCGAGGACTGAGGGCGACTTGTAAGTCTGCGCCGGGTCCGTGGGCGCGGCCACCGGATTCCCGAGGAGCGCCTCGCGCCGTGTGTCTCCGGCGCGCATCAGCTGAGCCTGGTTGCTGGATAGGGAACGAGCGGCAACACCGACCCCTTGGACATTTTTTCACTTTCACACTTGCGGGATTCATAGCCATTTGAGCCCAAGTGCGGGTGGGAAATGCTCAACTGCTAATGAAGTGTTCTACGAGGCTGGAGACCCGGGTCCAGGCCGCAGGCGCGGTCCAGGAGCGCGGTTCTTTCAGAAGTTCTTACGCGATTCTGCATTCTCGTCCCTGCCATCGCAGCCATCGCCAATGGATGTGCGCCGTTCCGCGGTTCCCAGCGTATACGCGAAGTACTGGGGTCGGGATCTCGGATCTCAGCCCGCCGCGTCCCATTCCTCCTTGGATGGCGCGACGCCGGCCTTGTCGCTCGCCCTGATGACCGCGCGGCTGCCAGCCTTGGCGCCTGTCTGGATCATCTTCGACGCCGAGCTATAGGCCGAGCTGCTCGCATCCGCGCGCGACGCGCCCCCCTTGGCCTTGCCGAGCAGTTCAGCTCGATTGGCACGGCGCGCGGCCGCAGCTTTGGCCGCGAGCCCTGCGAGAATCCGGCGTGCCCGGAGCGACGCGTGCGCGCCTGCGGGTAGGCCGCCGTCCCGTCCATAGCGGCGCAGCACGGCGGGAGGGTCGAAGTCGGAACAGAAGCCGAGGAGTGGCGAGCCCAGAACGCCCGAGAGAGCGCCCGAGCCCGCAGCCGTGGCGGCAGCGATGGAAGTTGCCGCGCGAGAGCCGGCAGGCACACCTGGAGGGGTGAGGGGGCATTCCAGAGGCGTAGGCGGGCCGCCACGTTGCAGCTGCAGCTGCAGGTTCGGCAGCGTTCCCTGCACAAACTGGCCGCCGCCAAAGCGAAAGTTCCAGCGCGCCAGGAGGGCACCCGGAGCGCCCTCGATGACGGCTGAGGCCGCTGCGCTGTCGCCACCCATGCTCAAAACCGCCGCCTCCGCCGAGGTCTCGGCGGCCCCGGCGGTGCCCGCGCCGCCGCCCTCGGCGCCCCCCCCCGTGGCACGTCGCGCCTCTGCCTCGGCGGCAGTCTGTTCGAGGATTCGAAGCAGACGGCCGTTGAAGACGTCGGGCACGCCAGGCAGGCAGTAGTGCAGGCAGTCGTCGAAGAGGCGCAGCGAGTCGGTACGCCCGTGGGGGTTCGTCTTGGGATCAGGGCCCGGATGCGCGTCAGCACGCGTGCGCGCGATCGCGTAAGCGTCGAGCACTCGGACCCAAGGTATGCGTTGCGCAGCGACGGCGTCGAGGATCAAATTCTTGCTCAGCACAGCGAATCGCATCGACATGGGATCGAGCTCGCGCTCGAGATTCGCCACGTAGTTTGGGCGGAGCGGCTCGCGCCGCCGGCAGCGCCCACCCGATTTGGCAACTCCGCCTTCGAAGTCACGCGGCGTGGCGGCCCGCCAAACGACAAGGGCGTTGTCGGCCCGGGCGGGCGTACGTTCGAAGTAGGCCGTGCGCACGGCCGCAGCGACGAGCATCCACTTGGCGGCGTACTCGCGCAGGATCCACGGGCGCGTCACGTTGCAAAGGCCATCATGCAGCGAGTGCATGTCCTGGCATCCGTCCTCAAACTCCCATGCGCCTAAATTGATGATCAGGAGCGTGGGTGCGCGGTTGATGGCGGCGGCAAGCACGGGCGAGAGCCGTGGGTGACGCTCCACCGGACGCCAAGTTGGGAGCGCGTCCGCTCGCATGAAGCGCGAGAAACTGATCAAAGCGATCGCACGACCGCTCGGCGCATTCACGCGGCATCGGAAGTCCATGAACGGGATTGCCTTGGTGATGACGACACGGTGGCCCGCGCCAGCGGCGGCGGTGCCCGCGACAAGCATGCAACAGAGCGAGACCGTCTGCTGTCGAGCGGTCGAGTCGCCCACGAAGAGCACTTCCTCGGGCGGTCTGTGAGATTTCTCCTTGCTCTTCTCTTTCTCTTCCCTCGGCTGCTCACCGCTGCGCTCTACCCCGCGCTCACCCGCCAGCCGCACGAGGGCGCGCAAGAATGCCTCCGCGTCAAAAGGATCGGCCGCCGCGCCGCCGCCGCTCGCTGGTAGCCACCATGAGACTGCCTCGGCGCCCGGGGAGAGGCCTCCTCTTCCACCTTCGCCGCCGCCGCCACCTCGTCCTCCGTTGCCGCCTCCGCCGCCTCCGCCGCCGCCTCCGCCGCCGCCTCCGCCGCCGCCTCCGCCTCCGCCGCCGCCGCCGCCGCCTCGGCCAGCACTCGAGGACGTGATCGATTTGTCGCGCGGGCTCCATGCGTACTGCAGCCAGTCCAGGTCCGGGCGCAGCGTCGCGCACGAGTCCTTGAGCTCGTCGTACTTGAACGAGCAGTTCAGGTACCCCAAACGCTGTAACCGTCGTATCGCAGGCAACGCTTCTAAGGCCGCCTCGATCGGCGGCGGGATCGCGGATGCCTCGCGCAGCTGGCGGTCGACACCGCCGGCATCGCCGCTGCCGCCACCCCCCCCAGAAGCAGCAGCTTTGCGCCGCGTCCAGTGAGGCAGTGGCGACGGCTTCGCATCGCTCGTCGGAGCCATCGCCGCCGCCACCTCAAGCTCCTCGGGCGAGGCGGCTCGTCCTGATCCTCCTGTGGCGACGCACTCGGCCATGCGCACGCCACAGCCGCGCCGGTGCACGTCGTGCATGCTCGGGAAATGCGCGCTGCCCTCGGGCGGCCGGCACTCGAGCGACGGTTTTTTTGCCGATTTGGACTCGTACGCTGAGCGGCAGGCCGCCATCTCACCGCGGTCGTCGACGCACGCGAGACGATAAGAAGCGTTGGGTGCGGGCGGTGGCGCGCACGTCCAGTCGTAGTCCTCCACGTCCGCTTCGTGAGCTCCCAGGACGCGGCGGTTGCGCGCAACCGTACTTTCGCTGCAGCTGCTGCCATGGCCTGTACTCTTGCTGAAGCGTAAGCAGATCGCGTCCAGCTGCTGCTGCAGGCTGCATCCAGGAGTATCGCACGTTCGCAGCGCAGCGGTCGCGTTCGGATCAGGGCTCAGAACCGAAGGCGTGCCGGCCGTGCGGCCGATGCACACGCCACGAAGTGTGACAATCGAGTGCTCGGGCGCAAACCACGTGGATGCCTCGCAAAAGGGCTGGACGAGGCACGCAGAGGCGCAATCCGTTGCTGACGAAGCGGCGAGGCGCTGGCGACGACACTCAGCACCCGCTGCAGCACTGCGCAGCGAGAAGGTGCGATGGCTTGGCAGGAGCTGCATGGAGCACTGAAGCATTTTTCTGCGAGGACGTGTGAATTATAAACATTGGCTGTGAATATGGAATGTAAAGCTTGGGCGACGCTTGAAGCGGTCTGTGCTCTTACGAGGTGTGAACGTTCATGCCGCCGCGTCTGTTGTTCCAATGGCCACAAGCCCAGCAGCGCAGAGGTCCAGCCACCTATCACCACGACGTATTCGCCGTATTCGCGATTCGGCGTCTCACGAAGATGAGCATTGGCGTATCACGACAATCAGCGCATCACGACAAGTACCAAAGTATCCCGTATTCAGTGCTGCACTTGCCGGAAGCGCACTGTACGTGGACGATAACCTGACAGTACGCAACGTCCTCGTCGATAAGAAGGGCACAACGGTTCATTTCCGACACAGCGGCGTTGCGTTGGTTGACATACCCCTCTGCAGCACTTCTCGCCCGTATGCCGCATGTTTCCGCCTGCACGCAACTGGACTCGGAGCGTCCGTCGGCATGGCCTCCAGTTCTACTATGCGAGATAACATTCTTGGCTCGCAGCCCGATAGCGTCGCTCTGCACACAGACGGCACCCGCGGTCTGTGCTACCTCCATGGCAAGTCACAGCAGCTGGTCACACCTCTCTCTGCCGGCGATGTCGTACGACTTGAGGTGAACGCCTTGAACACTTTGTCGATCTCCTTGCGCGGCTCGGTGGTCATGCAAACCGAGGTTCCTACTGGATGGCATCTTGCTGTCGGTGGTCTCGGTGCTAACGCAAAGTCCCCCGATGAGCAGTGCGGCACCATCTGGGAGCTTGAGAATGTGGTACCACTACCGTCGATGCATGTGACGAGCGCCGGCCGGGGGCCCGGACAACGACTTATATACGCACGGTACAGATCGGACAGTATAGCTCTTAGGAATTAGCAATTAGGTGCACGGTTGGCCGTAATGGGCACGTATCATTTCCGGAGACTCTTTGGCAAGCATTTAACAGGGGTAACATCAAGCACACGTGTCTCACGCCAGGGGCACGGCGCAAGACTGTCAGGTCGGCTACGCTATAACAGTGCCGCTAGGCTCGCCGACGGCCGCCGACCGTCTCGCCGACCCGCGGCCGCGCGCGCGCCCCGACGCGCAAGGGCGCGACGGCGCGCCGCAAGCGGGGAGCGACGGGAGTATCTGATGGAGAGCTGCGGGCCGGCGTTGTGGGGGATCCTAAAGCCGCCTGGGTTCGCCATCTGCGGCGCACGCGTGGTGCATTCTCGGAGTCTCGCACGAAGCACATGCGGGGCTGGAGGCTGCGTAGACGTTCGGTTCTTCTTTACCAGCAGACCTCCAGCCACGGAACGTCAGCTGCTGCGCAGAGCTTCGCGGTCGCAGTCGCAGTCGAGACGTTGTTGCCCGTCGCTTTTGCTGTTGATGCGTTGTCGTCCGTCTCGCTGGACGACGAAGACGAATCAGATTAGGTGAGGTCGTCGACAGAGGATGCGGCTGCTTTGTGGCTGCCCCCTTTACCTTGTCGGGGAGTCGGGGCTTTTTTTCCCGGAGGCGCTGCGCCTCCACCAGTCAGCACTTGCATCTGTGTGGCCACCTCCGTCAACTGCTTGTTGAGCCTCCTCGCCACGTGGTCGAGCTCGTCCTTCTCCCCTGCGAGGCGCGCGGTGTCCATCTTCGCGGTGGCAAGCTCGCGACGCAGAAGCAGCACCTCCGCTTCGAGAGGGCTCACGCCGCCGTGCCCGCTCAGCGACGCGCCGTTATCCGCCGCGATTCGCTCCACATGATCTTTAATGTAGATCAACTGCTTTTGGTAGGCCTTTTCCCTCTCATCGGCCTTCTTGAGCGTCTGCGCGCGCTCGAGAGTCTCGCTCGTGCTCTCGACGATCTCCGTGCGCAGCCGAAACTGCAGCGTCGCGATGCGCGACTCGGCCTGGCGCGCGTCGGAGGCCGCGACTGATGCGAGCTGCTGTGCCTCAGCTAACTTGCTCCCTGTTTTGAGGAGCGGCGTATTGGCAGTTCGCTGCGAAGCCTCGAGCGCCTGTAGCGCCTCGTGGGTCGGCGCCGACGTCGTGCCCTGGGAGCGTCCTCCGTCCGCTGCGTCCTGATCCTCGCGAAAGCTTGGTGCAGCGTTGCCCCCCTGGTGGTGCCAGTGCGACTTTATCGTCATCTGCACAGTGATCTGCATGTTTGACGGCGAGTCTTTGCGGACGAGGCGCGGCATGAGCAGCACGGGCTTCGCGGGCTTCTCTGCGTCAAGCTCAGCATACTCGGCGAGGTCAAACTCGGTGGTCGCGATAACAGTCAAGGTACTGGCGTCGATCAAATTGAACGTCGTCAGCTTCTGGTCAAAGGTGGCCCGCTTCGCGCTGCGGTAGAGCGTTGCCATCGTGCGCAGCTTCCCGTTGACCATCGCACAGCGCTCTATGGAGCCCGGGACCAACTCGGTCTGTGCGGAGGAACTCCTGGCGCTCGCCTTGCCTGCGCCGCGCTCCCATACTACGACGATGGAGCCTGTGCTACTCGGCAGCCCACGTACGTCGCACACATACACCTCGAAGGTGAATTTGAGCGGTTGCTTGCCCATGCGCGAGAGGCCCTTCATCCTTCCGTTCCGTGAGGGCCCACAAACTCAGGGCCTCCCTTCATTCGGGCGAAGAACGAGTTGTCGAGACGACGTCTTATTACATTTTAAGTTTGTTGCAAAAGATCAATGGCAAGAACCCCAAACGGGGCAGTTCGTCCAAGCTCAATTCGCGATTGCGGCGGCGCGGGGGCTAAAACGGCGCGCGCTCGGGCGAGAAATGCCGCTGCCATCGAGCGCCATTGACGACCGGCGAGAAATGCCGCTGCCATCGAGCGCCATTGACCGGCTCGAGGCGCATATTGCTTATGTGCGGGCGGCGTCCCACCATGCAACTCCACTAGCATCGCCCACGGCACAGCGGTCGGCCGTCACCTTCCACGACCCACCGCGGCCTAACGGGCCCGCCTCTTCCTTTGCGTCCCCAGCCGCCGCCACCGCTGAGGACCCGCTCCTTAAGCTGGAGGCCTTCTTCGCGAGCCTCAGAGCTGGCGCTCTTGCTAACCCAAGCTCGGCTGCAGCAGCGCCGTCTCCTCTGGTGCGTCCGCCACCGCCGGAAGCTGCGGCTCTCAGCAAGTACTATGACGACATCGTGCAGGCAACCGTGCGGCGCGCGTGGGATCGCGCGTGGAATGCGTACCAGAATGGCGATGCTTTCGGCAGGCGCCTCGATGCAGTGGGTGAGGGCGCCAGCGCCGCGCAGCCAGCCGTCGGGCTGCCACCAGCCACAGGGCTGCCTCCAGCCGCGGCTGTGCCCGTATCGCCACAACGCGCCTCGTCCTCGCCCTGGGTGGGCAGCGTGTCGCGAGCACCAGCCAGCGGCATGAGCTCCCCGCGCTTGAGCGTCTCGACGGCTGGCGGCGCATCGCCGGCCGCAATGTGCGGTAGCAGTTTGCCTGTGCGCGGCCATCCTCACCAGCCCGCGAGCAACAAGCGGCCGCCCACGTCGTATTCGAGGCAGTACGCGGAGATGAGACGGCAGCGGTGAGGATGGCCGTGTGTTGTCAAAGAGCCAGACCCGATCGCAAAATTATTTATGAACTTTTTCATCTTAACTTCGAACGGCGCGTGGGCGGCACGACAAGAGTGTCTGTCGGGTTGACTTCTCCCATTGAAATCGCTTCTCTAAATATGGCCGACACCGAAGCTAAACCCGAGGTCAGCACCGACACCGCCGCCGCCCCCGAGGTCGCCGCCGACGCCACGGAGGCCCCAGCGCCCGCGCCTGCGCCTGCCCCAGCTCCTGCGCTTGCTCTGGCCCCTGCCCCTGCTGCTCCGCCCGCGCCCAAGCCGAAGCCGCCCGTGCCTCCGGGTTCGATGGCGCACCTGTACAAGTTCGTGCCTGCTGCCAGCGTCACCGACGAATTCAAGGAGATGGCTACCCAATGGCCCATCTGGGATTCGAAGGTTGCGCCGATGCAGGAGACGGAGAACAAGTTCCATTTCGACTACGACGGCGACTACGGCTCTGAGCGCGTGCTCATCACCGCTGGCGTTGCCACGCTGACGCCCGATGATGGCTCGCCGGCGGTCGAGCTCACCGTGGGCGACTCCGTGCACCTCCACTTTGGCTTCGGCGCCACGTGGACGATCCACAATCCGGTTGAGATGGCGTACGGCTACTTCGACAAGGACGGGAAGAAGATCGAGCAGGACGAGATCTCGTGCGACGTGTGCGGCACCGATTGCTATGAGGAGTCGTACCTCTTCAACGACGAGGAGGACATCTGCCCCACGTGTTTCAAGGCGGACCAGAATGGGTCAGAGGAGTATGAAGGCGCCGTCTACTGCCGCGAGGGCAAGCCGTCGAAAGAGTTGCCCAAGTCATTGACAAAGAAGCGCATTACCAGCTCCCTCGGCGGTTCGGCCAAGAAGAAGGCCAAGGGCGACTACGTGCCTGGCATGGACGACGACGAGTGAGCGCCGCCGCTCGCACTACCCGCTGCCCACAATCTCGAGCGGCCCCGGAACGAGGATGCTCGTAGAGCAAGCATGCTCTGTGGTGGAGGCACGGCGCGCGGCCTACTCCCGAGGAGTGCCGCCGCATCGACCGTGGCCGGGCTATAATCTCGGGGAGCGATTGTGCACCTGTGCATGTGCCGCGCCGGGTATGTGCCTGTTGATGGCCTCTGTTTGGCGCTGTGTGGGTCTTGTGATGTGTTGTGACAGTGAGCTACTCGGACGTCGCGCCGCGGAGGTAGCTCAATTTCGGTCTCGCGCGGCGCGCTTCGTGACTTACGTGTATAGAGAGAGTCGTGGCGGCCGGGGGAGCTTAAAATAGGTCGGGCTTTTGTAACGCCTACGGCGTCGGTCCGGCTCCCGCGCGGGGAGGCGTCCGGGGAGCGGGGTGGGCGGCCGGGTTAAGGCCGGGCGGCGGCGCAGCGCGGGCAGGCCGCGCAGCCGGCAGCCTGCGGAGCGCAGCAGCGCATCGGCTCCGTGTGACGCTCCCTCGTATGGGGACATTCAAAGGTGTGTGTTTTCTGAGCGGGCTGTACCAAACAGAGCCGATTGACCCACGTCGAACGTTCACAAAGGTACAGAGAGCCCACAACCTGCGCCAAAACCCTCACCAGTTCACTACACACGATTTTACGATGAATGCTTTCACTCTCCTCCTTGTGTGGACTGGCTGGAGGTCGCTGCAGCCGATAGGAGAAATTCGTAGTATCTACAGCACAAAGTTCGGCGCGCCTCGCCAGGGTGCCATCGTGCCGGACGCGGTTGCGACTCTCACGCTGTCACTCACCGACATCGATGCCCACCAGGCCCTGGAGGGCCTCAACGAGTACAGCCATGTCTGGCTGCTCTGGGCCGCACACCTCAACGAACACGACGCGAAGCAGGCCAAGGTGCGCGCCCCGCATCTACGAGGTGATCGAGCAGGTTTATTCTCGACACGCTCGCCATTTCGGCCGAACCCGATCGGTCTGAGCCTTGTGCGTCTCGAGGCCGTCCAGGGCAACACACTAAGGCTTTCCGGCGTAGATCTCGTCGACGGCACGCCGGTGCTTGACATCAAGCCCTACCTTCCTTACGCCGACACGCCTTCGGCAGGCGACGTGCGCGTCGCAGAGTGGGTGGATCCGCCGCCCCTTCATGAGGTCACCTTTGCACTGGAGGCGGAGGCGGCACTGAAGGAGACGAGCGCCATGGCAGGCGCGTTGACGAGCGACGTGGAGCAGCTTCGGCGGGCGCTCGTGCAGACTCTCGCAGCGGATCCTCGGCCGGTGTACCGGTGGCGGCGCGAGCAGAAGAGTGGCGGTGCGGCCGATTACGATGTGCACGTGGATGGTGTCGAGTGGCGCTGCCGATTCGAGCTGGCATCGCCCGACGCTGATGCCGAGCGCGTGACCGTCTTGGGGCCAAGTGCACTGTTCCGGGGCAGGTGACCGGTGCCGGTGCGCAGTCCAGTGTCCACAGTGTCAGGGTGATGTGCGTGAGTGATGCAAGCTGCAATGAGAATCGGACGGCCAGTAGAGGGCTAGAACCACGCCGTTTCGAACCAAAACGCCGGTATCGGCGATTCGGCGTATTCACATACGCAGTCCATCGGCGACGGTGTCACCAATTATCCGTCGTACCGGGTTCCAATCGAGAAGATCGTACCGGTGGAACCGACGCCCCAACCGGCGCCCAACGCCCGAACCCGGCCCAACCCGCGGGTTATACCGGGGGTAAACTTCCCGCGTTCCGCCGTGGCCCCGTCCCGCCGCCGGGGAGCCAGGGCCGGCGCGACGGCCCACGCGTCAGCCCGGCGTCAGCCGCGTCGCGCGCCCCGTCGCGGTCCGCTACGCGGATACGATTCGTCGGGGCCTAAATCTGTGACTCCACGCAGTACTATTTGACACGTCCTCCGCCGCGCTTTCAGCGCTCTACATGTACATTCGCGCTTACGGGGTGTATTCGCCAGGGCCTGGGTTGGGGTTCGCCTTGTGGAGGCGGGCCCAGCGATCGTCCTTGGGAAACCGCCAAGCCGGCACTGTCTTCTTGCGCGTTTCTGCTTGGAAGCCATAGGGGCGAGCCCCTGTGCTCAGCTTTGGTGGAGGCACCCTGGGCGCCATGTCCTGGCTGTGCAGCTGGTAGGCACCAGGCCCCGGTGTCCACTGTGGTTGATCCTTGGCAACGTGAGCGTTCGAGATGAACCGCTTGTCAGAATTCGCACGTGTGCCTGTACCCATGCCATAGCTCGGGTTTGAGGGCTGCGTGGAGTACCTGTGAAGTCGAGAAAAATCACGCGTAGGATAGTGATGAAATTGTAGAAAGCCCGGTCCCGGTCAAGGCCGGTTCCGTTCTTGCATCACAATCTGTCGTCTATAGACACGCGACGAGCACGCACATCTGATTGCCGAACGAGGATTTCTGGCCGACGGCGGGCGTGATGGTTCCAATCGTCGGCTTGGTTCGATAGATGACGAGAGATTTCATAGTGCTCTCCGGCTGCATAGCCGGTGGCATGCTTGCGGTCGTGGTGATGTCCCGTGGCGGAGTCAACTTTTTGTCCTCCGGTCCAGCCCAGTCTCGAAACGCTTGAAGGTGGTCTGCAAGTACCCCTTGTCTACAACGACAATTTTTCGGACTTGCATGCGTCCGGGTCTAGCGTCCGTCTCTTGCAAGAGACGATTCTACCTGTGGTGATGTACTTGTAATGTACTTAATGTACTTGAGTCGTACAACACGCCCCTTGTCCAGAACCCAGCGCCGTTACAACAGCAAACACTCACGACGCGTGAGCCAGCTCGCCACGACGCGTCGCGGCTCTCCAAATGGTTGTCGTCGCCCGTCCGCGCTCGGCCCCCGCCTCGCCGCGCTCTCGTTCTGCGGGCGCCGGCAGCAGCGTCGACGACGTATTTTCCGCAGCCAGTCCGCTCACGAAAGCGGAGTTTGCTCGCCTCTGCGTTGAGTCTGGCAACTTCCAGTGGGCCCGTGCTCACAAGCAGGCCGCAACAGCACGGCGCAACAACCACATGCAGTTGCGCACAGACATGCAGCAGTCGCTTATAGAGCAGGCACTCTTTACCAAAGAGCGTGTACGCTCCGGCATGCGGCTTGCCGTCGAGCAGTCGCGCCAGGAAGCGTCCAAGGCCGCGACTGCCCAGCGAGAATACCTGCAGGAGATAGAGCGGCGGCGCAACGAGCTGCGCGCGGCGCACGCCGCGTACGGAAAGGAGCTGCACGATCGGCACTATGGCTCGGACGCAGCGCTCAAGCGTGCGCAGGCGCAGGAGGTCAAAGGCCAAGAGCGTCAGGAACTCGCAAGAAAAGGTGCTGCACTTGCGGCCGAGCGCCACTATGAGCAGGGATTGGCCGTCGCGGCTCGGTCGGCATCGGTCGAGCGCGTGCGGCAGCAGATCGGCTTCCATGTAATGAAGAGCATCTATGACGAAGAGGCGAGTGCACGCAAAGCCGCAGCGCAAGCGCAACGCGCGCACTCTGCCGAGGTGAAAGCCACCGTCGACGCCATGAAAGAACAGCGCCGCCATAGGGCCGAAGAGTCTCGTCAGCGCGTCCTATCGCTCGAGGCGCAATCCAAACGCGAACGTCAAGCAGACGCCGAGCGGAAGCACTTTCGTGCAACGCTCATTCGTCAGGACGACCACGATGCCAACGTCGCCGCCGACCAGGAGCGCCAGGACACAGCACGTCGTCGGAAGAGGGTGCATGATCTTGTGCTTTCTGAGAAAATGGTCTACGGCGTGCCTGTACCACCACTCGCCCTTGGCGTGGGCGGAATCGCTGGCAGCCGCAAAGCTGCGATCGCTCCTTTCTTTGCACCTCGTGCTTCAGCATCAAAGAAAGCCACGGCAGAAGGCAGCAGTGCAATCCCAGTCGAGCAGTCGCATGCAACCACAAAAGCCACGGGCTTCATCTTCGACCCTGGCCCGACGGGGATCACAATGAAGGAGGTGCCCGCCGGTGTCATCGTTGCAGATGTCATCGCTGGCTCACAAGCATTCGCCCTGAAGGTGCCCCTTGGCGGCATCATCCTCTCGGTCAATGGCCACCCAGTGTACGGGCTTAGCTGGATCGGCGTCAACAAGGCTATCTCGAAGGCCAATTGGCCTATGACGCTAAACATCGCGCCCTGCACAAAGTGCACGTTTGAAGGCCATACCGACCGCAAGGGGCGTGTGCATATCACACCGGTTGGCTTTACGCTCAAGGACATGCAAAACGGCGTCATAATCGACAAAGTGGTGCCCGACACGCCCGCTTCGAAGCAAGAACTTCCGTCCGGAGCCTTTCTCGTCGCAGTGAATGATCTGGCAGCGGTCGGCATGAGCAGCCGGGACATAGGTCCTCTACTCAAATCACGTCCTCTCACAATACAGACCGTGCCGCGCGAGGTTGCGTATTTGTTCCGCCCGAAGGGCATTTTCAGCAACCTGCGAAGGAAGCCGAGGCGGCTTCAGCAACCTGCGGGCAATGGACCGGACGACGGCTCAGATGTTCATCGCGCGGATTGCGTGCTGTAGCGTCGTGCCGTCGTCAGAATAACTTGAAGTTTAACTTGCGATTTACAGCCGGTGTGAGGTTGTTTCCATTGCACGTACGCATGCCGATCTCATCGTTCACTTACTCACAAACTTACTCGCTGCAGCTACGCAGGACCGTGGCGAGCCGCCGCGGCGGCCGGCGTGGGCCGCGCGGAGCTATGATAACCAATCTACCGGCACTATACCCAGCCGAGAGTCGTCGCGTACGCCTGACATCACCCTCGATGTTCGCGAAAGGCGGTCGTTCGGCGATCAAAAGATGGGCACGGGTCGATAGAGTGAATCTTCGGCTCCATTTGTGACCTGCGCTCGGATCATGTTCTCCACGATCGTGAAGGGGAACAGCAGGAAGTTGATTGGGAAGGGGAGCTCATAGTCCTGCGTGCATTGGAAGATAAAGCCTTGCGAGGCAATGAGGAAGCCGATCACCTCATCGAGGACCGACTCGTTCGGATCCCAATCTGGGCCAATGATGGGACAGTAATTGTTCCCAGCCTTTGCGTTTTCGACGATGATGGCGAACAAAGCATCCGCAAACACGCGGCCGCCACGTAAGGCAGAGTAGAAAGCGAACACCGAAATCTTGTATTCCCAGGCGATATAGATGAGCGTGAGAGAGGTTGCCGTGTCGACGATCCATGGGCACCAGTGTTTCAGGTCGGGGCCGAGCGTGTCGATCAGCACTGGTGTGGCAAAGCGCAAGATCGGGAAGCGGATCATGCTGACAATCTGCCACAACGAGATTGGACCGACGCACAGATCAGCACTGAGCTGGAGTACGAGCGCTCGGACGCGCGTTTCGCGAGTTACACTGCGCTGAACGTACGCCCAAGGCCATCGCCGTTGTTGCTGCGAATTCGATGGCTAACGTGGCCAGCACGGAAATGCTGGCTGCCCAGATGGACGCTGCAGCTGTGTTTATCCTATCCGGCTCGTCGATGGTCTTCATGATGAGCACCAGCTTTCTCCGGACCAACTCGGAAGGAGTGACCTGTTGGACATCGGCAACGCCGTCGCCATCATCGTCCTTAGTGTCATCCAACACGTTAGCATCCTTCACCTTTTCTATCTGCGTCATAATGTGATCCAGATCGCCCTGGGCCCTGTCGAAACCCATCCTGCGAAAGGCCTCGTAGGCCGCGATGCTGGCCGTGAATGTGCCGCCAAAGTAGCACAGCGTAGCGCCAAAGATCATCATCGTTACGTTTTTCGGCAACCACGCGTAGAGGATGTTGCCCCACTTCCAGAAGCAGCTCATACATGGGCCACATGCCATGAAGATGCGAATGGTCATCACAAGACACGGCTTGAGAATACCAACCGCTTCGGCTGCCTGAGTACCTTCTGCTTGCTTTGCTAGAGACTCGATGTATGCTTCCATGCGCTTGTTTTCTGGTAGTTTGGTGATAGGCGCTGCTTCTGCCATCATTTCGTTGAGCAGGTCTCGGCCAGACTTTTGTAGGATTTCACTGTCGACTCCGGCACGTTTCAATGCAGCAGCTGTTGGATCAGCAGCACTGCCTGGATCCGTGCTAGGCGCTCCTGGCTTTTCGCGAGGTGTCGACGTGCTAAGCTCCCGAAACTTGTCGCGTGGAGTCTTCCTTCCGCTTTCCGGCTCGTCCGATGCTGCCTGCTTGCCTCCGGCACTGCCGGAGAGTAATGGCTCCTCGGCCTCATCTGCGCCTTTGTGCTTACCAAGCCCCTTGATGGGAGGCACTGTGGTCTTAGGCGCCTCGAGGTCATCTTCCTCGGGTGGTAAGTCGTCGTCTGCAGCTGCTGGTGGCATTGAAGTGCTGATTGCTATCTTCGAGTGGCCGTCCGCGAAAACTGAGTTGGAAGTGCCGAAAAGCGCTCTCTCGAGCAGCCGCCGCGCGACTGTATAGCTCACCAAGCCGCAAGCGACCCCCCCTTCTGCTCTCACACGCTTTCGCGTACTCCGGGCCGGTTTTCGTCCTCTACATTAAGTGAATCCGATTATCACGCACCATCCACTAGTCCACTTGTCCATTTTTCTTTTATCGATTGTACTACGCGCGGCCGCCCTCGCCGTAGGGCCCGCGTAGCTGAACCTCCTGCTACCAACATGTACTCTTGTATTTCAACCAAATGCAACCGACAGCGCAAGCTCTCTTAGCAAGAGCGTCGCAATCTCACTGGTGGCCTGTGGTTCGGCAATCGACCGATTTCCGTAGCCGGCATACTCACCGCTCGGGTCGTTGAGCACTCCGTAGAGTAGCTGCTGACGCGCGTCCATCATCGCGCGCTGCAAGGCCGCAAACTTTGGCAGGAGCCTGTGAATCAGAGTCTCAATCGTGTAGACCGGATCCTTGAGGAAAGAGGAGCGGGACGCAAAGCCCGCGAACTTCGTGTAGTCGACCTGGCGAGCAAACGGAAGCGACTGCGCATTCACACCTATCATGATAGGCACGCAGCCCGCAGCAATAGCGTCGTACAATCGTTGACCCGGTGAGGCAATGTCCCCGGTCGGGCAAAGGCAGAATTTCGAGTTTGAGAGCATCCGCCCATAGGTTGTGCCCTCCATGCGCTTGAGGCGCGACAGTGGCACGTGCATCTTGGAGGCGTATAAAGCGGACGCTGCCTGAAGCTGTTCGTGACCAATGATGCGCTCGAGGGGGACGCCACCACAGCAATCAGATGCAATCGGGGTAATCAGAAGCTGTTCGTGAACAATGAACAGCTCGAGGGGGACGCCACGAGCAATCAGATTCAATAAGAGGAGATCGTACCTTCTCGTTGCCAATCAGCGTGATCTGCGCGCCGCTGATTCCCCTAAGAAGCTGCAGACGCATTCGCAGCGACTGTGCGTCACCTGAGCTCCCTAGAGATCCTCGAAAGTAGAGCACAATGCTGCGAACCATGCGTCGCTTGCCACATGCCTCGTCATCCACCGCACGGCGGTGGAATGACGTCAGCAGGGCGGGTATTGTCGGCCATGGCAACGAGATCGAGCGCTCTTTCTTGAAGGCGCCACATAAGTGAGGGTCGAGGCACGCCGCATAGCCGCCGCTCCTCGAGACGAGTTCGCCGAGCTCGCCGAGCGAGCTGCGCATCGTCGAGGCCACGCTATTGACGACGAAATGCGCGCTAGGCTTGAGACGGAAGCTAGAAGCCGAGCGAAGTGCGTCCGCGGCGGCCATCATGCGACCATGATGCGAGTTGCCTGCACAAGTCCCTGCCGCCTCACTGAGCGCCGCAGAGTTCGGCACCCACCACAGTTCGGCGCTTCCGTTCGGACCGTGCACGCGGGCAGGATGGGCTGCCAGTGACCGAGCAAGCCAGAACGCTGAGTCGGCTGAAAACGGATAGCCGTTACCCTTGTGATGTGCGGCATAGCAAGCGAGCAGTGTTCGATCGTCGTACAGCGGGGGGAGCATGAAGTATCTTGGCGTCACCAGAGGCCCCGAGGATGGTGGCTTCAGGATCGAGCCAGCTGAGATGCATGTGCCGCCAGTGGCTTCGCTCCTTAGCAAAGGCTGGGCACCTTCAAGCACCCAAGCATCAAACCCAGCCTTGCTCGTCGCTGTTCCATGGAAGTCGCGACCAGCCCAGCGACAATTCAGTTCTGAAGGCGCGCTGCGGTACTGCATGCAGCTGCAGCTGTTCCGGCGGCAATCGTCGTAACAAGACCAGAAGTCTGGCTTCGACGTGCGGTGCGTGTTCTCTAGGCAAATTGACTCAGCTCGGCGAGAGTAATTCGACATCCGTCCGCACACACGCACCCCGACGCGTGCGTCCGCACAAGGGGCTGGGAGCCCCTTGGTCCGCAAACTTCCGACGCAGATGTGAAATGTCACGTCAAGTCGAGGTTAAATTCTTCCAACACAGCCAGGTCCGATGGACCGTGTGAAGCAAGCAAGCAAGCAAGGACCGTGTGAAGAGCGCCTGATTAAGGACGCGCTTAAGCGTGAAGGCAAGTAGCCGGGCGGTGTTCAAGGGGCGGTGTTGACCCCGCCGGACCGCCGCCCGGTCCCCGGCGTCTGGTTCAAAAACACAGGGGGAGCTGGGTATCTGGTAACTGGTACATGGGGGTCCCGACGGACACGTTTCGAAAACCCTAGAAGAAGGTGGAAACAGGTGTTTCTCGTATGCGCGCTTACCGCGTCTCCTCCCACACACCCACGCCCACTGCCCTTCTTGGACCGGAGGTTTCAACCGCGCTCTGGTGTGCGAGCGGCCGCCGAGCGAGCGGGGACACGAGTGGCTCGGAATGCCGTCCTTTGCGGCGACCGGCGGCTTAGCGAGGAACGTGGCCAAGCTGAGGCGGCTGCAAAAGGGTCACTCCGATTTTAGCAAGTATTTTTTGCGAGAGGCCGCCATGAAGTTCTTGGAGGCTGATGTGGGTGGCGATGAGCGACTGAGCATGGACGAGTTTCGGATGATAATCCCCAAGAGCTCTACCGTTTCAGCTCAAGAGCAGTCGACCCTGTTCCGCAGCATTGACACCGATCAAGACGGCCGCATCTCCTCCGAGGAGTTCGTCACGTGGGTCCTCATTAATCAGTACGCAGAGATTGCTGAAGGCTTCCGATCTGTCTTCCGACAATACGATGAGAATGCTGCTGGCGAGCTGACGAAGGACGAGTTTGCGCTTGCAGTCGAGGAGCTCGGCTTTTCGTACCGCATGGGGCTAGATCTATTCGAGGCCTCGTACAAGGATGAAAGAGGCCTCCTCAAATGCCAAGAGGTCCTGAGTGATTTGAGCGAGCGCATCACAACCATCAACTTGCAGGCAAAGATCAAGCTCGCCTCTCTCGCGTTTGGTCATGGCGCCGACCAGCGTCAACGCATCCATCGGAGAATCACGTCCGGTCGTAAGCACGCTGAATGGCGCACGGCTCGGGACATGCTCAGTACTGCTACGAGCGTCAACATCTTGCGTGAAGAGCTCAAAAAGTTGATGCGGGGAAACGACGCATCCGGTGCCGATCTCTTCCTTTCCATGATGGAGCTTCATGGCAGCGGCGGCGTCATGAGTCTCGCGGAATTTGGCAAGGCGCTGCAGCGCCTCGGCTTTGAGGTCACCGATGAGATTCGAAATGAGGCCTTTTGCGACGTCGATCGCGAGGATTCTGGTTTCATCGGCATCAACGAGTTCAACAGATGGGTCAGGCAAGGCATTACACGGCGAGGCACGGCTTGGCCACCTAGGCGCATGACGTTCCAGCATCGCCGCGACAAGAAAAGTCTGCCTCTTGAAGAGATCAAGTGGAGCACCGTCACTCTGCAAGAAGAGCTGCAAGATCTACTGCTCCGACAAGGGCTTACGCCTCTCGATTTGATAAGCGCGTGGGAGGCTGACGCCCCGAGTGAAGGGTCGAACGCTGAGGGGGCAAACAAGTCCTTTCTCAAGTTCATGAAGACTGTGGTCAACAACAACGAACTGTGGGGGGAGGCGCTGAAGCTCACAGTGGAAGAGGCCGTCTCGGTGATTGGCAATCACGGCGCCGAGGTTGATGCGCGCGCTCTGCAGCAATGGCTCGAGCAGGGCTGGAATCTGCGCAAGAAGGAGGTCAACGAACGGTCCTACAACAGCCTGCTCGCCGAGGAGAAACTCGCGCAATCCATGCTGACCTCAATAATTACGAGGAACCACCATGTGCCGTTGGGGTCGCCTCCGTCTCCTGAGGATTTCGAAATCCAGAGGGTGCTCGCCGACGCCGAGGCATCTGCGAGCAGCGAGCATGCCCAGGCGGAGAGAGGGGTGCATGGTCTTGTAGAGCTCATCGCCCCTGCTCTCATGGAGAGCATGCTTGCGGCGGCGGTCGCGGAGGCAACTGGCAATCTTGCGCCACCTGAAGGCACCGAACCTGCTGTATCAGCGGAACAGAGCGAGTCTGCGGCACTCGTCGCTGCGGCTGTCGCTGCGGCACTCGTCGCCGCGGAAAAGAGCGAGGCAGCGCTCGTCGCTGCGCAGGTGGCGGCAGACGACGCGGCACTAGCATCGGCCGCGGCCGAGCAGGCGCAGCGAGCATTCGCCGCAGCCAAGCGCAAGGTGGGCGCCGTCACCCAGAATCTGTCAGTGCTCAAAATGTTGCAGGACAAGGCGAACGCCGCGGCGCAAGCTTGCGCGGCTGCGGAGGCTACAGCTCGTGGGGCGGCCGAGAAGGCGGCGGCCGAGAAGGTGGCGGCTGAGGCGGCCGCGGCCGAGAAGGCGTCCGTGGAGAAGGCAGCGGCCGAGAAAGCAGCAGCCGCAAAAGCAGCAGCAACGAAGAAGGCAGCGGTCGAGACGGAAGCAGCCGTTATGAGCAAGGCGCCGAATGCCTCGAGGCCTTCAACTGCACCATCAGCGTCGCCAAGGGCAAGTCTCAAGACTAGCTTCGCCGACACGACTGCGGCTGCATCACGGGCAAGCGTCGACTGGCCGTCCAGTGATCAAGCTGAAGCCAAGGCACCTCCCTTAACCCGCGTGAAGATCGAGACGATTGATCGCGAATTCAAGGCAAGCTGGGCTGTCCTGCAAGAATCACAGCTCCGGCTCGCCAGAGCTTACATCGATGCGGCCAACATCTTGGGCTTCGATGCGCTGACGCCTCTTCAACTCGAGGAGGTGAAAACAGCACAGAAACAATTTGGAAAAGACCTCGAGAACGTCCCTCCTGATGGCGCAGTTGCGTCTAGAGAGCAGCAGCGAAAGCAGCAGGAGCAGGAGGTGCAAGAGGTCAAGAGCCAGCCGGGCCCCCAGCTGAGTTTGCAGGTGGCTGATTCATCGAGCACCCATGGTAGAATGTTTCGAGCGGAGCTGCAGGCGGTTAAGGAATTCGGCGGAGACTCGACCATGCCGACGCGCAGCCCAAAGACCATCAGCAATGAGATCATCGATCTGAGCAGGAGTTTGCGGCATGGATCGGCGCTGGACGACTGGAACGGCCGAGGGCTCACCCGCACCCTGAGTGCCCCCATGCGACCAAGGAGTTCAAAAGGACTGTCTGCGCAATCGGGGCGGGGTGCAACCTTGAGGCCAGCTGCCAGCGTTTTGCAGCCTAAACCGTGGATGTGGGTGTACAGCGAGCCGCTACCAAAGAGGCCCGAACCACAGATCCTCGGTGCTAGACCGCGGAGACTGCCGCCGCCACTCAAGACATACCCTACGACGGTCCCGCCTCCAGCTCTACCCAATTGCGCAAAGTATTCGTAGAACTCATCCTTTGAAGCTCGTCTGTGCGGAGTATATAGGCACCAGATACTAAGTTCAGCACTTTTGTGTGGTGGATATTAACGGCTGGAAATCTTCTGGAAAACGTAGAGCCGGGAATAACTAACTACTTGAGTACTAAATTTAGGCTTTAGGCTAGCGAGCCTTAGACGGAAGACGCCGAGTTGTAGAGGCGAGGCCGAGGCGGGTGAGGCTGAGGGCGTCTCAGTGGCCAGCTCGAGTGCACAGTTAGAGGAGTAGCAACCGGAGGGCTAGGCGCCTCTAGAGTCCCTCTCCGAGGGTTCCTTCCTATCTTCGTTCTCCGAAACTTGACCTTTTTTTCGCAAACTTAGGAAGAATCCCCAACGCGCAAAAAGAGGAACTTGCGCCGAAGGGATTGGTATGCGCCAAAGCAACCCCTCGCGCGCTCGGCCCGCAGGGCCGCAGAGCGGTCCGCAGAGCCCGCCTGGCAGCGCTGCACTGCGGCTGTACTGCGGCTGCTGGCTGCCGCCCTGACGAACGCGCGACAACATTAACGCAACAGACGTGACTGTGTGCAGGATTGTCAGTCGCTGCATGGAGCTGGTCAAGCAGACTGCAGATCCGGCCGATCAACTGCTCATGGCAGGCACGGCTTCGGATCATTTTGCCCTTGGGTGGGCGCACATCTGGCGAGGCGTCAGGCTTTCAGTCGGCTGTTTGCAGTCAGCATCTGCAGTCCATCCGAAGAGCAATATATATGACGGCAAGAAAGGATTCCAGGTTGCTACCCAGGGCGAGGAGGAGAACCCTCTCTCTGATGATTACCTTCCAGATGATCAGGTTCATTTGCCGAAAAATGGAGTATTTCTGCCTACGCGACCATGGAAAGAGTCTTGGGATATGCTCATCCTCGTCATGATCATGTACTCGGCAATCATGGTTCCGTTCCGCATCTGCTTTGACGCTGAAGCGGTCGGATACATGTTTATTTTCGAGCAATGCGTGACGTTCGTGTTCATCACGGACGTGCTCTTCAACTTTAACACTGCTTACTTAGATGACACGCGATGGGTAATCTCGCGCCCGAGAATCGCGGTAACCTACTTGCAAGGCTGGTTTTGGATCGACGTGCCCTCCTCGGTGCCGGTCGAGCTGATCGACATATTCGTCGAGGGTGATAACGATCACCTCGCCATGCTGCGCTTTCTGCGCCTCTTCCGCTTGCTGCGCTTGCTGCGCCTTCTTAAGGTGCGCCTGCGTCTGCTGCGCTGCTTGTACCTGCACTCATTGCACGAGCATCTCATCCCTCGACCCACGATTCCTGAGAGCGCTGGCGTTGCGTACCGTTTCGCGCAGGTGGGAGAATACATTGCAGCGCTTGAGATCAAATTTGACGTCAATCTGACCTTCCTGCGCATCGTACAGATGCTCTGCAGCATACTATTTCTTGCGCACATGCTCGGGTGCTTCTGGTTTTACCTGGCCGTCCTGGTGGGTCTGGATCAAGATGAGACCCCGACGTGGGTGGCCGTGTACGCGGGCGGCTCGGGACTTGACGCACCTCCGCATATCCAGTACCTGTACTCCGTTTACTGGGCGCTCACCACGCTGACCACCGTGGGCTACGGCGACATTACGCCACAGAACAACCTCGAGCGCATGTACTCATGCTTAGCGCTCTTGACGGGCTCGCTCGTCTTCGCGACGATGCTCGCGTCCGTCAACTCTCTGGTGGCTGCCTTGGATCGGCAGGGTGCTGAGGCCGAGGAGAAGCTGGACCAGGTTAAGGAGTATATGCGCTTTCGTAATCTGCCCCGAGACCTTGTCGTCCGCATGCGCCGCTACTACACGTACTTCTATTCTCACAAGACCGTGTTTGACGAAAGCGATATCTTGGGCAATCTCACGCCGTCGCTCCGCTACGAGGTGGTGACTTACGCCCTCAAGGAGACCATCCAGTGCATCCCCCTGTTCAAGGCGCTTGACCCTGAATTCCAGGCCGAGGTCTTCCCGCTGCTCAAACCCATGTCGGCGTCGCCGCGTGAAATCATCTTCTCGAGGGGCGACCGGCCTGATGGCCTTTTCTTTCTGCTCAAGGGCCAGGTGGACGTCATCTCGAGCTTCGACGGCCGCGTGCTTTATCGCGTGGGGCCGCACCGCTACTTTGGTGAGAGTGCAATCACGGGCAGACGGCGGAACGCGACGCACCGCGCCATGCTGGCCTGCGACATGATCGTCATTTTCCAAGATCAGCTCATGGATCTATTCCAACGCCGCCCACACGAAAGCGCGATCATCCGGACCGCTGTGCTGAAGGAGCATCATCGCAAAGAGCGCCTGCGCTACCTGTCGCTCCGCTTGCTCATCAACTGGCTCGAAGGAGGCTCGAAAAACAAAGTAAACAAGCACCAACCCACTCATGCCATGAAGATGGAGGTCAGCGCTCTTAGGATTCAGATTGCATGGAGCAAGTATCTGGACCGTGTCTACAACGGTGCCGATCCCCAGCCCAAGGCCGTAATCGAGACGCCGCCGACAGTCGACGGGGCCACTTCGGCGGCGGTCGCCATGCAGCTGAAGAAGCTCGACAAGCTGGATCAATTAGATCGATTGTACGCCAAACTTGAGCAACTCCTCGAGCGGTCCGCTCCCAGGTCCACTCGCTGATCGCAGCACCACTCGCAACATGCAACCAATTCTGTGAAATCAAACCCCCAAGTTGTTGAACGACGGCGACGGCGGTACGGCAGACGCAGATGCAGATGCAGTCCACAGGACTGCGCTGATGGATGCAGACGAGCTCCGAGCGTGTCAACGAGGGCCCGTGTGTTGCGGGCTTTCGTTGTGGCTGGTGCGGCGGAGAGAACAGCAGTCGGGAGCAGCATCTAGTGAAATACGCATACACGCTCAGGCTGACATACGTAGGGGTAGTCGCGCATGTTCGTGGACGCACTGCCGCGCTCGTGTGCAAACCATCGCCCTCGGCAATGTGCGGGATCATCATCATGTCATGAAACGCGTCTCGGCCTATCTGGTGTGACGCGACGTTCACGTTGTCATGTATGTTGGGGTCTGCAGGTCGCATCCCAGGAAGACTGAGTTCATTTGTTAATCCGGAAGACTAGTCGTCGGAACCGTCCGTTCGAAGATCGAACGGCGCGAACGCGCGGTGCCAGTCGCGCGGTGCCGGTGCCTTCCGGACCGGAGTCCGGACTAACGGATCCGGATCACGTTCTCTCCGTTCTCGTCACGATGTCGCGGTTGTCGGATGTCGCGTGACCGTTACCGAGACGGCACCGAGCCGATGCGGTGCGGATTCGACGTCGATCCACTCGATCGAATTGGGTGCGGGGTGGTGGTCGCGGGTATCCGCAGACACGCCAGAGATTCAGATTGCAGATGCCCACGCGACGCACCTCGGCCGTTACCGGATGCTCGCTCGTCTCTCGAGGGCGCGTCGCGAAATTCGTCGCGTCCGTCCGCGCGGTGCGCCCACCGCGGCGGCCGGAGGTTGCTATATCGTACGGAGATTTACTACCGGTAGACTCACTGACGAAACCCACTGGTTGCCTAATAAAGAGATGACGAAACTTAGCGAGGCCAGTGACGAAACTTCGACGAACTTTTTCCCGCACTTTCAGTGTCAGACACTCCAGTGTGACACGTCGACTCTCAAACCTCGGCCCGGGGGGTCGGGTCCGGTCGCCTAGGGTCCGCTTAGGGGTTGTCCTCGGAGGTCGGGGTCGGGGTCGGAGGGGGGGTGTTTTCCCGGAAACGACACTGAATTTCCTGGACTCGCTTCAGACCCGACCCGACCCGACCCGACCTCGACCTCGGAGCCCAATTTTCATATCGTATCCCGCGACCCAACCCCCTCCGACCCGACCCCATACTGGAGAGTGGCGACGCGCCGTGTTGGGCGCTTTTCATATCGGATCACTACAGGTTCACGTATGTGGACTATCAGGGTAACGGATTTCCTCCTGCGTATGCTGCACCTATTGGAGTCACCACCCGTACGTGGATCATCTATCATGATTATTGGTGGAGGTCGACGCGTGGTCAGTTTCCACGGACGCCTGCGCATTTGCCAAAGGCCCCAAAACAACCACTCTTTGAAGACGTAAAAAGCCGATAATGTGAGCTCAAGTGGCGCATATCGTTTTTTTGGGTACACACTCGCGCCCGCGCCCATGTGGTTTCACAGTAAGTTCAGAAATTACCGGTGTGGCGCGCCGTGTTGGGCGCTTTTGATGACACGCCGTGTTGGGTGCAACACCCACTCCATCACCCGAAGGGTTGAAATGCAACTCGTTGCCCCCGCTGCGTGCGTAAATATCGTTTACGTTCTGAAACAGTCCAACCCCTGACCTCCATTGTCAATAAGCGCATCTTCAACACGTTTGGATAAAACCTCCAACTTAGTACATCATTCATCACATACCACATCATTGTTTCCAACTTAATGAGTTTTGTCCTAATGTACTTTGCAAAAAGTTCTGTGAGTTTCCACAAACGCTTTTGAGGTAGAGTTTCTACTCTTAACCAGTCACGAAATACCACGGAATACCCTGAATCTATGACTCTTCGGCGTTCGGCTATCTCGGGTTGTCGCGTGCGCACTCCCATGGCCAATCTCTGAAATCGATCTCGGACACGAGCCTCGCGCAGCACCTTTCGAGCACTGCCCCCCCATGACGGTGTCGTTGGCAGCATGCTTTTCACAGCTAACTCAGAAATTACCGGAGTGACGCGCCGTGTTGGGCGCTTTTCGATCTCGGTAGCCCTCGAAATCACGCCTTCCTTAATTGGTACCGGACACTACAAGTTTCCAAACTGGTATCGTCGATGGCGCGCTTGCCAGTAAGAAGTCGATTCTGGAAGACGATCATAAATCCGCGCAGGCGGCATCGGGTTGAAGGTGGTTTGAGAGAGGGTGGCCGGTACGAGATACATATGAGTGGTCGAAGACGTCAAGACTTGTTCAATTCTCTACCTGAGAGTGAACAAGAGCAGTTTGATAATCTCGTTCCAATCAGAAGACGCATGAGAGTGAGGTTTAGAAACTTTAGGCATTGGTCAGCTACCCATGTTGGGTGGCTTTTAAATGTTCATGACCTGTCTCTAGGAGGGATCGCTGCCATTCCTTTACGAATGATTCGAAAGATCTTTTACATGGAAGCCTAGCGACGCGCCGTGTTGGGCGCATCAATCCCTAACCCTGAACCCTATAATACGTTGGCGCTACCCATCATAAAAGGGTAAGGTCTAAAGAAACTAAAAAGAAACATCCTATACTGCTACAGTATTTACACAACCGGAGGGGTTTTTAGATTGCGTACCTGGGAGCTCTTCATCCTCGATCCTGTACGGCTGTCGAGTCAATTAACAGGATTGATCCCCGGGTGTGATTATGTGTGGGTATTAAAACATCGACCACACAGTACAGCGGCGCTCAGGCAAGCGCGTGTCCCCGGGTGTGTGCAGTCAAAACAAGACCAACATGGCACCTCACTCTAGTTCTATTCTAGTTGTCGGCTATTTCGTCTGCTCATGCACCTAGAGACTGCGCGCAGCATCTCTGTGAAATTTGCGGACGCAAAGTCTCCCACACACCCAGTGCCGTAGCACCTTGTCGCGTCTGTCGTGTTAACGTTCATTTCACACCACCCTGCCTCGGGAACCTACCGGTACAGTAGGTTAATACCACAGGACTACAACTCACAGGACTTCGCGCTTCGGCAAACTCAGGGCCCCTTCTTGAAGGGGTCGACGCAGCGGGCGGCCTATTCCGTGCCCTGCGGGAAGGATGGATGCCACGACCTGCAAGGAGCTCGGAAACGAAGCCATGGGCGCTGGCGATTACGTGGATGCGCTCAAGTACTACAGCCAGGCGATCGCACTTAATCCTAGGGACGCCGTGCTGCACTCAAACCGGAGCTTCAGTTTCCTCAGGCTCGGCCTCACTGCGCGTGCGATCGTCGATGCAGACGAAGCCATCCGGCTGAAGCCGAGCTGGCCCAAGGGACATTTTCGACGCGCTGCAGCACTGTCTCAGGTGGGCCTTCACGAGCGGGCGTTGGAGTCCTACAGCTTCGCTGCGGCACTGGACCCAAGCGATGAGCATTTGCGTAGCCAGTGCGTCGAGGCCAATCGATGTGCGGCAGCAGCAAAGCGGACGGACAAGCTGACAGTAGTCGGCGCAGCGGTTGCGGTCGCCGTCGTTCTAGCGCTCATGGCCTTGGACGGCACGGTGGGTGCTGGCTACCTTATGATTGCACTATTCTGCGGCGCAACCATCGGCTCAGCCAGCGGTGCAACTTTCGTTCTGTTTCGCCGGCAGCAGCGTGAGAGCTCGGTACTGGCGCCGCTGCAGTCCAACCACGACTTTGCGGCCATGCAGATGAAGGGCGACACGAGGGGCGCGGGCGAACTCCGCGAAGCGCCTGCACCACCAGTGTCAGGGGCCGACGGTACGGATGCACCGATGGGGGCAGCAGGAACTGCAGCAGGAGCAGCAGGAGCGCCAGCATCGGCCGCAAAGAGCACTGCGGCACGGCGCTCGACGCAGAATGGGCGTGCTGCGGCGCTGCGCGCCAAGAAGGAGGGACGCCTCAATTGACGCCTCTGAGGACTGAACGCAGAGCGTCGGAGGCCGGTGAGCTGTGACTCCCCGAGTGTCCTCGACCGCCGAGCCCAGCGCAAATGCGAAATGGAAATGCGCTCAGTCGGGTCAGTCCTCAGCCGCCCACGCGAGTGGCTCGTGGGGGGGGAGAGCTCGGCACTCGACTGCCTCAGCGTAGTACCCTTCCTTCCCCGGCCCCGCCCCACGCCGGCCCAGGCGGGCGCGCCCTCGCGTCCCTCGTCCCTCGGCCCCTGAGCCGCCGGTGAGCCTCTTCCAGAGCCTCCTGTGTCGCAGTGCGAGGTTCGCCGGACGCCGCGCGCGGCTCGTTTTGGGGGAAACGCCACCTTTGGAGAGCAGGACGGAGAGGGCCCCCCGCGCCCGCGGCCCCGCGCCGTGAAAGCTAAAAGGTTGCGCCAACGGTTGTCCCGGCACTCGATCCCGGCCCCTGACCATGACATCAGCCTGACGCGCCGACGGCTCGCGTTCCGACAATGATCTCAATATATCCGGTCACACAGTACACAGTACGGTATATACGCGGCCGGATGATTGCGTCGCCGTCTCCGTTTGGTCCACACACTCACACACGACCCGACCACGCATCACAGGGGGTGTGGCAAAACACATGCTCGCGTCTCAGCGGAACTTAGTAACCGCATTAGCAGCGATTTTATCATATGTGACCGTCCCTGGCTGCATGTTTACGCGATCTGGCCGGAGTCGGCGATCGACACTTTCTTCGCCGTCTTGCCCGACTGGGAGCCGACGGCCTCGATGGCCTTGACGACCTCCATGCCCTTGGTGACCGAGCCGAAGACGACGTGCTTGCCATCGAGCCAGTCCGTCTTGACCGTACACAGGAAGAACTGCGAGCCGTTGGTGCCCGGGCCAGCGTTGGCCATCGAGAGGATGCCAGGGCCGGTGTGCTTGAGCTGGAAGTTCTCGTCGGCGAACTTGGCGCCATAGATGGACTTGCCGCCCGTGCCGTTGCCAGCTGTGAAGTCGCCACCCTGGCACATGAAATTGTTGATCACGCGGTGGAAATCCGAGCCCTTGTAGCCAAAGCCCTTCTCGCCCGTGCAGAGGGCGCGGAAGTTCTCGGCGGTTTTCGGGACGATGTCGGCGCGCAGGGTCATCTCGATGCGGCCGGCCGGCTGACCGCCGATCGTCATGTCGAAGAACACCACAGGGTTGCTCATCTTCTCTGTCTGCGTAAGCGCAAGCACGCAAGGGGGAAGAGACGTTAGTCAATACCAATTTGGGAGGAGCGCTGGGGGTGGCAAGGAGCGTTGGAGTCGGCGCTGCGGCCATCGGCCCGTGGCGCAGCGCGCGCGCTTTCCGCCGCGCGATCGAGAGCGCCCCGCGCCCAGGCGCCGCGCGGCGCGCAGGACACGATGGAGGTCGGCAAATTTGCGCCTCACCTCGGCAAAAGGCACGCGCGAAGACGTGCTGGCCCGCGCAACTGTGCAGAGATGACGTGGCTTTATCCTACCGGTACATTGTACTTCATATGACGCAACGTTGACCGGGGGAGCCGGGACGCACACGGGGCACTACAAACAGGAGACACAGATCACACGGTTGTCGCGTGCGTCGCGTTAACGTTCTCATCAGTCATCAAACACAAATTACATCACAAGAGACCTCGACCACAGCAGAATGATGTAAATGCGAACTATTTTCATCAAGTTCCCTGCGGCTCGGTCGGTCCTTTTCAGTATTTTTACTTTGTATATTTGTCCCACATCTGACGCTGTGCACGTAGGAAAGTTTGCTTTTTGGTGACCGGACCACCTCTTACCACCTCGAGTGCACGCACATGCACCCTAGGGCCTCAACGTGGTGACCCGAACGCGATGGGCGCATACTTACAGGTACGCTGTACATGTCTACATGTACATGTACGACACGCACATGCACATACTAGCATCATTAGAACCGACAATCCCATGATGTACGGCACGAGCATGCCGCGCGTGGGCGTGGGCGCTGCCATCGAAGCTTCGACCTCGCCCGCTCTCCACGGATGCGCACGGCACCACGGACCGATGAGATCGTCCTCGCACAGCTGCATCACGCCGAGTGCGCTCCACATCCTCCTCGTATCTTCCAATTCGGAGGCTGCGCGGCAGATCCCACAGAGGCCCATGGGGCTCAGCTGCTGTGCCGTGCCGTGCTTGTGGTGACGAGGAATGATCACTCCCTCGCTCACATCGCGCCAGGACCGCAGGTCGGATGAGTGCAGGGCGCCGAAACCAGAGTCTCCCATGTAGATACAACGCCGCCCCCCCGTCTGACCAAACTGCTGCTGCTCGGAAGTGAGCTCCGCCTCCTTGCCGTCGACGAGTCGCAGGCCAGACCGAGGCTCACATGCACCGCTCGCGTTCACGCCGTATGCCATCCCTCCGCGCTCGCGTGCAGCGACCCCAGCGCCATCCCATAGCAGCACGCAGTCCGACCGATATCCATCGTAGAGTAGCAGCCAGCCGGGCTGCAGACCAGCCACTGGTGGTAGCCCAGCCGCCGGCGCTGGCGCGCGCGACCTTGTGTCGCCGGCCGCAGATCGGAGCGGGATGAGGGTCGGCCCTTCGGCGCATGGGCGCGAGATCGCATCTCGCCATACGGGAGCTTGCGCGAGCTCGACCTTCTCGTACGGACCAAGCACCGAGGGCGCGCGCATCAGCCGGAGCGCCAAGGTGCATGACGCGTTCCCGAGACTGGCTTGCGATGACACGCTGCTGCCCCCCTGATGGCCAGCTTGCCACAGGCAGCGCTGGCCGGGCGCGCCGTTGTGCTCCGACTTGTAGATCGCAAACGTCGCAAGGCCGCCGCCGCTGCCCCAGCCGCCGCCCTTGCGGCTGTTGCTGTCCAACTGAGCCCTCCTCGGTGCCAGCGCGGCGCTCGGCGTCTCCGCCATCTCGGCATACATCTCGGCAGGCGCCCGGAAGAGGATCGTGTCAATCGCCGACTCGGACGGATCGAAGAGCCGCTGCGGCGGACTCCAAGTCTCAAAATCGGCTGTGCTCATGTATATGGGCTCATGACGGGTCGCTCCGGCACTCGGCCCAAAGTCCCAGGGGCAGCTGACGAGGCTGCCCGACGGGGCGAGCGTCGCTGAGAAGACGACGATTGCAATTGCCTCCTGTAGCTCGACGCTGCTCCGGCGGTCCGCATCGTCGAGCATGTACAGTTCAGGAGCCCACACGTTGCACATCTCCAGCGAGTCTACAACGACTGGCCGCGCGCCCTCCCAGTGCAGGAGGTCGCGCGAGCGCGCATAACCGAAGCGCGCTGGCAGGTCGCGCCGTCGTTTCCGGCTATCGCAGTGGAAGGCCAAAGTGGCGAGGCCAGTGCACAGCTCCGTCGTAAAGACAAGGTGAAAGAAGCCTTCGTGCCATGCGAACGAGGGATCGCGGAAGACAGTTGGAGGGCCGCCTGCGTTCGCCCACGCGATTCCGGTCGCGTCGCGCCCAGGCAGGAACACGAGGGGGTCATGTGCAGGTAAGCGCCACCGACGCCCATCCCACGACCCGTCCACGTCTGACGCGAGGAGGTGCATGCCCTCGCCGAGAGTTCGACCATCAGAGAAGGTCACCAACACAGTTGGAAGCTGCACGTGATGCCAAACGTCTTTTGCACTATGCAATCCGACGACGTTGATGACGACGTTGATGACGACAGCGAGCACCAAGGCCAAAATCAGTAGCAGCACCAACCTGGAAAGCATTGATCACATGCTCTTCACAGCCCGTTGTTATTAGAATTGGGCGATTCGACCCTTCATTAGAATTGGGCGATTCGACCCCTTCACACAGAGAACCACGTGCTGTACCTTGATTTGGGCTTTTCTGGTCTCGATGAAGGATTTATATGTACCGGGATTCACCGTTTGGCGTTGCGGTCGCAACATGAAAATTTCTGTCTCTGAGCATCCTCCTCATCCACATCTTCGCCTGCCTCGAGCGAGCAATCAGCCTGGGGCCTTTGGACATGAGCGCTTCGTGTGTCCAACCGTGTGGCAGATAGAGCATGTGGGCGCTGCGCGCTTCTTCGTCGCCTGATCATCACTTCCGGCAACTGCAGCTCCACCCTTGCCCCCGCCTCCGCGGCCGCCACCGCCATGACCACTGCTGCCGCCGCCGCCACCACCAGCGTAGCCACTGCCACTGCCGCCACAACCGCCGCCGCCCTTGCCTGCGCCGGGATTCGGGCAATTATTCGCCCAATGGCCCGGCAAACCGCACTTGTAGCAAGAGCCACCGCCGCCGCCGCCGCCGCCCGCCTGCATTCCACTGCCGTAGGCGTTGCCACCGCCGCCACCGCCGCCACCGCCGCCACCGCCGCCACGGCCGCCACGGCCGCCACGGCCGCCACGGCCGCCACCGCCGCCACCGCCATGACCGCCGCCACCGCCGCCACCGCCTCCGCGGCCGCCAGCACCAAAGCCACCAGCGCCGGCGCCGCCAGCACCACCGCCGCCGCCCTTGCCTGTGCCGGGATTCGGGCAATTATTCGCCCAATGGCCCGGCAAACCGCACTTGTAGCAAGTACCGCCACCGCCGCCGCCGCCGCCGCTGAAGCCCGTCTGCCCTTTGGCGCCAATTGACGCGCCACTGCGGCCCAGATCGCCGCGTCCGCGCCCGCCACGCCCACGGCCGACGACACCCGTTAGCTGCCCAAAGGCCTGCAATGCGGCGTCCTCATCCTCCGTGCCGTCGTACCCGTCGTCCTCCTCGTACGCGAGAAGGCGCGGCCCGGCGCGGCTCGCATGGGCAGCTGTGGCAGTGGGCTGCGGCGCCGCCGCGGGCGAGCACAGCAGGTTGGCATCTCGCCGCCGCTCGGCGCAGTCCTCGTTGCTCCCGCGGATCACCTCAACGAGGTCGCGATCACAGCCAGAGAGGCAGCATGCGTCGTATGAGCGCATGCGAAGGTGAATATCCAGCGTCGATGTCTTGAAGACGCAGCGCAGCTTGACGCCGCCGCACTGGGCGCATACCTCGTCGAGCTTGGACACATCCGCACCGCCGGGCAACCACACCGTGAAGCTGCACCCGCCGCCGCCGCCACCGCCGCCGCCACCGCCGCCCCCACCTCCGCCGCCCCCGCCGCCCCCACTCTTTCCATTCGAGCAAGAGAAGAATTGTCCGCCGGCGCCACCCTTTTTGGTCTTGATCACGACTGAGCCATCGGCGCACAGCGGGCACGGGCGCAGCCGCACCGCCGTCGCGCCCGCAAGCGGGCACTGCGCTGCGCACTGGAAGCAGCGTAGATCCGAGAGGGACGTGGCTGGCGCGGGAGCGCTCGCGTCGACACCGAGAGCGACGGCAGGTGGCTTGCCGAAGCAGTGCGGGCAGATCGTGTGGCTGTTGCCCGTGGCCGAGTTCGTGACGTTGAGAACCTGGAAGCGGCAGAGCGGGCAGCGGTGGGGATGGGACGAGAGGTCTCCGCTCGCCGGTAGGGAGTGGTCGGCGGCGCAGCGCGGGCAGCGCAGCACGCGCTGCCCACCCCGCGGGCCGCCGACGCCGCCGCCGCCAAAGCCAAAGGCGCCGCCGCCGCCGCCACCGCCGCCGCCGCCGCCTGGCTGTGGCTGTGGCGGCGGCTGGGCGCGCAGCTCCATGGGTGTGCCGCACGCGCCGCATGCAGGCTGCGAGCCGTCGGCGAGCGCGGAACGCGGCCAGTTGGTCGTGTCGGTCGGCGCAAATGCGGCCGCTGCCGCCGCGACGAGCACCTGCACCGAGCGGCTCGCCTTTGCGAAGAGCGGCTTCATGAGCGCCACGATCTCGCCCACAGCGGCCGCGCGTGTGCGCTCGCCACTCGCGACGCGGTTGATGGCGCGCTCCATCTCGGCACGCAGCTCGGGCTTTCCCAGATCGAAGCCCACATCGACGTAACCTTTCAGCAGCATGCGTCCCACGGTGGTCGGATGGAAATGCTGGCCGCGCTTCTCGACGTATGAGCGCTTGACGACGGTCTTGATATGCTCGGCGATGGTCGCATCTGTGCCGATCGAGTGCGTCTCCATAAGGTGGATCAGGTCCGATTCGCTCAGGTAGCTCGGTGGCGTCGTCATGCCCTCTGCCATCTCGAGCCGCGTGGGCACGAAGTGTTCCCCCACATGAAACGTCGGTATCTTCTTGGCCGTCCAACGGTCGTACTGGTACACGTCGAGGTAGTTGCGCTCGAGCACCATCAGCCCGTGCGCCGAGAACTCCTCGCCCGCCAGCTCCGCACGCACGACTGTCTCGTGCCCGAGCGCATCCTTGGAACAGCACGCGAGGAAACGTCTCGCGACGAGTTCGTATAACCTCGCTTCGTCGCCGCTCAGGTCCGTACCGGACTTGCACGGGTGGATAGGCGGGTGCGCGTTGTCATCCTTGCCGCCGTGGATCGGCCACTGGAAGTCGCCGTCGAGCAGCCGCTGCGTGTACGCCGCCCAGCGCTGGTCGGCGAGCTGCGTGCGAATGAGCGTGAGCAGATCGAAGCCCTCCTTAAACGAGTCAGTCTCGGTGCGCGGGTACGACAGGTAGCCGCTCTGATAGAGCTTCTCGGCGATGTCCATCGTCTGATCGGAGGCGATGTGCAGCTGCGAAGAGGCCAGCCGCTGGAACTCGACTGTTGAGAGCGGCAAAGGCCGCCTCTTCGAAGTGGGCTTGGCTGTGACCGAGGTGATGCTCGCGGTGCCTCTCTCGACGCACAGCTCGTACAACACGAGCGCGGCGAGCCGGTCGAAGAGGCGCGTGCGCGACCACGAAAAGCGCACGTGCAGCTGCTCGCCGTCGTCCGCGCGCCGCGTGTGCTCCATCTCAATCTGCCAGAAACTCTCCGACCGAAAGGCGGCGATGCGGTCGGCGCGCTGCGCGACGAACCACATCGTCGGGAACTGGCACGGGCCATACGAGAGCATCTGCTCGAGGCCTTCGAACTTGTTCTGCAGCGCAAGGGTCTGCAGCCGCGTGAATGCAGCGCCGAGCCGCAGGTCGACCTCCTGGCGCGCGAGCACCGCGTCTGACTGTCGCTGATCGGGTGGCACGAGGTGGGCGAGTGCGTGGTGGATGTCGCGCGGGATGAGCGCTGAGAAGCGCGCGCGCCGCACTCTCAGATGCGGCTGCACGGCCTGGCACACGCCTATGACCTCGAACCCAATGGCCTCGCCCTCGCGGTCGCAATCGAGCCACAAGATCAGGTCGGTGCACCCTCGAACGTGCTTCTCGAGGTTCTTGCGCACGTCCTGCAGGTCCTCACGGGTCGTCTCCGTGATCGGCGCTTCAAAGAGGTCGATCGGGTTGGTAGAGCGCCAGCTCCGGTACGCTTCGGTGAAGTCCATCTCTAGCAGGTGGCCAACCACTGAGGTCATCTTCATTTTGCATGGAGCGTTGTCGAGTAGTGCTGTGAACTCGTGGACCGGGTTGTACCGCGAGACGCCCGGCGTGTTGTGCGCGTTGCCGCCGCCAAGGATGCTAGCGAGCTCGCGCGCGACCGACGGCTTCTCGGCCACGTGAAGAGCCGTGCGTACCATAGCGACGCCTAGCCACGGTCGCGAGCACCTTGCCGCCCGACGGTCCGGAGCGCGCGAGGAAAGCCGAAAGCGCTCACGATAACGTGCGAAGTTTCCAGGTGTTTGCAGCTTTCGAATCTTCAATCGTGCTTTTTCTGTTTTCCATCTGTCTGTGAAGTTTGTGCGTGTTGGTGTGTTGTGAATGAAGTTTGTGCGGTGGAATATGGCTTCCGCGGCTGCCGACGATGAGTTTTACCTACGCTACTACGTGGGCCACAAGGGCAAGTTCGGCCACGAGTTCCTCGAGTTCGAGTTCCGGCCCGATGGCCGGCTGCGGTACGCCAACAACTCGCAGTATAAAGGGGGCAGCAACAAGAGCGATTCGACCAATTCGATGATCCGCAAAGAGGTCTACGTGGGTGAGGTCGTGCTCAGCGAGGTGAAGCGCATCGTCAAGGAGAGCGAGATCGTGCGCGAGGACGACAGTCACTGGCCGGAGCCTGACCGAGATGGGCGGCAAGAGTTCGAGGTGGTCCTCGGCGACACGCACATATCATTCGCCACCGCCAAAATTGGCTCGCTGCTCGACGTGCAGGAGAGCAAAGACCCAGAGGGCCTGCGCATCTTCTACTACCTCGTACAGGATCTCAAATGCCTGGCCTTTTCGCTGATGGGCTTGCATTTCCGCATCAAACCCATCTAGCAGGCAGTGCACGTTCTCTTAGGGTCATATGCGATATGTTGGTTGTCTACGAGCCGGTCTGTGGCACTGTGTCTGAGCCAGTGACACACCGGACCCAGAGAGAGATAGAGTGTAGAAAACATTGACCAGTCGGTCGGCCCGAAAAAACCATGTTTAAAGCACCTGAAAGAGAGTAGCGGTTGGTCAAGCCACGTTAAACGGCCATACGTACGGTACTCGTACCGGAGCACCGGCTATGTCGCACCGCGCGATTGATAGCCGCCGGACGCCGCATTCGGTAAAACGCACTGCGTCGTACGGCGGTAAACGGTCGTCAGTGTCGAGTCAGGCCCTTCTAGAAGCGCGCGCGCGCGCGCCGCGGTCGGCGGACCACGACTTTTCACAACATGGTGGTGACCGCGCACTCATATTGCAGCGAAGGGGCCACCACGCGGTAGTCGCTCTCGCCTTCGGGCGCGTCGGCAGTAAGCGCGACGAGCTCGATGGCAAGCTTGGCGACCTCTACGTAGTTGTCGGGCGCGGCAACCACTGCCGCCTTTAGCTCGCTGAATTTGCGCGCCGCGAGCAGCGAGCGCACAGCAAACTTGAGTGCGGGGTGGAAATTGCCCATTACGATCGACTGCGGCTCGACCCACTGAGAGGCCTCGTACTCTTTCTCGTCGAGCACGACCTTCTCGAGTTCGGTCTCCTCCAATTGTAAGCTCAGCACAAACTGGCTGTCCGTCGTGCCGTTCGTCTTCGGGAGTTGCTCGCGCATGCCCCAGGCGAGCGACTGGCAGCAGACAGGCCGCAGGCGAGATACGCTGATTTCGAGGCCGAGCTCACGCTTGAGGAGGCGCGTGCACGATTCTTTCGGCGTCTCGCCCGGAAACATGCGGCCGCCCACGAACCACCAGTCCGGCTGGGGCTGCACCTTGCGCTTGCCAAGGAAGATGCGCTCTCCATCAGGTGAGATGAGCAGCATGTCCGAGCACGCCTTGACCAGTGTGTCGAGCGCCTCCCCGTACTCCTTGTCCGCGAGGAACTTGCGGTGCGACACGAAGCCGCCTGTGTTGTGGTGCGGGATCCCTGTATTGGACAGGATCATGACGATGGTCGTCGGCCGAGCGAGGCGGCCCTCGGCTTCGTGAAAGCGCGACCGTCGCGCGACCCCTTTTCTACCATGGTAGCGTCTCGAGCGGCCCAATGCTTCCGTTCGTTCGTTCGTTCGTTTCAGGGCCCTCTCGGCCAGACACACACCCACAAGCCCCGAAAAGGCGTGCGTGGGAGGCGCTCACTCGAGCGGCCCAATGCACAACTTTTGCTGTGAAAAAGAAACTCAGAGTGGTCTCGACTTTCCGGTTCAAACGACGAGGTCAAACGACCTGAAAGGTGCCCAGCGTAACTAGCCGTTCCTCCACCACGGTGCGGATCCGACTTGCCGCTAGCTCGAGGACAGGGCGCGAGCACGCGAGGTTGATGCGCTGGTAGCAATCAGACGCGCCGGAGGAGTCGAACTCGCGACCCGGCGACAGCACGAGCCCCGCTCGCTTCAGGCGCGCAGACGTCTCGTCGGCATCGAGCTGCAGGCACCGCAGATTGAGCCACGCGCAATATGTAGCCTCCAGGTGCTCAACGGTGACCTGGGGCACGTGATGGTGCAGAAAGCTGCCGAGGTAGCGCACGTTGTCCGCTACATGGGAGCGCGCAGCGTCGAGCCACGCGGCCGCCGCGTCCGAGTACGCTGCGAGCATCGCCGCCGTTGCGAAGACAGAGCCATAGGTGAGGAACGCGGGCTCGGTGTACTCGAGGTACTTGCGCCGTAGCCGAGCGTCGGGAAGAATGAGGTATGAAGCATGCAACCCAGCAAGAGAGAAGGATTTGGTCGGCGCACCCAAAGTGATGTACTGGCAGCCGGCGGCCGCGGCAACGTTCGCAAATGGCTCAAACGGCCACTGGCACGCACTCGGCAGCACCCAGTCCGCCCAGATTTCATCGGAGACGACGAGGATCTGCCGTTTGGCGCACTCGCGAGCGAGCGCCGCCAGCTCGGCGCGACGCCACACGCGGCCAGTCGGGTTGTGGGGGTTGCACAGGAGCAATACGCGCACGGACGGTTCGGAGTCAAGGCGCTCGACAAGACGCGTGGTGGCATCCATCTGGTATGCCTTGGGTGAGTCTGTGTCACCGAAGGCGCAGCGGTCTCCAAAGGCCAATCGATGCTCGACGAGTCGCCGGCCACAGCCGGTGACCGCGCGCTGGAGGGGTGCATACAGAGGTGTCATGACGAGCACCGCGTCGCCCTCGCTCGTGAGCGCCCGTAACACGTTGCAAAAGCTGGTCACAACGCTGGCGGAGAAGATGAACTCCTCGCATGCCGGTGGCATTCGCCAGCCTTGCCGCGCCACGAGCCAGGAGCTGACAGCGTCCCAGATGGCCGCCGGCTGGACAGTGTAGCCATAATTCGGATGAGCAGCGCGCTCGTTGATCGCACGTACAATTGAAGGGCAGCACGGCAGCTCCATGTCTGCCACCCACATCTGCAGGCCATGCGGATTCGAAGTGAGCTCGTGCTTGACTGAATGCGTGCCCGCTCTCTCGATATGAGAAAACAGCGTGGGCGTGTCTGGCACAGCGGTGGATGCAGAGCTGCCACGCAATCTATTTTGACGTCTTCGTAGCAGCCACGCTAGCGTGATAAGCGATGCAGACGGAGTCAGGAGCAGCAGCAGGGACTTGGACAACATACAATGGCTTGCCGACGAGTCGAGCGGGTTGGCGGCCGGCGAACACACAACGAGCTGGGGGTCGTCGTTGGGGCGTCGCCGAGTCCGCACAAAGTCCTCAAGTCCAATAAATTCAGATATCGCGCCTTTCTGACAAGCTAGCTTCCTTTCTGACGCAGCCGTGCCCTCTAGTCGTCGCCTCTACTAAGTTACTACTTACTAGGAGCCTTCTAGTCGTCGCACGCCCTGACCAACGGCAACGCGCAACGATGCCAACGTCCCACCTCGGCGCAATTGCCCTCCGGACCCGGCGTAGACCCGGCGGGCCGGCCCCGCCGCCGGTTTTTCGGGGCGTCACCGTAATACGCGTTCCAAACTCAATTGATACGGATCTACGCGCTCGTCCGTGCGGCTGCGGGCCCGGGTAGTCGACGGCCTCTTGGGAGGCGACGGGGGTGCTCTATAGGGGGGGGGGTCTCGAAACCAGGGGTCTGGGGCGAAAGCCCCAGGCGGGGTCTGGGGCGGCAGCCCCAGGCCGGGTGCGGGGCGGCAGCCCCGCGAAGAAATTTTTTGTATTTTCCTTTCGTATTTACCTATTTTTATCGGTTTCCTCTCATCCCATCAGATGTTTAGTCAGATGTATGCTATTAGTAAATTGGAACCTACTGATTATCAAATGGGAACCTATGTTAAATGGGAACCTACTGATTACTAAATGGGAACTCAGGCCTTGCACAGGCCGAGCACTGGCAGACGATCCAAATAAGCCAACGATAGCGGGGAGCCGCTCACCTCATTGAGCCTCGTCCGCAGCTCTTCCACACTCAATTGCCTCAACATTGAAAGCGATCTGATCTGTGCACGCTCGAGCAGGGGGAGCAGCGCGCCGAGCCCGCCAAAGCCACCAAGCACCGCACGCAGCTCCGCGACTCGCTGCTCCCGCAGCGATCCCATGGGCCGCAGGTCACCCACTGCGCGATGCAGGGCCGAGCCGCGCTGTGTTATGGCAACCATCTCGCAGCTGCCCACCCATAGCTGCCGCGCTGACACGGTCTCAAATGTTCCACGTCGCCGTGCGTCTGAGTCGTTGTCATACTTGCGGAACGTAATGCGTCCATCTGGCGCCTCGTCTCGATGCACTGCGACGACGTGGGTGTTGCGTAAGAATACCATTGCCATAAGACGGACGTCGTGCAGCAGGGAGCTCTCCCCCGCCTTCACCGGGTTGAAGCGCACAAACGTATCACCATCATGCAGCAGCTCACGGAGCACGGCAGGCCAGTCGGGGAAGCGAATGTCGCCACGCAAGCCCTGCACCGCCGTGTCAAGCTCTCCCGTCGCCATCCCCACTTGCCGCTCGGCAAGAAAGCTGGCGGGTAGGTCCTCGCGGCGCAGCAGATTGCGCGCCGCCGAGAGGCTGCATTGAGGCCACACGGCCTCGCCGCGCCTCTGCCGTGGTAGCGCCTCAGCCGTGGTCACCGCATCACCAGAGAGGTCACGCAGCGGGTCAACCGGGTCGATCGCTGGCAGCGGCGTCTCGAACACCAGCACGGGTGGGCTTGGCTGCACATCCTTATCATCCGCATCGTGCACCTCCGTCTCGACTGCCACCATTGTCTCCACCTCCATCGCTTCTGCCTCCAGAGCTTCAGCCGCGCTGGGGTGTGCTCGTATACCACGATGCCACAACTTGAAAGCCACCGCCAAACAGCTCCTCGACGTCGAGCGGCCGCTTGACCTCCACCTTCGAGCGCTTCTGCTTCTTGTACAGCTTGCGAACACGGCCGAGCCAGTAGACCCAACGCGCATTCTTGCCTGTCCCCTCCTTGAAGGCCATTCCGAAGTCGG
>Ga0210247_100403_pt1 | contig 40811 bp, 27 predicted proteins | sample ChrtobMetP3_16mM_FD_155449 | JGI IMG/M metagenome (GOLD analysis project Ga0210247, IMG submission 155449) | Chrysochromulina tobin associated microbial communities from unialgal haptophyte culture, Seattle, Washington, United States - P3_16mM | ecosystem: Host-associated > Algae > Haptophytes >... | reverse complement strand
CCGGCCCGCACTCTCTCGGCGCGGTGCTCACCGAGATGGGCTGCCCTTGTGGCAAGGGCAGGCAGACTGTCGCGCACGTCGTCTGGGATTGCGAGCTGTGCAGCGTCGCGACGAGGCGACGCAAGCTCCTCGCTCCGGCGTGCATTGCTCTCGGCAAGGCACTCGACCGCTGCGAGCCGGTCTCCAGGGATCATGCCGAGTCCACGATCGCGCGCCGCGCTCTCGACCAGGGCCGGCGCCCTTCCGCGTACAGCTCGTACATCGGCTCCTCTCCCGTGAGCTTCACTGCGGAAGAGGCGGAATCTGCCGCCCTCGCCCACGTGCTGGGCATCGTTCGTGAGCCTACAGAGTGGTTTCGGCCCACCATGGCCCTCACGCGGCCGCTGCTCCAGGCTACCCTCTCCATGGTGGCGGCTGCGATTCACGCGTCGAAGAAGACGCTGCAGGCGGCTCACATTGTATGCCGTCGCCGGACCCAGCTTCACCGCGCGCTCGAGCAGGTCCGGTACCACACCTGGACGCACCTCAAGCCAGCGGGGGCGCCGTGCCGCTGCTGTGCCCCGCCCGGGTCGCTCGCACCGGGCGTGCACGTACGGCGGTCTCGTCGTCCGGTCGACGGCGCTAAGGCCCTTCGCGCCGTCGCTCAACGGGAGGGGCAGCGGATCAACGGCCCGGCTCGCCTGGAGAGCCTTCGGGTCTATGCTCGGCGCATCTCGTCTGAAGCGACCCAGCAGTCCTCTTGCTCCCAACGAGCGTACTTTACCCGCCTTGGTGTTTCTGATAAGCACGCGGATGCGCTCGATGCGGCACGCGGGGCGGCCGAGGCGGCGGTGGCGGCTGCCGAGGCGCGGGAGGCTGCCGAACTCCTCTCAGCGCAGGAGCTCATCGCTGCCGACCACGCCATTGCCGCGCACCGAGCGGCTGCGATCCAGGCTGCCAACTCGACGCGCGACCTCGATGCTGCCGCAGTCGCCTCCCTAAACGACCGCAGACGCCGTGCCTCCGCAGAGTATTTTGCGGCGTGGGTCGACCAGACGGTCACGGGCCTCATCCGCGCGAGCCAGCGGGCCGCGGTGAAGGGATATCAGCTGCTCCGGGCGGCCAATGCCGTGCGGGCTACCGCTGCCCCTCATCTCACGACCGCCGAGCGCCGCGTGCTCCTGGGCAGGCGCAAGCGCCGACGGCAAGCGGATGCCGCGGCGGACGACGCCATCCAGCACGCGCTCTGGGAACGGGCGCACGTCCACGCCATGGCCCTTCTCGCCTCGCGCCCCGACGCCGCGGCTATGATCTCGCGCGCCCGCGACGCCGCCCGCGCGCGGCGGCGTACCGTTGTCGCCATGGATCCCCCCCTGCGCGCAGCGCGACGTGCAGCGTCCGCGGCGGAGTATACTGCGCTCCAGGCGTTCCGGGCGCGGCGACAGCAGGACGAGGATCGGCGACGGGCCTTCGCGCGTGCCCGGCGCTCCGCCGTGCTTGCAGCACGGGCGCAAGGGGTGCCGCGGGTGCGGTATGTACCCCCACCCGAGGCGCCGCGCGAGGTGCATGTGAGACAGGTGACGCTGTTACTACGGGGGGAGACGCCACCGCGGCGCGCGCGCGTGCGCGCCGCCGCGGCGGCTGCCGCCGCGAGCAGCGGTCCGATCGGTACTATCGGTTTACTCTAGAGGGGGAGGCTGCGCCTCCCCCCATGCCGCCGATTAACGGCCTGTGTAATAGCAGGTTGTGTCGGCCACACCTCCGTCCATAGCGATAGAGGCCCTCGTGCTTGGGGGTCCGGAGGTTGTGCGCGTTGTGTTGAACAGCAGCAGCAGCAGCGGGCGGGCGCCCGTCCGAGCCACATGAGTGCCATGTACCTCATTTACCTCCTTGGCTCAGCTGCTGCGTTCTCGACAGCTCGAATGCCATCGCGTCCGCTCGCGTGTCCACGCATATCAGTGAATGCACCTGCTATGAGCTATGACTATGAAGAATTTCGACCCGACCCTCCGTGGCAGCGTGACGGCATCTTGTTATTGGCTTATGTAGGCGTCGAGACGCTACTGCGATCCGCAGCCACCGGATTCAAACCCAAGCTCGGCTTTGACTTGATGCAGCTCAATGCCGCCATGGGAGGCGCCTTCCTGATAGCAATGGCGTGGGTGGCTGTAGCGTTGCTTACAGGTGTTGTTGGGAATCATCGATATGACCGTCAACGCGTGCTTTTGACATGGATGATTGCGGCTCCGCTTGCTGCGGCCTTGCGTATCGTACTCTACGACGGGTTTCCATTCGTATCCGAGCTCTTTGTGCTTACTGACGCAGCCACATCACTCGCGCTGATGCTGGCCTTGCGTGCTGCTGAAGAACAGGGTATCATTTAGTTTGATGAAAATCGCCCCTCAAGCAGTATAACCATTTAAAATAGAGCTCTATAGTTTCGCATCTACCCACTTAACAAAGTCCATTTACGGGAAGTAGCGGCCGACGTGTACACGAGGTGGCCTCCACTCCCGCTGAAACACAGGGCCTCGAGAACCTCCACACGGATCTCGGTCTGGTTCTTCAACAGCGCTTTTCTGTTCTTCGTCGTGATCTCCTCAGCGTGCAGCGGAGCGAAAGGACAATGGCACGCAAAAGGCAAATGCGTCGGAAATGCGCTTGAGCGCAAATTGCGGTAGGAAACGCCCAAAGATCTTGTACGCCATCATCGCAAAATAACGATGACGTCCTGCAACAGTTCCATACGCGACCAGCATGCAGGCGTAGATGGGCGACACGGCAACAATACTCATGACCCGGTACGAATTGGGCCCGTGGATAAGCGAGCCTTCGATGCCAGTGGTCGCCTTGAGCGTCGGACGCACCACGGCGACTGACGAGGATCCTGTCACGCCGAACACGACAAAAGCGATCGCGGCCTCCTTGGGGCTCTCGCGCCAGCTCGGTCGTGGCTGAGTCGTCCACAGCCAGAATCTGTGCCAGGCTGTTGGTGGCGGTGGCGTAGAACTGGAGCACACACGCCGCGCGATCAGCAGGGTCGTCGGCGTTCGCAAGAGTCGGGCGAACATGAATTATTCTAGGTCCGCGGTCAGCACGAGAGGGTGCGTGCAAGGATAGGAATGTTCTCACGCCAGTTTTCCCGCAACGCAGGGGCGCGAAGGTTCTATTTCCCCAAAGCCCAACCGCCCGCCACACAGCGCGTGAACATGTTCACAGCTCGAGTTGTCCACCGCGAAGCCCTGCCTCTCCGCGGGGCCATGTCGGATTTCCAAGAGGTGGTCGGCAAGACCCGCACCCCACGAGCTTCGCCGGCGCAAGCGTCACAGCCAGCACCCACTCGGCCACCATGCCGCTTCTACCAGATCGGCCAATGCACCGCTGGCCGCAATTGTAAGTTCTCGCACGAGAGTACACCGAGCTCAGCACCAGCTGTGAAACTCTCCACGGTGTGCAAGTTCTGGTCACAAGGCAATTGTGCGCATGGGAACCGCTGCGCGTTCCGTCATGCACCCCAGCAACAGTCTGGACCGCCACCGCCACCGCGACCTCCACAGGCTTCAGGCGCCTCAGTCGTCCGGACGGCTGTGGCCATGAGCGGCCTGACTTTGACTTCGGCAGCGCAGCAAGTACGGCCGCATCTGCAGCAGGGGCCGTCGCCACCCGTGCATGCTGTGCCCATGACACCTGCTTGCACGCCCGTACAAATGGCCGGACAACGACCACCATTGCCGTTTGTATACGGGCCGCGACTGCCGCCGCCGATGGCAGCAAATACTCCTCTCGGGATGCCCCGAGCGCCTCCTCCCGCGCTACCGCAGCCCACGCCGCCTGCGCCGCCTGCATCAGGTCCATGGGCCGCCACCGAGCCCAATATATCCAACTCGCTGCCGCCGACGCCGGCGGAGCTGGCGCACTCGGCGGACTTGGAGTGCGGCGTGTGCCTGGAGCCCGTACTTGCCAAACGAGGCCGGTTCGGGTTGCTCGAGGGGTGTGAACACGCCTTTTGCCTGCCGTGCCTCAAGGAGTGGCGCTCGACGCACGCTCTCCGGCCGGACGTTGCTCGATCTTGCCCCGAGTGCCGTGCCCCGTCGCATTTCGTGGTGCCCTCATTCGTTCATTTTGTGGCCGATCGCAAGGCGGCGCTCATCCACGTCTACTTGACAAGTCTCCGCTCGGTGCCGTGCCGCCACTTTGACTATGGGAACGGCACATGCCCGTTCGGCACGTCGTGCTTCTACGCGCACACCGACCGGAGTGGCAGGCGCCTCGTCGTCGACCCGCGCAAGGCCTACGGCAAGGGGGGGGCGACGGTCTTGCACGATTACCGACTTTCCGACTTTCTCTTCCCGGATGAAGCACGCGGCACCGAGGCGGGGCGAGCGCTGCTCGACTCGATCCCGCTTGCGCCGCCGGCAGCCGCTGATGAGGCAGGCGAGGAGGCAGGCGAGGAGGCGCGCGCGGGTGCGAACGGTGCCGGCGATGGGAGCACCTTGTAGAGCGGACTACGCGGAGACAGAGCTCAACACTCATGTACTTTCATCTCTCATGAGACTCTGACCATGGACTATGACAGACTTCAGACTTGTGTGTTGACGCTCTCGGAGCCCGGCCCCGGGGCGCTGCCCATGGGCGGAATAAAACTGAGTTTCAAGTCGAGCGTGCATGCACACGCCCACCGTTTGTATTTAAAACGTATCGGGCGTCTCTCCGCTCAATAACTTACCGGACATGATTTGCACGTGCCGCACAGGCTGCCGATATGATGCCACACATGAGAATCGGCGGGCTGGAGGCGAGATCACTTGGCCCGGGCGCCAGCGCCCAGTAGCGGGAAGCCACCGGGTTGCAGCCCCACGTACCCGCCTGCGGGCGGGAATGCCTCGGCGCCAAAGCCCGGTGGCAGGAAGCCGTGCGGCGGCGGCTCCATGGGGTTGGGCTGCAACGCACCGTGCATGCTCACCATGCCGCCGAAAGAGTCCGGCAGCTGCGCCGCGCCGAGACCACTCTCCATTGGGGCGCCGCTGTCAAAGCCCATCGAGTGCGCACCGCCCATGCCCGCTGCGCCGCCAAAGCCCATGAGCGACGCGTCAAAGCCGCCAGGCAGACCGCCGGGCGGCGCGGGCGGAGCCATGCCAGGCAGGCCAGAGCAAGAGTACGGCCCGCCCATGCCGCCTTCGGCACTGCCGATTCCGGGCACGCCTCCGCTGGCCATCTGTGCGGCTATGCGCGCCTCCATCAGCTCCTGACGCTTGTCGTAGAAGGCGAAGTCGTCCAGGATGGAGGTGCGGCTTCGGTGCGTGTGGAAGATGTGCAGCATCTCGCGCCCTTGGTCCGGCAGGACCTCTTGCGTGTCGCGCGAGTTAGTCACTGGCTTGTTCTCATTGTTCGCGAGCACTATGTGTCGGAACTGGTTGTTCGGGATGTCCTTGACAAATGTCCACTTGATCCGGAAGGTGCCGTTCCACTTGTCCTGCCCCCACGAACCGAACCGTTGCGTGTAGTCGAGCGCCGACTCCATCTGGGCCATGCCGCTGAACTGGCCGCTTGCGTTCACTGAGAAGAAGAGAAAGATAGGTCCTTTGGCGCCCGTCTCGCGGTAGGCCGCGTCGAGGCGCCGGTTGCCCGTGTCCGTGCTGGCCCACACGCCGTATTTGATCGACTTGTGCACGTCGTCCTCAGAGTAGCTCTTGATGATGTAAAAGCGCGCAAACTTGGGGTTGGGGTCGAAGTGCACTGGATTGATCGTCTCTTTGAGGCGCATGATCTCGGGTGAGTGGTGGACCGCACCACCGCCTGCTTGGCTGCCGAAACCGAAGGTACCCGAGCGCAGCCCTCGCACGCCGTTGCGCGCGCGCTCGTGATCGCGTTCGTCGTCGCGCTGCCGCATGGGGCCGTCGAAGCCACCCATCATCATCGGGTCACCGCCACCGCCCTTGCCGTAGCCGCCGCCGCCCTTACCGTAGCCACCGCCGTAGCCGCCGCCCTTGCCGCCCTTGCCACCGCCGTAGCCGCGCCCTCTGCCAAAGCCGCGCCCGCCGCCGTCGCCGTAGCCGCCGCCGTAGCCGCCGCCGTAGCCGCCGCCGTAGCCGCCGCCGTAGCCGCCGCCGTAGCCCTCGCCGAAGCCGCCGTTGCCGCCGCCGTCGCGGAAGCCGCCACGCCCACCGCGCCCTCCATAGCCGCGTCCCTGGCCATGGCCCATGGGCGGCGCTGGCATCATCCCGTCAGCCATCCACCGGCCGTCCTCGCTCCCAAAGTCGCGCGAAGGGTCGCTGAAGCCGACGCCCCCAAACTGCTCTGCGAGGTCATCCTCGCCTCCGGGGCCGCCGTAGCCGCCCATCGGGCCGCCGTAACCGTACATGCCGCCGTCACCCATTGGGTACCTGCGCGAAGGCATCGTGGCGGTGCCGAGGCCGGTGAGCGCAGCGGGCGCACCAAGGGAGAGAGCGCGCGCGAGAGAGAGCGCATTGGCAGCGGCAGCGGCAGCAGCGGCGGCGGCAGCAGCGGCGGCAGCAGCGGCGGCAGCGGCGGCAGCAGCGACGACGAAAACCGCAGCAGCGAGCTGCTGCTGCCTGCTGCAAGCGCGCAGCATCGCAGGCAGGGGCGCTGGCATCTGCTACGGCTGCCAGCGTGCTATCTCCAGCAGGCGGCCAGCATCAGGCGGCGACTGCCGCAGTGGTCGGCGCAGCTGAGAGAGCAGCAGTAGCAGCAGCAGCCGAAGCGCCAGCCGCAGCTTCAGCAGCAGCCATAGCAGCGGCAGCAGCAGCAGCCGTAGCAGCAGCCACAGCCGCAGCAGCCGAAGCCGAAGCCGCAGTGGCAGCATCAGCATGCGCCGACGTGTGTTCGAATGCGCTGAGAGGGCGCGGCGGCGTTCGCGCACATTCCGTAGCGGGCGCCGTATATTTCCGGTCCGCCTGCGTAGCTCTCATGGCCTGCAGGCGGCGGGTAGTCTGGCGGTGGCGGTGCACCACCCGTGTCTGTCGGTGCCTGGCCATAGCTCAGCGATGCACCCGCAGCATTGAGCTCGCCGTCAGCTGCAAGGTGGCACACGCGAGCGCACGACGCGCGTCAGAATGGCAGGGGTTGTGCACACATTGCGCTGGGCTATGCGCTGCATCTTCAGCGCTGCCACGAGGATTTGACACAGGCATCGCAACCGGTTCAGTCGCCAGCGTCGCACGCAGGTAGTCGGCAGGCAGCTCCGAGTGATGGGGCATACGCTCCTCGTCCCCCATCACGGTGTTCTCAATCGCACGGGACGAAAGGCTGTCAGGGCGACGACGCGGGAGCAAAGTCGATTCGGGGCCGCTTCGGCAAGAAACTTACAGTCGACTGTACGCCTTAGCTGCCCAGCACCGGATCGTTCCACTGCACGAACAAAGCGATTTCCCTCTATTTATCTTTCTCATCGCCCCTTTTCGCGCTCCACAAGCCATGGCTGCTACCGCCTCGACGGTTCACCTGTCCGGCGTCGACGCTCTATGCTGCGCCCTGCTGGAGACGGCGGCGGCGGTCGGCAACGGCAGCGGCGCGCACGCGCAGGGCGCCGCCTCTGTCTCGCGCAGCTTGTTACACGCAGCGCACCGAGAGGTGGGCAAGCTGCGGGTGCTCGCCGCTGCGCTGCAATCGGAGATGGTGCTGCTCGAGAGCGACGCCGAACGCGCACGGGTAGCGGTGAGCAGCAGCCGCTTGCCCGCGGACGACGAGCCCCGCTTCTCTCTCATGCGCGATCAGCTCGAGCTCGTGACGAGCGCCTACGTCATGCAGGGCGGCGCCCTCAGTCGGGCACGCTCGCGGTTGCGCTCCCTGCTCGGTACTGACGCCGCCGCGCTGGCGGCCGTGGAGGCGGAGTGGAGGGAGGCGGACGCGGCCATCGTGCGCGCGGCTGCACAGCTCGGCGAGCAGCAGCGCGCGCGTCTCGAGGCCGTCCGCATGCTCGAAAAGGACCTCCGCGCGGAGCGCACGCGCATGTGTGAGCTCAAGGAGCAGCTCGGGCACGCTCTTGCCTTTTCGCAGGTGCAAGCGGCTGAGCTTGCTGAAGCGGCCGCGCTCGTCGCCCGTTGGCGCGCGCACACGTCGCAAAGCGAGCTCCAGTCGCAGCAGCCGCCGCTACAACCGCTCGCTCCGCCGCCCGTGCCAATCCGGAAAGGGGCTCGTGATGAGGCCGGCCATCACGAGCTCAAGCGACAGCTCGCCGAGGCTGCCCAGGGCCACCGGATGCTGCGCGCCGCGCCGCCACCACCGCCGCCGCCGCCGCCGCTGCCGCCCACCGCAGCCACGGCACCCTCGGAACCGCCACAGCTGACGGCCGCCATCACGGGCGCGGAAGGCGCGGCGGCGCCCCGTGTGCGTGCCTCCTCTCGTAAGGCCAGCCGTGCAGCCTCGCGCCCCTCGTCGCCGCGTGAAGCACGGCGCTCCAACTCGCCCCGTGCCGCGCGGCGCTCCCACTCCCGCCCCGCCTCACCCGCCACCTCGCTCGCCATCTCGGCCGACGTCTCGACCCACGGCAACGGCCATCCCGGCAGCAGCAGCGGCCATGGCGGCGCCAGTGCGCGTGCGGGTACGATGGCGACGAGCGCCGACGGCGCGGAGGCCGCGGCGCTGCGCGTGCAGCTCCACGGGCTCAAGGCGGCGCTTCAACGGCTCCGAAGTGAAGCGCCGCCGCCGCAGACGCCGCCGCCAGCCGCGGACGCACCTCAGGCAAAGGCCCTCCTCAAGCAGCTGCGTGTGCGGGAGGCCGAGGCGACGCAGCTGAGCCAGCGGCTCCACCTGTCCGAGACGCAGCGGCAGTGTGCGGTCGCGCAGGCGCACAAGGCGGAACAGCGCGCGGCGGCGACTGAGGCGGCGCTCGGCCGGGTGAAGGGGGAACGCGAGGCGGTGCGTGCCGAAGTGGAGGCGCTCGAGGCGGCGCTCGCCAGAGCCGCTTTCGAAGGCTCAGCCGCGCGGAGTGAGGACAGCAGGGCGGCCAGCAGAGCGGCCAGTCCATCGCTCGCTCGCGTCACGAATCCGCCGCCCCCGACCGTCTTTGCGCCTCTCGATCCGTCCGGCGTGGCGGGGGCGGAGGCGACTGACGTGGCAGGAGTAGTGGCAGCAGCGGCGACGGCCACGTGCCTGGCCGAGGGTGTAAGCTCGCGTGCGCTCCGAGTCAGTGTCCAGGAGGCCCTCCAACGAGAGCGCCGCCAGCTTCGCGCCGCGCTCGAGCTCCAGCAAGCCTTGACTGCCGAGCAGGAGGAGCGCATTCGGATACTCGAGGCGTCGGCTGCGGCCGTGCGGGATGACAAGGCCAGGGGCGTGGGGCCCACTCACGTGAGCATGAGCAGCAGCAGCAGCAGCAGCAGCAGCAGCAGCAGCAGCAGCAGCAGGAGCAGCAGGAGCAGCAGCTCGGGCCATGCTGTGGCGGAGAGGGCGATGGCCACGGCGGCGGCCGAGGAGGCGACGTTGCCCGCGGCAATGCCTAGTGCCGTGACAGTCCACGAGGATTCGCCCCATGCTGCTGCCGTCGATGCTGTCGTGGCCGCAGTTGAGGATGGCAAGGCCGGTGTGGCGGCATCAGGAGCATCAGGAGCATCAGGAGCATCAGGAGCAGTGCCCAGGGGGCTGACGGCGGCGGCACAGTCGCCGCTGCCTGTGCCGCCCGCTGTGAATTGCAAGAGCTCGCTGTCGATCCCGGTTCCGCTGCAGCTGACGCCGGACTCGCAGCCTTCACACTCGCCGGCGCCACCGATCTCGTCTCGGTCTCCCGCCTCGCTGCCGGAGGCGATGCCGGCTGCGGCTCTGCCGATGGCCCCTGCAGTCGAGACGGCAGAGGCTGCGGGGGCTGCGGCAGTGGAGGCAGCCGAGGCGAGGGCGGCTGCGGCGGTGGAGGCAGCCGAGGCGAGGGCGGTTGCGGCGGTGGAGGCAGCAGAGGCGAGGGCGGCTGCGGCAGTGGAGGCAGCCGAGGCGAGGGCGGCTGCGGCGGTGGAGGCAGCCGAGGCGAGGGTGGCTGCGGCGGTGGAGGCAGCAGAGGCGAGGGCCCGCGCGGAGATGGCTGCTGTGGAAGCAACAGCAGCAGCAGCCGCTGCTGCGCACGTTGCGGCTGCAGCCGCCGAGGAGCGGAGGGCGGCGGATTGCAAGCTGATCAGCATGCAATCCGCCGAGGAGCGAAGGGTAGCGGAGGCGACGGCTCGCGCTGAAGCAGAGGTGACGGCACGTGCTGAGGCGGAAGCGCGGGCGGCGGCGGCTGAGTTGGCATTGACAGCAGCCGATGAGCAGCTCCAGAGACGCGAGGTGCACGCGGTTGAGGAGGTGCACGCGGCGGCCGAGGCGGCGAGGGCGGCCGCTGCAGCGAGGGAGGCCGCGGAGGCAGCGGCAGCGGCGGCGGCGGCGGCGGCGGCGGAAGCAGCGGAGGCGAGAGCGGTGGCCGAAGCGCGCGCGGCGCGCGCAGAGGCAGCCTTGGACCAAGCAAGGGCAGAGGCCGCGGCCGAGGCAGCTGAGGCGAAGTTGCTTCGACGGCAGAGCCTTCGGCGGCACTCGATGGGCAGTGCGACGCGCACGGCCGACGGGCAGGCAGGTGCGCCAGGTGCGGCGGACGCGGTGGCGGACGCGGTGGCGGACGTGGTGGCGGGTGCGGAGGACGAGGCCTCGCTGGCAGCGGAGGCGGCGGCAGCTGCGAACGCTGAGGCCGAGGCGGCGCTCGAGGCATTCCAGGCTCGATTGGCGTCTGTGCTGGCCATGCGCCGGAGCGGTGAGTACCATAGCAACGTCCTCGACGCCTACCGGCTGGCCAGCGCCGATCTCGACGAAGCTTCCTTCGCCGCCGTCTACCGTGCCCTGGTGCAGTTGTACGTGGGAGAGGCAAGCGCGGAGGACGAGGCGATGCTAGGCCTCGCGCCATGCGGCGGCACGAGCGCCGTCGCTGGCGCCAAGCGTGGCGCCGAGAGCGAGAGAGAAAGCTGTGGCGAGGGCGCTGGGAAGGCGGATGGCGTGGACGACTCGGCGGCGGCGGCGGCGGCGGAGGCGGCGCGTGAGGCGGCGCTGCGGCGCGGCGTCGCTGAGATGGCGACTATCCAAATGGGTGAGCTCATGGACCTGCCTGTCGAGAAACGGCGCGCGCACCTGCTTCATCACATCGCCAGGCGCCGAAGCAGCCTGGGCGAGGGGGTCGGCGTCGTGACATTGCATGCCCCGGCTCACAAGTCATCGCCAGACATTGCCAAGCGTGAGCTCGCACCATCGACGCCTCGCGCCCGCATGCCCGAGGCTACTGTGGCATCAGGTGGAGCGTCGTCGACGGGTGGAGCGGCCGGAGGCTCCTCTGGGTCGGCACCAAACCGACGGGCCTCAACCTCGTCTGCGTCCACCGCGAGCATCTCGAGCCCCGCCGTGGCACATTCGCCACTCGTGGAAGCCACGGCCACGTCGCCGCTCGCCGCGGAAAGGAGGTCGCCGCAGGCCGCGGAAAGGAGGTCGCCGCTCGCCGCGGAAAGGAGGTCGCCGCTGGCCGCGGAAGCGATGTCGCCGCTGGGCGACGTCAAATCGCCCAAGGCGGCGCCAGAAACCCTATCGCCGGTGGCGGAGATGCTCACTCCGGCATGGCTGCGTCAGGCCGCGGCCATCCAAGCTGCTCAAATGGGCCCGCTGCCTTGCCAGCTGGCGGGCGTGTCGGAGGAGGTGGCGGAGGAGGTGGCGGAGGTGGCGGAGGTGGTGGAGGTGGTGGAGGTGGCGGAGGTGGCGGAGGTGGCGGAGATGGAGGCGGAGGAGGTGCAGGCGGAGGAGGTGGCGGAGGTGGAGGCGACGGAGATGGACGCAGTGCAGATGACGGCGGCGGAGAAGGACGTGGCGACGGCAGAGGCGCCGACGACGATGGCTTTCGCACCACAGGCACCGGCACCGGCCTTCGACAAGGTAGCCAAGGTGACGGCTCATGCGCTAGCTGTGGCTGAGGCACCCAGGGTAGTGGCGTCAGAGGAGCGGACTGATCGACTCGAAGCCATCGCCGCCGCGGATGCTGCCGAGGCCGAGGCGGCGCAGGTCATCGACACGGCGCTCGACGCGGAGCGCGCGTCGCGTGAGGGGGAGCATCAGGCGTCGCGTGAGGGGGAGCATCAGGCGTCGTTTGAGGGGGAGCATCAGGCGTCGCGTGAGGGGGAGCATCAGGCGTCGCTTGAGGGGGAGCATCAGGCCCAGCTCGCGGGCCTGTGTGCCGCGCAGCAGCAACGGCTGCTCGATCTCGAGGCGCAGCAGCTGGCTCTGGGCGTCGTGCTCGAGGCGGAGCGCGCGGAGCATGATCGGCAATGCGCGGCGATGGAGGGCGAGCTGATCGCCCTCGCCAGCGCGGAGGCGAGCCAGAGCTCGGCGCTCGAGACGGCGCGTTTGGAGCTCGAGACGGCGCGTTTGGAGCTCGCGACGGCGCGATCAGCCCAGGTAGAGCTCGAGACGGCGCGTATCGAGCTCGAGGAAGCGGTTGTGCGATGGCGCGACGAGGCGCACACAGCGCACGAGAAGGTGCTGGCAGCGGAGGGGCAAGCGCGGGTCGCGCAGGCGCAGGCGCAGGCGGCGGAGGCTCGGGCGAACGCGATGGCGGCGCAGGCGCAGCAGGCGGAGGCGCAGGCGGCGTGGCTCGCGGCCGAGGGCGCCGCCGCGCTCGACGAGGGCAGGAGGCTTGGCGAGGCGGTACGCACCAACCTCGCCATGACGAGCGAGCAGTGCGCCGTGATGGGCCAATCGCTCGCCGTCGCGGAGGGGGCGCTCACGACGGCGCGTGTGGAGCTCGCGACGGCGCGATCCGCCCAGGTAGAGCTCGAGACGGCGCGTGTGGAGCTCGAGACGGCGCGTGTGGAGCTCGAGACGGCGCGTGTGGAGCTCGCCGGAGCGGAGGAGGCGCTCACGAGAACGCGGGCCGAGGTGCAGCTGGCGAGGGCGGACGCGGCCAGGGCGAAGGCTGCGTGCGTGCAGGCGGAGACGGAGGCGGCGCAGGCGGCAGCTGTTCGGGCGCAGGTGCAGGCGGCGGCGGCGCAGGCGGAGTTGGCCGAGCTGCAGTACGTGCACAGGGAGGCCGTGAGCCTGCACTCAGAAGAGCGATCCGCGCTGCGAAGGTCACACGAGAGCGCGCTTGCCCAAGCCGCGGAGGCGCTCGCGACGACGCGTCAAGAGCTCGCGACGGCGCGTACGGAGCTCGCTCAAGCCAAGGAGACCGTGGACCAACACGACGCGGCGGCGAAGGTGGCTCTGGCGCAGCTGAACACTGCGCTCACTGCGGCGCGGCGCGAGGCGGCGGAGGCACGCCAAGCGACCCGGCTCTTGTCTGCGCGGGAGGCGGCCGCACAGAGAAAGATTATCGAGCTGACGGCGGCTGAGGCGGCGGCGATGGCGATGGCCGAGGCGGCGGAGGCGGCGGCGCTCGAAGCCCAAGCAAGAGCCGCAGCGGAGCAGCGAGTCAGAGAGGCGGCCGAGGCGACGGCCAGCGCTGCTAGCGCGGCCGAGGCGGCGCGGGAGGCTGCACGCGCGCAGAGTGGGGCGGCGGCGCGGGAGATGACGGAGATGGCGGAGATGGCGGGAGATGGCGGGAGATGGCAGAGTGTGGAGGCGGCGCGGGAGATGACGGAAGCTCGATACGGCGCCTCAGTCGCTCTCCGGGGAGAGGTCCAGCGAGAGGCGTGCGACGCTCAGCACGACGCGACCTTGGCGCAGTGCACGGCGGCCGTCGCCATCTTGCGGGCTTTGGCAGCGGAGGCGGCAGAGGGCAGTGCTACCGGTAAGGGCAGTGCACCGACCGCCGCCTCGCTGGAGGCGCTGGAGAGCGATGCCGGCGAGCTCGATACGGCGCGCGCTGTCTACATCGAGCTCGCCGCGGCTCGGGAGGCGCTGGCCTGCACGAGGGAGGAGCTCGATACGGCGCGCGCGGAGGTGGAGGAGCGCGCGGCGCAGGTGGCGACGCTGTGCGCTCAGTACGACGCTGCGCGGGCGCGCCACCAGAGGCTCTGCGGCACGCTGCGGAACGAGCTGCGCGACGCTCGGGCCGAGCTGGACACGACGCTCGGCGAGCTGCGTGCGCTCCGGGCGACGGCGCACACGCTGGCTGGCACGGAAGGCGAGCTAGGCCATGCTGGGGCGGCGCTCGGCGAGGTGCGCGCGGAGCTCGACACGACGCGTCGTGAGCTCGACACGACGCGCCATGAGCTCGACACGACGCGCCATGAGCTCGACACGACGCGTCAGGAGCTCGACACGACGCGTCAGGAGCTCACCCAGGCGCAGGCTCGCGTTCAGTCGGCTCAGCTGCTGGCGCAGGCGAGCCAGGCCGAGGCCGAGGCGGTGAGCACGGCGCTCGCGACGATGCAGTCGCAGCAGGCGGTGGCCACGGCCGCCCTCCAGCAGGCCGCAGCAAATCTCGAGGCGGAGCTCGAGGCGGCGATCGCCCAACACGACGCGGCCGCCGCGGCGGCGGAGCGCGCCGCGTGCTCGGCCTTGCTCAGCTCGGAGCTCTGCTCGGAAGAGCACGCGCATGCGGCAGCGCTCATCGAGCACGCCACGGCACTACGGGCGACGCAGGCGGAGCACGGCGAGGCGTTGCAGGCCTTGAAGGCCGATCACACCTTGGCCTTGCAGGCTTTGAAGGCGGAACACGATGCAGCCTTGCACGCCATGAAAGCCGAGCACGACGCGATGGAGGCAGGGCACGCGGCAACGCTGATTGAGCTCGCGGCGGCGCGTGAGGCGTTTGGGCCCGAGTTCGAGGCGGCGATGGCAGCGTACGAGGACATGAAGGTGGAGCTCGCCGAGCTGCACTGCGCGCACGGCGAGGCTCTCGCGGACAAGACCGCCGCCGAACGCGAGCTTGACGCGCTGCGCCAGGCGTACGACGAGGCGCTCGCCGACAAGGTGGCCACCGTCCGCGAGCTCTTTGTGCTGCGGGAGGCGTACGAGGTAGGGGCGGCCTCGCAGGCGCAGCGGGTGGCACGCGTTGGCGCGGGCGCGGCGTTGGCGCAGCGAGTCGCCAATGCGGCCCAGGCGCAGGCGCAGCGCGAGGCGGCCGAGGCGCAGCGGCTGGCAGCGGATGCCCGTGAAGTGGCGGCGAGGTGTGAACGTGAAGCGGCGGCGAGGTGTGAACGTGAAGCGGCGGCGGCAGCGATCGCGCAAGCCGGGGCGTTGGAACAAGCAGCCGAGGCGGCCAGCGCGGCCGAGGCGGCCGAGGCGAGACATGCGGCGGCGTTGGACTCGGAGCGTGCGGCCGCCGAGTCCAAGATGCAGGAGGCGATCGCCCAACACGACGCGGCCGCCGAGTCGAAGATGAAAGAGGCGATCGCCCAACACGACGCGGTCGCCGAGTCGAAGATGCAGGAGGCGTTGCAAAAGGCGGCCGAGACCGCGGAGGCGACGCTCCTGCAGATGCAGCAGGTGGTCGGTCAGCTGAGCGATGAGTTCGAAGCGCGGCTGGGCGCCGCTGGGGCGGAGGCGACGGCCGCAGCAGTGGTGGTCGAGGCGACGGCCGCTGGCTTGGCGTCGGTTGAGGGCGCAGCGGCCGCGGCTGCCGCGACGCTCGATGAGCTCGACACAGCGCTGAAGGCACGTGCCGCAGAGTTGGCGGCGGCGGAGGTGGCTGCGGCGGCGTTCTATGCAGCCGTAGCGGAGCATCAGGGCGAGATCGCCGCCGCCCGCGCCGCCGGTAAGTCGGCGGCCCGCAAGGCGGCGGCCAAGGAGCGCGCCTTCCTGGCGAGGCGCATTGCGACGCTCGAGGCGGCGCAAGCGGACGCTCGACGAGGCGGGCGCGTGACAGCTGCCTCCACAGCTGCCGCCCGCGAAGCTGACTTCACCGACGATGCCAGTGACGACCTCAGCGCGGACGCAAGTGCCGACGCTGCTGCCGATGCTACTGCCGCTGCTGGCGACGCAACTGCCGAGGCCGCCGCCGACCCATCCGCAACGGACGCAATGGCAGTTACAAATGCCGCCGTCACAGCAGCCGTTACTACAGCATCCGTTACAACCGCCGCCGACCCATCTGCATCCCTGGCGGTTCTACGCGGGCCATCTGCATCCCTGGCGGTTCTACGCGGGCCATCTGCATCCCTGGCGGTTCTACGCGGGGCATTCGCCGAGGGCGAGGCCGAGCATGAGGCACTTCCTAATATGGCAGTCGTGCAGGTGGGTGTGCGGACGGCGGCGGCGGCGACTTCGGGCGCCGAGGTTTGCGCGGTGGCACGAGCTGAGCAAGGGGCAACGGCCTCCACCGCAGGGCCGATCGTGCACGAAGATGCGCTCGTGACGGCGCCTCGAGAGGGCGCGCCTGCAATGGCGCGCCGGAGCAGCAGTGGGGGACTGCGCCCACGGAGCGCGAACGTGGGAGCGGCCACTGCGGGCAGTTCGACGCCGCGAGCCAAGCGAGTGATGGCCGAGGGAGGGCCTGGCGTGCGCACGTTGAGCGCGGCATCCGGCGACGACATGGTCGACACGAGCGAATGATCAGGTCGTCGAGCACGGACGTGCTGCTGTGCGTGATGAGTTTCGGCTGGCCACATCCAGCATCCAGATCGTAACGATGCAGTCGACGAGCGGTTGTACCACAGCTCGCGTACCGTTTTGAAACGGTACTCCGTCGCGAGCGGGTAGCTCGCGCGCGCTTCGTTGCCCGGCGGGCTGCCCTGGAGTCTGTACTCTGTTCCTTGTGGATCTTGCATCTTCAGTGGTTCAGTGCCGCCAAGTCCACCTTCAGTGCCGCTATCGGATTCCCGTGACAAGTCCCGGACATCATCGAGATCGACGCGGTCGACACGCTCCACGAGGTCGAGAGTACCAGCAGTCTTACATCTTGTAAAGGCGCGCCCTAAGCATCCCCCCGGGGACACGCGCTTGCATGAGCGCCGCTGTACTGTGTGGTCCTGTTTTCATTCGCGCACACAGTACCGTAGCTCCGGTTGTCGCGTCAGTCGTGTTAACGTTCACACGTGCGTCCGTCGTGTTAACGTTCTCACGTGGCAAGCGAACGAAGGCGACCACTCTCAAAAACGCAAGCCTGGGGTCCCTGGTCTCACCAGGTCGTGCAGCCCCAAGAGCAAGAGCAGATGTACGGCCAGCCCCAGGTCGCTCAGGCCGTCGCGGTGGCGCAGCCCGTGCCCCAGCAGATGTACGGCCAGCCCCAGCAGATGTACTACGGCCAGCCCCAGCAGATGTACGGCCAGCCCCAGCCCATGGCGCCGGCCATTGCGGTGGCTCAGCCGGTGTATGCCAGCCCCCAGCCGGCGATGGGCGTTGCCGCGCCCCAAGGGAAGAAGCACGAATCGGTGCACGCCTTCGGCTTCATGCCCGACTACGAGTGGAAGAACAGCGCCCGCAACCTCGACGGCTTCTACATTTCATGCACAGGCACGCCCATGTTCTGGTTTGACGCCGATATCAACCCCTGCCCGGCGTTGATCGTGTGCTGCGCTATGCCGTGCTACATTCCGTATCCGTGCCCCGCCGTTCGCTGCCTCAAGTTCTCGGCCGTCGACGAGGACACGCTCAACCTCTCTTGCGGGATGTGCTTGGGCTGCCCGCTGTCCCTGGTCGACCCCAAGAACGCGGGCAAGAACTTTGTGCGCGACAACGGCGAGAATGGGCGCGCGCTCGGCCCTCTGAACAGCTTCACGCGCGAAGACCTCATCAGCGGTCCCGAGAGGCTCGAGGGCCGCTTCGAGGTGAGCCAATATCGTCTCTGCGGTGCCACCAATGGTATCTGCTACTTGCGCGTGTGCTGATGGAGCGCCCCAATGGAGTGAAGCTGCCGATGCGAGAGAGGCCGGACGAGGCCGTGCGACCGCGTGGGTGCACTTACAGCGGCTGCGCTTGGTGCTGAGCCATACATGCTGGGGCCCTTCGTGCACCTGTGAATGCTGGGAGGCCACATGCTGTGAATGCTGGGCCCTTCTTGCACCCTTCCACACCACATGCTTGTGGGACCAGTGAGTAGGACCAGAGTGGGGCACGCACAACGCTGACACCCAGGGGCATGTGGACTCATGTGTGGGCGAGGCGCAACGAATGCCGCGTAGAGACCAGATCCGAGATGGCATCCAAGATCGCCAACGTGCTTCCAGGCTAGAGGGTTGACAGTGCAAGACAGTGGGCTGCGTGTGGCGCATGTGGTGTGGCGGCCGCATCGGCGCGGTTGCTCCTAGCTGCAGTCTGTCGTAGGCGGCGCCCGCCGGCGGCGCCGGTTACGGTTCTCGAAAACCCGGTTGTAGAGTGCTGGGCCCGCCCCGGCGGTTTAGAGGGGACGTGTGCCTAAATGCCTGTACGAAAATCTTTCTAATATCGAGTATGAAGTACAGTACTGTACTGTAGACACAGTACACAGTGCCCGCCGGTTGTGCGACTTTCGTTCACACTCACTGCACGTCCTGGCTGGAAGGGCACATGTCGCTTCAGCCCGGCGATGATGTGACGCTCACCGGATTACGTGGCGACGCGTCCCTCAACGGCCAGAGTGGCGTCATTCAGCCGAACACCGCCGAAGGGCCACCGCCCGGACGAATCGCAGTGCTCTTGCCAAACCTGCCCACGCCGCGCACGATCGCAGTGAAGCCAGAGAATCTGATCGCATCGACGCCGACATGCTACATTTGTTTGGAGCCATCGGCCGAGACGGAGCTGCTGTCGATGGGCTGCGGGTGCCGAGGCACATCTCATATGGTTCATTCGGCCTGCGCCGTGCGGGCAGCGGCCGCGCAGCAAGAGCGCACAAAGTCGTGGAGCTCTTGGCAGCTGTGCCTGACGTGCAAGTTGCCGTACACGGGGAGACACAAGCTCGTCATGGCGCGCGAGTGGTGCCGTCGCACGAATGAGTTTCCACTGGACGATACCCAGCGCTTCGCCGCTCGAGTGTCCCTGAGCGCCGCGCTTGCGGCGTGCAGCCTGTACGCGGAGGCGGAAACGGTGGTGCGGGCCAACCTCGAGGCCGCCGCCATGGTGCACGGGCCGGAGCACCGGCACACGCTTGGCGCGCGCATGAACCTTGGGGTGCTGCTGGAAGCCCAGGGACAAACGGCGACCGCCGAGACTCTGTACGTGGCACTCCTTGACGATCAGCGGCGCGTGCTCGGCCACGAACACCACGATACGCTCGCGACGGCTATGCAGCTCGCGGGTGCTGCGCTCACGCAGGGCCGCCACGCCGAGGCGGAGGCGCAGTATCGGCCCATCCTCGCGGCACGCACGAGGCTGTTGGGAGAGGCTCACCCATCTGTTCTCATCTGTGCCATGAACCTGGGCAGTGCGCTGCTGCACCAGGCCAAGCTGCGGGAGGCCGAAGCGCTGTACCGAGCGAATCTTGAGCACAAGCGCCGACGGCTCGGCCCCGAACACCCGGATACGCTTATGGCCGCGATGAACCTCGGCGTGACCCTCAAGGAGCGTGGCGACTACGCGAATGCCTGCCCCCTCTTGGCGGAGAATTACGGCGTGAAGGCACGTGTGCTAGGCACAGCGCACGTGGACACGTGCTTCGCGGCCCTCAACCTGATCGCACTCTGGGTCGATGGTACGTACGTGGCGAGGTATGAGGAGGCCGAGGCGCTCGCGACACGCACTCGCGCCGCACTGGAGAGTAGCTTCGGTCCTGAGCACCCAAGCTGCCTGAGCGCACAGGTGATGACCACCCATTGCCGTGGATTGCCGTTCAGTGCCCCTTGAGTGCCACCAGCTCATCTGAGCTGCCCGAGCGCGCACAGGTGCACTTGGCCATGGCGCTCGAGGCGCGCGGTGATCACGCACGCGCGGCGGAGCTCTATGGGCTCGCACACGAGGTCCGCATTCGCGTGCAGGGGCCCGAACACCCAGACACGCTCGAGGTGGCATGGCGGCGCGCCGTGCTCATGGGGCGACGCGAGGAGCCTACCTCGACCTCTGATTGCCATCTCAATCTCAATCTCAATCTCAATCAGAGGTGCGTGCTCATGGGGCGACACGAGGAGCCTGCCGTGGACCGTGTCGAAGAGTCACACGGACCAGTGGAGGACTCTGAAGCGCGAGTGGGCGAGTCGCCAGCGCTGCTGCTGCTCAGGGCCACGGCGACGGCGCAGACGAAGGCGCTCGGCGCGGAGCACCCGCGTACGCTACGGACGCTCGTCAGTTTGGGCGAGGTGCTCGTTGCGAATGGCGGGCCGAAACTTGCTGCCGAGGCGACGACGCTTTGGACGCGCTGCGAGGCGGCTCAAAGCGCCGTGCTTGATCCGACGCACCCAGAGCTTATGTACACGCGAGAGCTCTTGGGACGCGTGGCTCGCAACCAGACCCTTGCGGGTCGGCAGGCCGGCGGCGGGATCGAGGGCCTCAAGGGGCTGGATGACCCGGCCACGTGCAAGGCCGCAGAGGCGATCTACGCGTTCGCGCACATGAATCAGTGCCTCGAGCGGCTGGACGGCCATCCATGGGATGGAGTGCTCTGCCTGTGCTCGTCGGACCTTCGAGTGGCACGCCACGCAGCCGAGCTCCACAAGAAGCTGGGTGGCTGGCTGTGCTTCACTGGCGGTATGGGCACTGGTCCACACTCCGGTGCGAATCTTCTTGGGTGGGCCGAGCCCGAGGCAGTCATCTTCGCGCGCGAGGCGGTCGAGAGGTGCGGCGTACCCAAAGACGAGGTGCTCGTCGAAGCCGACGCGAGGAACACGGGGGAGAACGTCTCGCTCTCCCGAGCTCTGCTGGCCTCGCACGGTCTCGCTTGCGAGCGCGTCGTCCTCGTGCAAAAGCCGTTCATGGAGCGTCGAACCTGGGCCACCGTGAAGCGTGTGTGGCCCGAGGTTGACGCGGTGATCTCCAGCCCCGCTCTGAGCCTCGACGCGTGCGTTGCTGGCAGTGGCGTGCCAGCCGACGTGCTCATCGCGATCATGGTGGGCGATATGCAGCGGATTCGGCTGTACGCTCTGCCGCCACGTGAGTTTCAAATCGCCCAGCCGATCCCGCAAGACGTGTGGAAGGCCTATGAAACCCTCGTGGCCGCGGGCTTCACGATGAATGTGGTCCCGACCGAGGATCTCCTTGAGTGGACTCCGTCATGGAACCGGTACGACGAGCGAGATGGATCCGTACCATCCTATGGAGCCGGTGACGCCCAGCAGTCGCTCAGAGATTGAACACGCCAAGAAGACCACGCCAGGTAGCCATCGGTACAGTTCCACGCCACGACGCCGGTCGGCGCGGTCGGCGCCGCGGGCGCGCCGGGGGACACACGGCCGAATCGGTCGTGCGCGAATGTCTTAGATCGGTCCATGCGGATACATTCGCGGACGATCGTGCTGTATCGCGGTCACACTTATTTTTGTTAGGAAAGGTAGCCTCTAGCGGTAGCGCGAGCGCGCGCAGGGCGGGACATCCTGCGTCATACTCATAGAATAAGTCGGTAACTCCGATTTCGTACGGAGACGATCCGTCAAGGGTAGAGTAACAGACCGCATACGCGCAGCGCGCTAAGCGTACCCTGCGGCTCCGCTCGAACGCCGTACGAGCACCTGTGGAATCTGCCTCGATACTGACCGCAAAACGAGTCCCGGCCGGCCGCTGACCATGATTGTCCGCGTCGCCGTCCTGCTACTTCCACAAATCCCCTTGTCCCTCAGACGTCTCAACGTGCCACAGAATCGCTCCCCCGATCGCTCCCCTCCGCGCAGCTCCGTATCGAGCGCACACCCTTTCGCATGCCTCGGCTCGAGTTTTCGGCAAGCCACTACTGCCTCTGGCCGCCCCCGCCGCTGCAGCCGCCCCGTCGGTCCGACGCTGCCGCCCCGTCGGTCCGACGCTGCCGCCACCGTCGCCATCTCATCCTCGCCGTCCCAAGCTGACGAAGCTGACGAAGCTGACGAAGCGCGGACGCCTCCTCGTCCTCATCCTCGCCGCCCCCATCGGCGGCGCCGGCGCGAGCGGCGCTCACCGCTCACCTCCTCATTGCTGTGCGCACTGCACGCGCTGGCCGCCGCCGCCGCCGCCGCCCTCGTCCTCGTGCTCCTCCTCGGCCGGCTGGTACTCCTTGAACGAGGCGACCGGGTCCATCGAAGTCAGGTTGACGACCTCGACTTCGTCGTCACCTTCCTTGCTCTTCGCCACGATCTTCGGGGGCCCGAGCAGCTTTTTGAGGGCGGGAAGGTCAGCGACGGAGATGGAGGTGGGGAACTCGATCGTGAACTTGATGAAGAGGTTGCCGCTCTCGAACGGTGCCTTGAGGCGCGGCAGGCCCTCGCCCTTGACCGCCATCATCATGCGCGTGTCCTTCGTCGCCTCCGGGTCCTGCAGCACGTAGAGTGTCGCGCCCGAAGAGGGCGCCTTTGCCTCCATCGCTTGCTCTGTCGTGCACTGCTTGAAAACGGTCTTGCCGTTCCGGCAGACAAAGCAGCCGATCCCCTTGCCCTTGAGCTGTCCTTTTGACACCGCCTTCTTGCACACGGCCAGGTCCTCCGTCTCCGCCACCGCCGCATTCTCGAGCGACGGGCAGTCCGAGTTCTCGAAGACCGACCACGTCGCGCTCTCCGGCGCCTCCCCGAGCGGGTCGTACGCGACGGGCTTGATGACCTCGCCCGGCTCCGTCTTGATGAGCAGCTTGCGCCCGTCGAGCGTCGTCAGGTCCATCGCGAAGCCGCACAGCGCCTCGGACAGCGAGATCTCGCGCTCGATGAAGAGGTCGTCGCCCTTGCGCTTGAACTCGGGGTGCGGCTGCTCCTGGAGCACAAAGACGACGTCGCCCGCCTCTCCATCAGGGATCTCGTCGGCCTTCTCGGAGAAGTGGACCTTGTGCCCGTCGGGCGCGCCCTTGGGGATGTGCACCTCGAGCGTCTCCTGCCTCTTCTCCTGCCGGTACATCATGCCCTGCCCGCCGCACGCGTCGCAGGTCTTCTGCACCTGCTGGATCATCGGACCCATACGGATGGTCTGAATCTTCGCACCGCGCCCGCCGCACGAGGAGCACTGCTCGACCCCCTTCTGCTTGTCGATGACCTTGCGCGTTAGCCGCAGCGTGCGAGAGCTGCCTTTCATGATCTGGTCGAGCGTCACCTTGAGCGGGTGCACCATGTTCTCGCCCTTCTTGGCCCGGGACGCCCCAGCCCGGCCGCGCCCGCGCCCCATCATCTCCGCAAAGGGATCCATGCCGCCACCGCCGCCGCCGTCCACCGCCTCCTCGCCGCCCTGGTCGTAGCGCTCGCGCTTGGCGTCGTCGCCCAGGATATCGAAAGCCTTTTGGATCTCCTTGAACGCCTCGACGTCACCTCCCTTGTCCGGGTGGTTCTTGACAGCGAGCTTGCGATAGGCCTTCTTGATCTGGTCGGAAGATGCATTCTTCTCTACGCCGAGCACATCGTACAGCTTCGTCGTGTCTACCTGCTTGCGGGGCCCACGGCCACCCCCTGGCATGCCGCCGCCGAATGCATCCTCGAAGCCGGGTGGGAGTCCACCAAAGAACATGGTCGAAACCGGGTGGCGGGATAGAGGCCTGCGCGGTGCAGAGATGCCACACACGCACCGCCGCCGTCAGTGAGAGCGCCTGCACGTAATGGAGGCAACGGCAGCAATGCTGCGCGCTCGAGAGGTTCCGCACCTTCGTCGATGCTCCGCCCGCGTGCTTTCTAGACGACGCGTCAGCTTCGACGACCGCCGTGTGAACAGGTTTTTCTTTGGAATTCAGAAAAAGAAAGTTGGTCCTCAGTGCGACTCAATGACTGACGACGAAACGCTGCGCTCCTCGCCCGGCCGACTCGAGCGCCCCAGCCGCGAGCGGCAGCATCAGCAGCAGGACTGTCACGACGGCAGCGGCGCCAATCCAGGACCTCGAGCTGCCCACCCCAGGACCAAGCGCTCGCCTCTCGGGCAGCGATGGGAGCAGCAGGATGCGCGCGCAGTGGATACGCGTGCTACTCGCCGCGGGACGGCCCCAGAGCAGCTTCCACTTATCTGTCTCTGGCTCGCCGCGTCCAAGCACCAGGTCCCTCAGCGTGCGTACGCCACGCGCACGCCAGCGGCGCGCGAATTGGATGGTGGTGAGTCCATTGGCGAGGAGCAGCGCGTGCACGAGGCCGAGCAGCCCGAGGCTGACGGAGAGCGCGAGAGCCGGCAGCAGCAGCAACGAGCGAGATCCCATCGCCATGCAAGCGGCCACGTCGGGCGGCGGCGTGCGTATGAGGCCGAGACGAGGGATGTTGCACTGGCGCAGCACGCAGTCGGCAAAGGGCGGCCACGCGAGCGCGGACGCGTATGTGCACCCGAGCCAGCAGTGCAGAACAAAAAGCAAGAAGAAGCGCAAATTGTTCGCGCCGATGCACCCCCCAGTAAAGGGGCAGTGGTGGTCCAGGTGCATCACGTGGCGCTCGCAGATGCTGCAGCGGCGTATCGGCGTGTCGGAATGATGCGGCGGCGTGCCGGCCTCGCAGCTCTCGCCCTCGTCAATGCGCACAAAGCCAGGGTCGACGGCAGCACACATACCGTAGTTCCAGACCGAGTTGATCCAGAGCGCCGAAATGCCCACGATGTGTACGTACCAGGCTGGCGAGAAAGCCTCGGTCGAATATGGCAATACCGACGCCCAGAATGCGTAATACGCCCACACGCATAAGCACGTAACCATGGCGAGTAATACCGGCCGCTGCCATGCCGCGAGGAGACGGCCGCAGCGATTTAGCACGGACGCCGGACAGAAGAGGCGCGCAAGGTCGATGGTCATGGGCAGCGCCGTGCATCCGACGAAAAGGCACATCCAGTAGACGAGGTCGATCGCCATGGATGCGACCCGGTGCTGTGCACCCCCTGCAGACGACCTAAATGCGGTTTGTGTTCACACCGTACACGGGAGTCTTTATTACTCATTCACAACCCACCAACACGCACGACACATAAACAGCCACGTTCACACACGCTGTGTGGGGGGACTTACCGGTACACAAATCGGCGAACGGCCGACCGCCGTCATGGGCTCCAACATTTCTGAATGTTGTGTATTTTGACTACGTGAGCTCGCCTCAATCGACGCTTGGGCCACTCACTGACAACTCACCTACACAGACATCGCGACGTCGATCCTATTACGGTCCCTCGCCCGCGGACTGCAATGGAACGAGGGGTGGGCGCGGCACGTCGGACCGCGATTCCGTATACAAAGGGGCCCAAATTTCTTCAGCGACTGCCAGCCGACGGCCCGATGGACTTTGAACCACGCTGTGCTGCCTCTTGCGATCGGCGTGTGCCGTGTACGTCCACGTCATGTCGGGCAGCAAAACAGAGCACAGCCGGCGAAGGTGGCCCGCCACCTCATGCTGCGCGGCCGCATCCGCGGCGGTGCGCGTCCAAACGCCCAGGCGCGCACCCGTCTTGCGTATTGCGAGCTCGGCACCACAAATCTCGAGCACATCTGAAGCCAGCTGCTCGCCAATCAACGCAAGCACGAGTGCCTGCCATGTCGCATCGACAACTTCTCCACCAACGTGCGCACGCTCGAGAGTCAGTGACCACGCACCACCACTCGGCCACGCCTCCCAGCTGGGCTGTAGGCCCTCGCGAAAAAAGTAGGTCGTCGTGCCGACGTGCCACCTGGATGGTGGAGCGAGCTGGGCCCACAGCGCCCAGAAATCCTCGACGAAGGCAAACGGCGGGAGCATGTGCCGCCCATTTTTCCAGCTCGCACTGGATGTCGAAACCTTGCATGGAGATGAGGACGAGGGCGTACACACAGATACTCCGCAGACGGAAAACTCCCACGGACGATGCAACAAGTGCTTCTTGGCATCATACATGAGCTGAGACGAAGGCCTTTCTGCAAAATGTGCTCGACTTTCTTGTTGAAATACCCGCGTCAACCGAAATGAGAAGTGGCATGGGGCTGGGAGAATCGGCTGTTATACATGTGCATTGTACTCGGCCGATTCCGGATCGCTCTGAAGTAAGATCGCCACAGGAGATCATATCGGATCACCCCGTGCACTCGAAAGGTGCCGCACGTGCTCAAGAGCCACCTCGCTCAACGGCTCGCGCGCAGCGCCCCGCGCCCCGCCGATAACCTCGGCATGGGCAAAGAGGGGCAGCTCGAGCACCTCTTCGAGCGTGCGCGGCGGCCGCTTCTCCTTGCGCGCAGGCGTACGCAGCATCTCGTCGAGAGTGTCGCGGACAGCACGCGGGCAGCTGGGCGGGAAGACGGCGGGAATTCCATCAAGCTCGAAGCCGCAGGCCATCTCGTACAGGCAGAGCGCGAGCGCGGCGGCCGCCGGCTCGAGCGTGCGCGCCAGATCGTTGGCGAACTCCGCCAGGTGCGACGGCAGTCCCAGCAGACCTTGTTCCCACTCAGCCAATAACGGCCGTTCGCCTCGCAAGAAGATGTTGCCGCAGTGCACGTGCAGGCACGCACGAGCACCGAGCGGCCGGAGCACGAGCAGCCCGTCGATGAGCGCCCGCCCGATGGAAGCGCATTTGCTCTCCGAGAGCGGCGAACCCACGCGATCATACTTGGAGTGCACCAACGACTCCGGGCTCACACCGTGAATTACGTCGCGCAGCGAGCCCGCGGCGCACCACTCCCGCACGACTATGAGCCGATCATCGCGCGGGAGGTCGACAGTCAGAATGGGCAGCAGCAGGGGATTCGACGTGCTCAGCTCGAGAGCGCGCAGCAGGTGGTGGCGCTCGTGAATGGGCACCGAGCAAACCGTGACAGACGCGACTACAAGCTGAGGCTGCGAGCCAGCCAGCCATCTCCACCAGCTGCTACCTGGTGGACTGCCGCCGCTCGAGTCCGCGTAGTCGAGGCCACTCGCACTGGCGCTGCGCCTGCGCGTCAGCCAGCAAAATGACTTCTGCTGACGCAAGCCGACCTGCCCGATTGACTTGGAGAACTCAAACGAGCCAGAGGAGCGGCACCACATTGCCGCGTACAGGGTTGGTGAGAGCTCGCCGCTTGCGACCACGTCATCATCCGCAGCGCTCAGGCGCACGGACTCCTCGAGCGAGCCGCCTTTGGAGCCGCAGCAGCAGCAAAGTGAGGACATGTGATATCCCACGAACGGAGAGTGACTGCCGAAAGGAGATGCCGAATTTGGCACAAACTTGCATACGAGTCTGCGCAATTCGGGGGAGAGGGGGGCAGGGTGGGGGGCGTTGGGGCGTAGGATGTTCGGGAGAGGAAACCGATTAAAAGAACAATCTGGAAGTTCTGTGTGGTCCAAAAATCGACTTTGCGTCCTCTTCTGGCTCCTTCGGGGAGCACTGGAGACGAACAGAAGGGGCGGGCGTCGACACGAGGTCGCGCCCTCATTGATTGGTGGATTTGGAGCGGCAGCCGCTGGGCGCGATGCAGCTGGGACGCGTGGACACATACAAGAACCTTGCCCCGTACGGTGGCGATCGCCATGCCAAGGGGCCGACGTCTTTCCAAAAGGGGCCGACGTCTTCGCATCCTGATGATTCAACCACGGCCATGCGTGTGGCGCTGCAGAAAATGGATAAGCGGCTTGAGAAGATGAATGACGCGCTCGAGGCCAAGGCCGACTTTTACGAGGACATAAAGCATGGCATGCAGGAGATGAAGGAAGAGCTGCAGCAGATCGAGGTGCTTGCGGGGCAGAGGAAAGCGAAGGAGAACGTGGCGCGCATCTCCTCGGCTGTGCTAAACCTGACTGACACCTTCGATTCGCTCGACCGCAACGAGTCGGGCTCCATCGACGTCACCGAGCTAAGGCGAGGCTTGCACACCCTCGGGATGGATAGTCACTCTGCACAGGCGTCCGCTATCATCGAAAGGTACACGAGAGACCAGACGATCGACATCAAGGTGTTCACGACGCTGGTGAAAGACATCCACATGCTCCTCACCTTTGACCGCGACGGCTCGGGCACCCTCGATGTCGACGAGCTCAAGGAGGCGCTAGTGCAGCTCGGCATGAATGTGTCGGACCGCAACGTGGCCAAGATTGCGCGCGCGTGGGACGCAGACGGCTCGGGAAAGCTTGACCTGCTCGAGTTCACCGACCTGGTGCGCACGCTGCAAACCTTCATGAAGTACGATAAGGACGGCAGCGGAGATATCGATCTAGAAGAGATACGGCCAGCCCTCCGTAGGCTCGGGATCCCGGCGGAAACGAAGATGACCAACGCCATCCTGAATTGGTATGACAACGACGAGTCAGGCAAAATCGAGCTGCACGAGTTCGCGGTGCTCGTGCGCGACGCGAGCGTGTTTGCTTCGTACGATAAGGACCACTCTGGCGCGCTCGACATTCATGAGCTGCGTCCCGCGCTCGCGAAGCTCGGGCTGGCGGCCAGCGAAGACGAAGTTCGTCAGATCATCAAAGCGTGGGACGACAACGGCAATGGCACCATCAACCTGCTCGAGTTCGCGGAGATCGTCCGCGACCTGCAGGTCTTCGAGCAGTTCGATCTCGACCGGAGCGGCTCCATCACTGCCGCCGAGCTACGCGTCGCCCTAGGCAAGCTCGGCAAGAATGTGTCGCACCATGGCGCGCAGGATCTGCTCAATCAGTATGACCTGGACTCGAGCGGCACGATCGAATTCTCTGAGTTCCGAAAGCTGGCCGAGGACCTGCCCTCGCTCGTCGAGCGCAAGCCCGACTCGTTCTTCCGCGAGCACGGGCAGGAGCGCGCGTACGTACACTGGGAGGATGTGCTCGACGAGGACATGCACATCGACCTCGATCAGAGTTTCGTTAAGGGCGCCAAGAGCATGAAGAAGAGGAGCGGGCAGAGTGTCGGCGCGTTGAAGATGCAATCCGGCTCCGTGCTCGGCGCCGCCAGCACAGCGCCCACGTCCGTGCTCGGCGGGGCCAGCATTCTCAGCGGCGCCAGCGTGCTAGGCGGCGGGGGGGTTGCAGGCCCGGAGGTGGGGTCCGCCGTGAAACGTGATGCCGTCGCCGCAGCGTTGCGAACGGCGACGTCGCCAAGCAACGCCTTCGACAGCCGCTTGTTCAGCGCCCGCCCTGGATCGCTTGCCAAGCGAGATTCGCTTCGTGACGTGCGACCGACGCGATTGCTCAACAGCACGGCCGAGCCGACGCTACACATAAGCAAGAAGATTATGATGGATTGAGGTGATCTGGAGGTGCATGCGGCTCACAATATGATGGCTCGTTCTCACGCTCAACGTTATGGCTGGCCTCATCATGATACTATTTATGTCAGCGTTGCTGTACGCGTTCTGCGGCGGTCCGGTGACACGCGCCTTGGTGTACATGTATACGGAATACGAATCGTGAATACCGCGGAGGGTCGCACTCGAGACACGAGTCTCTCGAGGCCGAAAGTCAACAGCCAGTTCACACACCCTTGCAAATTTTTTCCGCATAGATGCCTGATCGGAGAGGTGAAGGCCCATCACCTCTCGCGCCGAAGTCCCGGCGGACCGAGGTCCCAACACCCAACTTGCCCGCCATGATGCTTGAGAGCGCCCAGCGCTTCACCGAAGATCTTGTGAAATCGGTTCGCTCCCTCGTGCGCCAAGACGGTGAGGCCTCATCGCCTCCCACGGTTCCGAGCGGCAGCACTTCTAGTATTGCAGCGTGGGAGGACACAGAGAATGAGGCGTTCGACACAACAGGCGCATCGGGACCGGCAGTGACTGGTGACGATGGTGAAAGTGCAGCAGAGCGCGCTGCCGCCGCCGTGGTCGAGGAGGAGCCACCCGCGTTGCCCTCTGCCTCGTGGACCCTCTTTGGCGATGGGCTGCAGAGCGCGGTGGTAGGGCAGTTGTCCAGCTTCGTCATCGAGAGCTTCGACGCGACGGGCGCTCGCCGGCAGCAGGGCGGCGACAAATTCAAGGTCTCGCTCACCGGTGCAGCCGAAGTACGGACACGCGTCTTCGATGAGGGTGACGGTCGGTATACGTGCGAGTTCCGGTGCCCGTCATCAGGCAAGTACTGGCTCGCGGTGAAAGCGCACAGCACACACCTGCCAGGTAGCCCCTTCTTGCTGGACGTCAAGGCCCTCTCGCTCAAGGAGTACAAGGAGCACCGCGCCAAGGAGGTTGTCGTCCTCAAAGAGAAGCGGAAGCAAAAGGAGCGCGAACGGGGAGCGAGGAGGGACGACAAGGAACGTCCGCCGTCGCCACGGATCAACGCGGCCGAGCAGCTCGCAAAGGCGTATGAGCTCGCATTGCAGATAGCCCGGGGCGGCGCGAAGAGTCGCCCTCAGGATCAGCTCGAGTGCGCCCCGGATTGATCGAGCTCGAGGGCCAGCAACGAAGATCGCGCAGGGACGCGTTTCCGGCGCACTGAGAAAGTGCAGACCTGAGCAGACCCGACTCATGACATCTACATGTTAGGATACAACCCTTCAGATATCAACCCTTCAGATATAGATATAACCGACAGTACCGCGGGTACCGTACGGTCGGTTATAATCAATTGAGTTTGAGATAAAATATGTGCACCGTAAGGTACCCCACCACGTCGATATGTATGAGGAAACGTAACCAGCGTGTAGCTGTGTGTGTTGACGTTGTAAGCGGACCAACTTTCGGGATACGTGGTCAACGAGTCAGTCGCGTCAGATTGCATGGTGTTTCACAACTTGACTTGGGAGCTGCGGCGATCAACGTATGGCAACGCGGTGGGTGTCCATGGCTCAGCTCATAGCGTGTACGGACGTTTGCGCATTGACTTTGGCGACTGAGAACAAGCTCAAGGTTCTGTGCCTACATGGGTACGCTCAGAACGCTGAAATCTTTCGTGACCGGAGCGGAGGATTCCGGAAGCCACTCAAAAAGAGCATGTATGAGATGCACTACGTCGATGGCCTCTTTGGATGCACAAAGGATGGCGAGGACGAGGCAGAGGCCGACGCCGATCCGATGCGCCGCGCGTGGTGGCGAGGAAGCTCGGCGGAGCTGAGTTACAAGGGATGGGACGAGACACATCAACTACTCACGCAGATGTGGCTCCGCGAAGACTTTGATGGCGTCATCGGTTTCTCGCAGGGGGCGGCCGCCGCCGCCATGCTCTGTGCCGAGAGGAAGCCCATGTTTGGAATGTTTGTGTCGGGCTTCGTGCCACGTGATCGCCACGCTGCAGCTGCGTTGTTGGCGGGGGTGCGCGATGTGCCCACGCTGCACGTCTTCGGCGAGAGCGACGAGCTAGTGACGCCCGAAAGGTCGCGGGCGCTCGCGGATCTCTTTGATGGCGCGAGTGTCATCGTGCACGAAGGCGGGCACATGATTCCGTCGAGTGCGCATGTGCGCACGCAGGTGCTCAGCTTTTTGGATTCGGTAACGCCGTCCCTGTTGGATCCCCTGAAGTGACTAGCACAAAGATCGATCTGCGCACAACAGACAGCGCAGAAAAAATGAGGAGGAGGCAGCCTCCCTGGCTATAACGGTGAAGCATAAGTGCAGGAGCGTAAAACAGAAACTGCTGTGCTCGGAATTTGACAATGGAAATTGGAATTTGAAATACCCGATTTGGAATCTGTAAAAAGACACCGGGGGGAGCCGGGACACACACGAGCGACGAGGAATCTGTACGCTTAGGTATGAGGTACAGTGTATCCCGATCAACAATCACGACGACACACATTACCGAGGACGCGGTTGGAGCTTAGCCATCATGCGGCCTTGACGCTCGGAGAAAGGCTTTCACGCTCACACCCAAAAGGTGTGGTCGCCTCTTGCCTTCTCATGTTCATCTTGGCGTTTGTGGCAGCGGCGGCGTCCGTACCGGAATACTCTTTGCAAACAGGAGACCTCCTTTTCGTCCAACCTCCACTTGATGCAACGCTGCCGCTCGATTCCGCGATTCTCGCCACCGGGGCGGCGACCATAGCCTGGCTGCGCTCGCAAGGCGTCCCAGTTGCGTCGAATGAGACGGTGGTGCACGTTGCCCTAGTTTATCGCGACACGCAGTCTGACCGGGTGACGCTCGTGGAGGCCACTCCGCCTGTCGTCACGCAGACACCGGCACGCTCCTTTTTCGAGTCGTGGATCAATGCTTCCACATTCTTCCTTGGTCGCCTCAAAGATCCAGACGTGCGTGCCCATGGCGCTGAAGCGGTAGGCGCTGCGCTTCAGCAGCTTGGTAAGCCATATGCCGACGACTTTGGCACACCACCACAGGAATTTTACTGCAGCAGCCTTGTCACCTGGGCGTATGGGAAGGCGACTGGCAAAGACGTGAATGTATTCGTGGATCAGCCCTTTACACTCATCTTTGAACCGCTCGAGTTTTGGGAGCAATACTACTCGGACATGAATATGACTTTGCCGCTCAACGTCACGGGTTCCAACCCGACACTGCTCCTCCACTCTCCGCGCGTCGAATTTTCACGGCTGGGCTATACATAGTCATTACGTTACACGAGTCACGACAGCGGTGCCCGGGTGGGCCGGCTTAGTAAAAAGAAATTGATCCGCGGACTGAACACCGATTTGAACAACGAGCGTGCGCTCGGCTCGAAAACGCTGCTCCGTCTCTCGGTAAGCTCTCCAGCCCCATCCTCGCACGGGCACACGACCGAGATACGAAACACGCACCAATCGAAATACAGTCCGCCGAGAGCCACCGAGACCGGGCACACGTTTACGGCGCGGTACCGAAAAAAGAGCATACGAGACGCGCTCTCTAAGCGACGTAGTACGCTGTCTAAGCACGCCCCCTCCGCTTTGAGCTGCCCTCACTGCATGTGAGCTGCTTGAAGAGCACCTCCTTCGCCTCGGAGCATTCTCGCATCTTACGCTCCGCGCGCGCCTTGAGGCCCTTGTACCGGTCAGGATGCCACTGCTTCGCAAGCTTCCGATACTGCTTGATGACCCAGGAGCATTGGTCTTCGGGCTTGAGGTCTCCGAGGTTCGCAGGCAGCTCGAGGACTGAACGGTGGTTGCGCCCGCTGTTCGGGTCGCCCGCGTGCCCGCACCGATTGTCATGCCATGCCTTTTGATCCGAAGGGTCGATGCACCGCCATTTTCTCTGCAGCTCCAGCACACGGCGCAAGTTGCCTTCAAGCGCCTGCGCGGCCTCCTTAGGGGCGCCGGGACCGCTCGAGAGTTCAGAGGCAGCGCGCAGGTCCGCAACAGCCTCGTCGAAGTTCTGGTCGGCTTCGTGGGCGACTGCACGCGCCTCGAGAGCCTCACGCACGCGTGCGGGGTGCACTTGCACTCCGGGCCCAGGCGTCGACAGCGCGCTGTAGGCAGTCTGGCAGTCCTCCATCGCCTCCACGTGCTTCTTCATCGCGGACCGTGCGCGGCATAGCTTGAGCAGCACCTGGGCTCGAAGGAGCGTGTTGCCCACGTCCATGCCCCTCAACTTAGCAAGCACCGTGTCCAGCTCGGCGACGGCACGGTGGTTGTAGCCCTTGACCACCTGCTCCTCGGCAGAGGCCATGAGCTGCAACACCGCCTTGAGCTGCTTGTATTGGGTGCGCACCTCTTCTTGATCAGGGTCGTACTTGAGCACACTCGCGAGGAAGCTGAGGGCCTTCTTGCCATCTCCCTGCTCGAGCGCGGCGGCGGACCCAAGGGCGACAGCGAGCATCCGCGGCTGGCCTCGTAGCCACGGGCTGTACGTCGCCGTCGCCTCCACCACGCGGGCGGCCGCTCGCTGTGCACTGCCCCATCGGCCAAGCATCTGGTGGCAGCGCGCTTCGAGAAGCTGGAGACGTGCCGACGAGCGAAGATCGCGCGGCAGCCGCTCGAGCGCGTCGAGTGCCGCCTGCCACTGCTCCGTGCGCACCGACGTGAAGAAGGGTAGCAGGGCCCGCTCAGCCACCATCATCTGGACCACGCCCTCGCGTGCCGCATTGACTTCCTCCGCGCTCAGAGTCGCACCGTCGGGATGAGCGAGGAGACGCGTGTACAGGACGCCGGCCTCACGGAATGAGGCCGCGCTTCGGTGCTCCCCGGCGCGTCGCAGTAACTCGGGCGGACTCGTGCTGGGGCGCGCTGCCAACCACTCCGCCAACCACACAGGCGAGCCAGTCATCCGCGCCTGTACAATCTCGCTCAGCTTTCGCACCTCGTCGGCGGAGTGCAGCCCATGCGCAGAGCAGAACTCGTACACCGCATGCGGCCCGTCCTCGTGGCTGTTGCGCACCACAAGCTTCTTTGTGAGCACTCCGCTGCCATCGTTGGCCGGTCCACGCAGCTGAAGCTCTAGCTCGAACAGCGCCGGTGACGGCTTCGCTTCCACGAGCAGTCTGTCGTCATCCATGCTGGCTTGCAGGTAGGCCGACCAGTCTGCTTCGTCCCGAGCCGCGCGCGCCCTCGCCTCCTGCAGCGCGAGAGCCTCCTCGACTCGCCGAGCCTCAGCGGCCGCCGCCTCCCGCGCCTCCTGCGCCTCGAGCATCCTTTGCTGCTTGAGCTTCTGCATGGCCGTGGCAAGGAGCTGCTTCAGGTCCGCCACGGTGGTCTCATCCAAGCCTTCACGCAGCACGAGGGCTCCTGATGCAGGTGAGGGCATCACGCGAGCGGCGGGAGGCAGGAGCGCGCGGATCAAGTGGGCCGCGGCCTGGTCGTGCTCGCCGTCTTTCGCAAGCTCGGCGGCCTTCTTCTTGTACGCTCCAGCAGTACGCAGCAGCAGACTAGCCGGCGCCTCGTGCGAAATCGCTGCAGCATCCTGCGCGAACATGTTCGCGAGACTAAGCACCGAGTCAACATCCTCAATCCCATGGCGCTCTGCGAAAATCACGCTCGCTATTGCCGGATCTTGCGAACGAAGCATCACCGCCGCGGCCTCCTGCCCTGAGGTGAACTTTATACTCCGAGACAGTACGACAGTATCGTCAGCGATCTGCTCTGCTGATTGCAAGCTTTCCTCGTCAGCAGATGCGAGAGCGAGAAGAAGTACGGCGAGCGTGGGGAGAAAGAGCGGTGCGCTGCCACGTCGCATGGATGTTCAGAAATCGACCTTTTGCTCATTTTCGGCGCGAGCGACAAATTTGGAAGGCGTTCACACTGTCGCAGTTAGCCAAGATTTTTCAAAGTGGCTTCTACAGCGATGTACCGGTACTGTACCGGTTCAAAAACACCGGGGGGAGCCGGGATACACGCGGGTCATCGCGTGGTCGTGCGCGCGTCGGTGAGTCGGTTCGATTCTGAGGTTCGTCTGTGTGTGTCCCGGCTCCCCCCGGTATTTTTGAACTGTACGAGTACCGGTATATGCCTGCCGCTCGCGATTGTACCCGGTAGCGTGATTTCACGCGCGTGGACGTCATCACTCGAGGAAAGAGGGCCGTCGATGGCGTTGGTGTCGTCGCCGTCTGCCACGGCGCCTCTGGCAATTGTACAGTGGACGCACACGCTCGTGATGAAGCCCATGCTGCTGCGTGCGCGTGAACAAATTTTACGTTCTTCGTTTGCAGAGCACCACGTCGTCTTGTCCTCGTGTGGCAACTCGGAGCCGTGTTCAACACTGTTGCAGAAAGCCAAGCCACTTGTTGAGAACGTGACGTGCACCAACGCAGCCGATGTGGCAAACGCTTTGCAGGCATTTTCGACCGTTCGAAGAGTATTCAAAGGCCGCTACAATGGTTTAGACATGGATGGCCCCGAGAATGGACCAGCACCGCCTTCGTCAGCGTCGCCTCCATCCCGAGCGCCGCCTGCCCCAGGTGTGCACCCACTGGATGTCGGGCAGCGAGGATGGTGTTGGCACAGCTGTGACGCGCCGTACCTCCTCTGGTATAGTCGGACTGGCCGTACACTACAGCATGTCCGATTCTTCTGGTTCCTGGAGTGGGATGTCGTGTGGACGGGCGACGTGACAACAGTCCTGTCAGCGTGGAGCGCTCTGTACGAGCCCTTTGACAACAAGACCAGGGTGGACGTGGTTAACCCGTCCCGATTCGTGAGCCAGGCCAACATGACAGACGTCTACTATGGCCGCCGGCTCCACAGCCATGATTTGCTATGTCCCGCCCCAGCGTGGGCTCCGCGCAACTGGGTGCATCGGCACAAACGCAACGAGACCCTCGTCCCGCACACCCATGTGCATCGTTGCGTGACAGAAGTGTATAGAGTCACGCATCGCCTGCTCGGTGCCATGCTCAACTTCTCGCAAGAGCCGGAGGCGGCCATGTTCTGCGAGATGCGTGCAAGCTCTGTATGTGCTATGCACTCCTGGTGCACCATGAGATCGCTCTTTGATCGCGGCCGCCTGCATCTTTTTCACACCGCTAAGCGACAGAACCAACTGATTGCAGATCTTGGCGCATCGGCCGCAGCTCCGTCGCTCAAGGAGATACACTGGGCGCGAAGTCGATGGGTATCCTCGTACGATAGATACAAAGGCAGCGTGCCAGATGACGCACTGCAAAGGCTCGATCGTCCGATGCTCTTCCATGCATACAAGTGGTTGCAGCCCAAGAACCTGCCCGCTTCACCTCAGGTGCCATCGTTTGCGCATCGGCTGCTCGAGCTGACCAGACCATTTGCGGAGCGGCTCTCCAACGGGACGTTACAACAAAGACACAACACACGATGACAGACGGACGCGTTGGGGTTGGGTAGGCCAAGCCACGCCCAATTTGATGTCGATGCAAAAAAGCTTCATGAAGCTTTTTGCGGGTAACGGCTGACGCGCGGGTACTACTGTAACCTTACTCGGTTACTGCGGCAACGCGTAGATTGGGAATGGCACGGCACAACATTTTTGCAGTGTGATGCGAACTGGTGCGTGATTGCGGCGTGTACAGCACGGTAGAGATACCCGGCGTACAGTAGTACGCAGTCAGAAGTTTGAAATCAGGGTATGAGGATTGTGTGCAAATCCAGATATGAATCCCTCCCCTACCCCCTTGGGTAAATTCTCACTGAAACTCGAAACTGTCAACGCACGGCCCGCGCCTGAGCTACGCTCGCGACCACTATCGAGCCCACGGAAAAGGCGACGCTGCCCAGCACGAGCAGCGCGCCGCTCGACGTCCACCCATCGCCGTACGGACCGGTGGCAACGCGAGTAACGAGATCGGCTGCGAGGTCGGCGGCCCACGTCGTCGGGCTCGTCGTCGTCGTCGTCGCTGCTGTCGGCCTCGTCGTTGTCTGCGCCATTGTCACCGTCATCGTCATCTCGGCAGACACCGCGCTCGGCGCGGCTTCCAGCGCCCCCCCTTCGCCCGTCAGCGCTGACGCCGCGGCCTCGGGCGCTCCTGTGCCCTTGCTCTTCTTACCATCCTTGGTGCCCTTGAATCCCTTCTTACCCTCGTTAGGGCTCTTAAACCCCTTGCCACCGTGCGCATGCGTCTTGCCGCCGACGCCCTCGCCGCTCACGAAGTTGCCGTCCGCGTCTAGCGAGCCGCTAAACCACTGGAGTGCCTTGAGGTCATCCGCAGCCGCATACGCGGCCTCAGCGGCCGCCGAGAGCTGCTGCTGCTGCTGCTGCGAGCAGCCGCGCCCGCCGCCCGCGAGGCGCCGGCGCGAGAGCGCGAGCGAGGCCGACCAGACGGCGCGCGCGTCGTACTGCCCGTGCGTCGCCTGCGCGCGGCGCGCGGCTGCCTCGTCCTCGATGCTCGGTGGCGAGATCGGCGGCGGCACGTGCGGGGGGCCAGCGATGCGCCCGTACGCCTCGCGGCGCAGGCGCATCAGGTCTTCGAACTCAGGCTCGAGCAGCGGGAGCATCGTGCGCAGCAACGACTGGAAGAGCGTCGGGAAGAGCGCCTCCTGCGTGGCGAGCAGGCACTTGATGCGGTAGCGCTCCTTGGGGGCTTCAAAACATGCTGGGCACGTCTCCGAGACGATCGGCAGCCGGACCGACTCCGAAAAGGCCTCGGCCTCGTGCTCGCGCACGTACGCGAGCGGCCGGATGACCCGCAGGTCCTGTGCGTCGATCGTATAGTGTGCCTTCATCGAGCGGAGCGCGCCGTTGTGCATGGCCGACATGAGGAAGGACTCGGCGAGATCGTCGAGATGCTGCGCCATGGCGAGCACATTGTACCCCTCGCGCCGCGCGGTCGCGTAGAGGACGCCGCGCTTCATGCGCGAGCAGAACGAGCAGATGGACACGCGGTTGCCTTCTTTGGCCATGCACGGCTCGGCAATCTCGAGCAGCGGGTGCTTCTCGTAAAAATAGGGCAGCCCGAGCTTGGCGCAGTAGGGGATGAGGGGCGACGGGTCGAAACCGTCAGCGCCAGGGTCCACGGTGCAGGCGCCCAGCTCCCACTGGAATGGAGTGCGCTTCTGGAGCGCATGCAGGATGTGCAGCATGGCGAGCGAGTCCTTGCCGCCGCTCAGCCCGACGAGCACGCGGTCGCCGGGTCGAAGCATCCCGTACTGGAGGATGGCGCGAAGCACCCTGTTGGACAGCTTCGTGTCCGGGGTGGCCCAGCCCGAGCCTCCAGCGCCACCGCTGCTGCTCGCGCTGCCGACACCCTCGGCCACTGCTGCTGCCGCCGCGTCGGCAGCGTAGGCGGCTTCGGGATCCAAAAATGGATCGAAGCCCTCGCCGAGACTCGCGCCCACCGGGTCCGCGCCGCTGCCCTCGCCGCCGCCCTCGCCGCTGCCCTCCCGGGCGCCGTCTCGAGCACCAACGGCGCTCGGCACTGGAGCCGGTGGGCACGCGAGCTGCGCATCTGCCCGCGCAAAGGCGGGTGGCTCGAAGGGGGCGCGCGCGACGGGGATCACCCCGCGGTGCATCGCGGCCGCCTCACCTGGAAGGAGAAACCAACGGAGACGGGCGCCCTCGGGAGATAGCATCTCCGCGAGGGTCTGGCCAGCAAGGGGTGCCCCCGTGTTTCGTCGCATCTCCGAGGACGCAATCTTGGCAAGCGCGTGCGCCTCGGCCAGGGCAGCCTCGAAGCGGGCGGCCTGCGCGGCGGCCGCGCCCCCCTCGCCGCCCGTCCCGGCGCGCGGCATCGAAGGCTGCCCCTCTGCCCTCTTCCAGCTCAGCGCTCCTCCAGCGTACGAGATGCCACCGAGCCAAGCGCGCGGCGGGCGGCGCTGGTGCACGTGGCGCCACTCGGCGGTGCGTGCGTCGCACAAGTACTGCGGCAGCAGCTTCCACCCGTGCTCCGCGACAAAGTGGACGGCGTCGAGCACGTAACGTACTTGCTGCGCGTCGGCAAAGTAAGGAAGGGAGAGGCGCACGTAGCCGGGGCGCAGCAGCTCGTTGTCCTCCTTCTTGACCAGCTGTGCCTCGAAGGCGTCCGAGAGCGTGCCGTCGATGCCGAGCAACTGCTGCGAGTACGGCCCAGCGCACATGCAGCCGCCGCGCGCCTGGATCCCGAAGAGGTCATTGAGCAGCGCGACCACATAGTTGTGGTGCAGAAGCAGCGGGCCGCCGCCGCCGCTCATGCCGCCGGCCGTGCCGTCCGTGACGCGGAAGGCGAGGGCGAAGATGGGCAGCCGCTTTGCCGTCGGGTGGCCGAGGATGGCGATGCGCGGATGGCGACCCCACGCGGCACGGCACGCGCCCAGGAGCGCGCCATCGGCACGTGCGATCGCGGGCGCGCCAACGGCCTTCTGAAGCTGCAGCACGAGGCCGGCGCGGATGGCGCCCACGATGCTCGGAGTACCACCCTCCTCGCGCTCTTCGTCGTTCTTGAGGTACACGTGCCGCTCCCGCGACACGTAGAAGACGGTGCCCCCGCCCGGGCACGTCGAGATGCCGCGCGTCGCGAGCGCCTTCTTGTACACGAGGACGCCTGCCGCCTGTGGCCCGCCCGCGAACTTGTGCGGCGAGAAGAAGAGGGCGTCCTTGGCGATCAGGCTCGCGCGCTCCGCGTCCTCGTGCGGTGGGTTCATCGCCAGCCCGATCGCGTACGGCGCCGCCGACGCGTAATCCCAGACGGCGAGGGCACCATGCGTGTGCAGCAACGCAGTGATCGCATCCACGTCAGAGAGGATGCCGGTGACGTTGGAGGCGGCTGAGAAGGCGCCGACGCGCAGTGGCCGGTGCGCGTGCGCGCGCAGCGCCGCCTCGAGCGCGTGCAGGTCCACGCCGCCCGCCGCCGCCTCGCCGATGCTCACGACGTCCGCGACGCTCTCACGCCACGGCAGCAGGTTGGAGTGGTGCTCATAGGGGCCGACGAAGACGACAGGCCGCTGCGCCTCGGGCAGCGCGTGCGCGGCAGCGCGCGCCTCGGGCGTGGGCGCGAGCAGCCCGAGCATCGCCACCAGCCGGTTGGCACCCGCCGTCGCGCCCGAGCCCGCGAAGAGCACCCTGTCGGCATTCTTGCCGCGGTCGTTGCACCGCAGGTAGTTTTTGATCATGACGCGCGCCTCGGCGACAAAGTCGCTCGACTGGCGGCCCGTCTTGGTTGTTGACGTGTGCGTGTTGCCGTACGTGGGCAGGATCGCCTCGCGCACGTAGTCCTCGATGAAGGCGAGCGCCCGGCCCGAGGCGGTGTAGTCTGCGTAGACGAGCGGCCGCAGCCCAAAGGCCGTCTGCGACTGCAGATCGCGCCCGAGCTCGTTGGCGCGGATGTAGCCGAAGAGTGGCGCGTCCGACGGGTGGTGGTGCGTCTCGGCCGTCTCGTCCTCGGTGGCCGACGGGTTTCCTTCGATGGTGCTCATAATGGAGGCACGCGACAGCGTGGGCTTCGGTACAGTTCAGTTTCGTCGCATTCAGTTTCGTCGCGGTGCCCCGCGCTCAAACAAAGGGGGGGAGTGGGGGAGGGGAATTGGTTGGAAGGTCCAGGCCCTTGGCGCGGAGCGCCGCCGGCGCCACTGCCCACTGACGCACTGTGTGTTGAGCCGGGTCCGGGACCTCCAGTTCGGGGATCGGGCAGTTCATTCACTTCATCTCACCATTCAGTTCCCAAACAGGTGTGGGGTTAGGGCCTTATAAACATGAAAAATAGTAGACCACTCCCCCTTGGGTCAACCATTCAGTTCCCAAACAGGTGTGGGGTTAGGGCCTTATAAACATGAAAAATAGTAGACCACTCCCCCTTGGGTCAACCATTCAGTTCCCAAACAGGTGTGG
>Ga0210247_100395_pt1 | contig 41016 bp, 21 predicted proteins | sample ChrtobMetP3_16mM_FD_155449 | JGI IMG/M metagenome (GOLD analysis project Ga0210247, IMG submission 155449) | Chrysochromulina tobin associated microbial communities from unialgal haptophyte culture, Seattle, Washington, United States - P3_16mM | ecosystem: Host-associated > Algae > Haptophytes >... | reverse complement strand
CTCGCACGCGAGAACGCACGCGATCTCGCAGCGCGGCCCGCACGCGAGATCGCACGCGGTTCGTGTGCGAGATCGCAGTGCGCCCCGCGGGGGATCCCCGCGCGACTCACTTACCCGCTGCGACTCAGTTTCGTGTCACACCTTCCTAACAGAAGATTTTCTCACTCTTCTCTTTCATAATGCGGGTATGGACGAGGAGGGCGAGCGCGACCGCCGCCGGCGAGGCGGTGGATGCGGTCATCGTCGGCGCCGGCGTGGTGGGCGTGGCATGCGCGCACTACCTCTCACGCCGCGGCGCACGCGTGCTCATCGTCGACTCGCGGCCTCCGCTGTCCTACACTTCGGCCATGTCGACCGAGTGCTATCGCACCTACTTTGGCGATCACGTGCAGATGACGGCGTTCATGAACAGGAGCGTGGACCTGCTCGAGACGCGCGCCGCCGAGTGCGACAACGCATTCTCCCTGAATCGACGCGGCTACTGCTTCCTCAGCGCGACCGACGAGGGCAAGGCCAAACACGTCGCACAGGCAGCAGCTGCGGCGACCTTGGGGCACACTGGCGGCGCGGTGCACAAGGACGGCGGGCATGGCGTGCGTTACCGTGGCGACAAGCTGGCGTACGACGCGGCCGTTGACGGGATCAGCGTCTTCCAGGGCCACGACGCGGTACGCTCCTTTTTTGGAGAGCTGCCAGCCGACTTCGTGTCCGCAGAGACGAAGTCGTTGCTGCACTGCGGCCGCGCGGGCTGGATGAGCGCGCAGCAGATGGGCACACAGCTGCTTCTGGGCGCGCGCGCCGCGGGCGCGCGTACTCTCACGCCGGCGTCTGTCGTCGGGGTCACCACTGCCGATGAGGGCGCGCGCGTGAGCGGCGTCACGGTGCAGCTTGGCGCGGACCCGTCTGCGCACACGCACGTGGCGTGCGGAGCGGTCGTCAACTGCGCGGGGCCGTTCGCGGGCGAGATGGGCGAGCTCCTCGTGCGCGCGTCGCGCCCTCGGAGCCTCCTCGGCGCCACCTCCGAGGCGGCGGCCAACGCGCACGCGAGAGCTTTCACACTCCCGTTTGTGAACGAGATCCATGCGAAGGCGATGCTGCGCGACCCTCTGGGTGCGGTGCCCATGACGGCGCCGATGATGATCTGGGAGGATGAAGTGGAGCTGCGCTGGGCAGATGAGGAGCGGACCGCCCTGCTCGAGATGGGTGGCTTTGAGGCCACACTTGCCCGTCCGCTGCCTGGAGGCGCCCACTTTCGACCCTACCCCGGAGCCACCGGCACAGTGGTCATGTTGTGGGAGGCGCTCCATATGGACATGCACGTGCCTGCGCCGGCGCCGCCGGAACCACAGCTACGCGGCGCGCTCTTCGCCGAGCTGCTCATCCGAGGGCTATCCACGATGGTCCCCAAACTCGCCGAATGCTACTTGGCGGACGACGGCTCGATGCAGGCGACAGTGAGCGTCGACGGCGGCTACTACACTAAGACGCCCGACAACCTGCCGCTCATCGGCGCCGTGCCGGGCGCGCCAGCTGGCAGCTTCGTGTGCGCGGGGCTCTCCGGCTACGGCGTGATGGCGAGCAATGCGGCGGGCGAGCTTCTAGCGGCTCACGTGCTCGGCGGCGCTGGCGCGGCTGAGCCGCCGCTGCCCTCGTACGCGGCTACCTTCCGGCCGGAGCGCTGGCTCGAGTCCGATTACATAGAAGCGGTCGCGGCCGGCAGGGCAGGCAAGGGGTTGCAGATCTGAAGATGCACAGGCGCAGCCCACAGGCGACGCGTTAGCGGGTACATTAGTCCACAGTACGAATTCAAGGCCGGCGAGCGATGATTTCTTATTTGCATGTTCCCGCCCGCGGCGCACCCGGCGGTCGCGCGGTCGCGCGTCGCGAACTCGCGATGCATCGCGGGATCGATTAAAAACGTCCAAAATCGAACTGCACCGACCGACCCCACGGCTAGGTTCCGCTCTTCACCGGTAGGTTAGGATCCCTAGTTCCGCCAGCCGAATCTTGGCCGCGTCGACGCCCTGCTGTGCCGCCTGCCTGAGCCAATCCTTGCCCTGCTGTACGTCCGCCTCGACGCCCATGCCGTCCAAGAACGCCTTGCCCACCTCGAGCTGTGCGACAGGATCGCCTTTCTCGGCGTTACGCAGGTTGAGCTTAAACATGCGCTCCTCGCGGCTCGGCGGCTTCGGACGATCACCGCCGCCGCCAGCGCCGCATGCCGAGGGTCCGCTACTGGCTGGCTTGGCAGTCGCTGGGCCGCTACCGCTACTGTCGCTCGACGCCGCAACGGGCGCGGCAGCGGGTAGCGTCGCGGGCGCCTGTGGTGCTGGCGGCGGCGGCGGGGTCGGCGCGGCTGATGGCGCCGTATTGGGCGCGCTGATCGACTCGGCTGCCAAGAGCGTTGCCGTCGTCGACGAGCCGCCGCCACTACCTCCGCCGCCGCCGCCGCCACCACCAACTGAAAGCGCCTCGTCTGCGCTCGCCTTGAGCTCGATGATCTGTACCGAGCCGCCATGCGCGCGCGCGAGCTCCGAGAGTGGCCGGAAGAGCGATGGATCGGAGTGGCACCCGATGGCGCTCATGGGCACCGCAGCCGCGTCGGCCGCCGGCTCGGGCGTGTTCAGCTGTAGGCGCTCGGAGGCGCCGCCGGCGGCCTCCGCCTCGGCGAGCGCCTGCAGCGCCGTCTGCATCTTCGCGAGTTCCTCGGTGGGCACGAGCAGCCGTAGCTGCATGCGCGCGCGCGCGATCGGCACCACGTTGGCCACCTCGAGCTGCCTTATCACTTGCAGCGCCTGCATCTTGGCAGATTTGTTGGTGGCGGGCGCGAAGTGGAGCGTCTCGCGCATCGCGCGTTCGATGGTCGACAGAGGGTAGGGCAGGCGCGTCTCCGGGTTAACGCACATATCGGTGACGCGCGAGGCCACATCACGGAAGAGGGCGTCTACCATCATCTGCCGCTCCTCCTCGGACATTTGGAACTCGCCGCGGTCGAGGACCTCAACGCACACCTTGTCTTCGTCGTCGGTGCCAAAAGCATCTAGCATGTCCTCGCTCTTGGCGAGAATACCCTTCTCCACGTTTTCGAAGATGGTATGGACCTGCAACACCTCGTCGATGTTTTTCTCAACCTTGTTGCGCCAAGCGACGACGGTGTTGCGGTACGCAGCCACCTCAAAGCGCTTGCCGTTGCGCTTCAGGCGCACGATGCAGATGTTCGTGAGCTTCTTGATGCCCACCGGCTGCAGGCGCGGCATGGCGGATGAGAGAACGACACACGCGAAAGCGCACCGCCACGACCACACGAAACACTGCCACGCAGCGGTCGCGTCGAGGATGACGAGGCCGCCCTCTTTCCAGTTTCTTCACGCCGCAAGGGGTATGAACAGCCCGGAGCTACATTGTACATGTACCCGAGAGGAACTCCACATAAATGCAGAGGACGCGCCCGCAGACGGCCCCTCTACCACCACATCACGCACACTGATCGGCTACACACTGGTTGCGGCCGGGCGAGGTGACGTTGCACGGTAGACGGTTGCAGCTCAGGGATAAGCGCGCATCGTGGGCCGGCCCTATGAAATGATCGGTGAGTGCCTAGCTGCAGTATGGGACGCGTATGCGCACACAGTCGTCCATGTCCTCGCCCGGCATGCTGGTCATTGCGTCTCAATCATCGCCCGTGCTGGTCCCGGCGAGCGCCGACGAATGGGTAGAATGGGCGGTGGAAGCATCGCGGCGAGTGGTTCGCCTTTTGAGAGTGTGGCAAAGTCCACGTACATGCGGCAGCCAGGTATGGGCCCCATGGTGCCGTCGAGCGCCTGGACGGCGGCATCGGCATCCTCGGGCGCATCGAATTCGACGAAACCGAAGCCCTGGTCCCAATTGTTTTGCAGGCGCGGGGTGCGGACGCACGCTAGGCGCCCGTACGGATTGAAGGTGGCACGCAGCCACTCCACCACGGGGTCGGGATCGGATCGTGGAATCGTAAGATGCATGCACACGTCCTGGTGCCACTTGCCCGGTGTGCATCTCAACCGGCCACGCAGCGTTCCACAGGCGGACTCAAACTCCTTGTCGTTCAGCTGCTGTGTGGCGCTCGTCCGAGCCTGCTCTTTCATGAAGCGCATGAACCAGAAGCCTTGTCGTATCCTCTTCTCCTCGTTCGGGAAGCGCAGATCCGGGAGGTGCTCGGGCGCCAAATCAATCTGCTCGCGTACCTGCTGCGCCACTCCAACGAGGCGCCGGCGCATGGTCGCGGGGTCGGCAAAGGACACCCACAATTGTCGATCATCATACTTGGGCGCTACCAGCCGATCGCCACGCCCCCCGTGTGAGCTGAAATTTCGGTGTTGCGCCAGCAGCAGGCGACGCGCCACTATGGTGCGACCTGCAGTGCGCGACGTGGTCAGCATTCGACCCCCGACCGGTGCCCTCAATTCCCAACCCCCCACCTGTCCGTCGCGCAGACCCCGTTTTTTTTACCGAAACATGTTCCTTTTCGATCGGGGGAGCCGGGACAGGGGAAAGCCGTGTGTCGATGACACGTGTTGACACGTGTTCCGATCGTGTTCCATGTCCTTCGTGACTCGGTCCAGCGTCCGTTCGACTTCGACTGGGAAACATGATGGCTGGGAAGCTCCTCGCCTCCTTCTCGCTACTGTTCGCGTTGCCGTGCGCGCACAGTAAGGCCTGCGAGGGTGAGAATCTCAAGCCGGACGCGCCGCTACGCATTGGCACAAAGTTCAAGCCTGCCGAGTGCACAGACGTCTCGAAGCCCGGCGACACACTCTCGATGCACTACACTGGAACCCTGTACAGCGACTGCTCAAAATTTGATTCGAGCCGCGACCGTGGTGATCCCTTCAAGTTTACGCTGGGCAAGGGCGAAGTCATCAAGGGTTGGGATGCCGGATTGCGTGGCATGTGCGTGGGCGAGAAGCGCAAGCTCACCATTCCTTCGGATCTTGCCTACGGTGATGAGGGCTCTGGCGACAAAATTCCGGCAAAATCGACGCTCCAATTTGAGGTCGAGCTTCTCGACCTGAAGCACAAGCCTGTGGGTGGTGGGAAGAAGAAGAAGAAGAAGAGCAAGAAAAGCAAGAAAAGCAAGAAGGATGAAGTTTGAGAAGTGAATCACTTGGAGGAGACGTTAGTGATGGCTCGACCACTGTAGCAGGAGACAGGGCCCACTCGAACTCGAAATGGCGGCTTGGAACCCGATCGACGTGGCAGCCGGGCGGAGGTATTCACATACGCCATACCCACAACCCCCGGCGCCCGGGTGGTGGGACGCAGCGGACGAGCGGAGAGCAGCCAGCCCAGGTTAAGCCCAGGTATACTGCCAGCCCAGGTATACTGGGCGGGGCGACCGCGGTGTGACCCGAAAGCGCGACTTCTTGTGTACGATAGCGGCGACCGTCGTAGTCGCGAGAGGTTACAGGTAGAGGTTTCAGCGTCCGGACTGTATACGCGCGCCCGCGGCCGCGCGAACGAGCGACGCGCGCCGCCGCGCCCGACGAGCGTATACACGGTACGCGGGTGGGTGTAGCTCGACGTACGCCGTCCACGCGCGGCGATATCAGAACTCGCCGTCACACTGTGCTGAGTCGGTCACCCCGAGCCGCACCAGACCGGCAGCGGCACCCGCTCTGGGCAGGCTCTGCATAGCGCTGCACACGACGCGATCGAGACGTATCGGTTCATTGTGGCCTTAAAGCGTTCCGTTATAATTTCTCGGGACGCGCAGCCGCGGCCGCGTACCGCGCTTGCGTGTTGCGTACTCGCGGTCGCGCCTCGCGATCTCACTTACGCGCGTACCCATACACAACGTGTTGACTCACCTCTCATGTTCGCACATCATGCCCTAAGCTCATCTCAAGCGCACAACGCATTCTCCGCGAGCAGGTGACCAGCCGCACTCTTCACCCTTTGGGATCCCACGCAACTGACGCCGCATCGCGACAAATATGATTGAGCACTGCCAAGTGCAAGGATTGGTTTATCGGAGAGCCTCTCGGCTCCGCCGTGTGGGGAGGGGATCCACTGCCATACTCGCGTTGCACGCCCCTGCCATCAGAGCAGCACCGCGCTCAGCAGAGCATGTGAGCTAAGGTCACTCCTTGCCGTCACGCCTGGATGCTTGCGCCCACCGGCCTTGTTAATATCGGTGAGCTGAGGCCACCCGGAGGCTTGCGCCCACCGGCCTTGTTCGCCTCGCCGATGCTCAGGCGCTGCGCGGGCACGTAGACGGCCTGAGTGGGCTGAAGGACTGACTCCGCCAGCGGGGTCTTGCCGTGCCCGGCCTTGGAGCCCGCGGAGACGGTGGCGGGCGACGGGGCTGATGAACTGATCACAGCATGGGCGGCGGCAGTAGGTACAGGCGGCATGTTTTGGCTGCCAATCGCGGCAGTCGGCACGGGCGGTAGCGGGATCTGAGCAGGAGCGCTGCCGTTAAGAATGAGTGGCGGCGGATACGGCGCCCCCCCCGTTGGTGTGTTTTCGCCAGAGGCACCTGTAGACACGGCTGATTTGGCTTTGGCTGCAGCGGCGGCCGCTGCCATCCCCGGGGTCAGCTGCGTGGACGGCTGCGACGGCTGCGATGGCGGTGCCAAGGGCGGCGTAGCCGACACGACGGCACCGGTTGTGCTCTGAGCGCCCGCCTTGCCCAGCGGCGAGGCGGTCGTGGCCCCACGTTGGCTCTGGCTCTGGCCGAGGCGCGAGCCCGACTGCGGCCGCTTCCGCCTAGCTTGGATCGCGCCGGGCGACGAGCGGGTCGACCCCTTCTCCGAGTAGGCGGGGGTCGCGCTCCGCTGCGTGCGTGGTGACTGCGTGTTCGTGCGCTGGCTCGCCGGGCGTGAGGACGCAGAGGTCGAGCGTCCCGACTCTGAGGTACCACTCGAGCCGACCTTTTTGGGGAGCATGCTCGTGCGTGTCGGCTCCTTTCCGGGCTCTGGAGTAGGGACGTTGAACATCGGCTGCCGCTTGCGCCGCGCCGCCTGCGCCGCCTCGCGCGCGACTGCCGCGCGCCGCGCCACCTGAGCGACCCGTTGCGCATCATCTTCCGCCGCCGCCTGCTCTTGTTCGCGCACCATGCGCGCCGCGTCGTCCTCGGCCTGCTTGGCAGCGTTGATGGCCGCCGCGCGCGCGGCCGCGCGCCTTGCGGCGCGACGTGCCGCCTCACGGGCGAGCTTTTCCGTTTCCCTCGCAGCCTCCTCCTTTTGGGCGCGCGTCTGCGCCATCGGGTCCAGGGGAATCGCGGTTGTGATTTTGAGGGGAGCCTGAACGCGCACCGTCTGCGGCCGTACCCGCCCGTGCGCGTGTGAGCGCATCGAGAGCTCGCGTCGGATCGAGATCGCGCGCCGCGCCGAGGCGAAAATGGCGCGCCCTGGGCGGCCGGACGGCAGCGCGGCGGCACCTTGCACGGGCCGGAAGAGCACGCGGCCCTGTGCGGCACGCTCCGCCTCGTCCTCTGCAACCTGCTCCTCGCCGTGTAGCCCTGCCATCTTACGATTCCACCGTTGAAGATTCCAGCGCTGGCCCGCGTCGCCCAGGATCACCGGCTGGATCGGCGCAGTCGAGAGCACACCGTGCTTCTGCACGTCCTCGCGCCACTGCGCGATGCTCGACTGGAACATCTGCTGCTCGTTGATTTCGCGCGTGTGCTGCCTCAGGAGCGCCTCGGTCAGCGTGGCGGTCATTGTCTCCGACGCCAGCTGCTGCTTGACGGGCGCCGCCGACGTGGCACCCTTGGTGAAAAGGCCCGACATGTCAAGGCTCGAGCCGAAGATGTCCATTTTGCTCAACGTGCTCAAGCCCACGGGCCTGGCCACTGCCGGTGCGGAGGCCTTGACTTCCTGCACGGGTGCGTCCTTGGGCTTCCAGTCATCGCCGTCCTCGCCTTCGGGGCGCCAGTTGTCCGTGTCGACCGCATCCCAATCCTTGACGTCCAGGTCCCTCGCCATCTGCTCAGAGTCGTTGAGCGAGGTGGAGCACTCGGGCTCCACCGGCTTCGGCCCGTACCTTTCGAGTAGACCGAGGCTGCGCATGTTGTTGCGCTGGCCGATGGCCGCCAGCTCGGCCTCGAGGTCCGTCGTCCCCCGCATTGGCGAAATGGTTCCCGCTTTCCCGCGCCGGGCTCGGGGCCTGCGGTGCTGACGAAAGCGGCCAACACGGCCGAGCTCTTTGAAGAGCGAAAGTGAAAAAGCAAAAAATCATTTTCGCTTTCTTAGTCTCCACAAGGTTCCAAAAAATTGGTGCAAGAGCCGCCAGGTTGAAAACGCGCACGAGGAACACTCCTACATGTACAACTCCCCTACCGGTTTGTTGAATCCCTTCACAGTTTGATGTGCGATCACACGTCCCGACACCAGAGTGGGCGAGCGGAGGCAGCCATCATGGACGAGATCGCCAAGCTGCAGTACCTGTCGCTCGTCAACAAGGTGTGCTCCGAGCTGGACAACCACATCGGCGTCTCGGACAAGGACCTCGCCGAATTCATTATCGACCTCGCCAAGAAGCATCCGCAGCTGCCCGACTTCCTCAAGGCGCTCGCCGCAAATGGGGCAGAGTTTCCCGAGTCCTTCGCTACAAGCCTGCTCGCGCTCGTCGCCAAAATGACGCCCAAGAAGCGGGCCGCACCCGTGCCCGCCGCGCTCGGCGCGCACAAGGCAGCCGCCGCCTCCTCGTCCGACCCGCTCACGGCCAGGTTCCCTGGCCTGGCAGGCGCGAACGACTCGAGGGAACGACGCGAGGCGCTGGAGCGCGAGGCGCTCGGCGGGGCCGCCGTCGCCGATCCGTCCGCCGCTTCTCTCCGTCATCGCGGCGATGGCAAGCAGCTGATGCCGCCACCGCCACCGCCACCGCCGTCGTCGTCGGCAGCGCCGCCGCCGCCCGAGGCGCGGCCGATGGACGACAGGCCTGTACCAGGGCGTGTGTACCGCGGCACGGTGGCCAATGTGCTCGACTTTGGTTGCTTCGTGCAGCTCGAAGGCATTCGCGGGAAGGCCGAGGGCCTCTGCCACGTCTCGCACCTGGGAGGGCCGCAGGGTGGCCGGCCGCAGGACCTGGTGAAGCGCGGCCAGCGCTGTTACGCCAAGGTGCTCTCCGCGACAGGCTCCAAGCTGACCCTCTCACTGCGCGACGCGGACCAGAGGACGGGCGAGGACCTGACGCCGAATATGCGGCTCCCCGGCCAGGCGCCCGTGAGCGAGAGCGGCAGCTCGTCGGCCGGCGCGTCGTCGGCGCTGCGCGAGTCGGGTGGCGCGGGCGGCGTGTCCTCTGCCAACCCGACTCGCCCTGCAGGCAGTGACGCCAGCGCGGGTGGCAAGCGGCCCGCCGGCTGGGACTCGGACGAGCCCCGTCGCGCGACGAAGCGGCTCACCTCGCCTGAGAAGTTCGAGGCTCAGCAGCTGATCGCCTCGGGCGTGCTCGATGTGCGAGACTACCCTCAGTTCGATGAGGAGGCGGGCGGCATGATGGCGTCCGCGATGGAGGAGACGCAGGAGGAGCTCGAGATCGAGCTCAATGAGGCCGAGCCGCTCTTTTTGCGCGGCCAGACAAAGGCGTCCATCGCGCTCTCGCCGATCAAGATCGTCAAAAATCCCGACGGCTCGCTGCAGCGCGCGGCGATGACGCAGTCCGCACTCGCCAAGGAGCGGCGAGAGCTACGCGAGACGCAGCAGCGCGCACTCATGGACTCGATCCCCAAGGATCTCAACCGACCCTGGGAGGACCCGCTGCCCGAGCCGGGCGAGCGCCACATTGCTCAGGAGCTTCGCGGGCTGGGCTACACTCAGGAGGCTGCACCCGAGTGGAAGCAGCAGACGATGGGCAAGACCACCTCCTTTGGCTTCCCTACGAAGCATAAGAGCATGGCAGAGTCGCGCGCGTCCCTGCCCATCTACGCGCTCAAGCAGGAGCTGGTGAATGCGGTCACGGAGAACCAGGTGCTCGTCGTCATCGGCGAGACCGGCTCCGGGAAGACGACCCAGATGACGCAGTACATGGCCGAGGCGGGCTTCACCTCCAAGGGCATCATTGCATGCACGCAGCCGCGACGAGTGGCGGCCATGTCGGTCGCCAAGCGTGTGGCCGAGGAGTTTGGGTGCCGGCTCGGCCAGGAAGTCGGCTATTCAATCCGCTTCGAGGATTGCACCTCGCCCGAGACGGTCATCAAGTACATGACCGACGGCATGCTGCTGCGCGAGTGCCTCGTTGACACGGAGCTCACGCGCTATTCTCTCATCATGCTCGACGAGGCACACGAGCGGACCATCCACACGGACGTGCTCTTCGGCCTGCTCAAGGGGCTGCTCAAGCGCCGGAAGGACCTCAAGCTCATCTGCACCTCGGCCACGCTTGATGCTGAGAAGTACTCCACCTACTTCCTTGAGTGCCCAATCTTCACCATCCCGGGGCGCACCTTCCCCGTCGAAATCTTGTACACCAAGGCGCCCGAGACCGACTACCTCGACGCGTCGCTCATCACCGTGATGCAGATCCACCTGTCCGAGCCGCCGGGCGACGTGCTGCTCTTCCTCACAGGCCAGGAAGAGATCGACACCGCATGCCAGATCCTCTTCGAGCGCATGAAGTCCCTCGGCCCCAACCTGCCTGAGCTCATCGTCCTACCGGTCTACTCTGCACTCCCTTCCGAGATGCAGACCAAGATCTTCGAGCCCGCGCCGCCCGGCGCGCGCAAGGTCATCGTCGCGACCAATATCGCGGAGGCGTCGCTCACCATCGACGGCATCTACTACGTCGTGGACCCGGGCTTCGTCAAGCAGATGTCGTACAATGCCAAGGTCGGCATGGACTCCCTCGTCGTGGTGCCCATCTCGCAGGCGTCGGCTCGCCAGCGCGCAGGCCGTGCGGGGCGCACCGGCCCGGGCAAGTGCTATCGGCTGTACACGGAGGCAGCATACCGCAACGAGATGCTACCGACGTCGGTGCCCGAGATCCAGCGGACCAATCTGGGGAATACCGTCCTGTCCATGAAGGCGATGGGCGTCAATGACTTGATGCATTTCGACTTTATGGACGCACCGCCCGTGCAGACCCTCGTCGCGGCGATGGAGTCACTCTTCGCGCTCGGCGCGCTTGACGAGGAGGGGCTGCTGACACTTCTCGGACGGCGCATGGCCGAATTCCCACTCGAGCCGCCTCTCTCCAAGATCCTCATCCAGTCTGTCGAGCTCGGGTGCTCAGACGAGGTGCTCACGGTGACAGCGATGCTCTCGGTGCAGAACATTTGGTATCGTCCCAAGGAGAAGCAGGCGCAGGCCGACCAGAAGCGTGCCAAGTTCTTCCAGCCCGAGGGCGACCACCTGACCAACCTCGCCGTGTACCAGGCATGGGCCGCCGCCAAGTTCTCCAACCCGTGGTGCTTCGAGAACTTCATCCAAGCGCGCACGATGCGCCGCGCGCAGGACGTGCGCAAGCAGCTGCTCGCCATCATGGACCGTTACAAACTAGAGCTGAACACGTGTGGGCGCAACTTCACCAAGGTGCGCAAGGCCATCACCTCGGGCTTCTTTATGCATGCGGCCAAGAAGGACCCGCAGGAAGGGTACAAGACGATGGACGAGGGCCAGGTGGTCTACATCCACCCATCGTCATCGCTCTTCAACCGCAATCCCGAGTGGCTCATTTACCACGAGCTCGTGCTCACCACAAAGGAGTACATGCGCGAGATCATCTCGATCGAGCCCAAGTGGTTACTCGAGCTCGCGCCGCGCTACTTCCAGCAGTGTAATCCGAAACAACTCTCGAAGCGCAAGAGACAGGAGCGCATCGAGCCGCTCTACGATCGCTTCAACGATCCCAATGCGTGGCGCCTCTCGAAGCGACGGGGCTGAGCCGAGAGGTTTGAGGGCGGCCTTCTCACAGATGGGAGATGCAGACACGCATGAGCTCCACAGTAGCGGACCGGTGCCGAACTCACTGTCTCACACGCCGCGACGTCGCCCCCGTGCCCCGAGCACGGAGCACGCGTACTAACTACTATGATTTATGGTTAACTACCCGCCGTAGTGCTTATCTGTTAATAGTAAATGACACCGCGTACTATTCCTAAGCGTCTTGTACCGAGCTGAAGCCGAGCCGTTGTTCCAGTTTCGTTAAGCGATGACGGTTGACGCGCTCGACGTGGCGTCTGGCTCGACGGCGGTTACTTTTTACATCACGGCGCACTTATTTTTCTCTGCGGGAGGCGCCGCCAGGACCGGTTTGATGACAGGCACCGGCGTGTACACCGCCGTCAAGAGCGCATGGTCCGATGGCCATGCAGGAATCGGAAGTTCAGTCCGTTTGAGAGTGCCCCCTTCCCCTCCCAGCCCCTTGCCTTCCCCTGGGCCGTTGAGCACGTGTCCGAGATCCGGAAAGACGTGAGGGTACTTGAGGGTGCCCCGCGGCGCTAGGATCTTGTCACTGGGCGCGTGCGCCACCGTCATGCACTTGGCCGCATCGTGGCACTGCAGATGCAGCAGCGAGTAGTGCGTGGCGGTGGTGGCGACGTGCGGCTCCGGTAGGCTCTCATACGCATAGCTGTTCAACTCGTCGCGCAGGTCTTGGGCGAGCTCAACACTGCCCAGGCTGCAATCGGCCAGCACCACTAGCGGCCGACCTACTGGGTCGAAGTTGGAATCGCTGCCCAGTGGCGATGGGCAGCGGCCGCCCACCGGCTGCGTGGCAACTAAGCTAGTTGCCCCGTCCGCGTTCGGACTTAGCACTGGAGCCGTTGGGTTGGGCACAGTGGAGAAGCAATTGGCCTCATTGTGACTTGCGACCGCGAGCGCGAAGCGAGCGATCAACCTGGCAGAGAGGGCGTCCCTCGGCTGACTAGCATGCATCACGAGAAAGCGCGTGCGCGAGAGCGGCGTCTGCGCACGCGGGAAGCGCACGAGCAGCACGCGCGTCGCCGTGGTGCTCAAGAGCTCCTGAGCGAGAGGCCCTTCCAAATCGAGCTGCTCGCCTTGAGCGATGGCTTCATCGAGGCACTGCTGCATCAGCGTCGGGCCGAGCGCGTCAATTCCATACTGCTTCGGCTCGCCAAGCTGCGTCCTCGAGTAGATGAGTGCGACGGGCGACACCGCGAGCCCGCCAACGCACACGCCGTAGTCCAGGGGCAGCAGAAGCTTTTGGAGCGCAATCTCCTTGGCTGTGCCGGCCCGCGGCCAGTGCTGCACGCCCAGGATGAGCGGCTGCTGGCCCGCGCGATTCCGGGCAGCCCACACGAACTTGCGAGCGAGCGCCGCGCACTTGCTTGGCTGTAAGTAGCTCTTCGTACACATAGTGCGGTAGGCCTGCGCCTCGAGCGAGCACACGACGTTGCACGCCATGTCCCAAACGATGAGACGTGCGTCCTGTTTGTACGGTGAATCGCCGCTTCCTCGTGAGATCAGCGCCTCCATCTCGTCCTGCCAATAGTCGAGCATCTGCCATTGGCCGGTGCCATCCTTCTTATAGCTCCGCCACGCAAAGCTGAGACAGTTCAGTCGCGGCTCGAGCAACTTTCTGTCACTGGCGAGCGCTGGCAGATTATCCTCCTCATGCATGAAGAATGACCACACCGTGCGATCTTCGCCGCTCGAGCAGTAGACCTGCATAGCGTCCAGAAGCGGCCCTGACCGTCGTGCAAGCTCGAGCAAGATGTCGCCAGAGGTCATCGCAAAGTCCTCCCACAACAGACTCAGCGCACGATCTTGCAATTTCTTGTGGCTGACGGCAAGACTCTTGTCTGATGCGAATTCAAAGGGATTATACACATCCCCTTGCAGGTTGAGGGTGCCTACCAGGGCGGATGGCGTCCTTGGCAGCGGCATCTTGCCCGTCGGTCGAACTTCAACTTGGCGCTCGCCTGTTCTCTGGGACTTCACATGAAGACACCATTGGCTGTAAAGACTGCTCACCCCAACCGTACTTCTGACATTATCATTCACGCGCGACGCGACGCGCACAACGCACGCGCCGCCCAGATGAACGAGCCGTGCGCATTGTTGGGTTCACGTGAGCGAGGCGCATAGCTGTGGCCCTGCTGCCGTGCGCCCCTCCATGACCCTGTCACCATCAAGCATCAATTGTATTCTTGCTCGCAGCATTCCTTTTGAGGTAGTCCTGCTTCATCTGTGCCCAGATCATGAGCTCGGCCTCGCTCAGCTCCGACTCGGCAGCTTGCGTCTCCATCACATAGAGCTGCATGTGCTCAAGCATCTTGCGCTCGCCGTCGGCCAGATCGGTTCGATCTCGGTTCTCCTGGATGCCTTTGCGCATGGTCTCGACGATACGCTGGCGCACTCGCGCGGCATTGTCCGGCGGCGGTGGTGGAGGCGACGGCGTGAGTGACGCCGCCGCCGCCGCGGCCTCCTCCTGCCGTTCACTCCGCGCGCGCTGCTGCAGCGTCTGCAGGGCCACGGCTGGAGGGGGAGGCGGAGGTGGTCGCGGTGGCGGAGGTGGCGACGGCGGCGCGGCAGCGCGCGTAACGGCCGTTGACGCCGCAGCCGTGGGGTCGGCCGTCGACGACGTGGCTGGCGGCGGCGGAGGCGCAAGCTCAAATCCCGGCGGCGCCCATGGCGGCGCCAACGGGGCGCCATCACGCATTCTACCGCGGCGGTCGGTCGCAACGACTATTGGACGCTTCTCAACGTTCCGTGGCCGGCTAGCAGTCTGGGCGTCGACAGCCTTGTCCGCCTTGTCTGCGGCGGCGGCGGCGGCGGCGGCGGCAGCGGCCGCCGCCTTGGCAATCGTGCGCGCGGCCTTCACGGCCGCCTTCTGCTCGGCCAGCGCCTGCATCACATCCGTCGCCTCGTCCGTGAGGGCCTCTTCCGCCGCCTTGGCGGCCGCCTCGTCGCGCGCGACGAGCGCAGCGTTACGTGCGAGGTCGCGGCGCGCCTTGGCGACGAATAGCTGACGGTTGGTCAGCTTGGTCGCCTGGACGGCGTACACGGGAGCGGGTGCCGCAGCCGACGCAGGCACCAGCTCCGACACCTCGAGCTCCGCCCACTCGGCCGAGTAGAAGAAGAAAGAGCCGACCATGTACAACAAGTCGGCTCCATCGGCTGCCTGCAGCCAAGCGAGCGATGCCGAGCGCGGGTCGCACGTCGCATACTTAGCCCACTCGCTGCTGCCGACAGCGCTCTCTTTTCCGCCACTCGGGCTCGGGCTCGGGCTCGGGCTCGCGCTTGGGCTCCCGTCGCTCGCGGGCTGCTTGGGCGGCGGCGCAGAGAAAGTCACGCAGAGCGTACCGCCCGGACGCACAACGCGGTGCAATTCCGCAAAGAGTGCGAGCGGCGCCTCCGAGTAAGGCACGACATCGTGCGAGAGCACGGCGTCGAAGGAGCCTTCGGCGTAGGGCAGCACGTACTGCAGCCCCTGCTCGGCCGAGATGCGCTGCAACGCCGAGAGTGGTACATGCTGCACCCCACGGCCACCGACCGCGGCCTCGCGGCCGGCGAGGAGAGAGGCATCGCTCGCGTGCAGGCGCACTGCTTGACGGCGCACGCCGGTGGGTAGCCGTGTCGCGCCATCGCAAACGTGCTCGAGCACGGGCCGCCGGCCAGTGCCGAAGAGCCCCGGCGAGCGGCCGAGCAGCTTGCTGTAGAAGCGACGGAGTGCAGCGCTCACCAGTGCATTGGGCTCGGGCTGGAGCCGGAGCTTCTGCGCGGCCTGGAAGAGCTCGATGCCCGAGTACGGGCACTCCTTGGGGTACGGCTTGACGCGCAGCATGCGCTCGAACTGGAGCACTTCGTGCGATCCGCCCGACTTGATGATGATGTTCGTTGCCATGGACAAGGGTGGTTTCTCCTGCGCGAGGATCTTTGGCTTCCTTCTCGAGTCGAAGCGCGGGGCTGCGCTCCAATACGCGGCGAGGAGCACGGCGCTCCAAGCAACGTGCATAGTGACACTACGGGGGACGCCACAACAGGCTCAGAAGCGAGGGACCAGCGCAGCCGGACGCCGCTGCGCGCGCGTGATGAAGCTGCTGATTGTGTGAAACTGCTGTGAAACACAAGTGTGTACGGCAGATCTCGATAATGTTTATCGGCGAACCCCGTTAATTTCGTGACTCATCACATCCGTGGACTCACTTTCGATTACGTTCTTCATCGGGATTTCTTCATCGAGCCCAAAAGAGCAAGCTCAAAGCACAAGGGCCGGCCGAGTGGGCCTTTCATGGCGAAGCGCAAGCGCCTTGGGTGGAAGGAGCCGCTGATCGCTTCGCAGGTGGATGCTCACCCCGACCTGCTCTCCATTCCCACCTTCGTGTTGTTCGTGCAGAAGGATGAGCTGCAGATGAGCCGCGTCGAGGTGCGCAAGGAGGATCGGCTGGAGGCGCAGAAGGAATTTGAGATGTGGTTGGAGAAGCAGACAGCGCCGCGGCAGGCGCCGCCGAAGAAGCAGATGCAGAACGAGGAGTCTCTGGCCCCCGTCGACGACAAGGAGCGGAGCGCCGTCGCTGTGCGCACCGCCGCAGTCGCTGCGGCCGCCGGTGGTCCCCGTGGCATCTCGCGGCCCTCTTCGGACGGCTTCCGTCCGCGCGCCGGTCAAGCGATCGGGCAGCCGCGCTACCCGCAGCCGCAGACGCGTCCGTATAACTCGCAGCGTGGCGCGCGTGCAGCGCAGGAGGCCGCATCACCTCCGCGCAGCCGCGCGACGACCATGGCGGACACCATTGCAGCCAACACTGGATATCCCGACCGCGTCTACGACAGCGAGGACGGGCTAGGCGTCAACTCCCCGGGGATCAGCAAAGCGCGCAAGACGCCCACACCGAGGCCAGGCTCCAACGGCCGGCCGAAGACGCCCACGCCGCGCCCGAGTAACAACTCTGCGCAGAGGAGGCGGCCACCATCCGCGCGCAAGGAGAATCCGAGCAATCGCAATGGCCAGCGGCCGGGCAGCGCGCCGGGTGCGAGCGGGGGGGTGCAGCGGCCGCCGAGCGGCGCGGGTGGCACGGGGATGGGCAGTGCGCGGCCGCAGGGCTCGGCCAGGCGCAAGACGCCGCGCGCGACGCCCAGGAGGGACCGTCCGCCCTCGGCGCCAATCCCAGTGGCATGAGGCGTGCCGCCGCTACTCGCGCGGCTCGCGAATTGCCATTGCTGAGCGACGGCGGGGGAGGCCCTGCCTTGCGAACACATCCGAGCTGGAATCCTTCGAGGGGCCGGGCGGGTCTATGTGGACTGTGCACCATGTATACTGTGTGTGGCGTAACCCAGAGAGTCGGCTGCGTGATGGCCGGGTGATCAGCATCATGCCTCATGGCGCGGACACGGACAGTTCTTGTCGTATCACTGCCGCGGTAACCGGCGGACAATGTGTGGAGGTCTTTGATTCATGGATCGTTGTCTAATTTGGTAATTAAAGCTTTTCTTCAGAGGTCTGAGGACACCTAACTTCTTTGAAGCCCCTGACAGGAGGGGGTCGCGCAGGCGGCGCGTGGCGGCCGCCCCCCCGCCGTTACCCCCGCCCGCGGCCCGGCGCCCCGCCCGTCACCGGGTACCGACGTTCGAAGAACGTTTGAGAAGACCCCCGCTGCCTCGGGTCGGGCTGGCGGTGCGCGGCGCGACAGCCGCCTTGGCCGAGGGTGGTCGCGCGCCTGAGACTGAACGCGCCGAGCTGGCCTGCTGCTGCGAGCTGGGCCGCGGCGAGGGTGCTCGAAGTTTCAGGGTTGCCACGCCCGTACGCGCGGGCAGCGGGGCACAAAGCTGCTTGGGCAGCTGGGCAGCAGGCGGCTTGGGCTGCTGGGTGGCGGGACCGGCCCCGGCGGCGCGTCGCGCGGCCTCGGCGCCGCTGAGTTTCTTCGGCGGCGGCGGAGGAGGAGTGACCTGATGCGTGGCGTGTGGCAAGTGGTTGCGCCATGAGCGCTGCAGCGAGACTGCGGCTGCGTGCGCCTCGACCCCTTTCACCGCGCCCTCGTAATCTACGAGACGCTCGGGCGGGGTGGCGGTGCCTGCGCTGCTACTCGAAACGCCGCCCGTGCCGTAGCTGCCGCCCGTGCATGCAACCGCCGCATTGGCCGCATCGAGCGCCGCCTGCGCCTCGGCGGAGAGGCCCCACGATGGCGGCGGCTTGGGCGCCTCTGTGAACTGCGTGAGCAGCACCTTGAGCGGGAGCCTCTCCGAGGGCTTCTTGGCAAGTAGCTTGCGCACGACGTCGACCATCTCGAGGGAGTAGTTTGTGCGCAGCGCCTCCACGTCTAGCTCATGCGCGCGTATGTGCATCAGCAGCCCCTTCATGCCGCCCTCGAGCCCGCCCTCGGGCGTCGTCAGCTCGTTCCACGGCGGCACGAAGCTCATCGCCTCGTATATAGTGCATCCGAAGGCCCACACGTCCGCGTTGCGATCGTACGGCTTGCCCGCAGCGAGCTCCGGGCTCATGTACAGCGGCGTACCCACCTGCATCTCCGCCACGCCGTCCACCTTCGAGAGCACCTTGGACAATCCAAAGTCACCAAGCCGCACGTCGCCGACGCCCGAGAGGAAGACATTCTTGGGCTTGATGTCGCGATGCAGCAGGTACACCTCTCTGTGGAGGTACTCGAGCGCGCTTGCGAGTTGTGTCGCGTACCGGCGCACCTCGGTCTCTGTGAACCGCGCACCCTTCTCCTTGCTCCGCTTGGCAATCAGCCGCGCGAGGTCACCACCGGCAGCAAACTCCATGACTATGTTGATCGTGCCACTCTCCTCGAAGGTGGTCACGTAGCCAATGATGTTGGGATGGCTCAAGCGCTTGAGCACATTGATTTCCTGCTTCGCCGACCGCACCTCCGACTGCGACAGCCCATTGGTGACCACCTCTTTGAGCACCAAGCTCTCTCCGCCCTTTTTCGTGTGCCGCACGAGCCACACGGCGCCAAATGAGCCACGTCCGATGAGGCTCAGCTTGGTGTATTCGCCGCTGCACGACGTGGCGCCGCCCGTCTTGGGCGGCGCAATCGTCGAAGGCGGCATTGCACTCAATAATTCCCGAAACAAAACAAATTTGGGACGCGGACGGACTGTTGCAATTGGGATACGAGTTTGATTTTCTAGTTATGCCCCAACAACCACACATTTCGTCATCATACCCCCCTGTCCCACCGGGACGACGGACGAGCCGCATGCGCCATGCGGTCTGGGCCGTGGTCGAGTCCACGATCGCGCGGCGGCGCGCCCCCCGCCCGCCCCCACAGCGGCCGCATCGCGGCCGCCCGTCCCCCGGCTGAACGCGCGGGCGGGGCGTGCGCGACGCTCCACCGCGACGATACATGTACACATGTATTGAAATTCCGTAGAGACTTGACTTAACTTGACTTGACTTGACTTGACTATTTCCGCAGAGATCGCGCCCTAAGCGCCCGCCCCGGCGCGCCCTGGTCTCGGTCCCGAGGCCAGGGATGTGGGCCGCGGTGCCCGCGCTCGCCGCGGCCTTCGCCCTACAGTCCACCGGACGCCCTCAGGTGTGCGATCCGCGCTTGCTCATTGCGCGTCGTCCGCTCGCGCCGCCGCTCGCGCCTCCTCTGTTGACTCACTCAATTCATCTGCGCAGTTCCCCGAGGGCTTTGATCTGTTTGATGCTGCTGGAGACGCGCGGAGGTGGGCAGTCGCGCGTGAGCTGCAGAAAAAGTACAGCGCAAGTCCGGCGCTCACCGATTGGACTTCGCCCGCAGCGGCGATCGCTACGCCGTCCACCGCACCGTCCACCGCCACGATGTCCGCCACACCGTCCGCCACGCCGTCCGCAACGAGCGATCTGGGCGAGTTGCTCAAGACATTTGACTTCGACGAGTCGTCGGATGCGGACGTGCTCGCATGCGAGCAGGCCGTCTTCAATACCCTGCGCCGCGAGGCGGGCGATCTCCTAGGCTCGAAGATGACAGCGAGCCTTGCATCGTTGTGCATCCTCAAGCACGCTTCGCTGCCCGAGGCAGTGGCGGCGACGCTCTCGAACAAGCTGCACCCTCCGCTGCCGGGCTCGTTTGTGGGCGCCTCGACTGTGGGCGGTGCGCTTGCCGAGGCGACCACGGCCGAGGAGGCGCTTCGCTCTACGATGGTGCGCGTGCTGAGCGGGGCGGCGGCGCGGCGTTCCGTCGTCTCCGACCTCGTCAAGGTGCTCGTCGTCGATCCGGCCGCCGAGGGCTTGCTGCAGCCGATGCTCTTCTTCAAGGGCTTCCACGCGCTTGCGACGCATCGCGTGGCGCACTCGCTCTGGCTGGATGGGAGTGCGAGCTCACGTGGCGCCGCGCTGATGCTGCAGTCGCGCGCGTCGGAGCTCTTCGGCGTCGACATTCACCCGGGCGCCACCATCGGCAACGGTGTGATGCTCGACCACGCGAGCGGCGTGGTGATCGGCGCGACGGCCATCGTTGGCTCTGACGTGTACATGTTGCATGGCGTCACGCTCGGCGCCACCGGTAAGCCGACTTTTGGCGCCAAGCGCCACCCGACCATCGGATCGAGTGTCATCCTGGGCGCGGGCGCAGCCGTCCTCGGCGACATCACCGTGGCGGACGGGTGCACCGTGGGCGCGGGCGCGATTGTCACCAAGGACGTGCCGCCGGGCAGTACGGTCGTCGGCATCAACAAGCTCCTTGAGCGGCCCGTTGTGATGAACGAGCAGCCGCGCAAGGCCGACGACGGCGCCGAGCCCAGTGCCACAGCACGGCAGCCAGCGGGTCTGCAGGCTTCACGATCCGGCACTAATGCCGACGACTACACGTGGCTATACAGCATTTGACGCCCGCACTTGTGCCCCGCGCCGTACCGCGCCGGATCGAATGAAGCGGCGACGTCTTGAGACGCTCTGCCTCTGGGCGGGGAGAGCGGATAGATCGTGCTCCGCGCTACTTTCGGTTGAGCGCCGTGGCATGTCAGTGAAGAGCGCGCCATCGCATTGCACGACTTTGCTGATGCGCGAGAATCGTATAACTCGTAGCGTTGCGCAGGGGCAGTCGCCGGCCGCCGCGGCTGCCGCGTCCTCGGGCTTCCGGGCGCGAGCGTGCGGCGGAGCGGTGTAATGGAGGCCACGATTTGCGATTGCGCGGGAAAACGGTCACCACGAAGGATAGGAAAAGGCTAACGTGTAACGACCCCGCGCGCGCGGCTGGTTCCGATGTCGTCACACCCTCACCTCCCTAAAGTAACGGCGTAATCGCCTCTCGTCTATTATTCGCCTATTTACGACTTGGACGCTGCCCGGCTGCCGCCTTGGCCCTTGCCCCGCGCCCCCGCCCCGCACGGCTGCTGTCCGGTCCGGGTTCCTTGTCATTCTGTCACCGGCGTCCACGATGCACGCGCCACAACCGCGCTTCTCGTCTTCTCTCTTCATACGCGGGCCGTCTATATTCATATATGCTGACTAAAGAACTTGGCGAAAATCCTGTCCTAGACTTGCATAGGCTCCATGGTAGGCAAACGGGCTACCACCGTACGCTCTGAACGACTCGGGGCCAGGCCGGTAGCTCAATTGTGGCTGCGGCTGCGGCTGCTGAGGCGGTGCGTACGGAGAAGGCGGAGGCTGTTGCCCATACGACGAGGGCAAGGGCATGCCAGACATCGGTCCGTAGCCAGGCGGGAATACTGGAGGCGGCTGCCCATAGGCGTGGTGCTGGGAGTGCAGCTGTGGGAAAGGGTGTGAATAGCCCTGCGGCGGCATGGCGTATGGCGCGTATGGGTGTTGCGGCGCATACGGCACGTGCGGGTGCTGCGGCGACTGCGTCATCCCCCATGATGACGGCGCTGGCGGCGGCATGGTGTATGGCGACGGAGGTGGGAAGTAGCCTGCCGCTCCAGCTCCGGCACCGCCAAACGCTCCGCTGTACCCGCCGCTGTGCGTCGAAGGCGGCGACATGGGCTGCGGCATGGGTGACGGCATGGGCGACGGCGCAGACATCGGCATGGTGGTGCTGAGCGCAGTGGATGGCGTCATGGGCGGCGGTAAAGGGTACGCGCTCGTGCCGAGCGTCGTGCCGAGCACGGCCCGAGCACGGTCCCACGGCTGCAAGTTGAGGGCGGAGAGCCTCTCGGCGGCGAGCGCGTGGATGGAGCGTGCGTTCACAGACGGGTCTTGGATGATCTGCTGGTAGAGCCGGGCGGCGGCGGCGGCGTCGGGCAAGCGGTGACCGGTGACGCCTTGGCGCTCGGGGCCGGCGGCGATCACGTTGGCAAGGGAGAGAAGGCAATGCGACTCCGCGCACGTCGCGTGCGCCTGCCGCGCAAAGTGCTCCGCGCTGTACCAGTCTGCCGCCGCGAAGGCCGCTGCCGACTGCGCAAGAAGCGCCTTGGCAACTTGGCGACTCTCCTTGTTCTGTTGCTTGGCGAGCTTCTGAGCATCGCGCTCGGTCTGCTGCTGCTCGCGCTGCTGGCGGCGTGCCTCGCGCTCGGCTCGGCGCGCATCGCGCTCGGCTCGGCGCTGCTCCTTCTCGTGGGCGAGCTTCTCCTCCTCGCGGCTACTGACGGAGAGCTGCGACGAGGGCGCTGAGCTTCGCGCCATTAAAAGCCCGATCGCGTCGCCGCCGACCCGGCCGCCGCCGCCGCCGCGGCTGCTCGCACTAGCCACACGCGCCGCCTCCAGCTTCATTTGGCGCTGCAACTCGGCAAAGTCGATCCAATTCTCGCCGGCAGCGCCGACGCTGCTGTCGCCGGCCTCGTCGACCACCGGCTGCGCCCCGGCGGCTCCTCGTCGGCGGCTCCCACCTGTATCTCGGCCTGTATCTCGGCCTGTATCTCGATCTGCAGCTCGGCCAGTATCTCGGATGCTCGACATGGCGCCTGTTCGGCCGTCGGGCGTGGCGGCGTCGCCCTTGGCTCTATACGATGCGCTCTCCTCCGCGTTCCCCGGCCAGGCCCAGCCGGTGGCCGTGCTGCTGCTGCTCGGGTAGTTGACGTGCTGAGGGTAGCCCGCGGCGAGCTTGGCGGCAGCCGACGTCAGAGGCGAGGGCACCATCGCGTCTTGTGTCGCCGCGGTGAAGGGGGCGGTGGTCTGCTGCTGCTGCTGCCCAGTGGCGCCACGCGAGGATGACGATTTGGGCGAGAGCGCATGCGACTGGGCGTTCGACTGCAGGCTACTGGGCAAGTAGCACAACGGTCCCAGGTACGAGGAAGCTTCCGCCTCCGCCGCCGCGCCGGCGGCTGCGTCGTCCTCGCCCTCGCCGTCGGAGCTCCTCGCCGAATCAGACCACCACACGCCAAGAGCGTCGAAGGGCGCGTCGGCGGTCGCGGGGGAGGCTGCGGGGGATGGCCTCGCGCGTGCCGCGGGGCTCGCGTGCGTGCGGGGGTTCGCCGCTACGGGGAGTGGCTCCACCTCCTCTGGAGTGCCCTGCATCCCGAGCCTGGCACGCACATAGGGAACTCCATCGCCCTGCCTGCCTCGATCGGGGCTCCGGTGCGACAGGATTCCATCGCCCTGCCTGCCTCGATCGGGGCTCCGGTGCGCTCCGATCCGATCCCAGCCCCCAAGGTCGCTGCTGTTGCTTGAGTCGCTGCTGTCCTGGCTCGCAGGGCTGAGAGGCCGCCGAGGCGCGCGGGACTCCTCGGCGAGCGAATGCACGGTCTCCGCGGTCAGTTGACGGCGCAGCGGCGGCGTCGCCGGCGGCGTCGCCGGCGGTGTAACGGCGCGAGGCCTTCCAGCAGCGGCGCCGGCCATAGCGGTGGATGCTACTGTCACTGTCTCGGCAGCGGAGAACGCCTTCACATCCTCTTGCCTCGCCGCCGCCGTGGCGAGCGGCTCCCCGGCTTCCGCCCAAGTACTCGGGACAGCGTCCGCGCGTGGCGAGGCAACTGAGCGGCGCCGGGGCTGGGCTGCGGGCGGAGCAGGGCTGCGCGCCGTACTGGGAGCCATCATAAGCATCTGCGGCGCATCGTCCTCGCCCGGCGCGGGCAATGGGCGCGAGGCGGGCCGCGCGGCGGGACGGCCAACGGGCGATCGGCCAGGGGACGCAGGGCTGCTGGCGCGTGTAAGCCTCGAGGGCGACAGCGGCCAAAGCAGCTGTTTGAACGTCTTCGCCGCCGCTTCGCGCGCACGCGTGCCCATGCCCGGCCGTGGCTTGGCGCGGGCCTCGTCGTTCAGCGGCGACGCCACTGACGGTGGCGCGAGCCGAGACGTGCCTGCTGCTGTGCTCGACGTTGCGGTGGTGGTGGTTGCCGCTGCCGCCGTCACTGCCGCCTCCGCTGCCGCCTTCTCTGCCGCCTCTGCTGCCGTCTCCGCTGCCGCCTCCGCCATTGCCGTCTCGAGTATTCTCCGTCTGCCAGACGGAGCCGCAGGCGACGAGGCAGCATTCACCATCGCTGCTGCGGGCGTGGCCGCATGAGACGCCTCGCTTCGCACAGCTGCTGCCCACGCATCTAATAAGGAGCTCACCGTCCCAGGTTCTGGGTTGCAAGTCCTTCGGCGTAGTGTCGCGTCCCCGGCAGCAGCCGCCTCACCACGCGACTCGCAGGTACGGACGTAATCAACCCATTCAGCCAGCAATGGATCGAGAGCACGCGGCGAAGCGCGCAGCGGCGAAGCGCGCAGCGGCGAAGCGCCGCTCGCATGGAGGCTGGCTTCGGTAGCACTGGTGCTGCCAGCAGCCATGGCTTCCTGCGTGGCCTCCACATCAGCCACGCTGGCGATGCCCGCTGCCGCAGCCTTGCCGGCACGCCCAGGCGTCGGGGGCGCCGCGCGCGGCGGCCGCGAGGGCTCACGGTCGAAAAGCCGCAAGGCCATTGCACCAATTTTTCACACGACTGTGAGTCCAACACAACGCGTTACGTTCACGTTCACGTTAAATTGCCATATCGGCACGCGTTTTCCGGATGAACTCGACGCGCCTCGGTCGACGCTTCGGTACTTACACTTACACCACCATGTACACCACTAACCAGTCCCACGGGCCTCTGATTCACGCTGAACGTGGCGATGAGGCACACAGCGCCGGCACCACATCGAGCAGAACCCACGCCATGGGCCCATAGCAGAAGACCTTGGCGATAGGCTCCTCCCGATCACGCACACGCTCGGGCAGGCGCGCGCGCCCATAGAGCTGGAAGGCGGCGGCGACGAGGCGCTTCGCGAGCGGCTTGAATGCACTCTTGGCGGCGCCCGTGCACACCAGGGCGAGCAGACAGCGCAGGGCCAGGTCGCGACGACCGTAGCCGAGACCCAACGGCTTCGGCTGCCAGCTAGGAAGCTGAGCCTCGCGCCAGATAGCGAGCACGGCACCCAGAGAGCAGCCAAGAACGATCGCACTCTCGGTGACCGAACCGTCCGATGGAGCGTCGTCCCGTTCCTTGCCGCCGCCGACGCCTTCACCGTGTGCACGGTTGCGAGGGTGCGCGAGCGCGAGCGCGATCGCAAGTGACACGACGGCGGGAGCGGCCAGCTGAGCGGAGAACCACTGCTCAAAGACGCCACTACCGACGAGTTTCTCGAAGTGGTGAGAGATGACGAGGCCGAGCAGCCAGCCGCCCGCCACGTCCGGCAGCGAGTGCACGCCGAGCTGCAGACGTGCAAACCCGATGAGCGCCGGGTACGCTAGGGAGACGTGTCGCGGAGTGCCAGTGGCCAGCACGCCCGCCAACGGCGAGGCCTGCGACATTAGAAAGCATGGCAGTGCCATGCCGGCCGCGCAATGCAGCGAGGGGAAGCCGAAGCCGCCCTCCTCCCGCGACAGTGCGCCCTCTCCGTCGGCGGCCTGTGGGCGCGGCAGTCGCAGCAGTGTCTTGAGGAAATTGGAACTGTACAGGGTGATCGAGACGAGGCACATGAGCCGACGAGCAAAACGAGCGTCGAAAGCTGCAGCGGTCGGCACGGCGAGCGTCATGAACAACTCGGACACCGTGAGGCTAATGGCGCGCGAGAAAACAGTCGCTGCGCGATCAAAGGGCTTGCAGAGCTGCCTCAGGAAGGTGTTAACGGAAGGCGAGGTGCGCAGGATGGACCACAGCAGGACGAACCACAGCTTGTTGGTGCAGAGCATAATCGGGCCAAGGCTCCCGTTTCTCGTTGGCGCGTCCTTCACTCTTGCTCGGCACATCCGTGCCCACGGTCGCGATTCGACGAAAGAACATGCATCCCGCGGAGCTGCCTCCCCAAACTTGCTCCTTCTTTGGAAGTAAACTTGCTTCGAGTTTGCACCACGTGACACCGGCGCGGACCGGTAAGCCCAGCATGAAAGGACACAACGCCACATGGGACATATGCCCCCAAAAGGGACCCAACACCCACCGGCGCGCCACGGCGTCGGGCACGGCGACACCCTGACGGGCCCTTGGGCTCGATGCCGCCGGCCCGCGCTGTAGGGCCGCGCTGCCACGCTCTCCCGCTCTTTCTCCTCGTCAGAACGCGGGCCGCTCGCCAATCGTGCGCTCGAAGAGGTCTTTGAAAACGTCGCCCCAGAACTCGGCGGGCGAGATGCCCTCGCGAGAGAGCGCCGCCGTCTCAAGCAAATACGCGAGCACCATGGGGTTGGACAGCAGCACGGGAAGCGCAAAGAGTGTCACCAGCGCGGCGGAGATGTAGATCGTGCGAGCTGTTCCGGGCGTGCGCTCCTCCCACGACCAGCTGCGCGCCGTGCGCAGACGCGTCGAGTTCTTGAGATCTTCCACATCCCAATCGGGGCGCAGCAACACGTACCGAGCCCACGCAGCTCGTAAGCCACCGCGCACGCGGCTGGCCAGCGACAGTTGCTCCTCGGCATCGCCCCCGCCCTGACGAAGCTGCAGCTTCGTCGTGCGGAGTGGGAGCGCTGCTATGATTTTGCGCTCGATCTCGTGCGTGGGCGCGGGAATGCTGGTGGCGTGGTGGAGGAACCGTCCGTGCGTCGCAAACTGAACACACCGCGCACCCCATCGTGTTTCCACCTGCGCGCGGATGTGGGCTGCGATAGGCCGCGGGTCAGTTAGGTACCTGGTCGCTACGTGTGAGCTCGGTGCCGGCGGCAAACCGTGCGGCTCCGTGGCACAGAAGCCCGTGAATACAGCGCTCCCGCCCACCACTGGCCACCGTCCGACCACTGCCCGACCACCATCGGCTATCGTCCAGCAGTTTGCTCCAGAGCTGCAGTATGGGCGGGTCTCGGGCTCCGTCACGCTGACCGAGCAACCCAATGGCGACACTCTGATCGCGTGGGATGTCACTGGCCTGTCTCCAGGAGAGCACGGCTTCCACATTCACGAGAGCGCCGACTTCAGCAACGGCTGCGTCTCCGCCGGACCTCACTATAACCCTTTTGGTACGCCCCTTGTCACGAGCCCCTTTGGCACGCGATTGATCCGCTACCCTGATGTGACTGACTCCCCGTGGACCGCCACGAACGCAGGCAAGAACCACGGCGGTCCCAACGACAAGGACCGCCACGTGGGCGATCTCGGGAACATCAAAGCAGACGTGACTGGCCGTGCAAAGGGCCAGATGATCGACAGCCTCGTCAAGCTGAGGGGACCGTATAGCGTCATCGGGCGCAGCATGATGGTCCACGCGGACCCCGATGACCTTGGCCGCGGCGACAACTCGAAGGCGCACGAGCCTGGGCCGCCGAAGAACGGTTTCGTCTCGAAGATCACGGGCAATGCAGGCGCTCGCCTAGTGTGCGGTGAGATCAAGCTTGCTGGCGCTCCGGGCAGCTCGAAATCAGCCGTCGCAGCGTGCTGCGACACACCTGCTGGGTCGCCAACCAAATCATCATCATCCCCAACCAAGAAATAGAGCAACGGCGAGTGACACAGCAGTGCATCTCTGCTCGGTCGCACAGCGTGAAGGACTGCGGCGAGGGCAATCTTCATTTACTTCATATGGCATCCCATGGGTGTGCAAAGTGTGCACCCCCTTGGGGTGTACTGCGCTGGACGCGCCGCTGGCGAATCGGCGAGGATAAGTGCTGTACTTCAACTGTCTCCAATGTGACGGTATAGAGCGACATCAGACTCTCGCGCAGCGTACCCGCCGCCCGGCCGCGCGGGCCGGATAAACTGGACCGAAGGATAATATAAGTCAACCGTACGGGGATACCCGAGACCCGGGACCGTTGGCGACGTGTGTGACGCTTGACCGAATTAAATTGTATGAAAATTAATACGAAATACCGCCCGCCCCCCCACCCGCCACCGACGCGGTGCGCCCGAGGGCGAGGGCGCCGAGGCCGATTTGCGACGTTTTTATTAGTGACTTAATCCGCGCTTAAAAGTTAAATAGCGGTCTATAGCCAGGTGCTTGCTGGATCCGCTGCTTCGCTCCGTAAGTAAGTAAGTAAGTAAACAACGCCAACTGGCAGCGTACACGTGGCGAGGGGGTCTCCGCCCCAGGCATACGAAGCGTGTAGCTCTACACGGCGTGTTCGCTGCTTCGCTCCGGTTGGCGGTTTGGCTTTGGGTTTTTCCATATTGGCCTTTTAAAAAAGACGTCCGCGCGTTTCTAACGCCTTTTGGCGTACGTGGCCGCGGGGGGCCGCGACGGTCAAGTAGCCGCGGGGGGGGCGCGGGGCCGATCAGTGGCGGGGCTGCCGGCGCGCACCGCGCGTCCCGCCGGCAACACAGCGACACACATGCCACGCGGACACGCCACGCGGACCGCGCCACGCCACACGGCACACGGCAGTCGCGAGTCGGCACATGCCCATGTCACCGTGAACTGTCACCGCCATATCGATATCCCCCGCGCATGGCATCCTCGCCGCGACTGCCGCCAGCCTCACCAACAAAAAGCGTGTACCGTGGCGCGGGAGCACAACCACCTACCCGCACACCCTACCACGCGGCGCGGCAGCCGAGCCGTGGTCTATGAGAAAGCAGTTACCACACCCGAGGGGCGCTCTGCTCCGTATCGGCGCGTGACACGGGCAAGCGCCTCAAGCAAGACCCGAGACCCGAGACTGCCAATCACAGGGCACAAGTCCATTGGTTCTGGTACGCAAGCTTTGGGCGCCGAAGGCTACCGCGGCAGGCGCGGGCGCACCACGACCACGCATGCGAGTAGCAGCGATGCCATGGCGAGGGTCACCTTGGAACGCAGACTCCATGCGGCACGAAGTTTCGAGTCCTCGAGCAGCGGAGCGGGGCTGCCGAGCGTCAGTGCCGCTTGCAGCGTGGCCATCTGACAAGGGATCGCCGCCGCCGCGTGCAGCATAGGCAACGCGAGTGCGGCTCCGGATGCTTCTCCCAGCCGGAGGTCCATTGAGAGCGCCACACGCGCCCCAAGCGCGTTCGCGAGTACGGCGCCCCCACGTGCCCCTTGCATGCTCGGCTCTTCGGCCAGGGCCGTTGAGAAGACCATGGCCCGTCGGCAATCGGGGTGAAGCCGCACCGCGCACAGGGCCGCGACCGCGCTGATGAACCCATCGACCACCGCGACAACGCCGGCCCTCTCCGCCTCGATGTAGGCGCCAGCCATCGCAGCAAGCTCGAACCCCCCGAGGCGACGCAACGCCTCTTTTGCCCTGGCGCTCGGCGTGGGCGCGAACTCGAGCGCAGACTGGTGGTTCGCACAGCAGACGCTGACCACCGCCTCCTTGTGCCGCAGGCCCGCGTCGTCGAGCCCTGTACCGCGTCCGCAGCACTCGCAAGGAGCCACACCAGTCAGGGCCGCCAACAGAGCGGCCGCGGAGGTGGTGTTGCCGATGCCCACTTCGCCGATAGCGATCACCCGCGCGCCGCGTCGCGCCACCTCCTCGCGCACGCACGCGCGCCCAAGCTCAAGCGCGGCCTCTACGCCCTCCTCGTCCATCGCCGGCGAGGTGCGCATGTCGGCCGTGCCCTTAGCCAGCTTGGCGTGGCGCACACGGATGGAAGAGGATCCCGGCTGCACGTCGTCCACCACACCGTCGATGCCGCAGTCGACGACGGTCAATGCGGCACCCGCCGCTCGCGCCAGCACGCCCGTCGCGGAGACGCCAGCTGCCAAGGCGCGGAACACAGCGCACGTGACGAGTTGCGGGAATGGAGAGATGGACGGGTCGCAGCGCTTGACGCCGTGGTCGGCGCAGAAGACGATGACGCTCTGCGGAGTGGCCACAGGGCTCAGGGTACGCTGCATACGGCACAGAACGAGCGACCACTCCTCGAGCAGCCCGAGCGAGCCCGGCGGCTTCGCAAGGGAGTCCATGCGAGCTTTCGAGCGCGTGTCTATCGACATTGCCGCTTCCGCCTCCGCGGCTGCTGCCGCTGCCACATCTGCCGATGCCGCCTCTGCCGCCTCTGCCGCTGCTGCCACTGCTGCCGCCTCTGCCTCCGCCTTCGTCTCCGCCTGTGCTACCGCGTCCGCCGCTGCCACCGCTACCGCCGCCTCTACTACGACCAACTCGGCCTCCAAGGACCTGGTCGCAGGCGACTTGATGTCAGGGGACATGGTCGCAGGAGACTTTGCTTCAGGCGTCCACGTCCAGTCACGGACGCCGCCGACTCGTCTCGGCGTCCACGTCGCAGCCTCCCCCGTTTGACAGGGCGCGTCGAGAAAGCTTCGGAGCGACTCGGGCCCCACGCCCGGCGCCTCGAAGCGCAAGGCAAACAGATGCACCCACGCTTGCAACATGTCCTGCATCTGCTTCGAGCGGTTCGCGAGAAAAGCCGGGTCGAGGCGATTGAACTGCAGCCAGCTGTGCGGTTCGAGGCGCGGCAGGACATCCCGGGAGCGCCTGAGTGCATCTCCGTCGCTCGCCCGCAGGGCGCTCTCGAGCGCGCGAAGGTCGGACCAACGCCTGAGTGTCTCCCACTGTCGGCCGCTCTCGGAGGTGGTCGACACCCGATACACGACGTACGGCTCCTTTGCGTTTCGATCCTTGTCGTTGCTGCGCACGATTTCGAAGCCGAGCACGCGCACCGATGGCGCGGCTTCTTGGAGAGGCTCGGGGATGCCCATCGCCCAGCGCTCCAGCCGCAAGTTACGGAGGACGGGCGTCAGGTCACCGTCCGCCTCAGCTCCTCCCGTGTGGCAAGTCTCCCTTAGTGCCGGTAAATCCGCGATGACATTGGGCTTATCTTCGATAACCGCAGTCTCGCCGGCCACCGAAGCGCTTGACGCGCCGGCTCCCATTGTCGTGCGAAGATGGTCGCGGTTGTCCCAGGGTTCGGGCGATGTCCGATGAGGAGAATCTAAGAATCTTTCTCAACACATGCCGAATCCTAACGGTTGAAAAACACCAAGGCCCGGGGGGTGCCAGGATACACACGGGACTCATGGGCGCAGACGGGCACACGGATCTTACAGACGTGGATCAACCTCACAACCATCCCAACCCACCAGTGACGCACACACTCACTTTCTACACTCCGCCGCGGCCGACTCAACAGCAGCACCCCCCAAAATGCCGGTATCGGTTCAAAAACACCGGGGGGAGCCGGTACCCCGCGTACGTGTGCCGGTACCGGCACGCGCTGAGTCGGTCGCTGCGGCACATGGGGTGTTACGGTGTTTTTCAATACATGTATATTTTCAAGAAGCGCACCTGTGCATGTCGAGGAATTGTTCAAGTTCAAGTTACTACATAAACAACAGACAACCTAACGGAAGCCTATCGAATGAGATGAACTTGAACTTGAACTTGAACTTGAACTTGAGGAATTGCATGTATTCAGAATATTGTAAACTGTTCAAAAGGAAATGAGCGGTGGAATGTTGGGTCACTCACCAATGCCAAGGCCGCGAAGTACGACGCACGCACGCACGCGTAGAATCGCCAATGTACGACAGGGCATGGCAGCGGACACGGTCGTTAGAACGAAGACGCCCATGTCGAGCGCCAGCGGCACGCGCCTTGCGGCACTCGCATGCCTTGCGGTCAACGCGGTGCTGGTCGCACACAATGAGCTGCTGCGCTCGGAGCTTCCGGTGGGCTTCCGGCCACGTCGCTTCTTGCTAGATCGCCTCAGGGCGACGCTCGGCTACGATGTTGAGCCACACTACCCGACGCATGTGGCGGCGCTCATCGCTCGGCTGCGCGCGCTGACTGCCAGGCAAGCGGAAGGCGAGCGGCGCATATTCCGCGTTGACCGCTCGCGCGCCGACTACCGTGTGACCGTCGCCGAGGCCCTCGAGGCGCTCGGGCTGCGCACCGCCAACGATACTGACTCGTGGGACTTTGACGTCTACTGGGGCAACCAATGGACTGAGCACGCAGCATTCCTCGACCCGCGCCTCGCGCCACACATTCTCGTGAGCTCGGTGCTCGGATTGATGGCTGAGACACTCGGCGACAAGGGCTTTCTCGGCCACGCGCTGCAGCTCTGCGCGGCGCAGTTCGGCCACGAGGCCTGCGACTTCATCCCGCCAATCTACGCGATGCCACACCAGATGGCGCGATGGCGCGAGGCATTTCGAACGCACCGGTACTGGATGCGCAAGGACAAGAAGGTGTGGGGCTCGGCGAGCGTGAGCATCCTCTCGTCGCTCAAGCAGCTGCCAGCCGAAGGCACGAGCTACCTGCTGCAGCAGTACGTGGCGCGTCCGCTGCTGTGGCAGGGCTTCAAGCATGACCTACGCCTATGGGCCGTCCTGACGTCAGTACGCCCACTGCGTCTCTACCTGCTCCAGGATGGCTGGGCACGCATTGCCGCGCGCCGGTACGACGCGGAGGGGCTCGAGACCAACGCGGAGGATGTGTGCATGCACCTGACGGCCACCTACTGCGCCGAGGTGCCGACGGACTCTCTGCGCCTGATGCGCACCAACCTTGGCACCTACAGGAACGGCCTCGCGACCCACAGTCCATTTGCACGCGAGCTGTGGCCTGCCATCGAACGCGCGATCCTCAAGACGGTGCTGTTCGCTGCGCCGCTGCTCGAGGGGTATGAGGCGATGCTGAGCACGGAAGGCGCGTCGTATCGGCGCTTCGGTTTCCTCTCCCTCGACCTCATCTTGACGGCCACGGGCGCGGCGTACGTTGAGGAGGTGAACACCAATGGCTTCCTCTTGGGTACGCGTATCCCCAACGGCTGGCAGTACACGCTGGATGCCATGACGACGCTTGGGCTTGGCGGCTACCCTCGCCGTCCCGAGTACGCGCGCCGCCTCGAGGCGGCCGTCGCCGAGTTGTGCGATGTTGGCGGAACCGACGGCACCGATGGCGCTGACGACGGCGCTGGCGGCGGCGGCAACGGCGGCAGCCACGGCGGCAACGGCGACAGCCATAATGGCGGCAACGGCTCCAGCGGCGGCGGCGGCCACGGCCGGTTTCCGCGCCGCCGATTTCATTGCTCCGACGCCGAGCTGGAAGCGATGCAACGGCTGGTGGATGAGAGTGAGCACTCAGGCCAATTTGAAAGGATCTTCCCCCCCTCGACGCGTGCGCAGCTCGACGCTCTTGGACCGCTCGCCGCGGGCGCGACTTCAAGTCCCTTGGCAGCTCTCTCCGCGGAACTCGCGATCCGAATGTACGACAACGACGAAGAGGCGGCGCGGCGCGCGGCTCTCGTGACCGAGCAGTCCGAGAATGCCGAGGATCGCAAGCCATGGGACCGGTATGGCCTCGATGGCCCTTGGGGCCAAGCCAAGGCCGCCGTGCGCGAGGAGAATCGGGCGCTGATGGCTTCGATACGTGCCGCGCGCAACTTGCCCCCTGAGTCTGAGGCGGAGACCAACGGCAACGAGGCCAACGACGATGGCGCCGGCGGCGCCGGCGTCACTTCTGAATAGTGAGAGTTACTTTCTACTTAGGGCGTTACCTCGCTCCTCGGAACCTCGCGCGTCTAAGGACTAAGTGTTACCGCTCCGCTGCCTGCGGGCGTGTATTACGAGCTACGGCGACGGCGGCCTCGTACGCCCACTCGAGGCCTCGCGCCGCGAACGGGCGGTGCGGCATCCGCGCAACGCGGTCGCGGACAAGACATACAACTCGAGAGCACGTCACACGAGGAGCGGGCGCGGTCCGCGGCGCGAGACGAGGCTCGAGGGCGGACCGCCGGGGCTCCGAGTCCGCTACGAAAGGACACAAGGCTGAGATGATAGGTCCCACGAGAGCGGGCGCGGTCCGCGGCGCGAGACGAGGCTCGAGGGCGGACCGCCGGGGCTCCGAGTCCGCTACCGGAAAGGACACAAGGCTGAGATGATAGGTCCCAGGGGACCTATCATCTCAGCGGGCCATCCCGCTCAGCGGCTAAAATGTAACCTTGATGTGACAAATAACCTTTCGTGTCTAGTAGCCCGAACTCGGATTCGACACAGCGCACAGCGCAGTGAGATAAAAGCATAAAACAGACACAGATGTTTCCATTTGACAGGCCCGGCCGCTAGAGCTTCGACGCGACTTTACTCGTCATCGTCGAGCAGGTCGTCGAGCGGGTTGTCGCCACGCTTCTTCATGATGCGGTAGAACTCGTCGGGGTTGATCTCGCCGTCGCCATCGCGGTCGGCCTGGTCGATCATGTCCTGCAGCTCCTCCTCGGTCATGTTCTCGCCGAGCTCCTTGGCGACGCGCTTGAGGTTCTTGAACGAGATCTTGCCGGTGGAATCGTCGTCGAAGAGCTTGAAGACCTTGAGGATCTCCTCCTTCGTGTCCTTCTCGCCCATCTTGCCGGTCATCATCTCGAGGAACTCGGGGAACTCAATGTGGCCCGAGCCGTCCGCGTCAATGTCCGTGATCATCTTGCGGAGCTCCTCCTTCTTGACCTCGAAGCCGAGAGCGCGCATCGCGGCCTTGAGCTCACGGTAGTCAATGGAGCCGGAGTGGTCCGTGTCGAACAGATTGAACGCCTCACGGATCTCCTCAATCTGCTCCTCGGACAGCCCGGGCTTCTTGGCCTTTCCCTTGCTTGCTGGGGTGGCACCGCGACGCATGATGCTAAGTGGTTCTGCGCGGAAGGAGACGATCGGCGAGCGTTCAGAGAAAAGGGTCAACTGCACGTTCGTTGTAGGCGTACGCAGGGAACAAAGGCCTTCGCATCACGAACAAAGGCCTTCGCATCACGAACCTTGCGCACGAACCTAGGCGAACACGTTACCGGTACGCGGATGATGAAGTCCGTCATCACGCAAAACATAAAGCGACCGAAAGATAACTTGTAAACAACCTCTGAAACCCCAGGGGTAGGGACGGTGTTGGAGAGGCGAACTTATTTCTTGAGTAATTGGCCGGCTCGATCGCCAGCCGTCCATGTCAGCGACGCCGCCGCCTGGAGCGACACGGCAGAAGCGCAAGCCTCGAGGGCCGCCGTCCCCGCGCCCGGTGTACGATGCCACGCCACTTTTCCGTCGTCAATCGTTGCCCCGGCCGTCGACTTCCATGCAGAAGGGCATCCAGCCGCCACGCCACACGAAATCCTTCGCGCCACAGCGGCATTCTTCGGTGGGACGTGCCCGTGGCGATTCGCCGCGCTCTACGGGCTCCTTGGGTACCGTGGATACCGCGCTCGCGCAATGGGCAGCGGCCGAGCGCCCGGCAGCGCCACCATCGGTTGGTGGTTTCTCCATGAGCTCTGTGGACACCGCGCTCGCTCAATGGGCAGCGGCCGAGCGCGCAGCCCGCCAAGCCAGCGGCCAGTCCGTTACAGCGGACTCGTCGGCGCTTCCAGGGACGCGCGCGCAGCTCGAGGCGGAGGTGCTCAGGCTACAGCGGGAGCTCGCGGCGGCGCGGCGCGGCACGCATGTGTCCGAGCGAGTGGACAAGGAGCTGCGGCGGGTCAAGCGCTTGTGGCAGGAGTCGGAGCACCGGCTGCTGCTGCTCCAGAACGAGCTGCGCACCTCGCAGGTGACGCTGCGGACGCTCGCGGCTGACCTCACCCATGCGGAGGCGCTCACGGCGGCGCAGGCCTCGCGCATCGACGAGCTTGTGGCGGCGGCTGAAGTGAATGCGGCACTGTATCGGTCGCGCGCTGATGAACTCGAGAGGACACAGCTGGCCATCACAGACAAGGCCGCCATGGTGAGGCAGCTGCAGCTGCAGCTGGTGGCGACGGCTGTGTCGGCGGAGGCGCTTTCCAGCGAGGTGCATCAGCTTGAGGTGGCGGCGGCGGAGCAGCTGGAGGAAACGGCTACGCTACTCACGAAGATGCACGCGAGCGCCACCGAGCGCGCGCAGCAGCACCGCGCGCAGCTGGCCCTTTGGGAGCAGCGCGCCTCTGCCCTCATCGAGGCGGGCCCGAACATCAGGCTCGATTTGGTCCTCCATCAAGGCAACGCGGACATGTTTGCGCAGTTCCGCTCGTTGATTGCCGAGCAGCGTACCAACTGCGAGCAGGAGGCAGCGCTGCTGCGCGGCTGGGTGGTTCGTTCCGACGGACGCGGACGCAAGGAGCTGCAGGCGCAGCTGGCGGGCTTGCGGCAGCAGCTTGTCGACGTACAGAGCGCTCGCGACCAGCTGCGCTCGTCCGCACACCATGAGGAGCTGGCGAGCGCAATGGCGAAAGTCGACCAGGCAGAGAGGGCGATACACCAACTCGAGTCGCTGCTGAACGACGAGCGTCGGCTTGCAGCCGCGCGTGAAAAGGCCGCCGCCGCCGCCGCTGCCGAGCACCGCGCCGCCGTCGCCTCGGCGGTAGCGGAACTCAAGCAAGCGGCAGCCCAGATGGACGCTGGGCTTGGGCGTGTGGTCGAGTTGGAGGTGGAAGCAGTACGCAGGCTGCAGCACCAGGAGGCCTTCCGTGCGCGCACCGCGTCGCTGCTGCTGCTCCAGCGCCACCGGCCGACCCTCGCCAAGTGTTACCGCGCATGGCGTGCGGAGACTGCGAAGAATGTCGGCGCGAAGCTTGCGAAGGGCAGCTCCTCAGAAGCGATCCAGCAATTGAGGCACCGCTCGCTCTCGGTGGCGCTCTCGGGGGGGGTGGCCGGATCGGTGATCTCGGAGTACATGGCCGCGACGCTCAGCGCCGTTGAGGACGAGTGGGCGCGGCGCGAGGTGAACGTGGAGGCACGCCACGCGGCGCTGCTCGACGAGGTCAAAGCCTCGAAGACCCTAGCAGCTCGAGCGATCAAGGAGAACGAGGAACAGCGCGGAAGGTTGGACATACACGCAGCCGCGCTGGCGTCCGAGGCAGAAGAGATGCGGCGCAACTTGCAGGCGGCACAGGAGCGCGAGCGCGCCGCGGCGATGGAGCTCGAGCAGCTGCGCACACGGATGGCGAAGACGGCGAGCGGGGGGCACGTCGACGCAGTGCGACTCGGCGTCGAGCTAGATTCGGCTCAACGCGAGGTGGCGGAGCTGCGCACGATGCTGGCGGCCGCGGACGAGCGCCATGCCGCCGAGCTTGCGCAGGGGCGCGCGCAGGTCACCAAGGCTGAGGCACGCCGCCTCGAGCTGCAAGCAGAGCTCGCAGCGCGCGCTCGCGAGCTCGCGGACGTGCGCCGGTCCGCCGGCGAGCTGCAGAACGTGATGGTCGCAGCAGCACAGCTCGAGGCGGGGCGGCAGGTAGAGGCGTTGGAGGAGGCGTGCAAAGCGCTCGACGAGCGCCTGCAGCGTGAGGTGCGCGCTCGGCTGGAGGAGGCCGAGGCGCACCGCAAGTCGCTCGATGGCCTCACTTCCGAGCTCAACTACGTGCGGCGCCAGCTCGAGGAGGAGTACAAACCCAAGCTCATGGAGACGCGCATCGAGCTGGAGGCGGCGCGCGCCGAGCTCAGCGGCTTACGAGAGGGGCTGCGCTTCGAGGCGGGCCGCGACGCGCGCAGGCCGGCCGAAGACGGCCGGCACGCCGCCGTGGCTGTGGGCATCGTGGTGAGTCCGTCCAAGACGCAGTCTGCCCTGCCGTACATCGAGGGCGAGGAGGAGGAGGCCAGGGCCGAGGAGCCCCCACGGGGTGGGGGGAAAGGGCCCCGGCCAGCGCGCGGGCACAGGCGGCGCACCTCAGGACGAGTGCGAGAGCGAGCCTCAGAAGCACTCGCTGTCGCTGGTAAGGACGGTCGCGACGGTCAAGCTCGAAGTCGCCGGGCCCACTCTCACCATTCTGAACTCGTTGTACCCTAGGAACATGCCCTATCCAAAATAGATGTACAGTATAGAACGTGATCGAAGTGGGGGGTATTTAGTGTAATCGTACGACCGCGCCCTCGACGAGAGTGCTTTTTCCCCGCGGCAGCGCCCGCGCGTCCGTCCCGAAGGCAACTTTTATAAAATAACCATTCTCGGTAAACGCGAGCTAAAATTCGAATCGAGCGCGCAGCGCCACCTCGCTTCCGCGCTTGACGTTTGATATGTTGTGGTTTCTATCTTGGCATCTTGTACTTCAAGGACAGGGCGACGTCGGTGAAACACTCTCCAACGTGAACTAAAACTTCGAAGGGCGTGAAGGAAAAGGCCGCCTGAATCGCCGCCGCGCCACGCGATCGCGATCCAAAGAAGGCGGAAGATACTGCAACAAATGTCAGGCGTGGATACACCGACCGAGACAAAGCAGACGCTGACAGAGGAGCCCAAGGCTGCCGCCGAGGGCGCCAAGCCCGAAACGGATGCGAACTCGAAGCTGCGTCGGCGCAGACCTGGAGTGAGTGCCACCATTCCCAATCTCACCTGAGGCCGAGCTACTTGTGCCTGCTGCGCGCCTGCAGTTCCAGGCGCCGCGGCAGCCTGATGCCGCACGCTTGCTCCGTCTTCCCCCGCGCACAGGTCGGCGGTCATATCATCGGCGAGGCAGCCGAAATGGCGACCGGAGAGCTGGTCGCTGCGATGGCCGGCTCTGTCCTGGAGATGGGCATTGAGGAGCCACACATCGCGCGGCTACGTGGGCTGCCGTGGAACTACGGCATCAAGGAGGTGTGCGAATTCCTCTCCAACGTAAACGTCAATCTGCAGCCGGCGGCAGTCACGATGCTGCACAATGCTGCTGGCGAGGCTTTTGTGACGCTCTCAACGGCGGCGCAGCTTGGCGAGGTGCTGCAGGCCAACCACCAGGAGATTGGCCGCCGGTACGTAGAGATCTTCACGTCGAACTCCGAGGAGAAGCAGGCCGCGTGCGAGCGAAACCGTGCGACCATGCGCGACGACGCCGACTACCGCGGTGTACTCCGAATGCGCGGACTTCCTTTCTCGACGAGCCCCGAGGACATTCTCGTGTTTTTCGGCTCGCCTCCGACGCTGCAGCTGAGCAACGTGCACCTGATGCGCAAGGCGGACGGCCGCTCGTCGGGCGACGCTTACGCGGTCTTCGACACCGAGGAGGCCGCCGTCGAGGCGCTGCAGTACGACAAGCAGAAGCTGGGCTCGCGCTGGGTTGACCTCTTCCAGTCCAACAAGGGCGAGCTCTATTCGCTCACGTCGCTTGGCGGCATCATGCTCGGGCAGGACGCGCAGGCGGGGTCGCCGGTAGCGGCGCTTGGCGACGGCTACTGGGTGGTCAAGCTGCGTGGCCTGCCGTGGTCGGTGACGCTCGAGAACATTGCGATCTTCTTGAATGGCATCACGATACCCAAAGGAGGCGTCCACCTGATGAATGGCGTCAATGGGCGCCCGTCGGGTCTTGCATATGTGGAGCTCTCGTCTGAGGAGGACCAGAAAGAGGCGCTCTGCCGCGACAAGCAGTCCATCGGGGGCCGATACATCGATGTGTTCGCGTGCTCTCAGACCGAGCTCCAGGCACGTCTTGCTGGCGGCCTCGAGCGCGGCGGGCTCCCAGGCAACTCAGGGAGCTCCTCGACGGCGGACGCGCACTTCGTCAAGCTGCGCGGGCTGCCGTACCAGATAAACGAGCAGCAGATCTCGGCCTTTTTCCAGCCACTCTTCGTGGTCGCGGTGCAGATCGCCTTCAACCCGAGCCGCCAGCCCTCGGGCTTCGGTTACGTGCAGTTCCGCACGCCCGAAGATACCACGCAGGCGCTCCACCGCACCAACCAGGTGCTTGGTAGCCGGTACGTCGAAATCTTCCGGTGCACGCGCGCCGAGATGGAGCAGGCGCGCATGCACGCGCTCACCGTGATGCCCTCCCCGCGTGGTCATGGCGGCGCTCCGCCCGCCGGCCAGCGCGGCGGCGGCGGCGGGCGCGCTCACCCCTCAGAGAGCGCCTACGCTGCGTACCAGGCTGCTCTCCAGACCCTCGCGATGCGCCAGCATCATAGCGGCTACACGCAGCAGGGCGGGTACGCTTCCGGGGGTGGCTATCACGGCGCCGAGTACGCGGTCGCCAACGGCGCTCTCTCGGCGGCCAACGGTAATGGCTCGTACGCTGCTGGCTACGGCAGCGGCGCAGACGTCTACTCTGGCACGGCGGGCGGCTATGGGCAGAGCACTGGCGGCTACGCGCAGGGCTCGGGCGGCTATGGGCAGGTGGCCGGCGGCTACGGACCCACCGCGGGCAGCGGCGGCGCCGGCTATGGCACGCACGCGCCCGCACCGGCGGGCTACGCCTCCGCCGCGGGCAACTCGTCCCAGTACTACCCCCCGCAAGCGGCCGCGGCCACTGGCGGCGCGCAAGGCTATACGGCCGCCGACTACGCGAACTACAGCAACTACTATTACTCATCGGGCACGTACCAGTAACGCGCGACCCGTGCGGCGGTCCCCTCGGGCTCTGCACCCTCTAGCGCGCCTGTCTGTGGCTCGAAGCGTCGTCTTGGGCGCGCACCGAGCGCACCGAGCGCAGCAAAGCTCCTCGAAGTACCTAATTAGGCGTGGCTGGTGACCTAATCAGGTGTCCTCCGACCGCAGCAAGCGCCTCGACCGCAACGCGCCATAAATCTTGCCGAAAGCCGAGGGGCCTTCTTGCTGACCCATGGGCGCCTGAGCTGCGAGTCGCAAGAGCACGTATCTTCAGATCAGGCAATACGGCCAACTTTGGGCAGAGTCTCTCCTCTCGCAGCACTCATTGACCTTGTACTACGTAGCTAAGCTTCGATGGGCGATGGTACAACTCCTGATTCGATCCTCCTGTGTGTGTCTCTCCCGTCCAGTTATACGTACGCTGCGGCCCGTTCGGCGTATCTATCTACGGGCGAATGGGGAATGAAGCGCATTCTGCGCTAACCTCCCGCGGGATCAGGTGGCGTTTCCGGTTAACCGTACACGTCTTCTCTGTGCATCACACTTGTTAGGGATGTTAAGTAATAATCAGCCCCGAGAGCTGGCCTTGTGAGGCCGAGCTCTGAGTCCCCCTATTCTAGACAGTACGGGTCTGAGGAGGGTGGGGCACGACAAACGCGGCGGAGCCGCTGACCAGA
>Ga0210247_100394_pt1 | contig 41017 bp, 15 predicted proteins | sample ChrtobMetP3_16mM_FD_155449 | JGI IMG/M metagenome (GOLD analysis project Ga0210247, IMG submission 155449) | Chrysochromulina tobin associated microbial communities from unialgal haptophyte culture, Seattle, Washington, United States - P3_16mM | ecosystem: Host-associated > Algae > Haptophytes >... | reverse complement strand
TCCCGGCCGCCGCCCCCCTCCCCGCCGCCGCCCCCGCCGCCGCCGCCCTCGCCGCCGCCGCCCCCGGCCCCCCCACCCCCGCCGCCCTCGCCCCCGCCGCCCTCGCTGCCGCCGCCCTCGCCCCCTCCCGCCCCTCCGACCGTGATCCTGACGCCCAGCACCATCGACCGCTCCCTGACCACGATCACCGTCAGCGGGATCTTAAGCAACGGTATCCACCTCGTCTTCCTCCCGGCCGGCGACCCGACCTGCACAAACGCGGCCTTTGCACGTGGCGCGCAGTCGGGCGGCACGATCACCAACGGCGCCATCTCGGTCCAGCTAGCCACCGCCGGTCTCTACAAGACCTGCTTCTCGACGCTAGCCACCCCCTCGCTTGATGCTCACTTTACTTATCTGACGGCCACGCAGCTGCTTGTCGTCAACGGATTTCCGCCACGTTCGCCGCCTGCACCGCCACCGCCGTCCTCGCCACCGCCGCCACGGCCCCCCTCGCCGCCGCCGCCCTCCCCCTCACCCCCGCCGCCCTCCCCCTCGCCCTCGCCACCGGCGATGAGCGTCGTCGGGTTCACCCTTGAGCTCGCCGGTGACGTCTCCTCGTTCACCCCGAGCGTGCAATCCCAGATGAAGAGCGCGACCGCGGCCCAGGCGGGCGTCGACCCATCGGCGGTGGAGCTGACCATATCGCCGGGCAGCGTCATCGTGGGTGTGAGCATCCTGACGCCCACGGCGACTGCGGCCTCGGTGCTGTCGACGATGGCCATTGCGACGAGCACCACGAGCAGCGCCACCGCCATGTTCGCGAGCGTCACCAGCATCTCGATCGCCGTGCTCACGGTCGTGACGCCACCAACAATTGCCAACGTGTCGCCGCCTCCTCCGCCGCTGTTGACCGGTGCCTTGGCAGTCGAGACGACGAGCGGCTCCATCGGGAGCATCATCGGCGTCATCGTCGGCGTCATCATTGGCGTCATCATCGCTCTTGTCCTCGCCCTGGTCTTCATGCGCCGTCGTCGCCATCTCAACGAGAAGCGCCGCAAGAACGGTGGCCTGCAAGTCCCGAATGGCCGGGAGGCCCAACATGACAGCCTCCAGGTACCAAATGTCCAGGAGGCTCAACTTGACGAGAAGGGGGCCCCAGCTCGGAAAACCAAAGCTGAGAGTGCCGATGAGATGGCGGCCCCGGAGATCAAACCCAAAGGCGCAACCAAGGCCCCAGAGACCCTGAAGCTCGAACTCGCAGCCGAAGAAGGCTTCGAGCTCCAGAACACGCCGCTCCAGAACACGCCGCTCGTGTCCTCGTTCTTGGGGATGTTTTCGCCGAAGCCAGAAGGTCAAGGTGTGCAAAATGTGTAAACAGCTTCTCCTCAGCATGTTCAAACGACTCGGCAAGGTGGCGGGGGGCGTCTTAGCCCCATCGTGACGGATGTAGGCTTGGCTGGTGCTGGGGTTGTGAGTAAGCGAGAAAGGAGGGATGTGCTGGGAGCGAGACTGGAGGGATGTGCTGGGAGCGAGACAGGAGGGATGTGCTGGCAGGGAGCGGGGGAGCTCAGAAATATGGGAGCGGCAGCCCGCGCAGAGGGGATGATGGGGCGCGCTCTGCTGCACGAGTCGGCGGGATAGGACATGACAATGGACATTGTGAGGCTGAGGGTTGAGACCGCTTGGAGCGAGCGGCTGTGTGCGAGAGGTGGCGGTTCTGTGAGCAGCACCGTGGCGGAGGTGCGCATCGCCATGTGTCCCCGATCGTTCCACGGGGCACTGCTGTGCCAGGAGTGATGCATCTGCTGGACCTCCGCCGGGAGTGATGCATCTGTGATGCATCTGCTAGACGGGCGTCTCGGGCACGGTAACCGAACTGTGCCCCGTGTGTGGGTGTGAGAGCATCCAACTCGATCTCGAAAGTCGAATCGGGTGCATGTATCCGGATAGAGAACAACATGAAGACGAGATTCTTGAGACCTTAGATTCTTGAGTCCATCCCCAGTCAGTCGCTGGCGGCGTCGACGAGCGATCCATTGGGGAGATTTCGTGCTGCCGTTCTCAGTACCTTCTGTGAACGTGAACGCTCCGGTCTCCCGCTCGCGCCCCGCGCGACACTGCCGACTCCGCGCCATGAGCGAGGGCTCCCAGAACTCGTCTGCGAGCCCGTCGAGTCCGTCGAGAGGCGCCTTCCAGCGCGCCTCCACGCAAATTGCGGTGGCCTCGGCGGTAACTTCTGCCGGGAGCCGCCGGGAGCGTCGCGCTGCGGCGCTTGCGGCCACACCAGTGTCCACATCCGCTGCGGCCGACCCCGCGGATAAGCCTTCAGAGAAGGCGCTCGCTGCGGCGCCGTCGTCGGCTGCTGCTGCTGCGGAGCAGTTGTCGTCGGCAGCTGCGGTGCCTCCGGCAGCTGCGGTGCCTCCGGCAGCTGCTGCGCCCATGTCCGCCCGCGAGGCCAGAGCCGCCGCGGCCGCCGCGGCCGCCGCGGCCGCTGCTGCCACGCCGCAAGCTGCGCCCGTGGATGCCGCGCCCGCGGCTGTCGCGCCCGCTCCCGTAGTGGTGGAGGAACCATCGCCAGTGGCCGAGCCGCTGCAGTCCAGCGGAGCGGCCATCTCCACCGAGCCACTGCCCGACATCGCGCTCTCGGTGCACACGTTGCAGGTGGAGCCGCTGCTGCTGCGCCAGGTGCAGCAGGCGCGACAGCACGTGTGGGTGTCCATCGACCCGCTCGGTCTCGCCGACGAGCTCAACCTGCGGCTCCGCTCGCGCCGGTTCCGCCTCGCCTCGACCGACCCGGTGTTCCTCGGCGTGCACGAGCTGCTGCCGATCGAGCCCGGAGAGCCGCTGTGGGAGCCCGTGTGCGAAGCGCTCCGCTCGGTCGAGGAGCAGGACTCGGACGTGTACTTTGTGCTCAAGGCCGGCCTGAACGCCGAGCACCCAGACGAGCTCGACGACACCGCCGAAGGGCCCGGGCTGCACGTGGGCGCCGCCTTGGGCGCCGCCGTGGGCGCACTTAGGGCCGCGGCGGTAGCGGACGACTCCGAGGAAGAGCTCGGTACGGCGCGCATGCGAACCTCGAGGACCTGCTCAAGCATGCAAGCGCTCACCACGGCGCCCTCTCCTCCCCACAGGTACGGCGCATGTGAACCTCGAGGACCTGCTCAAGCGCGAACACGAGCCACACCACGAGGCCCTCGCCGTCCTCGACACCAAAGGCAAGCGCATCGCCACGATGAGTGTCTCAGTCAAGAGCCTCGTCGCGCTGCGCTTCGCCAAGCAGCGCCTGGGCGGCGGCGGCGAGCGTCTCGGGATGCGGCTGGCCGTGAACCAGCTGAGCCTGGATAGCACGACGCGCACGCGCCTGGGCGACCTGCTCGCGCGCCGCTCGCTCAAAGTCGCAATCGACCTGCCAGGCGGCGTCTCGTCGTCGTCCCTAGCGACGCCCGCACTCAAATGGCCCACGGATCCCGCGCTCAAGAGCTCCAAGGGCGGCGCGGGCGCGGCTGGGGCGGCGGAGCCACTAGCCGAGCCACAGCTCGACTTTCGATACGAGGCGCACGTGGACGTTGCGCCCGGCGCCGCCTCACACATGGCGCTGCTGAGCGCGCTTCGCACTGCCGAATCCCTCGGAAGCTCCGACGAGCCCGATGTGAACGCGGAGGTGATCTTCACACTCATCGCCGTGGGCAGCGCTCGCGGCGAGCGTGATCGCGAGCTCGGCTCGGGCGTCGTGTCGCTGCTCAAGCTGCTCGCGACTGAGTCTGATCTGATCTCGCACAATCTCCCTCTCGAGGATGAGTCGACTGGTCAGCCGCTCGGCACCCTCACCATCTCCGTCCACGCGCACGAGCTCCTCAGCCTGGTCCAACGGTCCATGCAGCGCACCACCTCGGCCCTCGCGCCGCCTTCGCTCCGATCGCTCGTCGAGATGCACGTGGCCAAGCTGCGGGGCGTCCCTCCGCCCTTGCTGAGCGGCGCCTCGTCGCGGCTCGAGCCCGATGCCAAGCAAGAGGAGGCCCTTCTGACGGCAGCGGCGGCGGCGGCGGAGGGCGTGGCGGCGATGAAGCTGAAGCAAGTGCTTCCCAAGCTTGATGAGCTCGTCATCAAGCCTCTGCCCGCACTGCTCAAGGCGCATGCGCGCAAGGCCGATGAGAGTGCCCACGAGCACGCGGCGCGCGCGCGCAAGGCCGTCGAGGGGCTGACCCACGGATTGAGCGCCTTGAGTCACGGCGCGCTCGCGAGCAAGAGCGACTTCAGCCACGAGCACTGGCCTCCGCAACGCATCGAGAAGCTCTACCACGGCATGGCGCTCCTGAGCGCACGTGCCGAGGCGTCCGATCAGATTGCGAGGGCCGCGCAGCATCAGCTCGCGCTGCAAGCCGCTCTCGAGAGCGCCGGTGCGCGCCTCTCGCTCAGTCGGTACCGCTGCATGCAAGTGCTCACCACGACGCCCCATCCCCCTCCCCACAGGTGCGCGCCTCTCGCTCAGTCGGTACCGCCGGCGCCTCCGGGCTGCCAAGGCGGCCGCGGCCCCATCCGAGGCGGCGAGCGGCGGCGCTGGCGCGGCCGTTGGCGGCTCACACGCCACCGCACGCAAGCGCGAGCTCGTCGCAGTGCGCGAGGCGTTTGCGCTCAAGGAGGTGGCGAGCCAATATGAGCGACTGCTCCATGGGATGCAAGCGACGCTGCGTGAGCTCGCGACCTCCCACGTGGCCCTCGCCGCGCGTATGGACGCTTCGGAGACGTTACAGCCCGGCCGTTCACACGCCGAGGCGGCGGCATGGGTGGAGACGGCCCTTGGGGGGTACACCCATGCGCTCCTCCACTGCCGTGCCGTGTCGGCGCCGCCGCCGATCACGCCCACCGCTGCCGCCGCCGCCGCCGCCGCCGCAAGCGTGGGCGGCGTGATGACCGATGCAATGACCGACACCGACGCGGACAGGCTGGGTGATGCGTCGCCTCTGAGCCCTGCGGCGGTCCAAAAGCTGCGCGAGGCGGTGAGCGTGGCGCTGGGCGAGCGGCCGGCCCTTAGCGCCTCCACCTCTGCACGCGCCCGGGGCGGCGCGTCCCTCGCCGCGCTCGCCGCCGCCTCGCCCACGGCCGCCGCGGCCGCGGCCGTCGACCCTCGCACCGCGGCCACCCGCCGCTCGCGCAACCGCTGGGCCGCCAACGCGGCGGCCGCGGCCGCGAGCGCCGCGGGCAGCGGTGGCGACTTTTCGGGCGACGCGGCGTCCTCCGTGGCTTCCTTTGAGCGGCAGCCCAATTCGGGCGCCATGCGTGAGGAGCTCTCGGGTGCCGTCGCCGCCATCGCCCTCTCCGCCCGCAAGCTGCGCCTGCGGCCAGCGGCCGCGCTCCGTGTGTACGGCCAGGGCGTCAAGCTGCGGCTCACGGTGCTCCCTGCCTCCCTGCGCCTGCCGCCGCTCACGACGCCCGCCCAGGCTCTCAAGTCGGCCGAGCTCGAGCTCGGGTACGACGAGCGCCTCACCTTTAGCACCGCCGGCAGCGCGTACGAGCAGCTGCTCGGATTGCTGGCGGACGTGTCGCCCGTCTCCGCGTATGGGCCGGCGCCGCTGCTGCTGCAGCTCGAGGTGCTCGCGACGGCGCCATCGGGCGTGCCGCGCGCCGTCGGTGGTGCCGTCGTTCCTCTCGCCCCGATGCTCCAAGCGTCGTCCCAAGCGTCGTCCTCGAGCGCCCTTCACACCACGCGCATCGTCACACTGACCACTGCCGAGGGCACTCCCATCGGTGACGTGGCGGTGAGTGCGGCGGCGCCCGCGCTCCTCGCGTCACTCCATCGGCTGCAGGCGGCCGCACCCGCCGTCGAGCTGACCATTCACGACCTCACGATGGACCCTTCACTGCTGCTCGAGGCGGGCGCGTGGGGCGTGTGGGTGCAGACGGACCTCCTCGGCCTCGCGCCCTTTGCGCCCGAGGCCGCCGCCCAGGCAGACCTTGCCGGCGACGGCCTCCTCCGCACCCCCGCCAACCCCTTTGATCCGGCCACTGGCGCGGTGCACTACGGCCACTCGAGCCGTGTGCCGGTGGCCGCAGGCTCGCCTGCGGCCGCGAGGCTCGTCGCGGCCGTGGCCCAGCCACCGACTGACTGTGTGACCCTCGAGCTGACCGTCTTCTGCTCCGGGCCCCGCGGGGCAACCGCCCTTGGCACAGGCCGGCTCGAGGTGCCCGTGCCGGCGCCTGCGCTCGGCAGCGGCGCGGGCGGCGCGGCGGCGGCGGCGGCGCCCCCGCAGCCAGAGATGTACCTACGCACGGTCGCGCTCACCAGCCTCGCGAGCGGCAGCAGCAGCAGCACGCTGAGTGGAAGCGCAGGCAAACTTGGCGGCGCTGGCGAGGTGGAGGTGGGGGAGGTGCAGCTGACGCTGAAATGCGCGGATGCGCTGCGCGCTGCCGCCGCTGCGCTTCACACGCAGCCCCGCCTCTCGTTCGCCGTGCACTCGCTCCAGCTCGCCGCCGCCGCCCAAGCCGACGTCGCTCTCGCCGCCGTCTGGATCGAGGCTCACCTGCCGACCGCGCTCGCTGACGGGCCGTTGGTCTCGGAGAGGCTGTATGCGACGCGCGGCGAGCTCCACCCGACGCTCTCGCTCGACACGGCGCTCGGACCCTCCGAATTGCATGCCCTCGGCGAGGCGCTCCACCACGACGGCGCGCCCGGCACGGCGCTCCAGCGGAGGAGCGCCTGGCGGCGCAGCAGCCCGGTGCCTGGCCGCCACTCGTCGTCAGAGGGTGCTGACGAGGCCGAGGCGGCCACGAGCGGTGGGACGGTGGCAGCCGACGGCGCCTCCGTCTCCGATCGGCGCGCTCGCAAGGCGGCCGAAGCGGCTGCGGCGGCTGCGGCGGCTGCGGCGGCTGCGGCGGAGGTGCCTGCGGCTGCGAAGGCGGAGACGCCCAACACGAAGGCGCGCCTCGGCAGTCTATTTCGACGCGCGTCGTCCAAGAAGGAGATTGCCAATCTCGCCGAGGCTGGCGCGTCGGCGGTGGCGAGCGTCGCGGGCGAGGACCCTCGCCGTCGGCGCGCGGGCAGCAGCACGGCCTCGGACGAGCCAGAGCCGTTGGGTGAGGGCAGCCTCTTCGACGAGGAGGTCGTTCCGGAGGTCGATGGGATCGGCGGCGCGAGGGCCGACGATGACGGCGCGCGCATCGACTTTGTGCTCAAGTCCGACGGCTGGCGTGGCGAGGCGGTCATGGGGGTGGCTTCGATCCTGCTGCGTCAGATGCTCGCGAGCGGGGAGGATAAGCCATTGGTAGCTCTCGAGCTCCGTGACCGCACGGGCGCCGTCGTGGCGCAGCTCCACGCGGGCCTGATCGGGCTGCACGCGCTGCGCCTCGCGTGGTGGCACGCGGCACGCAAGGAGCACGTGGGCGTGTCCGTGCATCATGCGAGGCTGCTACCCCGCGCCATTGAGGCCGCGGCTGGTGGAGGGCCCCTGAGTGCGTGGGTCGAGGTCGACGTGGCTGGCATCGTGCCTCCGGAGGCCGCCCCCGCCGCCAGCAGCACCATCAGCACCATGGCTCCGAGCGCCGCCTCCGCCTCCTCCGCCTCGTCCGCCTCATCCACCTCCCCGCTCACCATGCTCCGTACGCCCGAGCTGATGGTCGGAGGCCTCGAGCTCCCCTTCCACTGGTCGTGTGAGCTCGCGGTCCCGCCGTACTCGGCGGCCGCGCTCGCGCTCGAGACGGCGCTTCGCCAGCCAGAGGGGGGGCAGGTGACGTTTCGGCTCTGCTGCCGCCCCGCGGACGGCGGCGCGCCGCGCGGCGCGGGCGTCGGTGCCGGGTCCGAGGCGCCGGTGGTCGAGGTGGCAGTCGCGAGCATCGGGCTGCGCACGCTGCTCGGCTACGGCGGCGACCTGACCGACGAGGCAATGCCTTTACTCGACACGCGCGGGCACGCGTGCGGTGAGCTGCGCGTCTCCGTCCTCGCCTCTGAAGCATCGACCCATCTCTTCGGGCCTCGCTCCTGGGGCAAAGAGCGCCTCGAGCTGCAGCTGCATTCGGTCGCTCTCGAGGCGACGGCGGCGGCGACGCCAGCGGTGCAGTCGCTCGAGCGACTCTGGCTCGAAGTCGACTTGATGGGCGTCTTGCCCGAGGAGACGGGGCTGGTGACCGCCCAAGTGCCTCGGCGCGTGTACGATGGCTCCGGCACCGAGATGCGGCTGGGCGGGCTCACGGGCAGCTGGGAGGTGCCTCTCGAGGAGGGGGACGCCGCCCTCACCGCCCTGCGCGCGGCGCTCCGCTCGGTCGAGGAGCAAGACTCGGACGTGTACTTTGTGCTCAAGGGCTCGTCCAAGGGCTCGACCAAAGGCGTCGCTAGCCGGAGCGCCGTGGTGGGCGGCGCTAGCCGGAGCGCCAAGGACGCCAACGACGCCATCGATGGCAGCGAGGGCCGCGTAGTCGAGCTTGGCACGGCCCACATCAACCTCGAGGAGATCTTGCGCCTAGGCGCCGAGCCCACACGCAAGCGGCTCCCCCTGTACGCGCAGGCCTCGGGCGAGCGCGTGGGGAGCGCCGTGGTGAGCGCCCGTTGCCTCGAGGCGCTCAAGTGGGCGAAGCGCGCGGTCCAGGAGGAGGCGAGCGCTGCCGTGGGCGTGGCCGAGCTGGTGCTCTTCCCGCTCACGGCGCAGCGACATGCGAGCACACTCGCCGCTCGGAAGGTCGAGGTGGCCGTCCAACTGCCGCCGCCCCTTGCAGCAGCGCTGCCCCAGCCATGGGTCACGACGCCGATGCGCATCACCCAGGGGAAGGTCGACTACAAGTTCCGCGCGCGCGCCGATGCATACACGGGCAGCGCCGTCCACGCGGGCCTCGTCGCGTCCCTCGACGCGGCCGCCTCGGCGCGCCTGGCACGTCGCAAGGCCGCGTACTTGCAGGCGACGGAGGTGGAGCTGATCGTGCGCGTCGCGGGCGGTGGGGCGGCGGCCTCGGCGGGCGGCACCAAGGGTAAGGAGGGCAGGGACGGCAAGGAGAGCAAGGACGTCGGCGCGGCGGGTGCCGAGGAGGTGTTGGCGGTGGCTCGCTTCTCACTAGCCTCGCTTATGGAGCGTGGGAGCGATCTTGGCGAGACGATGGCGCCGCTGCCGCTCTGGGCGCCACGCCGCTCGCGCGACGAGATCGAGCGAGCTCAAGCTGAGATCGAGGCCGCCGATGCAGCGGCGGCCAAGGCGGCCATGGCGGAAGCCAAGGCGGACGTGGCGGCGCCGCCGGACGCAAAGGCGGACGCGAAGACGGTCGGCGGAGAGCTGATCGCAAAGGCGGATGCGAAGGCGGACGCTAAGGCGAAGGCGGCCAGGGCGGCCAGGGCGGCTGTCGAGCGTGCAGAGAAGAGCGGCCAGCTGGGTACACTGCAGGTGAGCTCGGAGTTCTTGCATGCGCTTCGGCTGGCCGAGAGGCAGCTGCAGGCACGCCGTTCCCACGTGGCGCGGCGCACGGTGCCGCCCGTGCCACCCGCTGCCCTCGTGCCCTCCTCTCCCTGGCTCTTTAGCAACAGCCGGGGCGCCGGTGGCATGGGCGCTCGTCTTGGCCTTGGCGGCGCCGGTGGCATGGGCGCTGGTCTTGGCGGCCTGGGCAGTGGAGGGATGCCGCCCCTGGGCTACAGTGCGTATGAGCCGAGCCTCGACGCCGCTCCCCCCACACGCCCCCCGCGCGCGATGCCGCCGTTTGCCTCATTTGAGAGCGCCCATCACGGCGCCGCATTTGAGAGCGCCCGCAGCGGCGGCGGCGGCGGCGGTGCCAGCCTGCCAGCCTACCCCGAATATGCGATACGATCGTCAGCTGACGCCGCGGGCATGGGCCAGGCACCTCTGACTTTCCCACGCACACCCGTCGCCTCCTCCTTCACCGCGTACTCGCGCCGCGCCGCCGCCGACGCGGACGATCAGCCCTCGACGCGCCCACGACGGCGCGGGACGCTCGGGGCGACCTTGGTGGCCGATGAGGCTGGACCGACGCGCGAGAGGAGCAGCCCATCACGGCGCGGCGGCGGCGTGGACGGTGCGCTCGCTGTGGACCTCGCAAGGCGGCCGCCGCTCGGGCTGAACGCATCCGTAGTCGGCGAGCTCGAGGACGATGACGAGGGGGACGCGTACTGACGACGACTCGCGACGCATCTCAGAAGCTCTCGCGTGCTGCGCAGCAGGGTCGCGTATCGGATATCGCCTATCGGTAAGGGTCGTTTGCGTCTCGCATTATCCTCGAAAAGTGTGTGTTAACTGTTAAGTTTACGGTTCGGCGTTCGACGTCAAAGTGTACGTGTGCTATGTGGGCTGTCGATCCTGTAAACTTTCAAGCGCAAGGCCCCGCCCGCCAGGCGCTCTCTTCTTCGGACTTCGCCGCCCGCCTGGCTCCCAGACCGTTCAAACGCATCCACCGACCCCGACGTGCGGACGAGTCGTCCCGTCCGGGGTCGTAAAATGATCGGATTTGTACGATTGGCGTGGATAGACCGGTCCTCACACGACTCTCATCTCCATTCTCATCCAGCATCGATGATCGCCTCGTCTGCGCCTCATCGTCAGAGCGAGCGCCCGTCGATGGGCTCGCCCACGACGCTCCAGCCGCTCGCTGCATCCACCACGTACTCATCGTAGAGCGCCCGGTACAGATCGCCCACGCCGTCGAGCGTCATCACGCCACTTGCCCCCCAGCTCTGGTTGGCGGTGCTCGCGACGGCGCTGGTGAGGCCAGCCGCGCCGACGGTCGGTGCGTCGGCGCTCAGGAGAGTTCGCGCGCGTGCCGCGATCCGAAGCGCGTCATACGCCGAGAGCGCCGACGCGAAGAGCGACGTGTTTTGGCCAGAGGCGCTCCAACGTGCCCACAACGACGAGTACGCCGGGTTGGCGCTCGTGGCGATGTGAGGGAGGACGCCGCGGGTGACCATGGCGGCGGCGAAGGCTCGGCGCGCGGGCTCGCTCACCACCGAGCGCGTGGGCGTCGCGCGGTCCGTGAGCGTGAACGCCGTTCGTGCGGTCGGCCATCCCATCGCCGCCATCTGATCCAGAATCATCGATACCTCATCCGATCCGCAATGGCACAAGAAGCTGATCCGCTCGGGCTGCACAGGTGGTGGGCCGAGAGCCGCCTTGAGGGCCTGGAGCGGTGCGACAAGCCCCGCCGCGCCCGCACTCGCATTGTAGCTGTTCACCGTCGCGATGGTGCCCGAATAGACTGCTTGCAGCTCCTGCACGAGGCTTGCACCGCTCACGTCGTCGCGGTAGAGGACGACGGCTTTCTCGCCGAGGAACTTGGCCGCGAGGACGCGCGCCTGCCAGCGGTCGTTCGTCCACAGCCGCACGACGTGGCTGCGCTCGGGCAGCGACGGCAGCCCGCTCGCCGGAAGCAGCAACGACAGGCCAAGGGTCGCCGCCAGAGGCGCGATCGCGAGTACGGTCTCCTCGTCGACGTACGCACCCACGACGAGGCCCACGCCCGAGCCGTGGCACTTGAGAAGAAATTCCTCGACAAGCGTCGTGTTCACATCCTCGCCCGCATAGACGGTCGTCAGCTCAAGCGACCACTGTCCACCCGCGGCAGCAAGCTCAGCATCAATGTCCACCTTCGCTTGCTGTGTCGCCCACACCTCCTGGTCCGAGGTGCGCGGATAGCCGAGGCTGCGGTTCTCCGCGCCGGGCTTAGCGCCGAGCACCAGGCCGATACGGATGGGAGTGGTGGTGGCGAGGAGCAAGGGTATGAACATGAAGGCGGGGGGAACAACGCCGCGTGAACGTTACCCCGAACGTTAACACGCGGACGCGACGCGTGTGAACTGGCGATCTAAACAATGTAGTTTTCCTTTTCGCTCGTCATATTCCTATCGTGCGCCTTTGTATGCATGCGACGCCGCCATCCATGGAACCAACCTTTTGGTATGTTTTCGAAAAACGAAACTTATGACACCTTCGATCATTGTATAACCTCTTGCCGTTCAAGCTCGGCGGCGAGCATCGCCTCGAAATCATATGCCGCGCCGGCGCCTCGAACGGGTACCTCGTCGCCAGCGCCGTGGGACGCCTGGGACCTACTCGCGGCGTCGCGCAGCCGCTCCTCGTCGACGACGCCCGGCGGGAGGAAGATGCGTGCCTCGCGTGAGCTCAGGGTCGTCGCATCCAGACCGTGCGTCTCGCACTCGATCGCCTCGAGCTGTGCCCAGTACAGGTGGTGGGGCGAGACGATGGGCCGCCGCGCCCGCACGTACTCCCACGCGTCGCGCAGTGACCAGCGCGTGTGTGGCGCGCACATGAGGTAGCAAAGCACAATGGACGGGGAACGATTCACGCCCATGGAGCAGTGCACGAGGCAGCGCCCACCAGCGCTCCTCGCAGCGTCTATGACCACAAAACACGGGGCGAGGTGCACTCTTAGGTCGTCGTCGCCGAAGTCGGAGATTTTGACCGAATGCACGCTCAGCTGCTCTCCATAAGGCGGAGGAGGCACGCGTGCGCCGCCACGTACGTTGAGGATGTGCGTCACGCCCGCCTCGACGAGAAGCTTGTACTGGGTGGATGCGCCATGGTCGCCGAGAAATAGATCGGGCAGGATGCGTGACGGCGGTGACACCAGCCGTCGTGGCTGGAGGGCTTCAGGAGGCGGTGCGGGCACGAGGCTGGCTGCGGCGCTCGGAGTGAGGCGCCCGCCCTCCATCGAGAGCTTTCGGCGCCGGCCGTCGGCGTCAGACGACGGCGGCCCGCTCTCGTCGCGATGCTGCTGTGGGCTCGGCACGTTGGCCTTCGAGAACAACTTGCTGCGCGGTGGCGACGCCGGCGACGATTCGGTGCCCAAGAGAGGGAAAACCGGGACGCATAGTGTGAATGTGAATGTGATTCTGTTTTTTCATCACCTGGCCAGTCCCCAACCCGTACGGAGCGTAATTAGATGGCCCCGTGACAGTTACATGTACACTCCCACACGAAAGTGAAGCAGCGAGGCCTCGTCCGCCCGGGGCCAGCTCGGCGGCGGCGGCCGGCGGCCGGCCGCGCACGAGCGCTCTCCAGATCTTTCAGATGGAGAAGCCCTCCTCGTCCGCCGCGGCAAGTCCGTATACAATCATAGTGCGCCGCGCCGCCGCGATCCGGAGGTGGGTCATCATGCGCAAATGGAACGCGATCCAGCCAGTGGTCACCGAGCTCAACCACGTGGCCATGCGGCAGAAGATACTGCAGCGAGCGCATGAGGCACAGGAGGCTGGCACCGTGCGAACGACCCTGTCCAAGGAAGAGCTCGCGCTGGTTCCCTTTTGGCAGCAGGGTGACGTCAGCCTGGAGACGAGCGAGGCGCTCGTGGCGCGCTGTCGGCTCCGGAAAGCGCCAGCCGTCGTCGAGGAACTCCAGCGGTGGTGGTCGACTGCGCAACGCTCGGTACAGTCTGGCGTGGATGCGGCAGCTTCGACGGTTGCGCGTGAGGACTACATCCGAATTTCGCGCCTGCTCTCCAAGGCGATGCTGCCAGATTTTGATGCCGACGAGGCCCAGCGCGCGGCGGAGGAGGACTGGGAGGACGACTCGGCCGGCAGCCCGAGCCTGAGCCGCGAGCGCTTCATGGACTGCATCTTTGAGCTTGCGGACGTGTGGACGGAGCATATTTCGGAGGGCGAGTACGTGCGATTCCTGTCAGGGCTCTTCGAACGGATTGCGTTCGCAGGCCCGTGGACACCTTCGGGGAGTACGTGGTTCTGGCGCCACGAGAAGGACGTGGAATACACTGATGAGCCCGAGCCTGAGCCCCTTCCAGAGGCGACGGACGAGGGGAGCGAGGTACATCGCACAAGGATAGAGGAGCAGAAGACCGAGGGTCAGACAGAGGAGCAGCGTCGTATTGAGCGTCCGAAATCCTTCCGACGTATGATCCCGCCCGAGATCTCCGTGCCCGAGATCTCCGTGCCCGAGATCTCCGTGCCCGAGATCTCCGTGCCCGAGATCTCCGTGCGCGAGATCCCCGTGCGCGAGCCCGAGCTTCTGAGCCTGAGCCGCGACGACGATGCCAAGTGCCTTTCAGCCCCCAGCCCCGAGCCGGTGGCTCCACGCGCCCCCGCACCGACTGAGCCAGCACGCCCTTGGACCGCCCCGTGGAGCGCTGGCACCCCGTCGCAGCCCTCATGGTATGCAGGCGCCCCGTCGCCACGAGATTGGACCTCGCGCGAGAGGGAAGGGCTGCGAAGTGCTCCGGCTGGCCTCTCCGGAGGCATCTCGCCGAAGCCGCGGCCCGCCGAGCCGCTCACGTCCGACGAGCTGCCCACGCCCCACATGCCCTCGATCTACCTGCCACCGGACCGTCGCGCGCTCATCGCTGCGGGGCTGCGCGTACAACGAGCCGATCTCGAGCTCGCGAAGAAGATGACGAAGCGCAACCTGCACCCGAAGCTCGAGGATTATTCAGGCGGGCGAGCTTTGGATGGGCGAGCTGGGGGTGTGGCTGGGTGTGGGCTGGGCGCTGAGCTCTGCGTCACGTCCGTGTGGAATCTGTCCTTGCCTACCCCTGATCAGGAGCTCCGTGAGTGCCCTCCGAGCCACCGGGGAGGGCACTCCGGGCTGCGCGGGGAGCGGCCAGCCAGCCCAACGCGCCCCATTCTCGTGCACCGATCGCCGAGTACCCCCGAGCTCGCGCGGACGAGATTGATCTTCGAGGCGTCTTGGCCGTCCCCCGCCCTGGACGAGCCCCCACTTTTGGCTCTCGCACGATGCCCGATCGGCGTCCAGCCGCACGTCGCTCGACACGGCGCTCGGACGCCCCCGCGGGGCACCTATGCGCACCGCGAGCAGCTGCTGCCGAGGGTGCCGTGGGAAGCGGACGCGAGCCTCTCGCTCGCTATGGCACGTGAGGGGGGTGCGCTCAAAGGCGGGGCGGGTTCGCCCATCCCGAATATTGGTTCGCCCAGCCACAGCCACAGCCGACTCTCCTTGCACCAAGGAGGCTGGAAGCCGTCGGCTGTGACCGGTTGCATGCGAGGAGGGGGGACGAGAGCCGGGAGCGCACTCGTCCTCCCTCGGACTGCGCCACAGCGACCTGCCACTGCGCCACACGATGCGACCTCTACGCGCCGCCACTCTACCGGTCTGGCTGCCTGTGCCCCGCAGGCGCATGGAGCCCGACCTTACGTGCGCGCTCCGCGGAACGGGCTGTGGCACTTCCAGACGTGAGAGTTGGCGCGAGAATTTACCTACTAATGTAGTCTGTTCTAGGGCTCCCGCACCCGATAGCGATTTGCTGTGAGCGATGGGCGGCCAGCTGCTGTGCCCATCCAAGTACAATGTAATGATCGCATCTCGATTCGAAGTATGCTTGCAAAACTGAACTTCGTAAGCCGACAGCCGGGTTTCATCGCCCCTTTTCGGGCAAGTTTTCGGCCAGTTTCCCGGTCTCCTCCATTCAAACTGCCGAACACTCCCAAGCAACGGGTGTGTTGCGTCCCCTTCACTCGCGGCGTCCCGTCGCGGCCCACGCAGCCCCGCTCGACCCGCGCAGCACATATCTGACTGCGCCACTCAAGCACTACTGCACCATCCACCACCCTCTCTCTGCACGCGCGCGCGCCGTCCGCCCTCTGCGCCGCCGTGCGCGCGCGCGCCCGCCCCCAGCTTTCCTCGGGAGTGTCGTGGAGCCCGCGTGGGAATATCTTAATCGAGGCTGACGCGCTCTCCTCTCGTCCCATCACAGAATCATGGCCTTCTTCCGCGCACCCGATACTGCCGTTTTCGAAGGCAAGAGCGTCGCCCTCTACACCTTCGAGCAGCTCTCGCAGCAGCCGCGGCTCAAGCTCAAGAACCGCGCGATGGATCTTCGTGACCTCGTGGGCGCCGACCGCCTGCCGGCCCTGACCACGACGGGCTCGATCGAGGCGGTCACCCGGTGGATCATGGACACGCAGTGCGCACTCTGCCGCGCTTCCGGCCTCGGCGACCTCACGCCCGAGATGTTTGGCATGCCCGCCGACTACGGCGCCATCGAGGACGGCGGCCTGTTGCACCCCACCAGCAAGACAATGGGCCGCCCGCGTCAGCCGATGCAGGACCTCGTGCAGGGCAACCCCTCCGAGGCGATCGCCGTCTATGAGGCCGCCACTGCGGCCGCGGCCGCTACCCGGGCGCGTAACCAGAGCAGCAACATCTTTGGCTGAAGCCCTTGCCTGAAGGCTGAGCGCGCCCGCGCACAGACGCCCCTGTACTAGCTCGTCCGTGCGACATCTCCTGCACTGAGATCTGAGGGCTTGCGGCTCGCCATTGTTCCATGGCTGTACGTACGGTTCAGTATGAGTATCACGGTATACTACGTACAGAAGCGAGAACGGTACACCGCTGAGAAGAGGTCGCCTTACTAAATCCTGGGGACCTGACCCTTAGGTCGGCTTACTAAATCAGTACTGAAAAACTGGGTTAGGACTTCTCCTGATCGTAGCGGCTCTGAAGCAACGTCGACACGAAAAGGGATACTAGGCGCACCGCCATGGCCCAAGAACCCCCGCATGCCAGCAATTCGCAATTTACGCACGAATATTACAACGCCGATTTTCATGATAATACGATGGATCGCTCACATGCTGTCTACCGATCGATAACGCCCATTTACCGCGCAGAGTCCAGAGACGATCTCATAGAAATACACCCTGCGTAACATCAACATGGTCACATGTCCATGCTTGCTCGCAGCTCGGGCCGGCCGCCGCCACATCTGTGCCCACTGTGCGTCGATCTGTTGCGTGAACCGCGGGCGGCGTCGGACCCGTCGCTCGGCTCGGCTCGTTGAGGCGGCACCGCACACGGCAATCACCATTTGTGCTCGACCATGCCGCTCCAGTCGGGCATGCCCGGTCACCGCCCAAAGAAGAAGGGCGTCTGCATAACCACGGGGTTGCCATAAATGTACTCTTGGGCCACAAAGCCCGCGACGGCGACCATTGCGAGTCGTCCGTTCTTGAGCTCGCTGAGCGCGAGCCGGTCCGCCTGGCCCACGTTGGGCAAGCTCGTGGGCAGCACGCCACCCTCCGCCGACGCCACGCCCAGTGGGTCGAAGTCATAGTCGCCGCCATTCGAGCCGTAGTATGCGCCCGACACCTCGAGCAGTGCTGATAGTCCGAAGACGATGGTGAGGAAGCCGCGGTCGGGGCCGTCGAAGAGGGCACCGTTGAGGAGGGAGGGCGCACGGCCATTGGTGCCCATCGATCGCAGGAATTCGCCGTTGGCGAGCTCGGCCATCGGCCAGCCGGCCGCGCACAGCATCGCAAGCCGCGCGTGCTTGAGCTCCGCGGTCCTCATCCACTTCAGAGCCTGCTGCTGATCATCCGGCGTCATCGCCTCAATCTTTGCCCGGCGGCTGCCAGCCGAGAGCAGTAGGCCGGGCAAGGTGGCGGGCATCGGTTTGGCGAGAGCGGCCAAGCACATCGGGTCGAAGCCGACGTCGCCGGCAAGCTCACCGGAGAGATACGGCGGCGCCGCCTTGCAATACTCTGGCACGGTCAGGACTGGAATGGAGAGACCCGAAGGATTCCACTCAGCGGCACGCGTCTCTTGCATGGACGGCGCACCGAGCCGTGTCACCACGGCCGTCACCACGGCAGGCGTGCGGAGAGGCGTCCGCAGCATCGAGCCCGAGAATCACAGAGATGCACGAGGAAGAGAGACGCAAACGTGTGAATAGGCGGTTAACATTCGGGGAAGGCGCCGTATGGTACCGGCGGCGCCTTCTGACCATCTGACTGACGGATGGTATCTGGTATCCCTGGAAAGCTGAAAGACGAGACAGGGTACAAACCGGGCAGAAGACCCCTCGGCGTGAGCGTGCTTCGTTCAGACCATCTCACCCCGCAGCAGGATCTTGGGCAGCCCCTCGGCGACCACCTCGTCGGCGCGGTGTGGACAGGCGTGTGGAAAGAGGAGCAGCCGGCCACGCGTAGGCACTACCTCGGCAAGTACGCTGCCGCCTTGGAGCTGCTCGAGCAGCACAGTGCGTCCACCCGAGGCGCAATCTGAGAGGTACAAGAGGAAGGTGCACCGCGACGTGCGCCCATCGGACCGACGCGTGCGGCTCAGATCGGTGTGGGGTGCGAGGCCGCCTCCCGCCTCGGCATAGCATAGGAAGCGCATCTGCGGCAGCGCATCTCCATCGCAGGGCAGTCGAGCGTCCTCGCCAGAAGCGCGCGCATTGTCAACGGCCGCGCGCACCGCCGCCCCGAGCACCGCGACCGCGTGCCCTTGCACGTCGCAAAAGTAGTGGCGGGTCGAGAGGCCTTGCGAGTCTCGCTGCGACGCGGCAGGGAGCGTTGCGAAGAGGTCGACGAGCGCGCTGAGCGTTGCCTCGGGCACACCACCGTCAATGTAGCACGCGCCGGCGCCCGGGTGCATCGCGTCGCTCGCGATCAGGCGCATGAGGCGCGCGGCTGCCGGCGGCATGGGTGGTGGCGGCGGCAACGGCAGCAACGAGGGCAGGGGGGCCGGGGTGGCGGCAGCCTCGGGGGAGGAGGCGACAAGTTCGGGGACTGCGCGTTCCTCCCCAAAACTGGCCTCGTCCTCGTCAAGAGCCGCGTCATCACCCGCTGCTGCCCTCGCGAGCCTCTTCGCCAGTGCCGCGTGCCCCGCGCCGGCGGCCGCCATCGCCGCGGTGGCGCCGCCATGCGCCGCGCGCCGCGCGTCGGCGCCCAGTGCAAGCAGGAGCGTCACGGCAGCCTCGTGACCATTCCATGCGGCGAGCACAAGCGGTGTCTGCCCATACTCGTTCAAGGGCCTCGAGAGGTCGAATCCGATGGCTTGGAGCGCCTCGAGGTGCGTGCACTCGCCGCACATCGCCGCCTCCGCCGCATACTCGCACCTCTGGGTGTGGTCGAGAGTGCGCAGCCGCGCCGCCGCCGCCTCTCGGGGTGGCAAGGCCTCGAAACGCTTGCGTGGCGTCGAGCGCGCATCGGACGGCGGCACGTTGGCCCCGCCGTGCGGCGATTGGGTCTGGATCGGCCAGGTGGGCCTGAGCAGCACCGCCGCCTCCGCGTGCACCTCCCACACGCGCTGTGACCCCTCCGGAGCGACGCGCAACCAGGGGCGCCCCACCGCACGAACTCGCTCTCCTGGGAACGGCCCGCAATGGAGGAGGGCCGCCTCGAGATCGTTGCCACCATGGCGCATTGCATACGTGTCGATCACCAGCTCAACGGGCGCCGAACGCAGCGCCGCGAGCCATGCCAAGGAGGACGCGTGCTGGCCGGTGGCAGCGGAGGGGGCGGCAGAGCACGCGCTGGTGCTGTCGGCGCTATTGGTATCGTCATCGTCGTCTGCGGCGCCATCCTGTCCGCCCACAACGGCGCGAATACCGTCGCCGTTGTCGTGCCGCCCCAGCCGCTCGGTCGGGTCCACTGCCTCCCAATCTCCATCGACCTCGCGTTCCCAAGCACAGCCGCCCACGCCTCCGCCCTCGCCTCCTCCCTCGCCCTCGCTCTCGCCCTCGCCGACTACGACGCGCGCCATGTGGCCGCATAGGTAGGTCAGCTGCTGCCCAAGCAGCCGCCGCTCGCGCAACCACATCTCCACGACGACGCGCGGCGCGGGCGACGCGAGCGCCATCATCCCTTGCGCCTCCTCCTCCTCCTCCTCCTCCGCCCCCTCCGCCGGCGCCTCGGGCGTGGCCGCGTCGATCTCTGCCATCGGGTGGCGCGAAGGTGGCAGCGCGCGCGAGGGCGGCGGGCGCGCGCCCAGGCAATTGCGGCAAAACGGTCGCCGCCCGTAGTTGCTGTAGCAGCAGCACTCGCAGCGCCAGCTCCTCCCGCCGCCGCCGCCGCCGCCGCCGCCGCCACGGGCTGCGTCATCCTTTTCGCAAATACCTGCGCCCTCCGGCGCCGCCTCTGCTGTCGCATCAACACCTGCGGGTGCGGCCAGCGTGCCCTCGCCGGCGCCTTGGACATCCTCGCCCTCGCCATGGCCCTCGCCATCACCGCCCTTGGCGCCGTCGCTGCCGCCGTGGCCTCGCAGCGGACACACGGCGGCGCACTGCGGGCAGCGCACGTCGCCCTGCACGCCACCGCCCTGAGCCTCGCTGAGCACGCGACGCCACACGCACCCCTCGCACACGACGCAACCGCAAGGGTCGAAGCTCACGCTGCTGCCTGTCGCGGCACACCGCACGCACGCGCCCAGCGGCAAGCCGAGGCCTTCGTCGCGCGCGGCGATAGTGCGCATGCGCACGACGCAGCCGACAACGTGCGCGGCCGTTGCGAAGTCGAACCCGCCGCCGCGCCGCCGCGTGAGCAGGTCGGTCAGCCGATCCTCCTCCTCGGGCGTCTCGTGCAGCGCGCCGAGCGGCTTTCGGGCGCTGACGCTCGCTGAGGCGCCCGCGACGAGCAGCGCCTTGACGATACGGTGGCGCCGGCGCCAGGCTGCGTAGCTGAGCACGGTCAGCCGATGCGCGCAAATCTCGGCCGGGTGCATCGGTGGCATCCGGTGCAGCGCGTCCAGGTTCAGGTCGTGCAACCAGCGCAGGCTGAAGGCGTTGGGATCGCGGGCGTCGACGGCCCGGAAGAGGACGAGACGCTCAAGCGGCGAGGGCGCGCGCCGCGGCGCGCGCGCACCCTTGCGCAGCTGCAGGTGGATCGAGCGGCGCTCGCGCGCAGCCTTGCGCTCGCGGGTCATCGAGAGAGAGACGCGAGCGAAGTTTGCTCGTCGTCGTTTCACGCGTCTGTACCGGTAGCGTGAAGTTCTGAGCGCCGTCGAGAGCGCCCAAGTTACGCGTCGTGCTCCACACGATGGCGACGGGTGGCGCAAAAAGGCGCAACTAATGCCGTCGACTACTCATACCATAGCGGACCTGCGCTCGTGGTCCACAAGCGACGAGCAGTGGCGAGGTCAGGCATCGCGGACCCCACGACGAGCAAAGTACATGGAGGCCGAGTATATGGCGTTGCTTCAGTCGGCGGGCTTGCAAGTGCGCGTCGTGCGAACTGGTGGTGGCTTCCGTGATGATCCGTACACAGCAGACGAGCTCCTGGAAAGGGCTGCTCAACTTGGCGAGCAGCTACGAAGGGAGCAGACGGCGCGCATGGACGCCGACAAATTTATTGCAGCCCAAAAGGCCGAATGGGACCAGGTTCCACAGCTCAAAGCACAGCTCCATGAAGTGACGGCTGAGCTGCACGCTGAACGTCGAGCGCGCACGCAAACTGAGCAGCTGCTCTCCGCGACTCGCGTGGACACCCGCGTCCTCACTGACACGCAGGAGGAGCTCTCGAAGCTCCAGGCCAAGCACGCCGCGATGATGAGTCTGCTGCAGCAGGCGACTGCACGCTTGGGGCAGTCCGAGGCGGAGTCGAGCGAGCGCGAGGCGTGCCTTGAGCGTAAGATGGCTGCGCTTCGCCAGGTGGCCATGGCTGCACTCGAAACCGAGCTCAAGACACGGCCGTCCTCCTATGTGCCTTCACCGGCACCTCCCTCGCCGCGCTCGTCCGGTCTGCGCTCGTCCGGCTCGGCACCCAACATGAGCCGCTCACCGCCTTCGCCTCCGTCGCCGACATGGGGGTGGGCTGAGGAGGATAGCCATCAGAGCCCTCGCAGGCGCACTTCCGCTGCCCCGCGGCAGCCGCCAGCCACCGGAGCGTCGAGTAGCTACCGAGATGTGAGGAGATGTGAGGAGATCGCCGGAGCTTCAAGTAGCTCCCACAGCGGCGGCCCGCAGCCTGTGGGTTCGTCACCTGGGAAGAAGGTGGAGGCCGTGCAACGGCCGCCTTCGCCACCGCTTCCACCGCCGAAGCCGCCGCCGCCGTTACCTTCGAGCCCCGTTCCCGCTCTGTGGGATGCGGATTCTCTGGGTTCACCCGCTGGGACGATGGGGGCCGCGACGATCAGGGCATCGCCCCGGGCGGAGCGCGTTGCGCCTACTCCGAGCCAACTGGAGCAGCAGCGTGACGCTCGGCGCCAAATGTATCATCACCTGAAGCATGTGCAACTTGCCAAGGAGCAGAGAAGACCGCATTTCCATTCATAGCGATCATTCACAGAGAAGACCGCATTGCCATTCATGGCGATCTGCCTCACCGACGTCCGAGTCTCACCTTCATCTAGAGCCATCACCTTCATCTAGGCCCATAGGCTTCAACCACCACACACCATGGCTCACGAGCGCGGAGCCTGCGCTCGCCATGATCCGAAGATCCCATCCGTGGTTCACACCTCAAACTCTCCAGATTCGGATTTGGTTTCATCGTCAACGCGCACTGCATGTCCTCAAGCTCGCTCATCCTCAGACGAACCGAATTGTGCGAACCGCGTATACTGCTTCGCTTTCGCAAGACGCAACGCAGAACGGTGCAACACACGCCGAAAAGAATCGGACGAGTCGATCGTACGAGTCCGGAAACGAGTCCTGTAACGGCGCGGTACTAGCGAATTTGTAAAGATTGTGTGTTCGGTATCTATCACCCTCACAAATTTCCGAGACAGAATGGCCTAAGACTGCACTCAACACCCTCACCCTCACTCAACGTCAGAGTGTCGCCTCCTTGAAGCCCTTTGAGCAGTACGTGACTCGCCCGCGGGTTGCTCTCTTGCGCCTTGCCGCGTCTTTATTCACAGTACGGTGTGCCCCAAACCGCATGAATGCGTGTGGGTTAGCCAAGCTCTGCATCAAGACGGCAAACTCGATGCTATGCTGGAGCTCATGCCGTCATGAACGTGAATGTCTGCGTCTCGACATTGGAAATTCCCGGGATGCTGCCAAGTGCCTCAAGGAACGCCTTTTCAGGGGAAAACTCCTGCCGCACAGGCACAGGCGCATTCATCTGGTGAGCCTTTATCGGAGTGACCCAGGGAATATCGCTTACCTGCGCTTCCCAGTCTCCATAAACAGCTGCGTCGAGTGCGATGATGACTTTGAAGTCATGGCAGCCGCCGCAGACTATCCGCTTCACCTCCTTCACACCCTTGACTGCATCAATCTCGGGCTTTGTCTTGACAAGCAGCGCTTGCGCCGCAGCGAGCGAGGCCTTGTCGTTGTCCGCCGACCACTTGCAACGCCATTCGCGCGCCACGGTGTCGAAGTCGACGCCTTCCACGATCGTCGGCATTGACACTCACGCTCGTTCTAGACGCGCAACACGTGTCAGTTGGACGAAACACTGTGACGAAACCAGGACTTTGACCCCCCCCCAACTGTGAACCAACTTGAGAGCCCTTTTTTCTCACAGTTTTCTCACAGAAATTGCTGGTCGTCGCACATCGTGCGACTCCAGCAAGATGAGCAAACATCTCGTCTTCCCACAGCGCTCACAGCCAATTGCCCACAGCCCGACGAAACTCGAAAGCAGAAGTGCTCCACAGCGTTTCAGACGACGCCTCGACCGGTGGCCAAGCGGCGGCCCTTGGCGCCTTGCTACCCCGCCAGCGGCGCCGGCGGCCACCGCGCTGGATCGTGGACGGTCGCCGCCGACGCGCGCAGTGCATGGCGCAGTGCGATGCCACAGACTGCGCGGACTGCGCACTCGGGCCGCCGCGCAATAGCGCGTCGTCGTGAGAAAAAAACGTATACCGTTATTATACCGGTGGTACGCCAGAACACAACCCACTCTCCACAGTCACCACCCTCACGTCAAATTAGAAATTTCCTTCAAGGCGTCCCATGCCAGAAACGCCACCCCGATAAGGAAGCTTGCCACCGGTCCGCGCCTTGTCCTCGCCTCGCTCGCGCCCCCCACGTGGCTAGTACCACGAGCGCGCGAGGGCGCGCGCGTTGCGCGTCGCGACCAGCCGTACACCGCACGTCTCAGGCAGCGTCGGCCCCGCTGAGGAAGAGTGTTGAGGGTTGGTGTCCACTATCAGAGCGGCTCTCGAGTTAGGCAGCGTCCGCCCCGCTGAGGAAGAGGGCGGCGCCCGCCTGCAACCAAGCGGCCTCGACGCCGGAGCATGGCAAGCGCAACTCGCCGAGCTGCACCTCGCGATTCAGGTCGAGGTACAGTGGGAGGAGCGCGGACCGATCGAGCGGGTATGGCTCGGGCGCCGTGCTGGGCACCCATGCGAGGTGCAGCGGCGGCATCTCGCTCAGCGTGGGCGCGTCGGGGGCGAGGGGATGGAGGCCCTGCGGCGGCGCGCAGTCGGCTCCCTGGAGCAGCAGACCATCGATCCGCACGCGGAGGGACGCGTTCGAGAGCACCTGTGGCTCGAGAGCGCTCGAGAGGCGCAGCGAGTCCATCGGCACCTTGGCGAGCCTAGCCGTCTGCTGACGCAGCGCGGTGAGGAAGAAGGAGGGCGAGAGGAGCTCGTTGAGGCGCAGCGGCCCTTGGAGCAGTGCGCCCGCGAGGGACTGCTGCTGCCAACGGGCGAGGGCGACGACCTTGGCCACCGCCTGCTTCATCCACGCTACCGGCTCCTCGGGGCCCTCCCACACCTCCTGCCACACGCTCGGCACGGCGCCGCCGACGAGGGCGTTGCCCTGGGCCTTGGTGGTCGCGTTCAGGAGCTCGGTACCGCGCACGACGCGCGCGATGGCGCCCGTGGACTCGTCGACGAGGCGGAGGAGCGCCTTGGCACGGTTGACCTCGAGCGCCACGATGGTGTCGACGGGCTGGCCGGAGGTTGCATCTGGCCGGCCGGCGGGCGCCTGGCGCATCGGCTCGCACTGCGTCGAGAGCTGTCCCCACAGGGTGAGGAGCGGCGTGAGCTGCGCCGCCCACTTCTCGCGGTCAAAGGACGTCGAGGCGTCGGGGTCGGTGCCGAGCGTGCGCAGGCTCTGCTGCACGTACACGGCGGAGCGCTGTTGCACCGCCACGTCCGCATTCGCGGGCAGCCCGAAGAGCGAGGGAGAGTCCTGCGAGGGCAGCTGGCTGATCAGCGCGACGTAGTCGGCGTGCGCGTTGGTCGTGGGCAGCGAGACGCCGGGGGCGAGCCGGATGGAGCCGCGAGATCCGGGCGAGAGCATCGCCGTCGAAAAGTACTGCTGCAGGTATGTGTGCAGCAGCCGCTCGTCCATCGTCTGATCGACCCGTCCGCCGTACACGGCCGAACCGAGCAGCCCGTGGATCGTCACCCAGTCGGGGTTGCCCTGCGAGAGCCCGATGGCCGAGTCGCAGATGTCGGCGGCTGAGCGCAGGTCGGCCGGCGAGAACTCGTAGAACTTGGTCCAGCCTTGGGGGATGTAGGTGCGCCGCTCCTGCAGCACCGCGTGGAACCACGAGAGGACGAAGAGCAGCTGCGCGCGCGCCGGCGGCCCCTTCTCGACAAACTCCTTGTGCATGAGCGACTCGTACGAGCGCTGCAAGTTCTTTTGGAGGCCGGGGGGTGCCTCGCACGTGAGCTTGAGCGACTGCTGCAGCAAGATGGTCGGGAATGCCGGATGCTGCTCCGTCGTGAGCCAGAGCCGGAAGGTGGAGTTGGCCGGCAGCGTGAGCGAAGAGAGCTCCTTCTCGAGCTGCGGCACCCAATGGACCACCAGGTGCAAGTTCTTGAGGCAGAGCCAGTTGCCATTCTTGGCGGCCTCGCGCACCATCGTGATCGCCGTCGCGCACTGCTGGCCGCCCATTGCGAGCTGTTTGTAACGGCCGGCCATCTCGCGCGCCGCAATGTCCTCGAGCTCCTGCGTTGGGTCCGCTCCCGCGGTCGTGATCATCAGGATGGGCGCGGCCGCATGCGAGTCGCTGCGGGCGATCTCGAGCAGCGCCGAGGACGAGGGCGAGAGCGACGGGATCGAGAGCGTCGTCATGACGAAGTTCGTGAGCGCGTATTGGAGGCGCTCGGGACGGAGCGCCTGGACGAGTAGGATCCGCTGGAAGGGCGTCGTCGCGGGCGGAAGGCTCGGCGGGAAGTCGACCTCACACCGTTCGGATGAGGCCCACTTGGCCCACGACGGGTCGGCAAACGGGAGCGACGCGAGCTGCGGCATCGCCTGCGCGAGTGCGGCGAAGGCTGGCGCGCGCTCCGCATGCGCCCAGCGCGGGAGCGGCGGTCCGCCACCTCCGGCGACGAGGACCTTGCCCGTGAAGAGCTGCCACTCGGCGTCATTGTCGCCCGCGAAGAGGCGTGGGTGGAGCAAATGGATCAGATGCATCGCGTACGTGAGCCGGTCAGCCTTGAAGAGCGAGCGCGCGACCGAGCCGAAGACGAGCTGCTGTAGCAGCGGCGAGAGGAGGCGCGTCCGGTCGGCGGGCGGCGCGTGCCCCAGCTGGCGCGAGTCGAGGGCCTGGTGGAAGAGCCGGAGGAACATGGGCAGAGAGTACTTGTACATCGAATTGATGCGCTGCAGGTCGAGGAGGGTGAAGAAGAGGAGCGAGCCCGTCTTCGCAATGGGCCGGAAGACTTCTCGCTGCCCGTCGAGCGAGAGCTGCAGCTGGGACGACTCGACGAGTTTCTCCTGGATCGCGACCGAGGCGGACTTGAGCGTGTTGAGCGAGTCGATGAGCGCCTTGTTCTCGAGCAGGTTGCCCTCGGAGGCGGCGAGATCGAGCAGCAGCTTCTGCTCCATGCCCTCGAGCTCGATCTTGAGCTTGTCCTCCGCGGCGAGCAGCGCCATCTTCTGCTGCTCGAGCACCGGCTGCTCGTGCTGGATGGTCACTCCGAGCAACTGCTCCTCGAGGCCAGCGAGCGTCACGGAGAAGTTGACCAGCGAGATGAGCGACGCCACGTCGGGCGGCAGTTCGGGCGTCGGGTTGCGCGTCGCAAGGAACATGCGGAAGCCCTCCGTGTAGTCGATCGCCTTATCGCCCACCTGCACCGTGAAGCGCGGACCCTGACGAGTCAGGTCCTTCCTGAGCAAGGGCACGAGGATCGGCTCGATCTTATCGACCTCCTGCAGCACGAGCGTCTTGCCGAAGCGCACGCCGAGCTCGAGCGCGTTGGCGAAGCGCGGCTCGTGCGGCACGAGGACCTCGATGGCGCCGCCGCCCGCCTGCAAGTTGGTCTTGAGCCACTCGAGCGCTTGGGAGGAGGGGTCGATGATCAGGGGCGTATAGTGCGCGTTCAGGATGACGATCGCGTTCTCGGACGAGAGCTTATCGGTGGGCAGCCCCTGGCCCTTCCAACGCAGGAGCTCGCCTTCGGTCGAAAGGAAGGTTTGCATCGAGAAGCCCCCGGGCGCGCCGACCTTGGGCCCTTTACTCGTGAGCAAACCTCCCTGCACGAAGGCCTCGTGCCACTCCTCGAGCTGCATCTTGCGCACGTGCTCGGTCTCGTCCGCGAGGTACACGAGGAAGCCAGCGGCCAAGAGGGACGAGCCCGCCATCGCATTGACCGACGCGTTGAGCTCCGCCATCATCGCGTCCCATCGAGTGCGCTCGCCGGCGAGCTTGCCGAGCATCTCCTGCGCCGAGCCCAGCACCTCCTCCGCCTTCCGCAGCGACGCCTTGAGGGACTCCGCCTCTGCCGTCCGCTTCGCAAAGTCGTTCTTGAGCTCCTGCACCTTGACGTCGAGGTGCCTGAGGGCGGCCTCACACTTGCCGAGCCGATCCTTCGAAGACTCGAGCTCTGCCACAAGACGGTCGTTGGCGTTCTGCAGCGGGGCGATCCGGATGAGCACGGCCGAGTACTCTAGGTTGGCCTTGACCCACGCCGCGAGGGGCGAGGCGGCCACCGAGACGCGGTGGATGACGGCGTGCTCGAAGGAGTTGCCGCGCTTATCGAGCAGGTCCTGCACGGCATCGCGGATCTCCGGGGTGATCTTGCGCGAGTCGAAGTTGAGGATGTCCTCCTTGACACTCGACGAGCCGAGGAACCGCTTCATCGAGACCCAGGTGGTGTCAAAGTTGCCCATGATCTTGAGGACGCCCTCGAGCACGTCGCGGATGGCCTCGGGCGGCATCTTCAGAGATCGGATCTCGTTCAGATTGTCCTTCTTGATGCCGCCGACGGCCTGCTTCGCCGCGTCGAGCACCGGCTGGATGCCGCGCAACTCCTCCTCCACCTGCGCCTTCTGTTTCGTCATCTCGACCTCCTCCTTGCCGAGCTTGAGCTGCAAGTGCTCCACCTCGCGCCGCTTCTCGACGGTGCCCTCCATCGACTTTTGGATCATCTCCATCGCCTGGTCCGCCTCCTGCTGCTTCTGCGTGAGCAGCGCGCGCTGCTCGTTGGCCGTCTTCGACATGCGCGCCACCTCCTTCTCCGCCTCCGCGAGCTTGGCGAGGCCGCCGCTCAGGTGCTCCACCCGATCCGAGATCTTCTTGCGCTGCGCCACGTAGATCTTGCGCCACACGCGCGTGAGCGCCACGTACATGCGCGGGGTCGCGTCGGCGTGGTGACCCTGGGTCGCCGACATCTCAAGGCGCTGGTGCAGCTGAACCATCTGCTTGAGCACGAGGGGCTTCTGTACACTCGGGAGCATCTCCTCTTCAATCGAGCCCACCGCGGTCGATGCGAGCGCCTCCATCGACGGCTGCGACCACGAGCCCATCCACAGCATCGAGCAGCGCGTGTACAGCGCGGGGTTGGACTCGCAGCGCATGAGGAAGGCTTTGTTCGTCGGGTCCATGAGGAGCGCCACGTGCAGGAACTGCTGCACGCGGTGCACGAAGAGGTCGTAGAGCGTCCGATGCTTGTAGCCCGATTTGGACATCTCCTCCTTGAGAGGCGCGAGCATCGGCTCGAGCTCCTGCGGCTCGAAGAGGCCAGGCACTTCGCCCGACGAGAGGAGCGAGTTGACGCACTCGATGAGCGCCTCGTCACGCAGCTGATGGTCCTCGAGCAGCAGCACGCCCGCGGTGCCCTGCACTCCCACCTTTGGCAGCACCGCCTTGAGCTCCGCCTTGAAGCTCTTGAGGGAGTAGTCACGCCCGGTCATCGGTGTGAACACCTCGAGCCCGTGCATGTGGCACACGAGGGAGAGGGCGGAGCGCCGGCCCACGCCGCTCGCGCCCACGAGGAGCAGGTTGCCGCCCGGCTGCGAGAGCACGCGGTCCATCCGGGCGACGGCGTTGAGGGCCTCGGGGAAGAGGACGAGGCCGAGCTCCTTCATCTCGCGCTCGTACTGCTTCAGGCCCTGCTGCACGATCTTCTCGAAGTCGGCCGTTGGCGCCTTCTTGAGCGTGAGCGCCCTGTCGGGCATCGCGCCCGCGCGGTCGGAGAGGCCGCCGAGGAGCGACGAGAAGATCGTCTTGCGGCTCTCCTCGACGGCGAAGTCAAAGTGCTGCCGCAGCGCCGCGGCGACGATCGCGTCGAAGCGCGAGGTCGCGCGGCTATCGACGAGCCGGTCGCGCAGCATGCGCGCGCCCTCGAAGGCCCACGTATCGAGCAGCGGCTGCGACGCCTCCGCAAGCTCGTACCGCAAGAGCCCACGCACCCACTGCGTCAGGTCGCGTGGTGTGAACAGGTAGTGCCGCTGCTCGTCGACTGAGAACTTGCGGCGCACCTGCTCGAAGATGTCGACCATGCACGTGGCGAGCTTCTCGGCCGCCTTGAGCGTATCCCACGTCGCCGAGCCCGCGCATGAGCGCGCGAGGACGACGCGGTTGAGCGCGGTGTAGATCGAATAGAGCGACTCCTTCTCGGGGTAGCCCACGTACGCGAGCCGCACGTTGGCCGTGAAGCGCGTCGAGAGGGGGTAGCGCCCGACGGTGGTCGACGGGTTCATGGACGCGACGAGGTGGATGTTCTGCAGCCCGACAAAGTCGAGGTTCTTGTCGTAGAATCCTTGGTACGTGACGAGCTGCTGGAGGAAGGCGACGAGCTCCGCGGTCTCGTACTTGTCGGGCTTGGGCAGGTTGATGTCCTTGAGGTACAGGACGACGCGCGCGGCGTCCTTGGGACGGTACACGCGGCCCGTCTGCGTCTGCGACATCTGGCACACAGACGAGAGCTTGTGGATCACGTGCGAGGCGAGCGTCTGCGCCGAGCAGTGCACGACAGCCACGTGTGTGCCGCGCTGCGCCGCGAAGAGCTTGGAGAGCAGCATGTGCTTTCCACAGCCCTCGGGGCCGACGAGGATCAGAGGCTCCATGCGCTCCATCCAGGGGAGCAGCATGTGCTCATCGCGCTGCACCGCCGCCGTGCGCACCATCGCGCCGCCCTCGGTGTCGAAGTCGTCAAAGGTGAGCTGCTGCGAGGTGTCCTGCGCGTACAGCTCATGCACGCCCCGCTTGACGTTGAAGAAGCCGTCGAGGGGTCGCCGATGGTCGGCCGGCATCTCACCGGTCCATGAGTAGAGCAGCTTGGCCAGCTCGGCGCGCTTCGTGTGCATCAAGTTGGAGCCAAACCCGCGGATGGCCGCACACACAAACTCCGCCTTCGACGCGACGCCGTGCAAGTGCGAGAGCGCGCTCACGACGATGCCCGCCTTGGTGGTGTCGACCACGGCCGAGTCCTGCGCCAAGACCCAATCGAGCGCCTTGAAAAAGTACTCGCTCAGCCAGTTGTCGAGCTTCATCTGCAACTCGGCCGGCTGCTTCTTGAGCCACGCGCTCACGATGCACTTGACGTCGGACGACTCCTGATCGAGGAAGATCATGCCCATCCGAGAGACCGTCGCGGGGGAGGCGAACTTGAGGTCGTGGGTCTCGAAGATGAAGTTGACGTTCGGGCCGAACTGGATGCGTTCTCCCGAGGGCATCGTGAGCAGCCGGTTGTCGTCGAGGACCGAGTTGAGAGACTCGACCCACTCGGGGTCGATGTCGCCGTCGCAGATGATCCAACTCTTGACGTCGGGCGGCTCGCGCACCACCTTGCGCGCGGACGCAGTGAGCACGCCGTCGAACCACTCGCGCGTGTCCATGTCCATGTGACCGAGCAGCTGCTCGCGCGGCATCGACTTTGGGTTCATCACGTATGTGGGGATCTTTTGTCCCATCTGGGCGAGGGCGAGCTTGAGCACGCGCCAGATGGTCGACTTGCCGCAGCCCGAGGGGCCAACGACGACCACGCCCATCCGCTGCATCGTGGCCTCATAGAACTGGAGGATCTTGCGGACTTGGAGCGAGAGGGTCTCGAGCTTCTCCTCCTCGAGCACCTTGAGGATCGCCTTCTCGAGCGCCTCGTAGTTGACGTCGGTCACGTTCGCGCCGGGGAAGACGTCGCCCACGAGCGCGTTGAACGCCTCCGTGTCCGAGTGCGTGAGCTTCGAGAGCGTGTTGATGCGCAGCGCCTTGATGAGGATGGTCTCTTCGACGGGCTGACCGAGGTCGAGGGTGCCCTGCTGCTTCTTCTCAGCGGCGAGCAGCTGGCCCGACGACGAGAGGATCGTCTTGAGCGCGCGCAGCCCCCAGTCGTAGTGCTGCTGCGGCGAGAGCAGCTGCTTCGAGAGCGTGAAGATGGCGACGAGCTTGACACTGAGCGCCTTTGCATGCTTGAAGCCCTCCGAGTACATCATGACCTCCGAGATGAGATCATTGTCCGGCTTGGCCATCGAGATCGCACGGAAGAGCGCCTTGAGGTTGTCGGGCAGCTTGGAGCGGCCGCCGTAGCCCTTGCCCGCCGGGTTGAGGGTCACAAAGATGCCGGCGTTTGGATCGACCGAGGTTTGCGTGCCGTTGACCTCGCACTGCGGCTCGCGCCCCTTGATGGCGCCCTGGATGATCTGGATCTGCTGCGAAATCTCCGACAGCTGGTCGGGCAGCAGCCGGTTGAACTCGTCGAAGCAGCCCCACGCGCCGCACTTGACGAGGCCGACGAAGATGCGCCCCATGGACTTGGAGTCGATGCCCTCGTCGCAGTTGAAGACGAGCACCTGCCGGCCGAAGGCGTTGCCGAGCGCCTTGACGGATTCGGTCTTGCCCGTGCCCGCGGGGCCGTACGGGTTGCCGCCGTAGCCCATGAACATCGCCTGGGTGAGCGTGAGGTAGCACTTGTCCGTGAGCGGCGTGTGCACGAGCTTGGGCGCGTTGCCCTGGTACTCGTACGTGTAGTCGAACTCGGCGGAGACCATCCGCATCGTGACGGCGCCGTTCTGGTTCAAGTAGTAGCGCAGCTGCTTGCGCCACTGCCAGTCCTTGGGCGAGGTGGTGCCCGCCTTGAGCAGCTGGTCGACCACGTCCATGTTGTGGATCAGGTCGAGCACGAGCGCCTTCACCTTGAGGGTCGAGAGCGGCACGTCGGTCGGGTAGCTCGTGAGCTCTCCCAGCCGTTGGAAGAGCGACGCCTTGAGCTTCTCGAGCGCGGGCTTGCCTCCCGGGAGCGCGGCCTCGCACTCGCGCGTGAAAGCGACGTACTCAGCAATGCAGAGGACCTGCGAGGGCAGCCGCTCAATGTCGGTCTCGCCGGACGAGATGGCGCGCTGGATCATGCCCTGGAGCGTCGCCTTCATCGCGACGGTCAGCTGCTGCAGCCACGCCTCCACCTGCTCCGTCACCAGCACCGGCTTGTTGAGCGGGACCTCCTCGCCCGCCAGCGAGCACATGGCGACGATCTGGTCGTTCGCGGGCGAGAACTTGACCTTGAAGATGCCCGCGAAGAGCTTCTTGAGGTGCGACTGGATGACGGTCGGGTTCTTGGCCTGGCCGAGGATCTCGAGCAGGTCGTCGTCGCCGATGAAGTAGAAGCGCGGGAAGGATTGGCGCTTCTGCTCGAGGAAGTCGGCGAGCGCCTTCTGGCAGCGCTCGAGCTGGTCGAGGATGGCCTCCAGGGACTCGGCGAGCTGCGGCGTGCGCAGCAGCGAAAAGACGCGCTTGTCGTCGCCGATGCCGAGCATGATCGATCGGAACTCCTCATCGACGCGCGTGAAGCGCGCCTGCTCGTGCGGCAGCGCGCCGCGCCCGAAGATGGGCTCGAGGTACACCCACTTGCGCTGGATCGGGTTGAGCTTCGCGAGCACGTCGTCGAGGAGCGTGAGCTTGCTCTGGTACTGCGCGACCGTGTCGGAAAAGGCGCCGAAAAAGGGCGACGCCTTGAGCGAGCCGAGGAGCGATTGGAACTCGCTCACTTGAGACGTGAGGTCTTTCCAGTCGCGGATGAGGGGCGTGCGCCGGCCCGCCTCCTCGTGCTCGGTGAGCACGAAGGTCGCCTCCTGCGAAAACGAGGCCACCTCCTGGATGGCCTCGCGGATCGCAATCTCGCCCTGCGCTCGGTCGGCGAGCACGCGCAGATCGTCGGCGTGCTCGACGATGGCCTCGGCGGCGCTGAGGAAGTGGTGCAGGCACAGCTTGTCGAGTGAGATCTTCTCCATGTTGAGCTTGTGGAAGAGCGAGCGCCAGTGCTCTTGCTGGAACGCGTCGCCACGCACGTACTTGAGCGTGGGCGCCACGTCACGGAAGCGCGTGAGCTCCGCCTTCAGGTGGTCGGCGACGGCGCCCGGTGGGCAAGTGCCCAGCTTCTCGACCCACGCGGCCACAAAGTCTTCGAAGACCCACAGGCGCTGCCGGAAGGAGACCCAATCCTCCTGGGCGATGGCGTCGAGCTCCTTGTTGTACGCCTCGAAGACGGCGCACGAGGCCACGTACGACTCGATGTCGGCGCGCACGTCGTTGAGGCCGACGAGCGAGGGCGGCTTCAGGTCAAAGTGCTCGCAGTCGGAGACAATCTTGGCGCCATTCTGCTCGACCTCGGCGAACTCGGACTGCCACTCCTTGACCCGCGCGATCACGGCGAGCATCTCCTCCCTCTTACCGGTCTCGAGCTTCTTGGGCTTGAGCTCGAACCATCTCGCCGAGAACTTTTCGAGGCGCAGCTGCATCTCGTCCACGCGCCCCGACATCTGGCCGCGCAGGTGCTCGACCTGGTCCTCGATGCGCTCGCTGAAGGCGCCGAGCGTGAGCTCGAGCTCCTCCCAGCGCGAGATCAGGGGCGCGAGCTCGATGGGCTGGCGCGAGTACGACGCGAGCAGGCGCGAGAGGTCCTCGAGCTTCTTGAAGCCGAGCTTGACGGTCGACGAGGACGTCTCGACCTCGCGGCACTGCTTCTTGGCCTCCGAGATCTCGTCGAGCGATTGCGGCCGCTTCGAGAGGTGCTCGAGCGACTTGGAGATGAACTCCGAGAGCTCGCGCTGCGTCGCCGTCGCTTGGCGCACCATCCCGAGCTGCAGCGCGTCGCTCAGCCGCTGGTGCTGGTCCTCGAGCGCGCTCTTGAGCGGCGCGAGGCTTATGTTGATGCAGTCGACCTTTTCAAAGTTGGGCAGCTTCTCCGCCTCCTTGCGCCGCTGGCGCAGCCCCTTGTACGCGTTGTCGTAGTCGCTCGCATCCTTGACCTGCTCCTCGACGAGATCGTCCAGATTGCCCTCATACATGCCGAGCAGGCAGTACGGCTGGTACGTGGCCACGACCTTCTCGACCTTGGCGAAGAGCTCGGCGGCCTTCTTGTACACCACGAGCAGCGACTCCGCGTTGCGCTCGGGCATGTCGCGGAAGATCTTGAGCACCTTGTGCTTGCCCAGCTCGCGTCCGCCGGTGGGCGCGGCGACGCCGGCCTCCTTGACCGGATCGTCAAAGTAGCCGAGCCCTTTGAAGCCGGTAGGGATCGAGATGAACTTTTGGATCTCGCGGAAAAAGTCTCGGCGGAGCTCCTCGAGAGAGGGGCGCAGCTGCAGCTTGCGCGACTTGAAGCCAAGCTCGCACCGGATGTGCGGCAGCTCCTGGTGCAGGGACTCGAGGCCGAGCTGGTACTGATGCTCGAGCGCCTTGAAGAGCTGCATGTCCCAGTGCTTGCGCCACCCCTTCATGCCAGGGTAGTGGGGCTGCAACGCGTCGACCGTCTGGCGGAGCGTCTCGACCCGCTCCTTCCACTTGGGCTGCTCGCGCAGCAGCGAGATGCCCATGAGCTCCGTCACCTGCTCGCCCATGGACGTGTGCACCTGGCGCAGCTTGCGGTTCTCCTGCGTGAGGCGCTCGGCGGCCGAGTGCAGGTGCTCGATGTAGCTCTCGAGCTGCGCCGGGTCGGACCACGTGATCATCTTGCCGCCCGTGCTGTTCGCCGACTTGGCGGTCGGGTTGGTCGCGAGCTTCTCGAATTGGAGCGCATGGTCGAGCAGCAGGGGCTTCTGCGAGCGCACGATCTGCTTCTCGATCGTGTTGTAAAAGTTGGCCACCTGCTTGAGCACGACGCCGTGCCTGTAGAAGCGGTGGGCCACCTCCGCGTTCCAGTTGATCTCTTCGGGCATTTGGAAGCCGAGCGCCGTGAGCTGACGGAACTCGCGCAGGAAGAGCACGAGCCTGTCCGAGTAGTTGACCTGGAGCGAGAGGTCTTGCGGGTTCACCTCCATCAGCTTGCCGGTGAGCTTCATCGCGAGGCCCGACCGGTCGTCCTTGAGCTCGTCCTCGACCGAGCGCACCCACTCCGAAAAGTGCTGCTGCTGGTAGTCGTGCATGTACTGGTGCAGCTCGCCCGCGCGCGACATGAAGCGCGCCATGCCTTGCAAGTCGGAGAGGAGCGGCCCGGAGGTCGCGAGCAGCTCCGAGATGCGCTCGGAGAGCTGCTTCGACAGCGTCAGGTGCTCGACCACCTCGGGCAGGTTCTTGCCCAGCTTGGCGCCCGACGTGCCGTTCTTGCCGGCGGCCTGGCCCGTGCGCGTCTCAAAGTCCTCGCGGAGCGACTCGATCTGCTGCTCGAGCTGCGCGAGCAGCGTCTCGCGCGCGGGCGCGAGCTCCTTGAAGACGAGCTCGCGCCGCACGAGCTCCTTGTACCGCGAGAACTCGCGCAGCAGCGCGTGGCCCTTGAGGCCCGACGAGCTGAACCGCGCGGCGAGCGTGCGCGCGACGACGCGCTCGATGGGCATCATCGACTCTTTAAACGTGGCGGCCGCGGCCTGCCACGCGGGCTGGGCGAAGAGGGAGTGGTGCATCGGCTGCAGGCCCGCAAAGGGCGCGAAGACCTTGGCCACCTTGAGCTCCGCCAGCTCCGACGGCGAGAGCACCGCCGAGAGCTGATGGACGACCGCGCGCATCTCGAGGAGCTCGTCGAGGCGGGTGCGCAGCCAGCCAAGCACCTCGTCCACGAAGGCTCCCGAACGCCACGTGCCGAGCTGCGGCCAGAAGACGCCGGTGAGCTGCTGCGTGTCCGCCACCCACGTGTCCACCAGCTGGCTCGCGTCGCGCAGCGCGCGCGCCACCGCCCGGTATGGCGCTTCGAGCAGCGCGAGGTCGGAGAGTCGCCGATTGAGGTACGCATCGAGAGCCGAGCCGAGGATGCGCAGCAGGTGGCGCATCCGGGTCTCCTTGTAGCCGGCCTGGTAGAGTGCATCGAGCACATCACGCAGCTCGCGCAGCAGCTTCGCCATCTCCGCCAGCGGCAGGTCGCCGAAGTTGCTCAGCGGCTCGGCGTACGGTTGGAGCACCTCCCAAAACTGACGCGCGCGCGCGCGCTGCTCGGAGGTCGCGCCGGCCATGTAGCCGGCATCGATCATCTTCCAGTGCTGGCATTCGTCGTGCGGGGTCACGATCGTGGACACGTCCTCCTCTGCGCCCTGCTTCTCGCCCAGCTGCATCGCGGCGTCGAGCGCCGTGTCGAGCGCCTCGAGCGAGCGCCGGGCGTCGGCGTCGAGCTTCGAGGCCCATGTCGGGTCCTGCAGCAGCATCGGCGCGTAGAGCTGCCGGACATTGAGCTGGAGCGACTGCAGCGGCGACGCCCCGAGCGTCGACATCATCACCACCGTCGACATGTTGTCGTTGGTGAGCGCCTCCATCGAGCGTTTGATGAAGACGATGCCGCTTGACGCTCTGGAGCCGTTCTGGCTCGAGAAGCCGACGGCCGTCGAAGCGGAAAGCTCATACGTGCCGGCGCCAGCTTTCGAGGGCACCACGCTCACCTGAAGCGTGCGCACGTGCGGCTGCTCCAGAAAGTTGGCCAACGCCGAGCTGCCGTGCAGGCTGGCTGCCATCTCATCGGCGGAGACCGCCCAGCCCATGCTGCTGACGGAGGCGCCGAGGGAGTCGATGGCGAGCCGTGCGAGGTAGTCCTTGCGTGGATCCATGAGGCCACGTCGGCTCTCGCTGGGATCAGCAGGACGACGCGCGGTCGCCAAGTGCGTTTGCGCGGCACCTCGGCAATCGACGCTTCTCTGCCGTTAGTTCTCTATCGCTGTGAAAGCGCTATGAAAATTGAAAGTTCCTCGTCCCTCATGAAATGAATTTGGGAGCACGGATCGGGGACATGCTTTTACGTGGCTTTCCCGTGGTTTTCCCACCAAAACACAAGTCCGCGAACGCCTTTTCGCAAAATGGTGCGTTCGTTCACGATCATTGAGATCATTGAGATGCCCGCGGAGCACTTTTGGGCGCTCCGGCTGGACACCAACTTCGACCGCCACTGCGCCGCCGCCGAGAACTGCACCTTCTCGCTGCTCTCGCGCTTGCACGGCGTCGATGACGATGGCGCGCGCACGGTGTCGTGCGAGAGCGAGCTGACCGCGGACGAGAGCCCGCTGCCCGTCGCGCTGCAAACGCTCCTGGGCGCGAGCAAGTTTGCCTTCGTCTCGAAGCAGCAGTGGTGGCGCGACCACTTTGACGAGGCGCATGCCGCCTCGTTCTCGTCGTCGCCGCGCATGATGAGCCAACGCGCCGTGGTGCGTGGGCGCACATGGCTCGAGCCGCTCACGCCGAAGTCATGCAAGGCCGTGTATCGCGTCGAGATCGAGGTGCGCATTGTCGCCCTCTCCTCGCTCCTCGAGCAGGGCCTTGAGAAGCGTGTGCGCGACTCGTACACGCGGCTCACCGCGCTGACCAAGGAGTACGCGTCGACGGCACCGTGTCGCACGTACCTCGCGTCGCTCACGCGCGCGCCGCCCGAGCCGCCGCCATCCCTCGACGCCCTCACCAAGGAATACGCGTCGAGACCGCCGCCGCCGCCGCCGCCGCCCTTGTCCCTCGGCGAGCCGGGCTCTCCGCGCTCGCCCCACGCGACGAGCCGGCGCGTCGGCTGGGGCGACGACGGCAGCGGCGTCAGCGCCAGCGGAGGCGGCGGGCGCGGCAGCGGTGGGCGTTGCGGCGGCGACGGCGGCGGCCCCGCCAGCCCCTCCTCGCCTCGCTCGCCCCTGCTCGGCCCCGGCCCAAGCTCGCCGCGCATGCGACCTTGGGGGAGCGTCCCATCTCCGAGCCGCCCGCCATCGTGGCGCTCGCCTGCGTGGCGCCCGCCCGAGGGTGGCGAGAGCAGCGCTCACGCGCCCGCCGCCGCTGCCGCCGCCGCCCCTGCCCCTGCCGGCCTCCCCGGCGGCGGCGGCGGTGGCGCGGCTGCTGCCATCGCTCGCGCCATGAGTGGCGGTGCCGGCGGCGCCGGTGGTGGCGGCGGCGGTGGCGGTGCCGGCGGCGCCGGTGGTGGCGGCGGTGGCGGCGGCGCCAATGGCAGCGCACGCGGCAGCGGCCGTGTGGGCAGCAGCGCCAGCGCTGGAAGAGTTGCCGCCGCGATCGCAGTCACCGCTGCTGCTGAGCCCACCCGCAGCCGCCGGCGCAGCAGCAGCAGCGGCCGTCGGCCCGCCGAGATGGACGCAGATGAGGCACCGACAGGCACGTCCAAATTAGGCAGTTCTGAGAAAGATGCGGGCGAGGCACCGACGGAGGCGGCGGCGTCAGGCGCCAGCCTTGCGGCGCGGGCGGCGCCACGCGACGGGGCAGGGACGGCGGGAGCAATGCCGCGGGACCAGCCACGTCAGAAGCGGAGGCACCATCGCCAGTCCGCAACGCTTCCACACTCCGCCACGCTTCCGCTGCCGTCAGCGGAGCCGTCACGAGCACTTGTGGCCCCAACACCGCAGCCGCGGGCAGGCACCGCCGCCGACGCCTCAGCCTCAGCCTCAGCCTCCGCACGCGAGCTCTCCGCCGCCTCGGCGGCGGTGGCACTTGTGCCCTCGCCGCCAGCGCGCTCGGCGCGCTCGACACCGCGCGTGCTCGCGGCCGACTTCAATGGGCGGAGCGCGCGCGAATACCTCGAGATGCCTCGCGATGCCCTCGATCGCATCTGGCAGCGCGAGATGGGCGAGCTCGGCGGCGCGTCGGGCAGCGGAGGGCGCAGCGCGCGTGCTCTCGACGTGCTCTCGACGCGCGCGTCCTCAGCGCGGCGGTTGGACTCGGTCGGCGGCCAAGGTGCGCTTGCGGCTGCTGACGAGGCGAGCGTCGAGCTCGCGCTCACCTCCGTCCTCTCCCTCGCCCGCACCACCGATGGGGCCGTCGTGCGTCGCGTGCTTGTGTGACGAGCTCGTCTCACACATCCCTGCGACGTCTCCAATCTCTCCAACGCGCCTACAGAAACGACCGTGCTCGCGTGCTCGTGCTGCCACTGCTCCGGGACGGTTCGGTCCCGGGTCGACGTTCGTCCGGTCTCGTTCGAAGTTTGCGACGGCGTGGGGCGCGGGGGGCGGAAGTCCCTGGGCAGTTGTTCGCTGGGCGCGCGTTAGGCGCGCGCTCGCCGTAACTATTTTTGGCTTTTACCGCAATACTCTATACTGAGTTGCATCACTCCGTCACTGAATATCTCGACCGCGCTCGTTGCGTCGACACACCGGGCGAGTTACACGCCACCGCGGCTCACCCGCAGCGGGCACCTCGCCTGGGGGGCGCCGCCGGCCGGCAGCCGGCTCCAGAAGCAGAACGGAGTAGTATACGAACTAGGAACGGTCCAGTTCTCTTGAAAACGAAATCGCCTAAGTGCAGCCTGTGCAGACGAATGGCGGGAAGCTTCGAGCGCAAGCGGTCACTAGAGCCCGGCGATCAGCGGCGGCGGCGGTCTGTGAGGGCCTTTCCCTTTTGTTGTCGTTGTTGTCTTTGCGAGTTGTCTTTGTTGTGGCACTGGACACGGTCTCGCTCGGCGTGGACCGCCCACCGTGCCACCGCCGCCACGTCGAGAGTCATGTTGAGGGCGCGAGACATGCCTGCCCAGCCCTCCCTGTTCCAGCGCACCGTCTCCTCGTAGCCATATGTGCCCTCGTATGCTGTGTAGCCGATAGCACCGACCGCGCGCGCTAGTTGCAGGTACTCTCCCGGTATGTAACGGCCATTGGGGTACACCTCGAGAACCGCGGTGCACGGCCGCGCGAATATTAGGTTGACGCAGCCGGCGCCATGCGGCAGGATGATCATGTCCTGACGGTGCACCCAACTCGCCTGCCCGGCGAGAGTCAGGTCGCCAAAGTCGTCGAGAACTTCCATCGCGATTTGAGCCGCACTCGGGTAGGGCTTCCCGTCGCCGGAGAGCGCGGAAATTAGAGCGGTGCGCATCGCATCAACATTGGTCATGCGGCGCTCGCTGCGCCGGTTGGCGAAGCCAATCTTGAGGCTCCGGCGATCGTGAGCCCCGTGCTTCACCGAGGTCACGTTGCTCTCGCCGTCGATGGATCGATCGTGGGACGCCCCGAGGACCAATCGGTGCAGTGCCGCGGCGTCAGAGGGGGAGCTCAGCCAGCGCATCTCGCCGCTAATCCACCCATCCCCCTGGCGCTGGCGTAGCTCGCCGCGTACGGCACACGTGCTATCAAGCACCTCGTACAGAACCGTGCTGAGCTGATCGTCGAGGAGCTGAATGTGTGACTTTCGGAGGAAGTCCAACGTCCAGGGCGACCCACCGAAATGAAGGAATCCCTTGAGCACCAGCCGCCGCTTGAGCGTCGGATATCGTTGATAGAGCGACCAGCACGCGAGCAGGCCCTCCGCTGCGTGTGCGAAATGCCAAGGAGCGAACGTATTTGCTCGGCTCATGATACAGTCGATGTGCGTGGGCCGTCGGCAGCGTGAACCCACGATCTCGAAATCATGTGCGATGTCGAGAAAGGGAGGAGGCCCATCCCACCGAGAGATCACCCACGGGAGAGGCCGCGGCACTAGCCATCCTACGTTGTCGACATGAGCTTGGCAGCAGCCAGCTGAGCCGAAGTCCATGTAATCGTAAAAGAGCCACAGCACGCTAGCCACGGTCAGCACAAGGAACGCTAATGCGCGACAGCTGCAACAGTACTGCGCGCAATTCGTTGGCCGATGGCGTGGCGGAGGCTCGGTATCCTCGTTCGTGGGTTGCATTTGCACGTGTTCACTGGGGACGTATGAATACTGCACTCGATACCTTCTGGATATTGAGGCAAGGCCGAAGGGGCATTAGTACCTTCGAAGGAATCCAGAGCTTTCACACATTTGGTGTTGTGAGATCACATTCACTTTGTGCAAACGCGACAAGGCGCGGTGATGAAGGAATCATCAAGCTGAGACTCCTCAGGATTCCGGCATCACCGCGATGGAGCATCGCGCAAGGCGCAT
>Ga0210247_100383_pt1 | contig 41586 bp, 29 predicted proteins | sample ChrtobMetP3_16mM_FD_155449 | JGI IMG/M metagenome (GOLD analysis project Ga0210247, IMG submission 155449) | Chrysochromulina tobin associated microbial communities from unialgal haptophyte culture, Seattle, Washington, United States - P3_16mM | ecosystem: Host-associated > Algae > Haptophytes >... | reverse complement strand
GCCGCCGCCGCCCTCGCCACCGCCGACCTCGCCGCCGCCGACCTCGCCGCCGCCGACCTCGCCGCCGCCGACCTCGCCGCCGCCGACCTCGCCGCCGCCTTCGCCGCCGCCTTCGCCGCCGCCGCCTTCGCCGCCGCCGACCTCGCCGCCGCCGACCTCGCAGCCCGGCCGCCGCCCACGCCGCGGAGGCGAATGTGGAATGAGCCCGCGGAGCGTGGTACCGGCCACGTCCTTGGTCCCGAGGTGTCACCAGGTATCGACAGTATCATCCTTAAGTCTCCTCTAGTCTTCCCTGGCGCCCTGAGGCGCCCGCGGCGCCGTTTTCTTTTTTTTCTTTTCCACGCAACACTACGGAAAAAAAGCCGTAAAACCGCAGATGAAAACCACCCATGCATGCCGACGTCGAGCTCGACCCTCTCGAACATGCAATGAACTGCTTCGAGGAACATGGGCAGCCATCACCTGCTCCTGGTTTTCCTCAGCCACCTGCTCCTGATGAGTTTGGCGCGATACATGGTTGGTCCTGGATCGAAGCTCACAAACTTCCTCAGTGGGGCCAGGACTCAGATGATCTCGCTGCCATTGGGCAACCGGCAACACTCTGCTACCCGGTGCTCGTGACGCCGGCCTTAAACTGTCGCGTGTGCGGCAAGCGCGAACACGTCAAGATGCTCCGGCATCATCCCGGAGGATGCGGGGCGTTTGAGTGTACGCATGGCATCGACATCGATTGGCGTTGGACTTGCTGTGGAAAGCACGAGAACTTTGCCGAGGTCAAGTCTTGCTCACCCACTGGTCATCACAAGACCGGCTGCGTCACCGCGCCATACTGCATGGAATGCTTTGTCTGCCCGTGCTTCAGCCTCATCGCGTCGCGAAAGCGCCAGGTTGACGATATGTCAAAAACTTAGAGCCCGTTGGCTCGGTCACCCAGCCATCCAACGCGAATGTGATCCCGGTGCTTAGGGCATGCGCGTTGTGTTGAACAACACTTCGCGCTCCTATCGGATTACTCAATAGTGGAGAGGCGGTTGCCTCGCCCCCAACCTACCGTGCCGATTAACGGCCAGTGTGTAGCAAGCATGTGTCGGCCACCTCCGTCCATAGCGATAGAGGCCCTTGTGCTAGGGAGGGAGTGTGCTAGAAGTCACACATATACACATTCACATTCACACGCCGTCGTGTGTTTCACAGTCGTCAGCGCGCTTCAGATGCCGTCCGCGGCGGTGAAAGCCTTCAATGCCGCAGTCGCGCACCGCGAGGCGGGAGACTTTTCTACGAGCGCACAGGCGTACCAGTCGGCCATCGCGATGGAGCCGCGCATGGCCGAGGCGTATCTCAACGTGGCCTTCGTGCTATCGGAGCTTCGCCGCTTCGATGAGGCGGAGCACGCCTATCGGCATGCGCTGGGTGTCCGCAAGTGGCCGGCTCAGACAGCCGCGACCGCGAGCCATAACCTGGGCGTGCTACTCGACAGCCTCGGCCGCTCATCAGAAGCGACGGCTGCCTACAAGCAGGCGCTCAAGTATAAGCCAGACTTTGGACCTTCGCTCGAGATCCTCGAGGACACCACGGCAAATGCCATCGAAGCCGGCGAACCGCCAGCCTTCGTTGCACTCATCAACGCAGGCAATGAGGCCTTTGAGCGCGGCGCGCACTCCGACGCCGAGCAGCACTGCCCCGACTCGCAGTGCCGCTACGAGATGCGCGCAGGGAAGGAGCGGCGTATGTTGGGCCTGGCGCCGCGTTACACGGAGGCGGCCGGCTGCAGGAAGCGAAGCACGTGCTGATGGCGGGCGCCAAGCTCAATCCGAGCAGCCCGGGCATGCTGTCCAGCCTGGCGACGGTCCGCAGCGATCTCGGCGAGTGGAAGGGCGCTGCGGGCACGTGGCGGCGCGCGCTCGCCCTCACACCGTCCGACGCCGGCCGTTACTCTTCGGCAGCCGCATCGCTGCAGCGTGGCACGCGGCCGGCGGACGCGATCCCGTTCCTGCGCAGCGCGGCCGCGCTCGACCCCACCAACTGGCAGCGGCACTATGCGCTTGCGCACGCGTGCCTCAAAATGGCGTTCCTGACCGGCGCCACTGTGGGCGCTGGCGCCGCCGCTACCCTCGACGCCACTCCCGATGCAGAGTACGCTGCCGAGGCGTTCGAAGCCCTTCGGCCGCTGCACCGGCCGCCCATCTCGCTACGCATGCGCGCCGAGTCGGGCGCCGAACCGCCGTGGACGCGCTATGATGGGCGCGGGCTGGTTGGCGATGAGCCGCCGCCGTTGGATAGCGCGGCGCTGGGGCGAGCGCAGTCGACGCGCCGAGCGGAGGCGGCGCGTGCGGGGCGGCAGAAGGGTGTCATCGTGTACAAGCTTGGCCCCAAGAGCAGCGAGCTCGATAACCTGCGCCTCTCCCTTCGGCTGCTCACGCGATACCACAACCGAAAGTTTCGATACCCCGTGTTGGTCGCGTTCGATTTGGAGGCGGTGGCCAGTCTGAGCGAGAGCGTGCGCGCCGAGATGAGGCAGCTCGCGCAGGGCGCGCCGCTCAGCTTCGAGCAGCTCGACGCGCACACGCTGCCCTCATGGCTGCCGGCGCGCAGCGTGCCCGAGAAGGTGCTCGGATTCCCAGTCGCATACCGGCACATGATCCGGTGGAAGGCTGGCCTCATGTGGCGCATGGCGTCGCTCGAGCAGTACGAATACATTTGGCTCCTCGATACGGACGCCTTTCTGCTCGGCCCGCTCACGTACGACGTCTTCGGGCTGATGGCCGCTCGCAACGCGAGCTATGGATACGCCGATGTGCACGGCGAGGACCCTTCGATAGTAGGCGGGCTGTCCGAGTGTGTCTCCAAGTACGTGCGCGCGCGCCCTTCGCTCAACGTGGCCTCCACCATCTTCGGCCGCGGCTTCCGCACACGCCAGGGGAAGTGGGACGGCACCAAGTTCTACACCAACTTCCAGGTGGCGCGGCGCGACTTTGGCAACTTGGCGGGCTATCGCGACCTCTTCGACTTCATTGACCGTGACGGCGGCATCTACCGCCACCGGTGGGGTGCCGACCCGATCCTCTTCCAGGCTGATTGCCCCCCTCATCAGTCTGAGTGCCCCCCTCATCAGGTGGGGTGCCGACCCGATCCTCTTCCAGGCTGATTGCCCCCCTCATCAGTCTGATTGCCCCCCCTCATCAGGTGGGGTGCCGACCCAATCCTCTTCCTCGCCGTGACGCTCCTCCTCGACGAAGCTCAGGTCGTGCACTTTGATGACGTGCCGTACCTGCATCAGCACCTCGTCGCCAACTTGCCCGCGCGCCCGCCCGATGCCATCGAGGAAGCAGCCGCCGAGGACTGCGAGGCCGAGGAGGCCGAAGCCACCGATGCGGCAGCCGCAGCCGTTGCCGGCTCTTCCGGCTCTTCCGGGCCTACGCTGGCCGGGGCGCTCCTCTTCGTCTCTGACGCGGCGCATGCCGCCGCCGCCGTGGATAGCCTGCAGCGCCATCACACGCGCCAGCTTGCATCCCGGGCGCGCGAGCAGCCGCGCTGCCGCGGCCTCGTGGTGCAGCCGTGCGTGGCTGATGGCCTCGCACCCGAGGAGACGGCCACCATCACGTCCCATCTAAGGGCCATGCCAGAGGGTATGAGCGCCTTGCCGCTTCAGCGCTGCGCTGCCCTGGCTGGCCATCGCGCCGCTCACGCTACCGGCGGTGCGCCCGTGGCCCAAGGAATGCATGCGGCGCTCGTGGCGCTCGAGGCGCTCCCACACGAGAAGGCCGCCGAGGCCGAAGCGGCAGCCACCGTATTGCTTGTGGCGAGCTGGCTGAGGGCCGCTGCCATTCCGCGGGGGTTGCTGTCGACGCCCTTGCTTCTCCTCTGCGTGGACGACGCAGATCCACGAACGATGGCCGCCAGGCTCGGCGCACACGTCAGCATGGCTCACGTCATCAACGTTTGCGACGAGCCTGCGCTTGACGGCGGCAACAGTCCACTACCCTCGCTGCGCGTCGGCCCAGCCCATCCAGCGCTCTCAGCCGAGGCGGACGATTTGCTCGGCGCAGCTGCTGGATGCTTGCAAAACAACGCAACCAAAACGTAGTGATTTGGTGTGCGGGGCCTTCGCACGCACGCGGGCAGCAGCTGGGTGCCGGGCGCCCCCACAGCCGCCCATGCGCGCGGCGCGCGCCTAGTGAACGCCTAGTGTGGTAATATGTTGACAAAGATATCACGATCCACGTCGCCATAGACGCGCTAGCCTTGGTTTCATGCGCCGAATGCATGCAGGAAAAACGCACATGATACTGTCCAAATCTGGAATTTCGATAATCGGCCGCGGCCTTGCTGCTGGAACAGGATTCCAACTCGCGCCACCACGGCACGAGCGAAGCCGAGCGCGGAGAGCAGATACATAGCCATGGAGTTTGCAAGCCGCATTGATGGTCGAATCGTCCCGGGCCGCGCGTTGAGGAGCAGCACTAGACAAGCCGATCACCACCGTGCCATCAAGGCCAGTCCACGCGCCGACGAAGTATTGGCTGGTGCCGCGGGCTCACCAGCAGGTAACCCGAGTAAATGCACCGTCCCAAGCTCCGCCCTGCGCACCACGCGCATCACGACCCGTCTCCAAGTTGAACAAGCACCAGCCGGCCCCATCAACCCCGGAGTCTCGGACACGGTCGATGCTCTGGGCACGGATGCCAACATGCAGATCGACATTGAACAGGTGCTCAAGACGGTACGCGCCCGCCTCAAGGTCATGATGCAGATGCGCATCCTCAAGTGCAAGGAGCCCAAGAGGTGCTCCGAGGGCTTCGGCAAGCCGCTGGACGAGCGCATCCGCGGCATGTCGATACCCGAGCTCTCTGATCTGTGCGACCGCGGTACGGTGTTTGACCAGGAGTGCTGCAAGGCAGCACTCGGCATCTCGCGGCACAAGAAGGTGGAGTCGGCGCAGGTGGGGCTGCCTGCCCAATTCCCGCTCTCCGCCCTGCGCGCCGCACCAATTCTCACGCCCGTCCTTCCGCTCCGCGTGCGCAGCGCTTCCTCGACGCGCTCCCGCGTCCCCAAGCCGAGCCCGAGCCCTACGACGTGGAGGAGGTGCTCGACATGTGGCGGTGCGTGCGCGAGGACGAGGTTATGCTCGAGCACACGGAGGAGCTGCCCGAGATGGGCGGACAGCTGGACGCTCTCGAGATGCTCGAGATGCCCACGCCCGCGCCCGCGCCGCCACTCTCGCCCATGGAGCTCGTCGCGCTGACGACCCGGGACCTGGCCACGGGCCGCGCCGACGGTGGCTCGAACGCGGGCTCGCCCGACTTGGACGCGACGCCTTCCATGCTCATGAGCTCGCCCGCCCTCGCGCACGGGCTCGTGCGCTCCCTGGGCGACTCCCTCAAGACCTTGCCATCATCGCTCGGCTCAGCCACACTCGTCTATGCGTGCCTCCTGCCACCCGATGAGGCGGGCGCGGGCTCGGTGGTGCTCGAGGACGAAGAAGCGCCCGAGAGGGTGGCGCGGACGGAGGCGCAGATGGGCAAGCACCGCGCGCACTGTGTTGGCTCGCCGTTCGTCTCAGTGCAGCTCCCCACCGGGGCTCTCCCCGCTGCCATGCCGGCCGAGAGCGTCGGGAATGAAGCCAAGGCCGCCCTCCCCCTAGGCCAGCTCGTCACGCCGCCCATCGCTGCGAAGCCCGGGAGCGCGTGCGCGGTAGGCGCTCCGGTGCGCCCATGTGCCCATGCGACCTCTCACGCCTACGGCGCGCCGACCACCAACGGCATGAACGCGGAGGATGACGAGGTGGCCGCCATGACGCGCGGCCATTCTCTGGGCATCCGTCGCCCCCCGTCGCCCCGTCACGCGGTGTACGCGCCGTCGAAGCGCTCACCCATGCTCATCTCGGGCCGGGTCTCGCCCCGGCTCGCACGAGGCTTGCCAGTGGGCTCAGCTGCCCTGCCCTTCGCACCGCGCTCGCACTCGCCCCGTCCCAGAGCGCTCGAGATCATCGGGACGACCGCCGTGGCGGCGGCGGCCGAGTCAGCAGCGCACGAAGTGACCGAGGCGGAGGTCGAGTCGGAGACAGAGGCGAAGGCAGAGGCGGAGCCATCTACGGCCGATCCCTTTCGCGAGTACACCGTGAAGTACATACGCATCTCGCCCTTCCCGGGCGGCAAAGCCACGGAGTGCACACGCACGGTCGCATGCCCCGTCAAGGTCAAGCGCGCCGTCACCCCGCCGCTGTTCGGCGGGCGCGTCCTTGGCTTCCAGTTCGTCGCCGGCATTGCGGCCGCCACTCACGCCGCCTCCGCCACTGCCCCCGCCGCTGCCGTCGCCACCCACGCAGCCACCGCCGCGACTCTCCTCGTGTTGGACCCGCGGCTCTCCACGAGTCCCCATCCAGAGTCGGCCGCCGGCTCGACTGAGACGCGGCGCGCGCAGCCGCTCGAGCACAGGCGCGAGCGTACGAGCGGGCTGAAGCGCCGGCGCGTGCACTCGCCAAAGCGTGACGTCGTCGCCAAGACGCGCGTTGCTCCGCCGAGCTCAGTGCAGCGCGCTCTCAAGACGGCCTTCTTGCAGCCGCTCCGAGACGCACTCCAAGAGGCACGGGCCGACTGGCGCGAGCTCTACCGAAAGCACCGCACACGCCACATGCCACGCTGCCTTCAGCCCAAGTACCCGAGATGGAGCCCGAGAGGGCTACTTGAGGACCCCCCCCTCTCCGTAACCGCGCGCAACACGTCGTGGAACACACCGCCTTACTGCTGTGCGTTCCACGACGAGACGGCCTTACTGCTGTGCGTCGAGGACTGCACGTCCATGTGTGCCGAGGACGATGTGCGCGTCCTCTCGTCCTTCGAAGAGACCTTTGCCCTCGAGGGCCATTAAGGTGCGGCGCAGAGCACGCGCGTGAGAGCAGCAACGGGTGACACGGCCGCCGCCATCGAGGGGGCGAAACGGCTGCGTGCTCAACCGGGACGGGGGGCGAGGGGAAACAAGGGTGGACGCTCGCTTGGGACGTGTCGGACAGGAGAGGCTGGAGCGCGAGGATGAACGCGTGGCAATGGGCAGGCGTGGCAGCGGCTCAGGCTGCGGAGATGGTGTGGGGCCCGGGGAGAGCGACGTTGAGGAGCGCTGGGTCTGGTGCCACCGCACGGTGCGTGCTGGGTGCGTACTGCATGCGATTCGGACTGAGAGCGGAGACATGAGGTGCGACGGACAGGAGGACCGACGCGGGCACGATGCATGGAGATTGGAGTAGATGCCCTCGTATTGTTGTGAGGCGGCTGCGAGGGCTGGGCTCGTCAAACGAGCGGAGCTGTGATTGGACAGCTGTGTGAACGACAGGTGCGAGATGTGGACCGGCCACGACCCGGGGTGACGCGCTTTGTGTACCTGGCCTAGTGCGTAGTCTGGCCTGTGCGGTGTGCGTGTGGCGAGCTCGCGTGGTCACTGCTCGCCCCAACCTCGAGCGGATGTGCTGCATCTGCCCAGCTCGGAGTCGGGAGCTCATCGATGCGTGCGGATGTTGAACGTGACGCGTCGTCGCGTGCTACGACGTGAGTTAACATTGTTTGTCCGTGCGTTGACCGTGACCGGCGTTGGTAAGGAGTTGGATGCGATTGTTCCCACGGGTGGTTAACGTAATAAACATGGACGGCCTCAACGCGCATGGCATACTGGTTACAGTAGTATTATCACAGCGAACATATCAACATAATGAAGCCTTGCGCGGACCACGGTACGCGGTAGCTACGCGCCATCAGCCAGCCCCACCGGCACCGCGCCGCCCCGAGGCCCCGTCCCGCGTGCCCGCGCCGTCGGAGATTTTCGCACCGCTTTGACCCCCAAAAGCCAGCTTCCCTGCGCCACCGCGCCATCCTGCCTTCTTGTTCTTTTCAGAGGCTCACCTTCGCCTGCCGCTCGCTCAAAGCGAGCTCGAGCGCCACATGTGGATCAGCACCAACGAGGCCCCCGGCCAGAGCCGGCCGCTGCGCCTTGGCGACAACAGCGTACAGATCGCAGAGCAGCGCCGAAAGATGCTCGACGCTCCAGCCCGCCGTGCTCGACACGACGCCCTCGCAAAAGCCCTCGAGCCGGGCACAATCGAAGAGAGGCGGCGCCCGTGACGGCGCCTTTGCTGCTGCAGCTGGCGCCGGCTTGGGCACTGCCTCCACCTTGTCAGCCGCGTCGCTCTTTAGTAGTCGACGTGAGAACTCGTCGAGCGTAATCGACTTGGAATCGTCGGCATCAAATTTCTGAAAAACCTCTTCGAATGAGTCACGCGTGCCGTCCTCTTGGCGGATGTTCTTCGGCAGGCCGAGCAGCGTGCGCACCCTCTCGTTCGCCCGGCAAGCCTTAATCACCTCGGCACGCGAGAGCACGCCATCGCCGTTTGCATCGATCAGGCTGAACGCCTCTGCAATGTCAACGAGCTCTAACGGCGGCGCAGCCGACGCCGGAGACTTCACAGGCCGCAGAGGCTTCGGAGGCGCGGTGCCTGGCGTCTCGGTGTCGCCTCCGGCCAGGCCGCTGCCCTTGTGTGCGCCTGGTTCGAGGCCCAGCGCAGTCGCGGTCGCGTCCGCCGAGGTTGCACCCGTGTCCATGGCGGTTACCCGTCCGGCATCGTCCGCCGCCGCCGACTCCGTCACAGCCTCCACCGCCGACGTTGCCCCTAAAGCATGCGCTTCGGTGGCAGCCTCGACCGCCGCCGCCTCCTCGTCCGGCGACGCAGCCGACGCGGCGGCCTCGCGCTGGCTGCGCCGGCCAGGCGCCACCAAGGCTGCTGTGCCCGACGATGAGGAGCTCCCACCCCCCGGAGCGTGCGCTCCATTCGTCCGCCGATGTGCGCTGCTGAGCGGCTTGGCTGGGTCTGCCTGGGGCTCTCCCTGCTTGGCGCGCGCGGCGCTGATCGCCTCGCAGCGCGCCACGAGGTCGTCATCGAGGTCGTCGAGCTCCTCGAGCGCTTCATCGAGGAGCAAATGCGCCTTGGCAATGATCCGCATCGACTCCTCCTCGCGTGCTGGCCAGAAGAGCTCGGCACAGCGCACAATGCGGCGCACGTGGGCCTCGAAGCTCGAGCGGCACGTGACGTGGCCACCGTTGATGCGCTCGAGCAGAGTGGCAAGCTCCATGGGCGTGCCTCCCACCTTGCGCACAAACTCCTTACCATCATCGCTCGATGGGTCGACGGGCGCCGCCCACAGCCGGAATCGCTTGTCCTGGCCCAGGCGCATCACGATCTCGCGCAGCCAGATGCGCATCTTGCGCAGCTCCACCTCCTCAGCCTCGCGCCTCGCGCGCCGCTCCTCAGCGCTCTCCTCACGTGGTTTGGGCGGCGGCGCCTTGACCAGGGGCGCGCGCGCCGCCACCCCATCCACCCCCCCCGGGCCGTCCGCCACGAAGGCCAAGGGCAGCGGCGGCGCGAGTGCATCCGCGGCGAAGCGCGCGAGCGTGCGACGCCGAAGCGCTGTCGTGGGCGGCTCAAGCTCGAGGGTCTCGTGAGGGAAGAGGAGGCGGAGCCGCTGCATCTCGAGGGAGCTCAACTTGCCTCCCTTGAGGGGCGAGCCGCAGCTACCGAGCAGCAGCAGTGGCAGCCCGGGTGGGAGCTGCTGCACGCATAACTGCACGGTGGCGAACAGCATCGGGTCCGCCGCACCCGTCGGCAACAGCCACGTATCGAGGGCGGGCAGCACGACCACCGCGGGTGCCGTCTTGCGCGCCTCGGCGAACAGATGGGCGATGGCCTCAGGCACCGAGCGCGAGCCGTCCGCGACGAGAGAGGGTAAGTCGAGGGAGTACACGTGGCACCCCTCGAGCGCGTGCAGCACCGCCGCTAGCAGCGCCGCTTGCCCGTCAGCACTGCGCCCATGGAGCAGCAGATGTGGCCGATGCACGAGCGGGTATGAGACGCCGTTCACCTCGGCGGTGAGGCCCGCGACCGCACCGCCGCGGTACGCTGAGCGGCCGCTCGGGTCTGACGTGGCGACGCCCGCCGAGGCCGCAGCCGACGCGAAGGCGGCCGCCGAGGCCGCGGCTGCCGATGAGGCCGGCCATTCCGGTGGGGCGACGCTGGCGGCGGGCGCCGGGGCAGGAGTCTGGTCCGCTGCGCCGGCACACGCCGCGCCGGCACACGCCGTGGCAGCCTCGGCGGCGGCGGCCGCAGCGGCAGCGGCCGCGGCAGCCGGAGGGAAGACGGCAGCGACGCGTCGCAGCGCCGTCCCGAGCGCCTCGCCGAGGAGCGGCGTCAGGTGCGGGGGCAGCGGCGCGGCGGGCGAGGCGAGCGCGCGGCTCGCGGCGGGGCACACTGTCTGGAGCGCCTCGGCAAGGTGTTCGCGGGTGATCTGCACGCGCGACGCGTCGAGCAGGTACTTATCCTCGGAAGAGAAGATCTCGGGGAAGGCGCCACGCAGCGCCCGCAGCGCCGCCTCGGCACACAAGGCCTTGAGGTCGGCGCCGCAAAAGCCGTGGGTGCGTCGGGCGAGCGCGTCGAGCTGCTCGGCAGGCAGGGGCGGCGTCCAGCGGCGCGTGTGGATCTCGAGGATCTCGCGCCGCGCCGCGCACGAGGGCAGCGAGAACTGGAGCTCACCTGTGGGGATGTGGGTGGGGCGTCGTGGTGAGCACGTGCATGCTGGGCGGGGGCGCACGAGGGCAGCGAGATTTGGAGCTCACGATCGAAGCGGCCGGGGCGGCGGAGCGCCGAGTCGAGCGCGTCGATTCGGTTGGTCGCTCCGATGAGAAGGACCTGGCCGCGCGAGTCGAGGCCGTCCATGAGGGCGAGGAGCGTCGAGACGATGGACGCGTGGATGTAGTCCTGCTTGGACGAGCGCACGGGCGCCAGACCGTCGAGCTCATCAAAGAAGATGATGGCCGGCTGCAGCCTCGTCGCCTCTTCGAATAGAAGGCGCAGCTGCTTCTCGGCCTCGCCGACCCACTTGGAGAGGACGTCGGCGCCCTTGCGCATGAAGAAGGCGACTGGCCGGCCGGCGGACGAGCACGTGCTCGCGAGAGCGCGCGCCACGAGCGTCTTGCCCGTACCAGGCGGGCCATGGAAGAGGACGCCGCGCGGTGGCGTCACGCCAAGCTGCTCGAAGATCTCAGGGTAGAGGAGCGGTATCAAGACCATCTCCTTGAGCGCTTCGACGTGCGCACCCAGCCCGCCCACCTGGTCCCAGCCGACCGTGCCATCCACCTTCAACGGTTGAACATCGGCGAGCTTGGCGCCACCGGCGGCCGCGAACGCGTCCCCGATCCCGCTACCGCTGCCGCCACCGCCGCGGGCCCCTGTCAGCTCATCGAGTGCCCCCTGCAGCACGGCTGCCGCGGGCGAGCGCGAAGCCTTGGCTGCGGGACGCGCCGACGCGGCGGCGGGCGCGCCGCTGCTGCCGCCGCCGCCCCCGCCATGGTTGAGCGGGGCGACGTTGCCACGCAGCCGCTGCTCTGACTTCTTCTTGCGCCGTTCGAACTCCTCCTCAGACGACAACGTGTCGGACTCGCTGCCTGCGTGGCGCCGGCTGCTCCCACCTCGCCGCCGGCCGCCACCCCGCTCGCCGCCGCCGCCACCGTCGCGCCCGCCGCCCACGCCCACGCGCCCGCCGCCCACCCGAAAGGGACCCACGACGCTCGAGAGGAGCATCTCCTCGCCTGCATGCAAGGCAACCAGTCGCAATCAGTCGCAATCAGTCGCAATCTGTGCGAGGAGGACGGAGCAGCTCCTCGCCTGCACGTGAAGGGCCGCCACGTGCCACCTCGCCGGGCTGGTAATGCTCGACGCTTTTGCGCTGCCGCTTGAGGCCGTCGTACTTGCTCGCCCTGCGCCACTCCTGGCCCTCGTCTTCAGGGCCGTACTCCTCGACGAACTCGGCGTCACCGTTGACCATTGCCCGGAAGCGGTCGTTGCCAAGCAACTTGACCACCTCGGCGCTCTGCCACGTCGTCGTCCCCGACCCGTCCACGTCGACTTCTACCTCGATCTGATCTCCCCTTTTCAGTCGATTGGACGCTGGCGACGGGTCGCGACGGATGTCGTGGAGGTTCGGCTCCTTGTAGGACACGGCCGACTTGCGCCGTGTCTGCCGACGACCATCATCCATCAGCGCAGCTGCGGGCGCAGCCTCGCAATCGCCACTGGCATCGCGCTCGCCATCATCGTCGTCCTCGTCGTCGTCCTCGACGTCCTCCTCCTCGTAGTCGTTATCCTCGTCGCCATCATCGTCGGCAATCTTCTTCTTCTTCTGAGCCTGCGGCCGCTGCGGCCGCTGCTGGCGCGCCTCACAGACGCCACGGTCCCGCCCAGGGTAGAGGAGCCACGTCTCGCGGCTTTGGCGCGAGCTGGTGCTTTGGCGCCTCGACTCTGCAGGTGGATCGGCATCCTCATCGCCGCCGAGTGAGTGGCGCGCGCTGCGACGCATCGCTTCGCGCCAAATCTCAAAGATCATGCCACGCGAGTTCACAGTGCTTCAGGAAGTCCGAGTTTTAAAAGATTTGCCTTACAGTTTCTCTTCTGAAGTCGCTGGGAAAGGCAAGCAGCCCCAGTCCGCGGACGGCTCGCCGTCGTCGCATGCCACCGCGCTCGTCGGCGCGGCTCAGCAGCCGCCCCAGCACCCAAGCCTCGTCATCCAACCTTTTCGAATCCGATCCCTCTGCCATCGATGTAGCGAAGTCGCCCGCTCAGCAGCCGCCCGTTCAGCAGCCGCCCGTTCAGCCGGAGGAGGAGGAAACGTGTGCCATCTGCCTCGACATCATCGAGAGCAGCCAAGGCGTGCCGCTTTCATGTGGCCACCGCTATCACGCAACGTGCCTCATCCCGTGGCTGCAAAAGGGCAACCGCTCGTGCCCCACTTGCCGCAACAAGCCACCTCGTGAGCGTCTCGGTGATGACGACTCGGAGGACGACGATGGCTACAGCCGAGGGTACGAGAGCGGCTACACCAACGATGAGGATGACGAGTCCGGAACAGCGCACCAGCAGCTGCATGATGAGTGGAATCAGACATGGGATGCATGGGTGGAGACACTTCGCGAGAGCGAGAGCCTCAAACGGAAGGCCGTCTCCAAGGCCAAGGCGCTGGTCGTTCGCAAGCGGGTCGACGCTGGTGAGCGTCGTGAGGCCCAGCGGCTTGTGCGCCAGCACCAGGGGTGGAAAAGCAAGCTACAGAAGCGAAAGAAGGACTACGACGAGAGTGAGAAGCAGCTGCGTATCGCCGAGCGCCAGGCGCGGCGTGACGAGCGCAAGGTCTGGGATGAGTACTACGATGAACTCGCCAAGCTCACAGGCAAGCGCACCTCCAAGCTCGTGCAGGCGGTTGCCAACCTGTCGGGCTTCCAGCGCTCGGTCTTGACCACGCGCAAGGCGACCGACCAGGCGCAGCGCAAGGTACGTCGCGTCGAGTCAGAGCTCGCTCGCATGGTGGGCTGGTCGGGCCCCGCGCCGCCACCTGTCGTGCCCGATGAGCTTCGTAACTGCGTCGCGGCGCCCGACCTGCGCAACCCCGCCGATCTCTTGTGAGTGCAACGACGGGCGCGGCGCGGCACCGACGTCGCTGCGGCTGCATTAACGGCGGCTACGGGCGAGCGGAACCAGCGCCGTGCTGAGCGGAACCAGCGCCGTGCTGAGCGGAACCAGCGCCGTGCTGAGCGGAACCAGCGCCTGGTGCGGTGGGGCGAGGGACGTGACTGAACAGCGACCCCTCGTGAGGACACGGCACACGAAGCATAACGATAAACGACATGCCGCCATGCGGTGGATCCGCCCTCCGGCATCGCCGAGACCAGCGTTACGACACGACGCGCGCGGCGGCGGCGGCGGGGCACGCGGTGGGGACGGTGCGGGCATGTTTAAACATCATGTTCTAGGAGACAGTTCCTATAAGCCGTACAATGGTGCGCCAAAGAGTCGTGTGTACGCTGTGCGCCTGTGCCTCGCGCTCCGCGGCAGTCGCTTTGCGTAGCACGAAAAGTCGTAGTCGACGCGTTGTTCGGCGTGAGCAAATCCCACAGCCGCCACTTCTATCACACTAAGTCTCTCACTTTTTCATCGATGCGCATACGGCGCGGTACACTCAGTCTCACGCACCCGGGCTCACCGCGGCGGCGCGACTAACAAACAGCTGTTAGTAGTCGTAGCTAAGCGTCACCTTGGTCTCCTTCCCGGCCTGCGCCGGCTTGATCTCGTAAGCACCGCGCACAAGCGGCGCGAATTCGACCGCAAAGTTCGAGCCCGGCCGCGCCTTGGCCGTCTTACGCAGCTTGAGGCGGAGCGAGGCGCACGGCGCGCCCGCGGCGAAGGTGACTGTGATTGGCACCTCAGGTGCAAAGGTGACTGTGACCGCCGAAATGGTGCCGCACTCAGCCGTGAGGTAGAGGCCAAGGGGTTCGAGGAAGACGGCGATGCGGTATGCATCGCGTGGCACCAGCACAGGAGTCGCCGTGCCGTCGGGCGCCGACCCGAGCGTATCTAGGTCGCACAGGTAGCAGAGCGGCCCAAGCTCAGCGTCGTCCACAAAGTACGCGCCCGATTCGAGAGCGTTGCCAAAGAAGCCAAGGCCGTAGTCACCCGAATGCGGATCAAAGGCGAGCATGTGGGGCGTCACGTGAAACATCATCGAGGTCGCGCCGGTCGTCGGATCGATGTTGGTCATCTGGCCACTGATGGCACCCATCGATATCTCAAGCAGCAGGCGCCCCTCCTCCGGATGCAGCCGGTACCACTCAAGCAGGGGGATCATATTGAGTCCCGACCGGTAGTGCATAGTGCCGCGGTCGGCCGCGCCCGTGCCAAAAGTTGCGAGGTACTTGCCGTTGTTGCCGATGTCGCCCCAGGAGCGCGATCCTCCGTGGTAGGCCCACGTGGGCGACGAGCGCATGTAAGAGAGGATGTGGTCGACTGTCTTCTTGGCGACGGTCTCGTTGCCGAAATAGAGGTTCCACACGACCACCTCCTCTTGGCCCGTGGTGTCGAAGCCAAATTCGGAGCCGTACGGATAAGGCGTCCTCTCCCATTGCTTCTGACGCGCCCACATCTGGTCGGTGAGTTTCGAGCCGATGTCCGCGAACGTCGTATTGCCCGCCTCGGCCTCGACGAGCATCGCCTCGAGTACCTCACGCGCGACGGTGCCGTCCATGAAGCCTACAGACGCCTCTCCGAGCTTGAGGCACGTCTTGCCCGCACGGTAGAGGTACCAGTGCCACGGCTTGCGCGTCCGCAGAGTCGTGAAGCGCGCGACGGTGTACATCGCCCAGTACGATGCGATCTGGTGCGGATAGTTGAAGCCGCGGTACGTGGCGTTCGACATGTCTTCGGTCATGCACCAGGTAGGCCCGCCAAAGGGCATGTTGCACTTGTCCGCCTCGGTGTAGCTCCAGTTGAAGTGGCCCGACGAGTAGTTGTTCAGGTCTTTGTCGTAGTAAAACATGGTCATGCGCACGCCATCGATGTCGAGACCCACCTCCTCCTCGCGGATCTGGAGCGACTTGAGCGGCGGCTTGGCCGTGTCCGGCTTGACGCCGTAGAGCGTGAACTCAATGTAGTCGTCGACGCGGCTCACCTCGTGCGCGTTGGGCATCGCACGCACCTTCGAGGCAAAACCGAGGGGATTTCCGCCGCCTGCATCGTCCGAGAGGCCCACGTCGTACGCACGCGCATCGTTGAGCACATGCCCGCAGGGTGTGCCGTGCGCATCACACGCGGAGCGGTCCCATGGCATGACCGACGCTGAGCGGCCGAAGGGATCGATGAAGCCGCGAGGCAGCCACGCCGTGTCCGCAAAATGAGAGCCGAGCGCCCTTACTTGCTGAGCCAACGGCGGGAGCACGTAATAATGCGCCGTCATACTCGTGCTGTCGCTGAAGTTGATGTTGACGCGCACGCGGCCGTAGCCGGATGCCGTCACTGCGTACGACTCGAAGCCCGAAGCGTGCGCACGCGCGGCCTGCACGTGCTCCTCGCCTTCATCATTCTGCTGCTTCGAGAACTGGAGCGAGGCCTCCACTGCCGGGTTGTTGACGCCGGTGACGCCGGTGACGCTCGCCCCCTTGGGTGGCTTGATGAAGAGCCGCGCGCTGTTCAGGTCGGTGGAGAGCACAAAGCCAGGCACCCCATGAAGCACGGCGCACCCCATCGCCTCGAGCGTCTCGTCACGCGTGCGCGGATCTCCAGGTGCGAGGCGCAACTTGAGACCGATGGTATACGTCTCGCCGGGTGCGATCGAGATCGTCGTTGGAGCGTTCCACGGGTCCGACGCGCCCAGACCGGGCGAGGCCAGCACCGGCATGCCCACCTTGCCGTCGGTGGCGGGCCATGGTGTCGGCGAGGTTGCAAACGGCGGGTACTCCTGAGCGAGAGTGTCACTCACATTGAGGAAGGGATATTGTCGATTGTTCGCCCACTCGTACGTCCAGGCTTTGGACGCAACCACCCATTCGTACGCGTCGCCGTTGCCCAGGTCCTCGAGCATCGGACGCCAGGCCTCGAGGGGCGAGGTGTGCGGGTCCAGGGCGGTCACCAGCAGCGTCGCCTCGTCCTTCACCACACGCACGAACTCGACAAACCCGTGCCCGGCGCCAATGTGGGGGTCATTCCACACGACGCTTTCGAGGCCTGCGGGCGGGTGGCCATCTGACTCGGGCAGCGCCATTCCCAAGCCCCCGAGCGCACACGCCATTCCGAGCGCACACGTGAGGTTGAAGCGCAGCACGAGCGACGCGCCGTCGGCCGCGAGCTCGTACGAGCGCACCACACGGACCGGCAGCGGCACCGCCTGATTCGAATATTGGAGCAGGTCGGTGATGTCCTGCGCGGCCAGCACCTTGCCGCCAGCCATCGCTGGCGTCAGGTTGTCGAGGCTCAGCGGCTTGGCGGCCGCGCCGAGCTGGATTGTCGTGAACAGCGGGCTCGTGTGAGGCTGTGGCACTGCCAGCCGCAGCGTTAGGTCGCCCAGGTGTGCCGACATAGGCAGCACAGAGGCATCATCAAGCGGCCGCGTGAAGCTCCACAGCTCGCCAACCCGCGTGAGATTTTGCACCGTATAGAAGGTCTCGCGAAGCAGCAGCTCGAGGTTCGACGAGCCTCCGACAGGGATCGTCGCGACCGGCGGAGTAATGTTGGCGGTCTTGACCCAGGTGGACCAACCTTTCGCACCCAGTGCGACGTCATCATTCATCTTGAAATAGATCTTCATCTCGTCAGGCGTGTCGTTTGAGCCCGCGTAGGTGATGCTGCGGCAACTGGGCATCTCGTCGCAGTGTTTGAGAGCGTTTTCCACGGTCGTCATCTTGGGAGGTTCAGCGTCATCGCCCGAGCCGATGAAGCCTTCGGACCACTTGTACTCGTACTGGATTAGTGGGCTGTGCAGCAAGCCGGTGGCCTTGGGAAGCCGCGCCGCGCCTGACGGCGGTAGCGACGGCGGCTGCGGTGGTCGTCGAGGGGCGTGCGCGAGGGCGGCCAAAGTGAAGATATGCATCAGTTCGTTCACGCGTCCAGACGTGTTAACGTTCATTATGAACGTTCACACAGCTGTGGTACATGTACCCTGCTGCTGCTGCTGTTCAACACAACGCGCGCACACGCTCCGAACCCCCAAGCACGAGGGCCACTGTGGTACCCCCCGGCCCGCCGAGTCGCCAAAACACAAGTATGGACAGAGTGTTATGCTACCCCGGGCAACACAAGTATGGTGCTGAGTACTCGCTCTCGTCGTCGTCCAAGGGTCGTCGTCTATTGTTGCTCGACGTGAGGTCGTGCTCTCCTCACCGCAACGTCAGGGGGGGCCCGCCGCGCCGAAACCCGAATCGAATTTTCCCGAGGCCGACGCCACCGACCACGCCGCGCGGGGAGCCCGACGAAATTCGGAATCGTGTCGTGCTCGTGGTAAGGGTAATAGCTTGTTCTGAGTTACAAATCTCTCTCTGTTCCAGCACGTGTTGCGGCCGATTATACGAGTTACGACTGAGAGCCGGAGCACGCGCATGCACGTTCGATCCTTGGTTAAATACTCGTCCTTCTCTAGTCCTACATTGATGGGCGTGAACGCAACTGCTGAGGCGGCTGCGGCGGCGGCTTCACCTTCCGATCCTTACCCAAAGAAATGGTCACGGTCACGGGGCTTACGCGCTGCACGTTGCTCTCGAACTCCATCTCGATGACGGGCAGGCGCTCGCGCTCGACCTTCGGCAAGTGCTCGAGCGCGCCGGTGCCGTCAGCAGCAGCGGCGGCGGCAGCGACGGCGGCCTTGCCATGGCTTGTGTCCGAGGGCAGCACGGCAGGCAGAACGGCAGGCAGAACGGCAGGCAGCACGGCAGGCAGCACGGTGGGCAGCAGCTCCGGCAGTGGCCGTCGGATGCCACCCACCCCCACCCGCTTGGATGCTCGTCCTGTGATCGCCTTGGTCACGCCACCATCCGTCAGGCTCGGCTGTTGTAACGACTGTCGTAACGGCTGTCGTATCGCCGGCGGCGCCGTCGGCAGCGGCGCCCGTGGCCCCGGGGTTGCGGGCGGCGAGGGCAGCCTCTCCACGTCCGCGACACCCTGTAATGTCCACTCCCGCTCGGCTTCCAATTTGTGCATGTACTCGGCCACTGCGTGCTTATGTGCGGCACGCTGCAGCACGGGCTGCGTAACGGGGGTGGCGCGGTTCTGGCCGGCAACCTCCCGCAAGCGACGGCGCGTGTTCTCCATACGTGCATGTCGCGCCTCGTTCATCGCCTTCTCATACACCTGCTCCTCTTCCTCCGCGCTAGCCATGGCCGCCTGGCCGCGCTCACGAAAGCCAGGCCGCACGACGAGGGACATGCGCTGCTTAGGAATCTGTCGGTAGGCCTCGCGTTCCACGGGCAAGCCCACCATGGCCCCGGGCTTGCGCGTCTGCTCAATCAGGCCTTGCGCATAGGAGAGCACTTCCGGTCCCTGGAATGTTCCAGGGTAGTACATTTCAGGCCTGATCGGCGGTGCCAGTTTGAGGCGCTGCGCGCGCGCGCCAGGTTCCGTAAGGGGTAATGCCTCGGGTTCTGGCGCTTTTCCCTGGATGGACTCGAAGAAGGCCATGACATCGGGATTCGCAGACGATTGGCCAACGCGACCCCTCACGCCTGCGCTGAAATCAAGCGACTTTGTGGCCTTAGGCACGTTTTCGAACTTCTCGCGCCATGGCTCGTGCGAGGGCTTGGTGTCGATGTGCACTTGCCGCACCATGGGTCGGTACGCAGCAGACGGTGCCCACACAAATCAGACCACTCAAAGCGGCTGCTCGTCACTGGCTCCACCCACGCCCACACGCGTTGGCCAATCAAACGGCTGTGACTAAATCTCACGAAAGCACAACACCAGGAGAGTTCACAGGTGGCGCGTTGTCGCGGTCATCCCGTTAACGGACCAGTCAGTTTCGTCGCGGTCCACCAACGCGCTCACCACACTACAGTCTCAACGGACGGCTCCGCACCCCTCGGTCAACACAAGTACTGAGGCGGTCATGTGGTCTTCCAAATAGTCAATGCACAATGATGGTTTTGGTTAGAAACTCGACACCTCACACCAAAGTCCAAAGAAGGTTCTTAGTTGGCAAAGTGAAAGTCCAAAGACACCGTTCATCGGCACGGTTCACACTGGGGTGAATGCGTCGGTATCGGTGATTTCTTACACGGCACATCATGACAGACGCCACCTCAGTCATCCCACTTCACATTAAGTTAGTCGCATGCACACGGTAACATGTCCATCTACATCATGCCCTGCTGCCTGCTCAAGCAACACTCGGCATCGCCGCACGCCGTCACACGGCTCGCCTCTGCTCCTGGTGATCAGACCTGCTGAACTGTGTCCTCGGTCGGAGCACGAGCCTTTTTGAGCTCCACAAACGCCTTGCCCACGTGCCCCCCTTGCTCCTTCAGCGCCTGTTTCACCTCGACGAGAGTGATTCCAGTCAAGCTCGGTTCGAGTTGCACCTTCTCATAGAGCGTCTTCAGCTTAGGATCGGCCGCCCATTCGGATGCCAACACTGCCATTGCGGATGCCGCGCCGGATGGCGATGCCCCGTTCAGGCTGAGCAGCACGTCCTCCTCGTCTTGATTGTCGAGGAAATTGAGTAGGAGCGCACGCACCTTGCACGAATCGTCCAAGCCGGCGTGTTTGTACTTTTCGCATGCGGTGTGTGCGACGCACGCGGCGAACTCTGAAGGCGCCAGCCCCTTGGTAGGCTCCTTAGCTGCGGAGAGAAAGGTCCAACGTGCCTGCGGCTCCGTGAGACGCACCTTGACCTCCCTGCCTGCGGGCGTCTTGATCATGAGGTCCGACAAGATCAGACGCTCGCTAAGCGCCCCGAGCCATTGCTCGAGCGTCAGAAAGTCGCGCCCCGCTGAGAGCATCTCGTAGCTGTCGCTGAGGCGTTTGGAATCCTCTTGTAGGGCCGCTTGCACGCCGGTAGTGTTGAACACCTCATTCGCGAAGCGCTTGCCGTCCGTGTCGCGCCGTGCGAGCTTGAGCACGTTCTCGACGAGCAGCGCATTCAGGCAGCCGGGCAGCGGCACCTCGTCGAACTTGTGCGCATTCTTCTGGTCCTTGCCCTTGCGCATGCCGTACTGCGGGTTGGCGCGGAAGAAGGAGATGCGCACGAGCATCGTGCAGAACTCGTGCAGCTCAAGGAAGTTGTCATCCGAGCCTGCGTTCGCCTTGTGGAACTGGCCCTTCATCGTGTCGAAGCCGTACTGATCGGTGATTAGGTCGGTCTCGATGACAAAGTCGTGAAACTCGACCATCTCCATGCCGTCGTTGCTGCCCGAGAGTGACGAAGCCGAGTAGGCGCGGAAGATGGATCCAAGCGCGTCCTGCTGCGCGAACAGCATGTCAAACACGTCCTTCTCCCACAGCGGGAAGCCGGCCAAGGTGGACACCTTGACGTGCTTCCAAACCTGCAGCCAGCGGCGCAGCCCAGCGTGGACGGTGACCTCCAGCGAAGGTGGCACGAAGCGCTCAGCGCGGATGTAGGTGGCCTCACGCACCGCCTGCTCCTCGGTCTGCTCGCCGATGACATTTTTGATCATCGCGGCCACCTTGGCGCCCATATCCATCTGCGGCACCGACTGGTACTTGAACACAGCACACCGCGCGAGCGCCTCTTGCAGCTCCTCGAGGTCAAGGGACACATCCTCGATTTCTTTGCCGCGATTGATGTCGTGCGGCAGCAATTTCCCGTCGGCGTCACGCTGCGCGTACGTAAACGCGAGCTTCGCCTGCACCTCACTCAGCCGGCACGAAAACAAGGTGCCAACGCGATCATCGCCGACAATGTCCGAGCCCTGCTCAACAGTCCACGTGCCCAACGCCTTTCTCAGCTGCAGCTCGGCCAGCCAACATGTGACGTTCACCTTACGAATGCGGTCGCGCGGCAGGTTTCTGTACCACGTCTCGAGCTTCATTGCGGCCGCCGTGAGGACGGCCTGCACATCCCGACGAGCGAGGGTCGTCTCTCGGAAGGTGCCCGTGTCATCGCGGTGCGCCTTGGGCAGCAGACACTCGCGGAGTGTCTGCTCCAGGCACTGCGGCACGGGCAGCAGCGTGTCCTGGTGCTCCATCGTGAGCTCGCCGTACTCGGGGTTGAGGCGGTGGAAGCTGACGCGCGTGAGCACGTTGAGGAACTCGTGAAGCAAGAGCTCACCGTCCGCCTGCGGCCCCGCCAGACCCTTGCCGCTCTTGTTCGCGGTCAAGAATTCTTCCTCCATATCCTGCAGCGTATACGTCGCAGGCGTCGCCGCCTTGTTGGTAATCAGTACCGTCTCGAGCCCAACGTCGCGCGCGAGGTCCTTGAACTCCTCGAGGCTCATCGTGAACGCCTCGGCGTCTCGCCCATTCGACGCGACCGTCGACTCGCCGGCCGATTTGCAATAAGCGCGGAAGATGGAGCTGAGCGTCGCAAAGTGCGTGTGCAGGAGGTCGTGCACCTCCTTCTCCCACAGAGGCCAGCCATACAGGCCCTCGAGCTGCAGCTGCGTGAACTCGGCCAAAAAGGCTGCGTGTTCGCCGGCGGTCTCAGCCTCGAGGGGTCTCGACTCGCTCGTATCATAGCGCCTCGCCGGAATGTACGTTGCTTCTCGCATGATCTCAGCCTCTGAGAACTCCTTGAAGAAGTTTTGTAAAAAGGCCTCCACTTTGCGCGCCGGGGAGAGCTGCTTGATGGCGCTGTACTTGCTCATAGCAACGCGCGCGAGGCATTCTTGGAACTCGTCCAAGTCGAGGACGGCCTGCGCTGACCCACTGTGCGCCTGGGCCACTCCGAGCTGCGCCACGTCCTGCGAGTCCATGAAGGCGGCCTTGCACGTGGGGATCGAGAGCCGGATCTTGATGTTGCCCTTGGTCGAGGTGTCCCCAGTGACCGCCGAGAGCTGCTCCACCTCCCACTCGCCCACAAGCCTTTGAGAGGTGACCACGCTCAGCCATGACTCGAAGTCCAGCAGCCGGCGCGTGCCGCTCGCGGTCGTGTCCTTGCCCACATTGCTCACGAACCACGTCTCGAGCTTCATGTTATATGCTCCAAGCACCTCGAGCAGCTCAGGGTCCTTCATGTAAGTCTCTCGGAACGCCGCCGAGTTCTCTCGCTTCGCCTTCGGCAGGACGACCTCATTGAGCATCGTCGCGAGCGCGAGCGGCACCGGCACCGGCTCCTGCAGGTCCTTGACCCCATCACCGTCCTTGTCGACCCACAGCCCAAAGTCCGGGTTGGCGCGCCAGAAGGCGATGCGCACGAGCATCGCGAGGAACTCGTAGAGCACGAGCTCCTGGTCGCGAGCTGCCTCACCACCCAGCTCGGTGCCCCTGACCTTCTTCGGCGCCTTCTCCTTCTTCTTCCAGTTCGGGTCGTCGTTGCCGCGCGACTGCGCGTCGCGCTTCTCGTCCTGCCGCTGCGCGCGCACCTGCGCCGTGTTGGTTGCGTTCGCCTTGATGAACTGGTTGCACATGACGTCGAACTTGTACTGCTTGGTCTCGAGGCCGATATCGACGACGAAGTCGTGGAATTCGTCCATCGACATCTCCATCGCGTCCTCGGCGCTGTCCTCCGAGATGGAGCGCGTGTACGCGAGGAAGATGAGCTGCAACTCCTTGAAGAGGGGGTGCAGGATGTCGTGCACCTCCTTCTCCCACAGCGGCCACATGTACATGTCCATAATCTCCATCCGCGACCAGCAATCCAGCCACTTCCTGTGCTCGAACTTCGACTCGTCCTTGAGCAGAGGCAGCGTCTCCGCGTCGAAGCGCACGGCGTGAATGTAAGTGGCGGCGATGACGATCTCATCGGGGGTTGCCTCGCCTAGGATGTTGCGGAAAGAGCCCTCGACCGCCTGCGCCGGCGCCACCTCGGGCACGTGCTTGTGGTACTTGTCGACTCCCATGCGGCATAGGCACTCGACAAACTCGTCAAAGCTGAGGGTTTCCATCGCGTCGCCGCCCATCGACTTGGCGCCTTGCAGTTGCTCGGCCGGCTGCGAGTTCATAAAGGCCATGCGTACCTGGTGCATCGAAAGACTCCAGCTGTACTGCTTCTTGCAGCGCGGATCGTCAGTGTAGTCCGACTCGCGCCGGCATTCCCAACGGCCGCAGATGCCCGAGATTGCGGAGGCGCTGACGGTCTTAGACGAGGTGGTACGTTGCAGATCTCCGACTACCCTGAGCGAGGCACCCTCGTCCGCCTCGCACAGGTGCAAGAAAAACTCCATGTTCATCTTGGCGAACTGCGTGCTCGAGTTGTAGTCTGTGCACTTGTGTTCGAACCACACGCGCAGCTGCTCCCGGTACTGCTCGATGATTGCCTTGACGGAGAGCTCCTCCATGATAGTGTCGCGGAAGACCTGCGACGTGTCCTGCCGGGCGCGCGGGAGCACTTCGTCTTTGAGCATGGCTTCGAGGCAGCCGGGCAGCTGCACCACCGCCTTCTTGTTTCCATAGTTGCCAAAGGTTGGGTTGGCGCGCTGGAAGGCGATGCGCACGAGCACGGCGATGAACTCAAACAGCACGAGCTCCTGATCCTTGACTGCCTCGGTGCCGTCGTTGCTCCCTTTGGTCCTGCCTGGATCTATCGTCGTGCGCTGGTCTCTCTTCGTGCCCGCTGTGCGGCGACTCTCGTGGTGCGCATCGCGCACCTGCGCGCTGTTGACGGCATTCACCTTGATGAACATGTTGGTCATCAGGTCGAAGTTGACGAATTTGGTCTCGAGCTTGCACTCATCCACAAAGTCCTTGAACTCGGCCATCTCCATCTCGATGGCATCCGCCGCGCTACTCGAGCCAAGGACCGAGCGGCAGTAGGCGAGGAAGATGAGCGAGAGCGTCTGAAAGTGCTTCTGCAGCAAGTCGTGCACGTCCTTCTCCCACAGCGGGAAGTAATACACGTCCGTAATCTCGATACGCTGCCACACAGCGAGCCACTTCTTGTGCTCCTTAAGGGGCTGGCCTTTAAGAGGCTGCGAGAGGAGCTTCCAATTATAGCGCTCCGCCTTGATGAGGGTCGCCGACCACATGCTCTCCTCCGTGTTTTCCTCGCCGAGCAGGTTCTTGCAAAAGGCGGCGACGCGCTGCGCGTCGGACATCTTCGTGACGAGCTTGAACTTCTCGGCACCACAGCGTGCGACGCACTCCTTGAACTCTTCAAAGTCGAGCGTGGCCATTGAGTCGGTGTCCGTCTGTTGCCCAATGCTCATCTGATCGAGCGTCTGCGAGTTGATGAATGCAAACTTGGCCTGCGGCATCGAGAAGGTGGCTTTGAACTTGTCGCGGCAACGCTCGTCGCCAGTGATCTCCGAGTCCTGGTTGATCTCCCAGTTGCCTAGCTGCTCGGGTGGCGTGTAGCCGAGTACGCCGTGCTTGGCGCCGAAACCTTGCTTGAGCAGGTCGAGCCATTTCTGAAACTGTATCTTCGCGGCGGCGGCGGACTGCAGCCTCGTTGCGCGGCCATGGAACTCGTGCCAAGCTTTGAGCTTGTCCTCATACACGGCGAGCACGGCTTGCATCGCCGCATCGCCAGCGAGCTTGTCCTTGAAGACCGCCGAGTCGTTGCGCTTGGCAGCGGGCAGGATGACATTGTTCAGCATCGTGTCCAAGCAATCGGGCAGCGGGGTCAGTGTGGTGGGCGGCTTGTTGCCATCTTTGAAGTCGCCAAATTTGGGGTTGGCACGTGCAAAGGAGATGCGCACGAGCACCTCGACAAACTCGTGCAGCACCAGCTCCAGATCCATCTCGTCCTCCTTCTTGGCGGCCGCTTTGCCCGTGCGGGTGAGCAGCGCGCCGGCCCACGATTGCTTCGAGTGCGCCATCGTCTTGGAGCCCGAGCCAGCGCGCACCACCTCGCTATTGCCCTTCTCCAACTTGCGCTGCGCGTGCACCTTGTCGTTATGCAGCGAGTTGGCCTTCTTGAAAATGGTCTGCATCCTCTCCCATTTGAAATCCCTGGTCTCGAGGCCAACGTCTTTAACCAGCCTCTTGAACTCGGTCATCGTGATCTCCATCGTGTCCTCGACGGTGGTGTCGCTGACTGACTTGGCGTAGTGCGCGAAGATCTGCACGAGCGACTCGAAGCACTCGTGCAGGATCTTGAAGACGCCCCCCTCCCAGAGCGGGAAGTAGTGCAGGTCTGCAATCTCCAGGCACTGCCAGCACTCCAGCCAACGCCCGAAGCTCTTCGCGCTCTCGCCGGCCATCGGCGTCGCCGTGCGCCAGTCGTACCGCTCCGCACGGATGTACGTATGGTCACGCAGCACAGCCTCATCTGAGCGCTCGCCGAGGATGTTGTGAATGATGCCTCGTACCCCGTCAGCGAGGCTCATGTGCTCCTTGGGCATCTCGCCGTACTTGTCGCGCGCAAGGCGGCAAAGGCACTCCTGGAATTCGGTGAAGTCGATCGTCGCCATGTCGTCGCTCACCTTCGTATCGCCCGCCACCATCTGCTCGAGCGACTGGCTGTCGAGGAAGGCGTACTTGGCCTCGAGCATCGTGAGGCGGATGGAGAACCTTTGCTTGCATCGCTCGTCGCCAGTGATGTCGCTCTCTCGCCCGATGGAGCATTCGCCGATGATCGCGTCAGTGCCAAGCCCACTCGCCTGCCCTGCATCCGGGTTCTCGTTGCGCACCGCCTTGTACGAGTGACCTACCTTCAAGTCGTAACCTGCCTTCTTCCACTTGATCTCGCCTTTGCAGATCGCGAGGAAGAGCTCAAACCCAAACGAACGCTCCTTGGTATTCCCAAAGTGCAGCGCGCACATGGCCTCATAGTAGTGGTGGAGACGCTGCCTGTACTCTCTCAGCACTGCCTGCACGCTCTCGTCCGTTGCGATCTGCTGCCGGAAGAGATGCGACTCGTCGCGCTTGGAGAAGGGCAGCACGTTGTCGTCGAGCATGCGACGCAGGCAGCCGGGCAGCTCGACTGTTAGCACCTTGCCGTGCGCGTCCAAGTTGCCAAAGCGCGGATTGGCCCGCAGGAAGGCCATGCGCACGAGGCAGCCGAGGAATTCAGTCATCGTCATGCTCGAGGAAGGCACCTCATCCTTCTTGATGATCTTGCGCGTGCCCACGTTGCCCTCGCGCCTGTCCTGGCGGCCCTTAGCGAGTCGCTTGCACTCCTCCTTCTTCTCCTGCTGCTCCTGCTCCATGACCACCTGCGAGTTGCGCGTCTCGCGCACATGGTGCTCGAACGCCTCAGCCGTGCGCGAGGCGTTGGCTTTCTGGAAGATGCTCGAGAACTGCGTGAAGCTCACGAATTTAGTCTCGAGCCTCGCATCCTTGACGAAATCGTGAAATTCTTCGAGCTCCATCTGGAGGGCATCCGTGGCGGAGTCGACGCCCGAGATTCCCTTGCAATATTTGGTGAAAATGTTCATCAGGTCCGGAAAGCGAGCTTGCAGGCAGTTGTGCACCCCCTTCTCCCACAGCGGGAAGTGGTGCATGTCCATGAGCATCATGCCCTCCCAGCAGTGGCAGAAGAGCGTATGCTGCGCGTCGGTGAAGCCAGGCAGCTTGGGCGTGAGCGTCCTCCAATCGTATCGAGGCGCGCGGATCACTGTCGCCTCCCACATGCACAACTCTGGTGACTTGACCCAGAGCAGATTCATGATCCAGCTGCGCACGGCGTCGGCCATGCTCATCGCGTGCCGTCGGTGCGAAGGCAGGTAGATCGACATGGGCTGCGTGTACGCGTGAACAGCGCAGCGCGCGATACACTCTAGGAGCTCATCCAACGAGAGGATGGAGCCGTCCGCGGCTTCCACGTCGCCGTCAAGGCACTGCGAGTGTAAGAAATTGAAGCGACACTGGACCATTGAGAGCTTGCAGATGAAGGACATGACCATGCGGGGCCCCGTGCGCTCGTCACCCGTGATCTGCGACTCCTGCTTCAGCTGCCACTCGCCCACCATCTTGGGGCAGCGCGCAGCCTTCTTGGCCTTCTCCGAGGCTTTCCAATCGACGGTTTCGCTCGAGTTTGCCACCTTGGTGCCGTCCATCAGGTTCGTCCAGTCGTCGTACCCGAGCTGCAGGTCGCGCCGCCAATCGGACCGCTCCCAGCCACGGATATCATGCAAGATCGGCCGCAGCCACAACTCGATCTTGAGGCGCCAATCATGCAGCACCTTCTGAGTGTCCGCATCGGCCTGCATCACTTGCCGGAACAGGTGGGACTCGTCCCGCTTCGCATTGGGCAGGACAACGTCGTGCATCAGCATGTGGACACACTCGGGCAGCGGCGTCAAGTCAAGCTTGTTGTCCTTCTCGCCCCAGTCCGGGTTCGCCCGCCAGAAGGCGACGCGCACGAGGAAGTTGACAAACTCATAAAGGGTGAGCTGCATATCAGGTCGGACCTTTTCTTTTTGGAGCATGCTCTCCTTCCTTGGTGGTCCACGAGCAGATCCCCCGCCGCGCGATGAGAACTGCCCACCGCGCGGTGACGCCGCACCCGATGTGGTCATCACCGACGGCCGCAGCCCTGCCGTCGCTGCAGATCGGCGGCTGAAGACCTGGCGCGTGCCACCTGTGTGGCGATCGGCGGAGCCCGTTGTCTGCAACGCCTCCTGATTGTTTGCAATGTAGAACTGGCGCTCAAGGTCGGCAGATTTGAACGTGGGCGTGCATATGTCTGTATCCTTGGCAAAGTCAAGCATCTCCATCATGCCAAGCTTCGTCGCATTTCCGATGGACATGGTGCCCGTCGCCGTCGCCCCACGGTAGTGCAGAAAAATCTGCTGCAGCACGGGAAAGACGGGCTCGAGCTCGTTATGGAGCGCAGTCTCCCAAAGCGGGTAGCCGACCAAATCCTTGAACACCATGCTGCCCCAGCAGCGGCTCCACGCCGTGCCCTTGGGTTTGGGAGCCGACACTCCCAACAAGTTGTGCTCCTGGTAGACGTTGCCGTCTTCGACGCCTCGGTGAACACCGACCTGTGCTGACCTGACAGCCGCTATCACATCATCTATATGGGTTTTCGTAGACGTGGCTGGAATCAACAGCTGAGCATCTGCGTTCCTCATATCCGTCTGACCCACGCCCGACATTGGCCTCCCGAACCAACTTTGGCCTCCCTACGGGTAACCAAACGCGGACGCCTCGGCCGTGGACGTCAACGGGAAGGCAAGACAAGTCACGTCTGTCACTTCAAAGTCCGCACGCGCACGCCAGGCCATTCCGCCATCCCGCCCGAGATCGCGCTTGCGGACGCGTCTTGTGTAATAATGCGACTCTTGCCGTGCTGTGCACTGACCACTTGCCTTCTGGCATATACAAGTCCTCCGGATTCGCCTCGGCTCCTCTTCCGACGCATCTCAGCACCGCAGGCGATTGAGTCTCCAACACTGGGGACGCTCTCGAACATTGTGCAACAGTTGGTTGTGCAGCAAGTGGCAAGCGAGGCGGACATCCAAAAGACGGTCACGGAAGCGCTGTCCAAAGCCTCTGCGAAGTATGAAACTGACGCTGCCATGCTCACTGCCACCGCGGCACCTAGACCGCTGCAAGAAGGGATCTGTCTTCCTGTGAAGCCCACCACGATTACGGAAGCCAAACGGGCCTTCCGCAGGGCCTTCTCTGGCTCTACACTCCGAGCACCGACCGTGAAATTCGTCAATGTTATCTTGGATACGACGTGCATTTGGAAGTATGAGTACAGCCGCGTGTGGGCGGTCGGATTCACGGCGCTGTGCGACTCATTCCTGGGCGCTGCCCTTCAAGGTCGGAGAACGTTGATGTTGTGAATTGTTGTGAAAATCCATGCGAGTTTGATTTCTATTCCTGAGGAGAACTCCTTAGCGGCTGCGTAAGCTGCCGTGAGATGTCGACTGGCGCGCCGTGCTGATTCTGGCGCCGCGCAGGCGCAACGGTCGAGGAGCCGTGGAAGGTGTCCACGTTGAAGAGGCTGTTCATCCAGCACACCGCCTGCCACGAGGAAGGAGCGTGCAGCGTTGGAGCGATTCGGTAGGAGCGGCCGCGTTGGGAGACGGGCGGTGGCGCGCGCGCGCGTGCGTACGGCGACGATGGCGAGGCCTAGCATGCCAAAGGCAGTCGTGAGGATGATGGCGATCGTGTTCCAAGAGTCCTCATCGCGCTTGAGGACCTGCTTGTGGTGATACACGGTCTTGATCCATGACATGGCGGTGGCTGCGATCACAAAGGTGCCGAGCGAGGCCCCGAAGGCGAACAGGAGCACTGGCTGAACCTTGCGCAGTGCAAAGATCGCCTGCTGCACGTCGTCATTCTGCGTCTGCTGCCCCTGCAGCATCGCCCGTCGCTCGCGCTCCTCGGGCGTCTCGCCGGCGCGTGGCATGCCGGCGTTCTGGTAGTTCTCGCCGATCATGCCTGGCCTGTAGCCGAGATTGGTGGGCAGCTCCTCGCGCAGGAGTACGCTCGGGCCGCAGTCCGCGCAGTCGGAGCCGTAGGTGCAGTCTGCGTACTCGCGCCGGGGCCGCCGTCGTCGCAGAGGGCGTCGGAGGTGTAGAGACGCGCCCGATGGCGCGCCCCCCCTGAAGGGAACGCAAATGAAGTCATTCGACGCCGCCGTCGCGTGACGACGGCGGCGTCGAATGACGACAGTGTCGTGGCACACAGCAGCGGCTCAGCTCGTTGTCGCGGCGACCACACTATCGAGCACGTAGATGACGCGTAGCGAGCTGTACGTCTCGGACCGAATTGGGCGCATCCTGGAAGTACCCACCCCACCGGGTCGTGCGTTCGTCGGGCAGGCCAAACACACGCATTGGGTCATCGAAGTGGCCCTGTGCACCACAGACAGCGTACGGTGAGGATGGCACACGCGGCCGTGGATCTTAAGGCGCAGGTCCACAACGGGGGCTGCCCGTGAGCGCCAGGACATCCCCAAGAGCATGGGTAAGGAGGGTGCATGGCGTAAATGCATGCCCAAGGCACTGCCGGAGCGCCAGAGACGTCAAGGGTGGTTGGCAAGAAAAGGATGAACTCGAGCCGGCGACGGCCCGTGCCACTGTTCGCGCGCGCGCTGCTCTTCAAGGTCGACAAGGGCAGCAGGGCGCGTGTCTCGCGCAGGGGGCTGTTCAAAAGATCACAACGCGCACCTTCAAGGAAGCGCCCCGTGCGGGGCCGACGAGAGGAAGCGCGCGACGTCTCGCGGGAGCATGGAAAAGCTCTGTGGAGCGTCGTCCCGAACTGTTGGAGGAGCCAAGTCTATTGGGTGGTCGCTCCATGAATGGGAATACTCACAAATCATTATCAAACACGTAGCCCCTACCCCGCTACGCGCCGTCCCTACCACCGCACATCCGTACCTTTAATGTACTTACGTAGGGTCCGATGAGTACGACATGCTCACAGTAAGACATACGATCAAGCTTCCCCCTTGTTCGCGCACATGAAACAGGCGAATTCAGGCTTGAGATTGTTTTCTGCGGCTGTCGGCCCGCGCAGGCCGTCGTGGAAGATGTAGTTCTGGACTCTGGCGACGCACATCGCATTGTGTGCCCCTTGAGCCGCCCACGGATCCAGCGGTTTTCGGCAGATTGGGTTGCCGCAATGCCAATTCCCCTTCGCAAGGGCGAATATGACGTCGACCTGTTGAGGCGGGGGTGGCGGGGGCAGGGGTGAGTCATCTGAGTGGGTGTGTGAGTGACAGGGCAGGCAAGGGAGTTGGGAGGGGCTGCACTGCCTGTCCGATCGGCACCGAATGGACTGGTTGCATCAGATTCGCCGGACCGTGCCACCGGGGCATCTGGCCCGGCGGAAACGGGAAGGCTCGCACGATTCCATCTGCGGACTGTGCCTGGTACTGGATCCCATCGGACACGAGTGAATGACCAGCCCAGTTGCTGATACGTTTTGCGAGCCGACCCGCACGGGTTGCTTGCGTGGTTGTCGTATGCGGCGTGATCAGCGCGCAAAGGTCGACGGAGCCATTGGGCATAGTCGGCAGACCGGGCGGCGCGGGGTGCAGGGGCATGGGGTCAAATATGGACTCACCTGCATACGGCCCATGGGGCATAGTTGGATTCCGGGCAGCAAAGAGTTGTAGCCGCCTTCCAATGCACGGCATGGTGTGATGTTGAAATCGCATCACGGAGCTGTCTCCATGTTCGTGTCCGACACGCGAAGGGACGGCAGTGGCATGGCTTGCCATCGCGCGCTGGCCGTGTGCCAAGGGCCGCGAGCGCGGCGGGCGTCAGTGAAGTAAGGGCGTGCACGGATGCGGAGGAGATTCAACCAAAAAAGGGTTCTTGTACAAAAAGGGCCAAATAAGGGTCGGACGGGACGGAGCCGCCGATGGTACCGGCACGCCGACGGCGAGCCGTCGGCGTGCGTGCAAACTTGGTCGCTTTGGATGATTGGCGGATCATCAAACTACACAAGTGGCACCCTTGGGTGGGCGCGACATCCCGTGATCTCCCTGCTAAGTCTAGACCGGGTTCACATCTTTGCGGTGGGTGGTTCCCCTCTCTTTCACGCAAACTTGATTTATTTTTGACTTGACTTGACTCGCGGCAGGTGCGTTCTCCCCGTCATGGGAGACCTCTTCACCCAAGTCTTCACCCCGGCTCCTTATTATCCGCAGCCACAATTCTTTCACGACGCCGCGCCCGCGCCTTCCGCCCCGCCCGAGGCACCTGCCGCCCCGCCCGAGGCACCTGCCGCCCCGCCCGAGGCACCTGCCGCCCCGCCCGAGGCACCTGGCCCAACAAAACGAATTCGCGTGGCATCGCGCAGAGCAGAAGAGAGCGCAGCTGCGGCCCCAAAGCCGCTGCGCGCAGCTGCGGCCCCAAAGCCGCTGCGCGCATCAGCGCCGTGCAAAGCAACACATGCCTGGTGCTACGGTGCCTTCGAGGGTTTGTCGGAAGTCCGTCTCGATGGCTCACGCGTGCAAGGATGGCTCAAGGTCCCCATCGAGGAGGGCGACGACCTCGACGACGAGAATGATGAGGCGATGGCTGATGTCGAGGAGTGGAACTACACTGAATTCGACCGCTACGTGCGCACGTACAACCCTCAGATGAATGTTCCAGAGGCGCACGAGCTCGTGCCCATCGACGTCGGCGATTACTATGTGGCGATTGACGGTCAAGTCCTACGAGCCATAGGTACTCTGATGATGGCCACTGATGATCTTCGAGGGCCATTGCATGACATGTTCTGTTGCCGCCCATGTTGTTCGCAGGAAAAGTTGATGAGCCTCGTGGAACATTCCGCGCGCTCTGCTGGCCGCGCGGGGTGCCCTTCGAGTACGTGCATAAGATTCCTTCCGAGGTGAGGGTCGTGTCTCTGGCCGAGGTGCGCGAGCGACTGACGAGCTACTGCACGCCGCGGGCGAAGGGCTGGTTTCCTAAATGGGAGGAGGCACGCGGCGGGCAGCGGGCGGAGGCACGCAGCGGGAAGGCACGCGGCGGGAAGGCACGCGGCGGGAAGGCACGCGGCGGGCGTCGGGTGCCATCTGACTCTGCATCTGAGTGAGAGGAGGCTGAAGCGGCGCCTGAGAGTATTGCAAGGAGGCTGAAGCGGCGCCTGTATGAGAGTATGAGAGTATTGCAAGGAGGCTGAAGCGGCGCCTGTATGAGAGTATGAGAGTATGGGAGTATGGGAGCATGGGAGTAACGTAGTATGGGAGTATGGGAGTACGAGAGTACGAGAGTACGAGAGTCGTATGAGAGGTGAGAGCGTATATGAGCGGGTATGAGAGTACATTGTCGGAGAGTATGAGAGCGTATGTTCCGTATGGGAGTAAATGAGAGTATATGAGAGCACCATGTGTCTATTTTGTCTTTTTGTGCCGCAGCCGAGACTGAGCGCTCGCACACGCAACACGGAGGAACACGATGCTTGATCGGTGGTGGGCGACCGCGGGGACGGGTATTTCTTCGTTCTCAACATACTATAACGTTCAGGAAATCGCCCACGAGAACGGCAATCCATATATGGACCACAGGGGTCGACGCCCAAATTAATCAACTTTGATCGACCTGGAAACCATTTTTGTCACTTTGGGATTGCACCTCTGACGAGCACACAACAATCTCTCGCATGAAGGACTTTCCACAGCCGCGAGGGCGATCACCCGCGACGAATCCGCTATCGTGCTAAGCAACCCCAAATCTTTGCCGTCGTGGGCCTCCTCACGTTTTTGCGCGTCTCCCTATGAGTCTGCCTGCCTGTGCAAGGCGCCGCGCCGCCGGCAGCGTCGGAGTCGGCCGCCACCATGAGCGGCGTGAGCTTCCGCTACTCGGAGGCGGGCGTGCGCAAGGTGCGCCGCGTCCAGTTTGGCATCCTCGGTCCCGTGGAGCTGAAGGCGTCGTCGATGTGCAATATCGTCACTGACCGCACCTTTGAGAAAGGCAAGCCCATCCCTGGCGGGCTCATGGACCCGGCGCTCGGCGCCATCGACCTCCTCCTGAACTGCGCAAGCTGCGGCATGGACTCCTTTGAGTGCCCGGGTCACTTCGGGCACCTGGAGCTCACGAAGCCCATGTACCACGTCTCCTTCCTCAACACGACGCTCAAGGTGCTGCGCTGCGTTTGCTTCTCGTGCTCGGCCATCCTTGGCGACCAGCCAGCCGAAGACGGCAAGGCAAACCCCGACGGGGTACGCCTCGCCGCTGCCACGCGCAAGAAGAACCCGGCGCAACGGCCACGCGCTGTGATGGACTTTGCGAAGACAAAGAAGACGTGCTGGTCGTGCTCGGCGCCGCAACCGAACTTCAAGCGCGACGGGCTGACGATCGCGGCCGAGTTTAAGGAGTCCACGGCCGACCACGAGCGCAAGATGGAAGTGCATCCCGAGCGCGCGCATAGCATTCTCAAGGGCATCACCGACTCGGATGCGTTGCGGCTCGGCTTCAATCCAATTTACGCGCGGCCCGACTGGATGGTGCTCACCGTGCTGCCGATCCCGCCGCCGCACGTGCGCCCGTCGGTCCAGATGGACTCGACGGACGGGCGCGCCGAGGATGACATCACTCTCATGCTCCAGGACATCGTGCGCGCCAATAAGTCGTTGCGAGAGCTCGAGAAGAATGGAGCGCCCAACCACATCCAGCTGCAAACGACGCGGCTGCTCCAGTACCGCATCGCGATGATGGTGGAGAACCAGATTCCGGGCCAGATGCCCGCGACCACACGCTCGGGCCGGCCGCTCAAGTCCATCTCGCAGCGCCTCAAAGGGAAAGCGGGCCGCATCCGCGGCAACCTCATGGGCAAGCGAGTTGATTACTGCGCTCGCTCGGTCATCACGCCCGACCCGAATCTCGCCATCGATGAGGTGGGCGTTCCGCGCACGGTCGCACGCACGCTCACGTACCCGGAGGTGGTCACGCCCTTCAACATCGCCAAGCTGCAGGAGCTCTTTGAAAATGGGCCGTCGACGCTGCCCGGCGCACGCTACATCATCCGCAACGACGGTCTGCGTCTCGGCTTGTCGAAGCCAAACGTCCAAAAGGCGCTGCAGCCCGGGTACAAGGTGGAGCGGCATGTGCAAGACGGCGACATCTTCATGTTCAACCGGCAGCCGTCGCTGCACAAAATGTCGATCATGGGCCACCGCATCAAGATCATGCCCTACTCCACCTTCCGGATGAATCTCAGCTGTACCTCGCTGTACAATGTCGACTTTGACGCGACAAGATGAACACGCACGTGCTGCAGACGCACGAGACGCGCGCCGAGTGCTCCGAGATCATGCTCACGCCGCGCTGCATCGTGTCGCCACAGTCGAACAAGCTCGTCATGGGCATCGTGCAGGATACCCTCCTCGGCTTGCGTGCCTTCACGCGACCCGACTGCTTCTCGAGAAGGACCTCGTGATGAATCTGATCCTGCACCTCGACTCGTTCTCGGGTAAGCTGCCCGCGCCCGCCATCCTCAAGCCCAAGCCGCTCTGGACGGGCAAGCAGATCATGGGTCTCTTTTTGCCGAACATCTACCTCTCAGGCACATCCAACGGTCGCCCCGACGACGAGAAAGACGATATGTCGCCCACCGACACGAAGGTCATCATCAACGGCGGCGAGTTGCTGGCAGGCATGCTCGCTTCTGATGGCCTCTGGTGGCTTCTGATTGCATCCGACCGATGATGGCCTCTGATTGTCTTCTCACCCGACGGCGGCGAACTGCTCGCAGGCATGCTCGACAAGAAGATGCTTGGCACGAGCGGCGGTGCGATCGTGCACACGATCTGGCTCGAGCACGGGCCGCAGGGCAGCCCGCGTTTTTTTGGGCTGCCATCAGCGCGTCGTGAACCACAGGATTTTGCAGCGCTCGTACTCGATCGGGATCGGTGACACGATCGCTGATGCGAAGACGTTGGACGACATCGTCGCCACCATCGAGGCGTCCAAGCGCGAGGTGAAGGCGCTCGTCGAGCGCGCCCAGTCGGCCGAGCTCGAGTGCCAGCCCGGCAAGACGATGATGGAGTCGTTCGAGCATTCGGTCAACCAAGTGCTCAACAAGGTCAAGACGGCGGAGACGGGCTACATCCAGCGCCGTCTCGTGAAGGCGATGGAGGACATCATCGTCAAATACGACGACACCGTGCGTAACGCCGGCAAGGTGCTCGAGTTCCTCTACGGTGAGGACGGCATGGACGCCGTTCAGGAACTCGAGAGCTCCAAGATTGACCACATCGGCATCAAGCAGGGTGAGCTGCTCTCGAAGTACGAGCACTCTTGGAGGACTCTTATGGAGTCCGTGTTCCACGCCGATGACTCGCCCAATGACGAAATCCTCGTGCCGTCGCTGCGCGTCATCTCGTGGGTGCTCTCCCATCCGATGCGCACGGAGCGGGTGCAGCTGCATGCAGTCACGGCGCTCGCGACGCTTGCGAGCTACGTGAGCACGCTGGATTCGGTGTGCGAGCTGTGGGGACGCTTCTGGATGGCCTCTTCGATTGCCGTTGATTGCCTCTCTGAGTGCATGCTGATGGCGTCCCTCATCAGGTGTGCGAGCTGTGGGGACGCTTCTTGCGCTCGGCGGAGGGAGCGACGCTGATGGAGGCCATGGAGGGCGCGCGCCAGAGCTTCGAGGTCCTCTTTGACGAGTGCGCGGCGCTGCTCAGCACGATACGTGCTCGCAAGATGGAGAATGAGCAGAAGAAGAAGAGCTCGGATCGCTCGTTGCTTGCGGAGCCGCCGTTTGAGGGCGTCGAAAAGGCGCGTGCCGAGACGCTCACCGACATCTTCATGCGCGGCATGAGCGTGCTGCAGGTTTTCAGCGCGTGCGAGCGCATCTGCCGTGCCCTCGCCGAGAGCGGCACCGACGGCGGCGGCGACACAGCCGACGCGACGATCTCGATGATCTCGACGAGCATCGATTTTCGAGCTGCCGAATCGATGGGGCCAGTGCTGTCGCTCGCCATCACGTGGGGCGAGAGCAGCGTGCAACGCTCACGGGCCAATATGAGCCAAGCGCTCGATCCAGAGAAGAAGAACCCTCTCTGCGAGCTCCTCCCCAAGTGGAACCTCACTGGCCTCTTCGGAACGCTTGCGAAGATGCTGCGCGCATCGCCCTCGCTGCGGCCGCCCCTGCAGATCGATCCACAGTGCACCTTCTCGCTCTCGAGCTCGCTGCAGTCGAAGGCGATGCTGGGCACGAAGAAGCTCTCGCCAGCCACCCTCCAGTACGTCGGCTGGCCTCCAATCACCTCCGATCCCCTCTTAATACCCTCTTAATGGCCTCTGATGGCCTCTTAATGGCCTCTTAATGGCCTCTTAATGACCTCTGATGGCCTCCAATCCCCTAGTAATGGCCTCCGATGTGGCCTCTGATGGCCTCCATTGCCTCGGATGACCTCGGATGGCCTCGATGGCCTCGGATGACCTCTAATTGCCTCGGATGGTCTCTGATGACCTCGGATAGTCTCCCTCATTCAGGTACCTCGTCGAGGCCGGTACTCTCTTGCATGCGCTCGCCGCACGCATCGACAAGAAACAGGCCGCCCAACTCGGCGCCGCCGCCACGGCCGAGCAGGCGACCGCCCTCGGCGCCTTTCTCGAGCGAGAAGTCGTCTAGGACATCGTGATGCTCCTCCTCGCGGTGACGGACGAGCCCCTACGCGACAAGGAGAAGGAAGCTAAGGGGATGGAGGCGCTCGAGGCGGCGCTACGCGATGTGGTGCTCGACCTGATCAAGGCGATGACGCTGGGTGGCATGGCGCCGGTGCAAGCTCTGTGCGACAACGTGGCCAAGTGGCTGCCAAGCGAGGTGCATTGCCTCTGATGACGATGATTGCCTCTGATGACGATGATTGCCTAGCTCATCAGGTGGAGCAGGCGATCGAGCGCCGTCGCCTCTTGATGGTCTCCTGATTGCGAGCTGAGCGCGACTGATTGCCTCCCTCATCAGGTGGAGCAGGCGACCAAGCGCATTGCCGAGTACCTCAAAGCCAAACAGGGTGATCCGGCGACGCCGCCGGCGCGACATGCCCATCTGCTGCGGCCGCTCGACGTGCTCAACACGGTCACCGAGGCCGAAGGCACAGGCATGGGTTTGCCTAATACGGATGACGAACCGGAGTCGACGGGCGACACCGCCGCCGCGGCAGCAGCGACGGCGAGCGGCGAGACGGCCGGCGCGGTGGTCCTCAACCGGATGAAGGAGAACGGGAGCATCGTGAAGCACTTTTGCGACGCGGCGGCGCTCGACGATGAGCCCGTGTGCAAGCTGGCGCTCGTACTGCTCGCGAGGACGCTCTGCCATTTTGAGAAGCATCGGGCGGAGCTCGCCTTCGACCCGGAGGTGTACGGTGCGCTGATGACCTCTGATGACCTCTGATGACCTCTGATTACGGGCGGAGCTCGCCTTCGACCCGGAGGTGTACGGTGCTCTGATGGCCTATTGATGGCCTATTGATGACCTCTGATGACATAGTACGTAGTATCATAATATCCTGATAATCTCCTTCATCAGGACCGATCTACGCGATCTCGATCGACGAGACGCGTCCGACGACGGTGCGCGCCGCGGCGGGCGGTGTTCTCGCGGTCGCGCTCGAGAATTGCGCGGGAGATGGTGAGGTCGAGAGCCTGTGCCTGTCTCTTACCAAGTGGGAGGAGGCGCATAAGGTCAAGTCGACCAAGGTCGGCGACAAGGTCATGCTCTCGGACAAGCCTCAGGGCGAGAAGGCCCCAACGGTGCTCGCGCCGTTTGAGTCTGCCTCCGACATTGGGAAGGTGACGAAATTGAGCGATGACAAGACGCAGGTGCAGGTCGAGGTGAAGGGCAAGCAGGGGTTGCTGCCGATGGGCCTGCTCATGCTCTCGGCAATCAATAAGATCAAGCCGGTCGAACTCTTTGCAAGGATGATCTCAGTGAGCTGCCTTGATGGCCTCCCTCATCAGCTGCCTTGATGGCCTCCCTCATCAGCTGCCTTGATGGCCTCCCTCCTCAGGTGAGCGGCGGGGTGAACGGCAGGGTGAACGCGAGGGCGAAGGCTCGAGCTCCGACATGGCGTACGTGATGCCTACGCTGCTCATCGCACTCAAAGGCCTCCTCAAACTCCTCTTGGCCAGTGGTGAGCGAGGGCAGCGATTCCAAGCCGAGGCGGAGGAGTGCGGTACGCTGATTGCCTCCGATGTCATATGAGTGCCTCTGATGACCTCTGATTCCAAGCCGAGGCGGAGGGGTGCGGTACGCGAGCTGTTCGCCTCTCATGACCTCTACTTGCCTCTTATTTGGCCTCTATGACCTCTAATGACCTCCCTCATCAGGGCTGCCCACGCGCATTCTGAAGGCGATCGATCTTGCCGGGCGCTCCGGCGGGCTTGTGGCCGATGGCGTCGGTGAGAAGGTGTATCATTTGGCGACGGAACTCCACGTGAAGCACTTCACCCCGGTCAGCGGTGACATGGTGCTCGTCACGGCGCTCGGACCGACCTACACGGCCCTCTGATGACCTTTGATGACCTTTGATGACCTCTGATGACCTCAGATGACATCTGATGACCCCTCGCGATGGCTCCCCTCATCAGGTGCTCGTCGAGGCACTCGACGTCGTCAATGCGCGCCTAGCCGCCGCACGGCTGCAAAAGGAGCAGCAGGCGGCGGAGCGGGCGGCCGAGGCAGCCGCCTCTGCCGAGCCCCGTGCGGCCGTCGATGAGCTCGATTCTCTCCTCATGGAGCGCACGCCCGCAGCCGCTAAGAATGCGTCTGCACCGATGCCACCTGCGTCGTAGTCGTCATTGGCGGCGGCGAGGTCGGCGGCGGCGGCATCGGCGGGGGCGGGGGCGGAGGCCACCGCCCCTCCCGCCTCGACCTCTGACGTCCGGCCCCCCTTGGTGGTTACGCCGTCATCCGAGGGTGAGGCACAGCCGTTGCCTCGAGCAGCCCGCGCGCGCGCCATGCGCCCCCATGCGCCCATTGATTTGAGAGGGCGCGACTGCTGCCGCCCATCGCGTTGCGCGCCATGTACACCGCTCTCGAGGCCTCGTTTGGTGCGGACGCGACGTCTCGGATCGACGACAAGTTCAAGAGCGCCGACCCGCAGCTGCGCCAGGGCGTGTGCCATCTACTGCGCAAGGAGTACCAGAAGGCGTACGTCTGATTGCCTCTGATTGCCTCTAATTGCCGCGGAGGATCTTCTGATTGCCGCCGTGTACCATGCCATGACCCTTTTGATTGCCTCCCTCATCAGGTACAAGCTCTGCGACCAAACGGAGGACCCGCGCGACCAGATCTACTCCGCACTCTCGCAGCTCAATGAGGTACCTTGATTGCCACTGATGAGCTCTGATGAGCTCTGATGACGATCGATGAGCTGTGATGACGCCTGATGACGCCTGATGGCCTCCTTCCTCAGGGCTGGGACCCAGTCGAGCCGCGTCGACGCATCGAGGTGTACCTGCGCATCTTCTCGAGACGCCGCTCTAGATGCCGCAGGCCGCCTTCCACCCCGTCGTACTACCTCGCGCACAAGCTGCTCAAGCCCGCCAAGGAGCACCGACTGCGTGCATCGCTGTACCTGCGCACGTTCGCCCTCTTCGAGGCAGAGGCGGCGATCTGGCTCGACCCAAATAAGGATACGGTCGAGAAGCTGATGGAGAACGACGACGACGATCCGCTCGAATCGGCATCCGCGTCGCTGACGAAGGCGCAGTGGGAGCGGTACGTCTGATGGCCTCTGATGGCCTCTGATGGCCTCTGAGGATGGCTGATTGCCTCCCTCAGAAGGTACAAGCTCAAGCACCCCGAGATTAAGTCGAGCGCGATGGACAAGTTGATGGCGATGGTTGGCCTCGAGCGCATCAAGCGCGACGCGCTCAACGTCGCGTACTCCGTCGAGCTTGCAAGCCTGAAGCCGGTGGACGCTACCGCCGACGTGAACCGCCACTTCGTCTTCATCGGCAACCCGGGCACGTCTGATGGCCTCTGATTGCCCTTGATGGCCTCTAATGATGGCCCCTGGTGGCCTCTCTGATTGCCTCTAATGACGGCGGATGGCCTCATTTATCAGGTGATTGCCCCAGATGGCCTCTAATGACGCCTCTAATGACGCCAGACGGCCTCTATCATCAGGTACGGGCAAGACGGAGGTGTCGCGCCTGATGGCCAAGATCCTGCACGACTTCAAGCTGCGCTCGAGCTCCGAAATACGGAACACCACCGGCTGTAATCTGCTCACGGGACGGCGCGGACGAGTTCAAGAAGATGCTCGAGGAGGTCGACGGCGGCGTGCTCTTCATTGACGAGGTGTACCAGCTCGACCCGAAGAACAACAAGGACGGCGCCGACATCATGAACCTGCTGCACACCTTTGCGGAGGATAAGCGTGGTGAGCGCTCGGTTGTGCTTGCGGGCTACCGTGATGAAGTCGAGACGTTACTCTCGTTCAACCCGGGGCTCGCGTCGCGCTCCCCAAACACGTGAGTGCGCCTCTGAGTGCATGCACGTGCTCACCACGGCGCCACCAAGCACGTGAGTGCGCCTCTGATTGCATGCTACCTGCCAGCTGATTGCCACTGATGACCTCCGATTACGCCCCTCGTCAGGTGGGTCTTCGAGGACTATCTCGAGCCCGAGCTGCGCTCCATCTATCACAAGATGATGAGCGACCGCAAGATGGTCGTCGAGTCGGCAAGCTCTTTTGGCGCGAACGCGACAACCTGATTGCATGCTGCGTGCATCGCTGAGTGTGCATCGCTGAAAAAGTGCAT
>Ga0210247_100375_pt1 | contig 41772 bp, 44 predicted proteins | sample ChrtobMetP3_16mM_FD_155449 | JGI IMG/M metagenome (GOLD analysis project Ga0210247, IMG submission 155449) | Chrysochromulina tobin associated microbial communities from unialgal haptophyte culture, Seattle, Washington, United States - P3_16mM | ecosystem: Host-associated > Algae > Haptophytes >... | reverse complement strand
TTCTTGGACAGCTTGACGTGCTCGTCTTCTCGCGAGGAGCCTGGCTCCTGCTTTCTGATGCCATGGGATTGCTGCCTGATGCCGCCGCTGCCTCCCTTGCGCGATGACGGAGCATCTGCCATCTCGCCCACAACACGATGCTCTACTAGAGCAAAAAGCAAGCAAAAGCGCTCGGTGCTCGGATTGCCACGTCCCCTGTTGTTCAACTAACGAGCTCAACATGTAATCGAACCTCTAGCGGCCGGACGGCGTTTTAGCATGCGTTCCCGAAGTCAAGTCAAGTCAAGTCTATACATAAACAACAGACAACCATACGGAAGCCTATCGAATGTGCTCCGGAAGCCAGCAGTGGAGGACGGGAGTCGATGGAGATGGCGGAGGGGGGTCCATAATGAGGTGACACGTCATAAGTGCTGACATACGTGCCCTCGGAGAACAAGTAGATGAGAAGTAACGGGCCGATCTCGAGCCGATGAGCGCCACTCTTACGCCGAAGAGGAAATCGGCTCGAGATCAACCGTGGCGTCAAGCATAAAATGGGGGATTGGGGGAGAGAAAGAGGGGGAGACGTAGGCGCCTCGACCGAGGATCTCGAGGCCGGTCGGTGCCGCGTCGCGCTCGCCGAGATGACCGACGCGAGCAAGAGGGCCCTTCCCAGTAGTCGTTGCCGACACGGAAACCGGAACCCTTTTTCTCGCGCCAATCCGCACAGCTCCCGCTCGCGTCATCCGCCGCCGGTCGTCGCCCTCGAGCATTCGTCGAGCCTCGCTGCTTCCGCCGCCCGCGCCGTCGCCGTCCTGCCTGTCACACCCTGCAGGCACCTCCCTCTGCTGCTCCCGCCACCCGTCTGCCTCTCGCGCCGCAGTCAACGACACACCTGTATGTCGCGAGCGCGCGCATGCGTGAGATATGGAGGACGGGGTGTGTGGCGCGCACCGCAGAAACGCCCTCGACCACTCTTGCCGCCGCCGTCTCAGCCGCCCTTGTTGCCTGGCCAAAATCGATTGGCGTGCCCTTGTCAGGCCCAAAAACGCCAAAACTCGTCGAAGAAAGGCCGCGCGTGCTCGACGCGCGGCGCCGGCGGTCGCCAGGCTCTACCGACACCTTGGCCCGTCGGAACAGCCATCGCGCATGCCCCCGATCGCTCCCATCGTCGGCTTGGAGCCGTGTTGCATTGCCGTACTGTAGACTTCCTGAAAAAGGCACGATGTTGAAGCCCCAGTGCGCCGCGATGATCAAGAACAAGAAGATGGGGATGATGCCCCGACTCGGGGCTATCCAGTGGTGCCGGTTGCGCCGAGATCTGCCCTCCCGATCGCTCGCGCCAGCGTTGGGCACCAAAGGCGGCGGAAAGGCGACCGCCATTTTGACTTGACTTGACTTGACTTGACTTGACTTGACTTGACTTCCCGAAAACCGCGGCATCAGACGATTCGATGCTTTACCCAGCTCTGCGTCATGCCCACTCGCTACGTCTATGAAGACGCCCTGGGCGCCCGCGGGCAAGGCGAGCTTCGCTTCCTGAAACCGGCAGCCGTTGCGACCCTTGGAGGCTCGCGGCAAGAGACGCTCATCGTGAGCGACACAGGCAACCATCGCCTGCAGCTGCTCCATCCGTCCGGACAGATGGTCCGGACAATTGGCGGTCCTACACTCACGCATGCCGACGGACGGACGATCAGCCCGGGATTGCGCTACCCAATGGGCGTCGACTCCGAGGACGACGGCTCCACCATCATTGTCAGCGACATGGCAAACCATAGGATCCTGCGCCTGCGTGCCTCGGATGGTGCTGTGCTTGCCAACGCAACGAGCTGGCAGCAGACGTTTGGGCAAGTGGCGCAGCCCCTCCTTCGACCGCGTGGGCTCGCTCTTCACATGCAGCTTTGGCCCCCCTATGGCACACTCCCCATCCTCTTTGTTGCCGCCTCGGGTAACAATCGCATTGTCACGTATGCGCTTGCACCGCTGAGCCCTGCTACGATCGCGTTGCCCGGGGTGATCGCAACCGCGAGTGATGCGCGGATGATCCCCCTCATTTCCTTCGGCCAAAGCGGCAACGGCGCGAGCGACATGGCGGAGCCGGCCGGCGTCTGTGCGGGCGTCCTCGCTGACGCGGAATTCGGCTTCACAACACGTGTCTTTGTAGCGGATCCGATACATAACCGCGTGCAGGAATGGCGCTTCCATCCGCAGCTGACCAACTACGAGCACGTGCACAACATCCTCGGCACGGAACCAGCGCTCTTCCAGCGCCCGTCGGCCGTTGCACTCCTTCCAGCCGCCGACCGACGCGCCGAGACCAGCAGGCTATTTGTAACGGAAAGCCAAGCTGGACGAGTTCAGATGCTCGATGCGAATGGCCACGCGCTGCAGGTGCTCGTCCCGCCGGCACGCGCGACGCTCGAGCGGTCCAATACGCGCCCTCTCGCCGGCATCGGCTTCGCCCGCCGACGCAACGCCGACCCGTCTGCGGATTCCCACAGGCTTATCGTGGCTGGTGGCGCGGGCTACAATCGGCTCTTTGTCTTCCGGCGCGAACGGTTTGCTTGAGGGCTGGCTTCTGCGCTGGGCGAGCCGGCAAGCCGGCGAGGTCATCAAAAGGATGGTGTTTTCCGGTGTTCCAGTTATTTCCCCTGTCTCGTGTACAGCATGTTGAATGTTCCCGCCCGTGCTACACCCCGGGAGCATGCTGCCCCGGGAGAGGAAAACAGCAACACGTTCACGCCTCAATCCACAGCCCGTTCACACATCCATCGAGGAGAGGGCCAGGGATACAGCACGTACGCGAGGGCGAGCGACGGTGCCGGTATCGCCGCGGAGATGCTGCTTACTTTGCCCAGGCCGATTCTGCTACGGGTGCATGCACTCTTCGTTGATCCGCAATCTCTAAATTGCAGCATGGCCACATCAACAGCGTTGCGCTCCATCGCTCTCGAGGCTTCAGCACTCCGGAGAGCCGACCTGAGTCAAGGTACAGAGTCATGTGTCGTGCGCTGTGAGAATACAGTGAACGGTGAGCAATTTCCAGCTACGCCGTACGCCGCTGCGTGCTTCAGCACAGACTCACGGCTTTCAAGTGCAGTGATTCGTGGATGCAGTTGCGCAGATGCGCAGTGTGGCACGTTGGCATGCAGTTGTGCTTCTTCATCTGCATACGATGCGCACGGTCGGTTAATCTCCTTCGAGGTACCTGGCATCGTCGAGTGCTCCGAGCGCTGCCGTTGCGATGCACTGTGCTGCCGCAACCGCGTGGTCTCCCGCGGTCTACGAGTACCGCTAGTCGTCTTCAAGACACGCGATCGTGGCTGGGGAGTGCGGTCTGAGTGGCCTCTGGAACGAGGCGAGTATGTATGTGAGTACGCCGGCGCGATCATCTCGTCCGAGGAGGCGACGGCTCGGCAGGCACAGGGTGGTCACAACTATGTGATGAGCCTGCGTGAGCATCTCGCAAGCGGGCAGGTCTTCGTCACCTGCATCGACCCGACCGACAAAGGAAACGTAGGCCGCTACCTCAACCACTCCTGCGACCCTAATTTGGCCATCGTGCTGGTCCGTGCGGGCTCGTTTGTACCGCGTGCAGCCTTCTTCTGCACGCGCCCTGTGCCTCGAGGCGAGGAGCTCACATTCTTCTACGGCGACAGCGCGAGTACGCATGCGAGCAGCAAGCCTACGCCGCCGGAGGAGTTGCAGAACAAGAGCAACGCGGCGTCGCGGCGCATCTGCAGATGTGGAACGAAGCGATGCATGGGCTTCTTGCCGTTCGATGCATAGTGCCGTCCGCCACTGTCTTAGTATAAAGGCCCTGAGGTCCCCGGCAAGCCAGAGTACGGACAACCAACACGTAAGTGTAAAATGTTCGCCTTCTTCGTGGTCTATCTGTATTTCGGCCCTGCCGCGGCGCCGGGCACCCGCGGCAGCCGGCGCGATGTACTCTCGCCGCGGGTGTGCGTAAAGGGGTGCGAGATGTACAAAACAAAGACGATGGACAAGTACGGTACGAGCCAAAAAAAACAGTGAAATCAAGCTGGATCTGAGCTGGATCCAGTCTCAGGGGCAATTACTCAGGGCGTCAGGGGCCCCTTCCCGTGGAATTAGGGTTTTGGACTGGTTTCTGAACTTGCCTTTTGAGTATGGGATTTCCACGTTCGATTCTGAAAGTTTTGAGCCCAGATCTCATTGGGAGAGCAGTGGACACCTCATCTCTATAACATCTCTCACTACTCCTCCTACTACTTAAGTAGTTCACTACTACTAGAACTTAAGCAGTCACTACTTCCCATGGTCTGTCGGTCTCGAGTTACAGAATGCCAGAATCTACGAGAGCAAAGCGGCGTCGCTAGTCGCGACACATCTGCAGATGTGGAGTGATGCGATACAAGGGCTTTCTAGCCGTTGTGTGACTTGACTACGATAAGAGCTTCGGTCGAGGCTGTGGCCACGTCACCGCAGCCTTTTTCTATGAAGAAAGGCGATTCTCTCGTTCAGCGCGCGGCGCAAGCCCTTCGCGAGCGGGCACTACGGCCCGACGGAATCGTGCAGCGCCTATCGGATCGGATTGCGTTTCCGCAGCTGTACAAGCGCTACAGCGAAAACTTTCTCACACATGGCGAACAGTTTTTGAAGGGCGACGATGAGCTGCCACTGTTTGCACCCGGCGTGTGGCATGCGCCACTCAAGTGGCGGCCGATACCAGGGCCGACGACCGTCAGCCTTTCTCGCGCCACGCTCACAACGACTGATACGGGCACGGCGATGCTGCGTGGCTTCTACGGTGGCTCCCGAGGAGATGTAGCCTTGCTTGCCGGTGTGAGCGGGGCAACGGAGAAGGCACCAGTTGGCGCCGGCGCGTGCGGTGTGGGCTCCACGGGCCACTGGACGATTGACCTAGCACAGCATCATTGGCTCGAACTCAAGCTGCGCACCGGCACCCGGCGGTTCGAGATGGTGGTCCAGGCGGATGGCCAATGGGAGGGCAGCACGCGGCTCTGGCGTGCGATCATTCCGGCAGCTGAGTTGCCGAGCCCAGCAGCTGCCGCCAAGAGCAGTGCCGGCGGTGGCGTGGGCCGTGGCGCATACGGCATCCTTGGCGTGGCCGCCGACGCGAGCGACGCCGAGATCCGCGACTCGTACCACACGCTAGTGAAGAAGCTTCATCCGGACGTTGCGGGCGGTAATGAGGAGCAATTCAAGCGCGTAAGTCGCGCGTACGGCCTCTGATGACCTCTGATGACCTCTGATGACCTCTGAGAAGCTCTGAGGACCTCTGATGGCCGATATGGCTATGTCTCTTGCGAGCAGGTGAGTCGCGCGTATGGGCTGCTTTCGGACGTGCAGAGGCGGAAGCGGTACGACGAGCTCGGCGCCTCTGAGGACGACGCGGACGACGACGAGGCGCTCGACGATCTCGGACCTTGGAGATCGATCAAGGTGCCGTTCACAGCCTTCCGAGACCGCGGTTTCTATCAGAGGGCCGAGCACATCAGCGTCGTGTACTTGCTGCTAGCGGGCGAGTCGACCGGACCGTTCGCTCTCGAGATCGGCGAGGTCAAGGCAGGCCGGTGCGAGAAGGCCCACCTGGACGGCGCCGGCCAGTGGGGCCACGTCTCTTGCGAGCAGGTGAGGACCTCTGATGGCCTCCTGGATTACCTCCTGGATCACTGCCTGGATGACCTCTGATGACCTCTGATGACCTCTGATGACCTCTGATGACCGATTGGGCCACGTCTCTTGCGAGCAGGGCCACTGCGAGTGCGGCTACTATAACGGGTTGCGCACGGAGGCTTTCGATGGGCCGCTGAAGCTGCAGTCCAACGGGCGCATTCGAGATGGCGCGCTCGAGTGGGGCTTTGCGGAGCACCACCTCAAAGAGGGCGAGTTTCACGACGGTTGATCCGGCATAAATACGGTACATGGCGATGTAGTAATTCAGGTGCTGTACGAGGGTTGCCGCCACTCTCCGTCGTCGGAGTAACCTGTCTTGTGGTTTTGAGATTGCGATAGCTATGACGCCAGCACCAGTCCGGTCCTCGTCAGATCTCAGAACTCGTCAGACGTCTCACGTCAGGAAGCGCCCTCTCAGCCCAGGACCCAGGTGACCGTGGGCAGCGGAGCCTGGGAGAGCCGTACTTTGAGACGGAGTGTGGTGAGCGCGCGCGGAGTGTGGTGTCCGCGAACTTCGGGTGGAAAAACCAGCATTTCGAAGTCTTTGGAACCTTGGCGCAGCTTCTTCCACACCGACCCTGCCTGTGAGTTTGGGGCGAGCTGAAGGCCGAAGCGTCGAATGCGCCCCGCATATGAGGACACCTCGTTCTTGAGCGCCCCTGGCATGCGACGAGGTTTGATGACGCTGCTGCTAGCGCTCAGCATCCACGTTGCTTCCCCGTTTCGGTGCGGATATGGAGCCGGGGGCTTCTCGATCACCGCTCGATCGCCACGGCCGATCGTCATGGCCGACAAATTACTGAGCGAGGCACTACTCATCAAGATTGATGAAATACGTAAAACGATGGAAGCTGCGCAAGCACAGCTCACGCAAGCGCAGCAACAGTACGACGCGCTGTTGACTGAACTGGTCAACAGTCAACTGGTGGTACCTACGGACGTTGAAGCTCCAGTGGCCCCGGAGGAATCGGCAAAACAATTGCAATTACCCAGCCCACCACCGCGATCAGAATTCAAAATCGAAATGCCGCAACTCGAACTACCCAGCCCACCGCCACCGTCGGCGCTGCAGCTGTCCGTGCCACCGACAACGAACATCACCGACTCTCAGGCCCCAGTGACGGCAGCACAACCCAGTGCAGAAACTGAGGAGCACCGTGCGGCGGCATGGCAAGCGTACTATCGGCAGCAGCAGCAGCAGCAGCAGCAGCAGCAGCAGCAGGCGCAGCAGCAGGCGCAGCAGCAGCATCAGGCGCAGGCGCAACAGCAGCAGCAGGCGCAGGCGCAACAGCAGCAGCAGGTGCAGCAGCAGACAGCTTCGTCTCTGGCAGCAGAGGCCGCACCAACGCCGCTCGAAAGATTTCGTGCCAAGGCAGAGGCTGAGGCCGCTGAAGCTGCGGGCAGGGCGAAAGCTGAGGCTGCGACCACCGAGGCTGCGGTCAAGGCAGAGGCTGAGGCTGACGCAAAGTTGGAGGCAGCCTTCACCAGGGCCAGGGCGAAGGCTGAGGCGGAGTTGGAGGCAGCCAAAGCGGCAGCCGCCGCCGATGCAGCCGCCGCTGAGGCCTCAGCCTTTGCCCTGGCCCTGGCGACGAGGAGGGCGAAGGCGGAGGCCGAGGTGGAGGCAGCCAAAGCGGCAGCCGCCGCCGATGCAGCCGCCGCTGATGCCAGCGCCAAGGCGAAGGCGGAGGCCGAGGTGGAGGCAGCCAAAGCGGCAGCCGCCGCCGAGGCAGCCGCCGCTGATGCCAGCGCCAAGGCGAAGGCGGAGGCCGAGGTGGAGGCAGCCAAAGCGGCAGCCGCCGCCGAGGCAGCCGCCGCTGATGCCAGCGCCAAGGCGAAGGCGGAGGCTGAGTCGGAGGCAGCCAAAGCGGCAGCCGCCGCCGAGGCAGCCGCCGCTGATGCCAGCGCCAGGGCGAAGGCGGAGGCCGAGGTGGAGGCAGCCAAAGCGGCAGCCGCCACCGAGGCAGCCGCCGCTGACGCAGCCGCCGCCAGATCAGCCGCATCAGTACTGCGTGCGGCGCCGACGGAGCCAGTGGAGCCTCCGGCGCCAGTGGCGAACGCGAGGCCCGAGCCCGGAAGCTCAATAACGGGCGGTGGTGGCACCGTGATGAGTACCCTTGCTTCGTTGCAGGGGCCACCGATCTTTTGGGGCGTCGAGGGTGCCAAATTAGGATATGGCGTGGACGACATCAAAGGGTATGACAACTTTGGGAGATTTCTGGCCGCGTGCCGTGAGCACGGCGTAGACTTAGACAGTGGGGAGTATACGCTGCTGGCTCCGACGGACTCGGCTATTGCGGCTCACCTGAAGTACAAGGAGGTCACGATCAGCGCCGAGCTCTTGCGCTACCACCTGATCCCAGGTCGCAAGCTCCAAGCGGCGCTTACAGTGGATCAGACGACGGTGAATGGCGGAACGCTCAAGTATGAGCGGCGCTTTCGTAAGACGTGGCTCGGGGATGCTGTCATTGGGCAGGCTCCGTCTGACGTGGCGTGCAGCAACGGCATCATCCACGCCATCAGCGTCGTGCTTGTGCCGGAGGGCGCGGCGGCGGTGGGTAAAGGGCAGGGTGGCAGTGGCGCGGGTGCAAGCGCGGCGGCGGCGGGTAAAGGGCAGGGTGGCGATGGCGCGGGTGCAAGCGCGTCGGCGGCGGTGGCTTCATTGGCTGAGGAGGCAGCAAGGGCGGCTAAGGCGGCGTTTCTCGCCAAGTCGAGTGCACCATCGTGGGGCAAGAAGGCCGCTAGTGATTCTCTGTATGCACCGCCCACACCGCCCCAAGTCAATCTTCGGACATCGCCTCTCCCGTCTCCTCCTACGCCTCCGTACGTGCCGCCCTCCATCGCGCCACTTGATCCAAATTTGGGAAGTCCTGGTGGGTTCGTCTCGTCGCGTGGCCGAGGTAACCAGGGTGGGCCGCCGCCCTCAGTGCCGGACTCATCATCTCCGCTCTCACAGTGGAGCTCATCGTCTCTATCCTCGCCTGATGGTGGCATGCTGTCGTCTCGTGCTCCGGCGACCGGCAGTCCGAATATGGACAATCCAAGTATAGGCAGTCCAATCATGGGTAGTCCTCGTGGGTCCATCTTGTCGCAGGACCGAAGCAACCAGGACGGGCCGCAGCAGCCACCGCAGCCTGGCATGCCGCCGCAGTCCGGCATGGCGCCTATGCAGGGTGGCATGGCGCCTATGCAGGGTGGCATGGCGCCTATGCAGGGTGGCATGGCACAGCAGCCTGGGATGGCACAGCAGCCTGGGATGGCACAGCAGACTGGGATGACGCCTATGCAGGGTGGCACGGCGCAGCAGACTGGGGCTCCGTTCCCTTGGAACGGTGCGCTCGAGCAGCCGGGGATGCAGCGTCCGTCGACGCTTCCACCGACCGTGGGCGGTAGCGATGTTCCCACCCAAATGCCACAGGAGGCTGAGGATCCCTTCAGACGAGGACTCGAGGCGCCGGCTGCAGAGTACGGCGGCGGCAGCGGCGGTTACGCTCCACCACCGCCCACCACTAGCAGTAGGCCTCCGCCTATCGACAGCTCTCGTCGTGACCGCTCGCCTGGCATTCAGAACAACTTTTATGACGTCTCCACCTCAGATTTCAAGAAGTCGTACGGCTCATCTGGGGCATCTCCGCCGCCTCCAATGGATGGCGGCGCGTCGCCGCCGGGCGGCTACGGCGGTGCACCACAGCCGGGAGGTTATGGTGGCGCATCGCAGCCGGGCGGCTACGGCGGTGCACCACAGCCGGGAGGTTATGGTGGCACACCGCAGCCAGGCTATGGCGGTGCACCACAGCCGGGAGGTTATGGTGGCACACCGCAGCCAGGCTACGGCGGTGCACCACAGCCGGGAGGCTATGGTGGCGCACCGCAGCCAGGCTACGGCGGTGCACCACAGCCGGGAGGCTATGGTGGCGCACCGCAGCCAGGCTACGGCGGTGCGTCGCAGCCGGGAGGCTACGGTGCGCCACCGCAAGGCTACGGCGGCTATCCGGCGCCGGCTGGCGCAGGGGCCGGCCCATACAACGGCCGCCCTCTGCCTGCAACCGCCGGGGGGAGCTTTGGGTTCGGGGCGAGTACTCTTTCTATTCTCCCGCCGACTGAGCGACCTACGACGTCTTTCCAGACGGGCCCCCCTTCGCCTCCCCCTCCCAGTCGGACAAGCCCGAGCCAGTCCCCCGACACTGCTGGTGCCGGTGGCGGCAGCTCGGAGGAGTTGCCAGCACAGAGGATGCTTAACAGGTTGAAGGCGAAACCTGCTGACAAGTCGAAGGAGGCGCCTAGGAGGCCTACGCCTCCGCCGGCGCCGCCGGTTGCCATGGAGCAGGGCGGCATGATTCCGTTCAAGCGGAGGCCCTTCACAGGGCGAGAGTGGCAGTAGCGCTTTCCTTTCAAGACCTGTGTGTCAGAAGTCACACAGACACACATTCAAATTCACACGCACACATTCACACCAGTGTGTGAACACGGGTTGCCATGAAATTGACAAGTCCCATGTTCTGACACTGATCATGCGGGCTTCCATCTCTACGACCTCGGAGGTTTTTCGGAAAGTCCTCACAGCTGACCTTTCTTGCTCTTGTCCTCACACGCTTCATCGTTGACTCGTGTGAACCCGTTTTTTTCTAACGAAAATCCAGGCCGTCGCTCATCCACGAGCGGCGACGTTGGGAAATTCATTTCCAAAAGTCTAGCACGAGCCAAGCTTCATCGCGCCTCGCCGCCTGCACTCGCCGCCCTGCTTGCGCCGCACGAACGGCCTGTGGGGCCAGTGCGAGACCTCGAGATGTTTGCTGCCCTCCTTTTTCCGACGCTTCTCGTCGCGCTGCTGGTGCTCCCAAGCCCCGTGGCATATAGAGGGCTCCACTTTCTGGGCTGCAGGATCCACCACGATTGCCAGCAGACCTACTTGGTGCGCGTCGATGGCGAAGGCACGCCGCGCGAGCTGCGCCACGTCGGCAACGGCAAGTGGCTCTTGGACCGGGATCCTGCGCCAGTGGCGATCGAGCTGGGTCAGCCGGGCGATGTTTTCGAGCACGCTTCCATGCAGGGAGTCGAGGCAGCCGACAACGACCGTGACGATGCCGCCGCGCGCGCGGTGCGCGTTCGACGAGCGGCACCGCACTGGCCAGAGAGCTATGTGCGCTCGCTGGCATCGTGCGGCATTAGCGGGCAGGGCATGATCGCCTTCGACGCCGACTTTTTCTTGTCGCAGCTCACGTCGACAGCGATGGACCATCCGCTCCTCTTCCCGCACGCCGCGGCCAAGCTCGAGCTCAACGGCCTGCGGCGATGTGAGGAGCTGATGGCGGCAGCGGCCGTGACCCTCCGATGCGGCCGTGCCGACGTTTCGTCAAACGCCTTCGCGGAGGTGGTGCAGCGTGCCCAGCGGGCTCAGCGCTCGGTTGCGGCGATGGCCGCGATGGCACGCGACGGCGTCGGCGTGGCCGCACAAGCAAGCGACGGCGTCGACCCGACTTTGCCCTTGTGGGACGGTGGTGGGCGCCTGATCGGCGAGTATGTCGACTGCCACTGATGGCCACTGATGGCCGCTGATGATGACCGCTGATGATGACCACTCTTGATGACCGCCGATGATGGCTGCTCATGATTCCCACTATTGAGCCGCATGATTCCCACTAACGAGCGCTGACGACTACGAGCGCGCCCCTCATCAGGCACCTGCCCAAGCTCCTGGATTGCGTCTTGATTGCATCTGATTGCACCGGATTGCACCCTCATCAGGTACCCCGACGGCGAGCTCGCACAGGTGGGCACACGGACGTGCACGACATGAGTGCGACTCTTGCGACTCTGATGGACACTGATGACACCACTGATGACGACACTGATGGCGACAGGTGGGCACGGACGTGTTCGACGGCTGCGCGCTCGCAATTGGCCAAGGGCTGCTACGCACGAGCTTCGACCCGTCGGAGCCACTTGGGATCAGTTTCGGACCGTTGGCACGGCTCGAGGGGCGAGGGTGCGAGGTGCTCGAGGTCGAGCCGGGCGGCGCTGCCGAGCGGCTGGGCGTGCGCGAGTCGATGGTGATTGCGCTGATTGCGCGCACCACTGCTTGTGCCACTGACGGCCTCTTTAATGGCGTCGCTGATGGTGTCCGATTGCCTCCCTCATCACCGACGGCCTTTTTAATGGCGTCACTGATGGTGTCCGATTGCCACCCTCATCACTCATCGGATGGCCTCCCTCATCGCTCATCGGATTGCCTCCCTCATCAGGTGCTCCTCATCCTGATGACCTCGGATTGCCCCCCTCATCAGGTGCTCCTGCGCATGGAGCGTCCCGATCTGCTCGGTCTGAGCGATCTCCTGTTCGAGGACGTGATGGCCCGGATCGACGAGCGGCGGTCGGGCCAGCTCGGAGCGCCGTCCCGGGCACTCGACGAGCGGCGGTCGGGCCAGCTCGGAGCGCCGTCCCGGGCACTCGACGAGCGGCGGTCGGGCCAGCTCGGAGCGCCGTCCCGGGCACCCCCTTCTGACAGCGGAGAGCTCGTGCTCGGAGCGCCGTCCCGGGCACCCCCTTCTGACAGTGGAGAGCTCGTGCTCGGAGCGCCGTCCCGGGCACCCCCCTCTGACAGCGGAGAGCTCGTGCTCGTGTTTGAGACAGCGGCGCCAGTGAGCCATCTGTATGCCGTCGAGCTTCCCGCCGTGCCCGCGCTCGCCGCCTTCGCTGCGAGCGAGGGACGGGCGACCGAATGGGTCGCGGCCGATGCCGATGCGAGCGGCGCGGTGCATCGGGCGCTGTCTCGGGCGCGTGAGGTTTCGTCCGCGCTGACCGGACTTGCCAATTATGGAAGTGGTGCGGTGCTGTGGAAGGAAGAGGAGACCAAAGCTTTCATTGGAGAGGCGAGCTCGATGACGTGCGCGCACGTGGACATCGCGCCGCAGCTCGAGATAGCTCATGGGCTCGCTGGGCTGAAAGTGGTTGGAGTGGGCTCACACGGAGAGACGTTACGGCTGCTAAGCGAGCACGCGGGCGCATGCATGGAGGAGGAGGAGGAGGAGGAGGAGGAGGAGGGGCTGGCGACATGCGTCCCAACTGACAGACCTCTCAAGACGCATGAGGCGGCCTTGCTAGGTGACCCGGCCGTGACACTGTGCTGCCTTCATCCGGGTGATGCGCTCGTCTTCTCATCCGCCGTACGCTGACGAACCATGATTACCACTGACTGATGGCCACTGATGACCCATGATTGCCTCTGAGTGCGACCGAGCGCCGCTGATCGCCCCCGTCATCAGGCGCTCCACTTTGCCACCAACGGCGCCGAGGGCATGCAGGCCGCCCTCTATCACGGCCTCGTCTCTAGCGCCTCTCTGCCCCGCTTGGAGGAGGCAGCCGTGCGCAGGCAGGCGGGCGGCGGCCCGTATGCGGGCGAGGATGGAGGCGCATTTGGAGGCGGGGTGCTCAGTGCGGTCGACGTGCTCCTCGAGGCCCAGCTTGCCCAGCGGGCTCTCGGCCTGTAAACTAGACACGTGCCCTAGATATGCGCCCCACTGGTCTTCTTGGGTGGCTCGGTGCTCGCGGACATCAATCATCATGAAGGACAAGGAGGCCTTCTGGATGACGGAAAGGCCGAGTATGATAGTCGAGTATTTCGATCGAGTATGAAAGGCCGAGAAAGGCGTCTCCGAGGTGCTCAAGACGAGCTAGCCTATACTGAGGAGGCACAGGGCTGCAGGGGGTACGCGGCAGACCGCGCGACATAGTTTTCAGTGTGGGTGCTGACTGCTGACATGTTTTCGCAAAGCGAGAGCCCGGCCGAGAGGGAGGACCAGTAAGCAGTGTCGCTGCGTCTCCGGACGACTGCGCCGCGCACTGGGCACGATCCTACAGATGTGCCAGGAAATCGTGATTATTAGAACCGCGCATGTAGAACCGACCGTTTACTTGGTCTTGGATGTCTTGTGATTGGAGCTACCGTTTCATCCGCGTTTGGGTTTGGGTACGGTCTCGAGCGGATGTCGAACCGACCCCCTAACAACGACCCCGCCCGCGGCGCCCGCTGCGGGGGCGCTGGCGTGTATTTTACGTTCCATGCCTACTGAGACGTTGGGTAAGAGGCTGACTACCCATGCGCCAAATCTCCGAATGGGGTCTGAGACCCCAATCGCAATGTCGAATGCCTCCTGCCACAGACCCTGATGGCCCGGACGCCCTCAATCCCATGCTCGTTGCTCTTTCACGCTCCAACATTTTTGCACACACTCGAGCCAATGGTCATGAGCGCATTCAGATCGTCATTGTCCATGCGCACACAGTTGTTCCTCAGAAAAGCAGCTCAAATCCAGCCTTTCCTAGCAGTGCCTCACGGATCAAGGCCTTCCCTTCCTCTCCAATGAAGTTGCTCGACAGCCTGTATAGGGATGCAGACAGGAAGGTTGTTCACACAGGAGGTATCCTTCCGTGGCCATCAGCTAGGCACGTGGTTCTTACAAATCAAAGTTTGGGAATTGGGCGACAAACTTACTCGATTTTTGTCAGCGAGCAGTTGACGCCAAGAGCTGCGGCGAGCTCCTTGATGCCTGTCATGTCCGTGCCCGAATGGGTGAGATAATTATTGGACATGTTGATGCTCGTCAGCCCGCCTGTGACGCTCGTGCGGAGCGCCTCGGCGATCAGCTTGACACCAACAGGGCCGATGTTCTCGGAGGACGCGTCCATAGACATGATCTTGCTGTCCTTATTGCCGCAGATGGCGGCAAAGATGGCACCCCAGCCCTTGTCCCCGAGCTTGTTGCCCCTGAACTCGACGGACGTCAGCGCGCTGTTGACGCCAAGCATCTTGGCCACGTGCTTGGCACCTGCTGTGCAACCAATGTTGATATTTCCGTATGTACCGCCGCTGATGTCAAGCTCCTTGAGCGTCTTGTTCTGTTCAAGTGCCTCACAGATGGCCTTGGTGCCCTCCTCCCCCAACTTGTTTTTGGCGAGTGATATTTTGGTCAGCCCGCCATTAACACGCAGGGCGTCGGCAATTGCAGTGATGCCCTCTGCGGTGTAGGTGCCATATTGGTCGCCATCGTCGTCAGTCCAGATGCCACACAGCTGGCTTCTGGAGAGGTCGATGCTTGTCAGCCCGCCATTAACGCGAAGCGCATCAGCGATGGCGTTGATGCCCTCCGAAGTGTAGTCGCCATGCTGCCTGCCATTATCGTCGTCCCAGACACCACAGAGACAATTGCCTGAGAGATTCAACTGCCAAAAAGATGCACAGGACCACTGGGTCAGGAGAAGAGAAGCCAGGAGGCTGTGGGCTGACAAGCCTCCCATACCTCCGTCAAGGCGCCCATGACGGGTATGAGACCCGCCACAACCATGACTCCCTCGACTCCGAAGTCCTTCCCATTCAGGTCCAGCTCCGTGAACGAGTCGGCGCGCATCTCCTTGATCGGGATCTCGTTGAACATCTCGATCTTGAGGTTGCCGAGGACTGCCGCTGAGAGCTGCGCAGCGCCGTCGCCCGAGATGCTGTTACGGCGGATGTCGACGCGTGTTAGCGCGCCCATGACAGGCACGAGGTACGCAAGAAGCATGCCACCCTCGACGCTGATATTTCTCTCTTGCAGGTTGAGCTCAGAGACGGAGTCGTCGCGCATCATCTGCACCGGTATGCCGCGAATCTCGCCAGAGCCGGCGCAGGCGACAGCTGCAAGCAGTAGCTCGAGCGGCGGCTCGCCCTCTCCCTCAATGCAGCTGAGGAGAGCGGTTTTGGCAGGGCCTCCAAGGAGGCAGGGCCTCTCGTCCTCGTCCTCGTCCTCGTCCTCATCCCTCTCGTCCAGATCCACCGCGCGGACCGCGGCCACACTCACCTCGAAGCCCTCCCAACGCAGTCGGGCCAGGCTGGGCAGCATCCTCCCTGCCGCCGCCGCCTCCCATAGCCGGCCCGCGTCGACGAGGACCTTGATGTTGAGATCGGTGATCTCAGCCAGCTGAGTCGGCGCGGGCAGACCCTCACAGCGGCTGAGGCGGGAGCAGAGCACTCGCCGCGCGAGCGCCAACCATGATTGGCTCACGCCCTTGAGCTCGGCCAGCGTGCCCACGTCGACCATGCCCAGCGCCACCTCCTTGGCATCGTCTGTGACTGCCATCCCGAGGGCTGCGGCTGCAGCGCGGGTGGCCCCGCCGCAGAGCCCGCCGTGGCTACTGATAACTGTCCCCCCCGGCGAGAACGCCGGCTCGGCGAGTGCCGCCACACGTTCCTCCGCACTGCCAAAGTCATCTGTTGCGCCGAGCAGCTCTCTCAGCTCATCGGCACATTTGCCGTTGAGGCGCGAGGCGAGGGCGCGCTGCGCGTGATTGAGCGCCCCGGGGGCGTCGAGGAAGCTGGCGCCCTCGACGAGCCTGAAGAGCTCCGAGATCGAGCACTGCTCGAGCCTCGCCGGCATGGAGTCGGCCTCGCACATCTCCCGGAGCACTGCCAGCTCTGCCGCAGCAATCATCGGCACCGGGTAGACGCCATCTTCCGTTGGAGCGTCGTCCATCATGTCTTTGAGCGTGCCTGCTCGCTGGGCCGCCCGGCGCGTCCACTCGACAGCCTCGCCCTCGCGCGCCCGCAAGCGCACGCGCTCCTGGCCGTCAGTCATTTTGATAGCGATCAGCGTAGGACCACCGAAGCAGAAGCTGGGATTGCGACGGGAGCAAAGCGCCCGCCGTCGCGTCGTCGGGCGTCGAATGGGTACTATGGTCTAGATACATGTACCGGTAGGAACCTGTGTCAGCGAACCGACCCCCCAAAGATTAACGTAAACCGACCGAACACCGTACACGCTTCGTATGCCTGGGGGGTTCGCCACGTGTACGCTGCCAGTACGTACCTTATACTTTCTAACAACGTAAACGCTAAACCGACCGGGAACCCACATCCCGGCATCCGAACCGACGCCGAACCCCTTAACACTCTATCCGATGCACCTCTGCTGACCCCCAAACGCTGCCTCTCCGCTGGCGCGAAGTCCGTCTTCGCGACATATGCTCACTACGGCGCCCTCGCCCAGCGCGGCGGGCGCGGCGGAGTGGCTGTGGGAGTACCCCGAGCGACCCAGCGAGCACATCCGCGCACCCTCCCAGCCCGCGCCGCCAAGCAGCGAATCACGTCACCTTGCGCCACACTCCGCGGGCGTGCCGCGATACAAGTTCTCGGACGTGCGTGTGGTCGCGAGATCGATGGTGGCCCCTCGGGCCCGGCCCGCCTGCAGTCGTGCCACCTCCTCATCCGCAAAGCGGAAGTCGAGGGTGCGCTGGTGCGTGTAGATGCCCGCGTCCTGGACGGGCATCACCCACGCGTCCTCGTCGCCCTCGTTGTGATGGGAGTGCCACCAGCCGGGCGGCGTCACGAACACGCCGCCCGTCTCCCACTTGGCCATCATCGGGTTCACGAGAGCACCTTCCCCATCCAACTCACGAGACATGCGCGTGTAGACGGGCGCGCCCTCGGCGGCGTACACCGCGAGGTCCAGGGCGACCGAGTTGTGCTTGTGTGGCTTCTGGTTCATCTTGGGGCCGATCGTGTTGAGCAGGGACCAGAGCGTCGGCGTGAGCGTGCGCGTCTGCGACGTGGCCGAGTTACCGAGCAAGATGCCGCGGCGGTTCTTCACCTCGCCGTCGGCATCGGTGTTGCTCAAAGACTGGACGGTGGCCTTCATGGCCACGGACGTGTAGAAGGCGGGATCGAAGCGGCGGCGCGAGCTGGGCTCCACGCCGAGATACTGAAGCAACGGCTCGTCGTGCACCCAGTACAACGCGCACCCGCCGTACTCGGGCTCCGCCGCACACGTGTGCACCACGCACTGCGCGCCGGCGGCAGATGTGGTGCACACTGGCTCGACGTCATCGCCGAAATAAGGGAGGACGAACATGTCGCCTGCCGCCCACTCGACGGTGCCATTCCGCGTCAGCGAAGAGCCCCTGCCACGGATCACGTAGAATGTCTGCGAGGTCGCTGCGAAAGCCACCCCGGTTTCGAGCGTCTCGTTCTCGAGCACGCGGACAAAGTTGGCGAGCAGGTTGGGCGATGTCGCGGGATAGTCAACTTCCAGCTCACTCGAGAGATCGAATGGCATGATCGCAGAAGGCCCGCGTTGGTGCATTGAAGGAGGGTAGACCCGCACTGGCACCTCCGTCATGGTCGGATTCGCGTTGGACACGTACTCGTAAATGCGGACCGACCGATCCCAGCTGGCGCCCGCGTAGTCGGTGTGCACCTGGGAGCACACCGGCAGCTCCAACGCGGCTCCCACTGCGAGCGGCGCGGCAATTGAAAGAAACGCTCGCATCCCGAAAGATGCGTTCGCTTTCCGAAATGGCTCGGAACTGGCTCGGTCGGAAAGCGAACGGCGTCACCACGCGTGACTTCCACAGGAATCTTCAGTTGTCAGCCGCAACGCCCGATGTTCGTGGCCGACGGAACTTTGCGACGTCGACTTTGGTGGAAGAATTCGTCGATGCGCGTTGTCGCGGTACTATTGTATCAACGATGTTGTGTGCAGGAGCGCTCCCGATGGTCGGCGTGGCGGTGTCGGTCTGGCTCGACAGCAGCTGGCTGAGTGGAGTCGTCGTCGAGTCGAAGCCCGACGCGGGCGAGTTCCGCGTCGACTTTGACGACGAGGCGGAGGGCGAGGCGTGGGTGAGCGCGAGCCAGCAGTGGCAGCGTCTCGGGCCCGCGTTGGAGGTGCCAGAGCCCACGCCGACGGAGCCTGTGCTCAGTCAACGGAAGCCTCCGCCTGCGGAGAAGGAGCCCCAGAGCGCTGACGCACCACCCTCAAATGATGAGGTCTCAGCCGATGACGAGGACCAACTCGGCCGCGTGGTGCTACAGGAGTTTGCGCAGCTGGTCCACGCGGCCATGCAGGCGGATGGCTTTGGGCCGGAGCCACTATTTGAGACGCGAGCGCGATTTCAGAGGCTGCATGATGCCGTGGTCACCGGTGTTGGGTAGTGTCCGATGAGTGTGTTTCAAACGAGACAACCATGCAAGGTGACCACCCGTGCCTGAGCCACACAAGTTGCACATGCGAACGCGGAGCGAGAGACACTGTGCGCCGCGCGAGAGAGGATGAGAGTTCAGTCTTCCTCCGCACGAGCGGCGGCCTGGCCTGCGGCAACGAAGGCGAGTGCGCTGAGCGTGTACAGCACGCCCACCGTTGGGGCTAGCAGCTGCGGCAGCTCGTAACCTCCCGATTGCACGGCGAGCCCGATAGCGTACGGCGCAAAGTTGCCAACGAGCGTCAGGCACGAGAAGACGCCGGTGGTGAGGCCCTGCGTGCCAGCAGGTGCGGCGGCCTGGAGTGCCGTGATGGTGGGGCCGAACCAGCACTCGGCGAGCAGATACCTGATGAGGGAGGCAATCAAAGGGCATCAGGGGCACGCAGAGGCCATCAGAGGTGTTATCATAGGTGTTATCAGAGGTGTTATCAGAGGTGTTATCAGAGGTTTCATCAGTGGCAATCCGATCTCGCCAGAGGCTTCCGATCCACGCACTCTATGAAGAGGCTCCCAAGAGAAAGCTCGAGAGTCGGCGCGTCGAGTGCGCCGAGCCAAAACGGGATGGCCAGGAGAGAGCCTGCCGCAGGCACCCAGTAGGAGGCGCGGCGGTCGAGCACCTGTAGGACAGGGCGCCGTAGTGAGCACTTGCAAGCAGCGGGCACCCAGTACGAGGCGCGGCGGTCGCGCACCGAGAGCTTGTCAGCGAGAAACCCCCCTCCAGTCGCCGAGATCGAGCCAGCGACGCCGTTGACCGAGGCCTTGATGAGGGCGAACTCGGTGCCAATCTCGGCGGGGAAGCGCGCGCGGTAAAAGGGTACCACCCACACGCCGATGCTGCAGCCCGCCGAGTGACAAAGCACCCGATGAGAGGGGCCATCAGACGCAATCAGACGCAATCAAATGATGGGGACGTTGACGAACCTGAAGCCCGCCAAGAATCGAAGGGCGCTCGCGAGCAGCAGTAGAGCGACCACGGGCTCTGCCAGGAGCCGCTTGAGGTCGACGACCACGCTCTTGCTAGCTGCAGGGCGGCTGAGCTCCGCCGTAGCTGGCTTAATGAGCTCGTCCATCTCGCCCTCGCCGCCGCTCTCGGCCGACCGAGCGCCGTCCTGAGCGCCCTCCGCCCAAGAGAAGGATGCCTCGCGCCCAGTGACCTCGGTGACGACGCTGGCACTGTTACCGTTGCTAGCTGCCTTCAATGAGTTCAATGAGTCCAAGGGCTCTGGCTCTGACGAACCTGACGAACTTGACGAGTCCAACGGCTCTGGCTGGGACGATACAGTCGCGAGAGGGAGGGTGCGCATGGGCGCTGCGCCGGGCGCCTTGTCGAGCGTCGGCGCCATCGGCGGCAGCGTCAGCTGCACGGCGGCCGCGCTGGCGAGACCCAGCACACCAACGATCACGCACAACTGGCGCCAGCCTAAGGAAGCATCGAGAAGCACGGACAGGGCCGCTAGCCCGCCACCAAAATATAGGCCGGAGGCATAGAGCCCGTTGACGGACGCGAGGCGCTCCGGCGGATAGAGCCGGCGCAGGATCGCGTACGCCGTCGGATTGGCAAACGCCTGCCCGACGCCCGACACCATACGCGCCGCGAGGACCTCATTGAAGCTGCCCGCTGCGCCCGTCAAGACTGTCGCACCTGTCCACAGCACTGACGTGCTCGTCAGCAAGTTGCGCGTGTCGGTGCGGTCCACGAGGCCACCCGCCACGAGCGAGGTGAGCGAGAAGAGCGCGGCAAAGCCAATCGACGCCAGTATGCCGTACTGCGCCTCATTGAAGCCGAGATCGACATTCATGAACTGGAAGGCAGCGTCGGCCGAGGGAGTTGCCTTGAAGTCCACGGTGTAAAAGATGAGCTGGCGCGCCCATTGATTCGTAGTGAAGAGCAGCAGCAATATTAGCACCGCCGCACCGCCGGGCCCGGCCGCCTCTGGCGGCTTTTCGTCCCCGTCGCGGTCTGGACCCTGCGGCAGCTTTGCGCCCTGGCCTGTGGACGTGTCGATCGCCTGCATTTCGAGAGTCTGGCGCCGCCGCGTCATTGGCGAGCTCATCATGGGAACCGTGCTCGTGCGGAAAGCAGCTGCGGGCGCGAACGATGTCAGGCCAGCAGCGCCCACGACCGCGAGCAACGCAAAACAAGCCATGAACGTGAACACTGACTGGCTTCTTCATTATGAATACACACAACACGTAAGCAGCACAGCCGTGAAAACAATACTATACAATACAGGCCAGGCCCCACATGAGACACATGCAGATGGCTTCTTCACGTTCATGGCAAGTAAATTTCAACAACCGAAACCCCGAGACGACAGATGCAGCAGGCGCACACAAACGTCTACTGTACGTCTGTACCCGGTACCGGTTCATAAACACCGGGGGGAGCCGGACAAACTCACGAAGCACAAAAACCGGTTCAAACCCCCCTCGGGTGAGCCGGACACGTGACACACGATAGACACACGAACCATAGAAACAAACCGGTAAAAAGACACCGTGGGAGCCGGTACACCGGGTATGCGAGCTGCACGACGATCAAATGAAACGATCATCACAAACTTTGCGTTTCACGTTTGCGCACGATGAGGGACTCGCGTGTCATTCAAGCAGTCGCAAGGCCTCTACCCGACCCGTACGTGTACAAGCAGTCGCGGAAGGGCGCCCCGTTCTTTGCAGCAGTCGGGTCGCGCCCTAGCTCCGCCGGCGTGTTGAAACCAAATGTCGCAAATCGTATCTTCGATCAGCCAATCGTTGCTGGCGCTGTCGACCGCCAAGCAGAGTGGTTGCTGCAGCAGCGCGAGGCGGTTATCAGCAAGCTTCGCCAACGTGCCTCTTCGGCAAAGCTACGCCAGGAGTCCATCGTGCACGCAGCTCACGCTCATCTATCGAGCTCCCCGGAGCCGGACGGCCCTCCTCAGCGTCCGAAATCAGCACACTCGGCATCAAGAAGGGCAGGTGTCGAGTGGATCGAAGCACCCGCTACCAACGTCGTCGCCGCCCCATCGAAGAAGCCGAGTAGGCCCTCAATGCGCTTTGAAACTACGTACAAATCTCACTATCCTGAGTTCAGAGGGTCTTCAGACTGGCTACGTCCTCCAAGGGTCAAGCCACCGAACAATCCACCGCCCTACCCGCTGGAAACCGACGAATCTATGGGCCGTACGACAAGCCAAGACTGCTTTCACGTGCCTCCAGTCGGATTTCCTGCGCGCGCGCCTGTCTGCCGACCAACCGAGGGTGAGCCGGTATGGTTTGAGCCCGCACAATCAAATCGCACACTGTGCTCAACCTACTGCGCACAGTACAAAGGATTCTTCCAAGTCCCGCAGCAGAAGCCTGTCGTATACCCAGTCAACCCGCCACCCTACATGTATGTCGGCCACGAGGAGGCGATGAGGCGGTCGACGAGTGTCGATTCCTTCCCCAGGCCACCTCGGAGCATGTTGCAGCGGCGAGAGCCGTTCGTTCCGCCAGTCAATCCGCCACCCTATGAGCACGTTGGCCTTGAGCCGCCACTGTCGCGGACGACGAGTGCCGATGCCTTTCCCGAAGCTGGGAGATATGGGAGCATGTGCCGCAAGCGAGATCCAATTTTTCCACCTCAAAATCGCGCGCCCTACTCGAGCGCGGATGACTTGTACATGGACACGCCTCTTACGACCTATAAAGCTCAATTCCTTCATATGGGAGCGGACGTTTCAGCCGCAATTCAGGTTCAACAACCCGTCGCTGGCCGCACTCTGGTCGATCCCTTGCAGACCGCTGGTGGGGCAATCTTCAGCAACGACGACTACTATTGAGGATCCGATCCGTATCATCGCAATGGCGAGAACACGCGTCCTCGTCCAGCAGCGGACCGCGCGGCGTGGAGCGGTACAGTACGCGCTGCCCTCGATACTCATACACGATACAGCCTTTTTCTCGCACTTAATCCATGCACCTATCTCGCTCAACGTCGGGTCCGATCAAAACTAACAAAACCGAACGGTGTCCGCGCGAGGAACACGTGTTCCCGGTGTTGCCCGATTCTGTGTCAGGCGGGTCGCAATGTAGTCGCATATTAGACTAGATTGATGTACGTTTGTCGATACATGTTACTGTGGTACGCGTATGGAATCGCGCGACAGCGGACCGACGGCGCGCGGACGGGGACGGCACATCACGCACAGTCGCACACCAGGGCTCGCCGCCACGAGCGCCACACCGCGCGCCCGGCGACGAGGTGACGCGTCCTGCCACGTCGTACCGCGCAGCGCGCATGGGCATGCAGGACGGACTGTGCTGCACGCGAACCAGCAACCACCGGGCACTGGCACCACTGCACCAATTCGTGCGCCCTTGATTCCTTCTCTGATTGCGCATTATTTTTGCGCCAGAACCACCGCGGGTCCGCACGTCGACTGGCATGGGGCATGCTGGTCGGGCCGGCCGAGATGGCGACGCGCTCACCACTCGATGCACACAGCTGCCGCGCACAACACGCAAGAACTCTCTCACTTCACTGGTGGATTGGCCTGCAAACTTCTCCAGACCACCACTGCATGCATCGACCGACCCAAGTGCTAATCCAGGCAAAGCAAGATCCAAGAAACGCGTGGCTCAGCTTTTACCTCTCCATCTCTGCGATGCGCCGCGACTGCTCGAATCCCATGCCAGCAGGGCGCTGCGGCCCACCGCGAGAGCCGCCGAGCTCGGGCTTTGCCTTGAGCAGCGCTTTGATCCCCATCGACCGTAGCTCCAGGATCTCGTTGGCTTCGTCAGCCTCGGCCTTCATGCGTGCGTACTCGGGGTCGACTGGGTACTTGCCGAAGTCGCCGGGCGTTTGCCCACCATAAAAGCGGCCGGCATCGTCGCGACCGTCCCACCCGCTCACAGCCGCCGGCGCGCTCTTCGGGTTGATGCCACCGCTGTTCTTCCAGTGGGAAGTGCCGTCTGCAGCAATGGGGTTCCGACAACACGCACAAAGTCAGGGGCTGGGGACTCTCAGACGAGCTCAGCGGGTTATCTTAGCGGGCAAGGCATCCGAGTTCGAATCTCGCCGTCCCCACAGTTCTTGTCAGCGTCGGCGAGGCCGCGGATGTGTCCGGTGAAACCGACGACGGGCATCACGTACGGGTGCCCCGAGGTGTCAAGCGCTGACGTGGGCCGTTGGCGGGGTGGCGGTGCCGCGTTCGACCCAAGCACGTGGTGATGAGTCCCCTGTGGCCTGAAGCCCGTATACCCTGCGATTCCGGCGTACACGTTGGCGCAGGCAGGCTTATGGCGAGATTCAAAGTCTGTGTCGTTGTCCATAGCAGCGAGGGCGCCGGCAGCTACGAGGCCTTGCTTGGGAATGTGGACTGTGGTGCTCTCCTGGATGATTCCGCCGAAACGGCTCACCACCGTCCTCAAGTTGGCCGTCTCAGTGTTTAGGACGCGTGCCGGAGGCATCTCAACCGGTGCTGCGAGCGTGGGCACGGCCACGGGGGGTCTGGCGAAGCCCATCTCGACGCGGCGGTGACTATCGAGCAAAGGCTTGGATGGAACATTGATTCGAACTCCTCGCTCGAGGGCCACCGTCCCAGGGTCGCGTTGCCTATGCATGATGGCACCTCCCCCTGAAGAGTCCCAATGGCCATTGCGGAGCGAACTTAGTTTTCGTAGCAGCACATCAACGAAACCGAAACGGTCGCTGCACAGTTTGCATACACGCGCGATTACAGCAGAATTGAACTACACAGCCATGTCGCGTGGGTTTCAAAACACACACATGCCGCCGTCGCCCAAACCATCCTCAACGCCGCCAGCGCGCGCGCATGCTCCGTGTCTCATATGGGGTCGTGTAAGGTGTGTGTATTTTGGGCGGGCAGTAACAGTGCCGTAACACCGGCTGTCGCGTCTGTCGTGTTAACGTTCACACAGGATTCAAAATTTGCGGTGCACTAGCCATGCCTGTGCATGCGCGCTGCCTCGTGCTGAGCAACGGCATGGTCGGCGCCGAGAAGCAGGCTCTCGCTTTAGCTGAGGCGATCGGGCTGCCGTTTGAGGTGCGTAGAGTGAAACAGGTCATACCGGCACTCTCTCGGCTGCCGTCCTCCGTGCTAGCCTCCGCTACACATCTCCTGGGAAGCGTCGGCGTGAGTGGGATCGGTCCAATAGATGCTCCGTATCCGGCGCTGGCCATATCATGCGGCCGCGGGAGCATACCTGCGAGCATCGCGCTGCGCGACGCGGGCCGAGGAAGCACACTCACCGTGCACATTCAGCGGCCCGAGTGCAGTGCGAGCTGGTTCGACCTGGTGATTGTGCCGCGCCACGACTACCCGACGCTGGCACCGCCGAATGCAGTGCTGACCCGAGGATCGCTCCACAGCGTGACGCCCGAGCTGCTCGCTGCAGCGCGCAGGGAGTGGGAGCCCGTACTGAGGCCCTTCCCGTCACCGCGCCTCACGCTCCTCCTCGGAGGCACAGGTGAGATTGCCACTGATTGCCCCCAATGATTGTGCTCTGATTGTGCTCTGATGGCTCCTGATCCTCCTTGGACGCACAGTGTCGCGTAGCTGGTGGCAGCGGCCGCTCGCACCCGAGCTCACCGAAGAGAGCGCGCGGGCCTTCGTGCACTCCGCACTCGGCGCCGTCCGCCGCTTGGCCGGCAGCCTGCTTGTAACCACCTCACGTCGCACCCCGGCGGCAGCACACGCGGCGGTCGCGCTGGAGCTTAAGGCCGCCGCAGCTGCGGGCGTCCCCTGCCAGTTGTGGACTCCCGATGCGACGCCTAATCCGTTCCACGGACTGCTCGCATGCACGGACCAAGTGGCCGTTACCGCCGACTCGATCAACATGGTCACGGAGGCATGTGCCGCGGGTGAGCCGCCATCTCGCGTGCTCGACCACCCTGATGGCCACCAAGAGAGCCCCTGATTGCCACTGAGTGCCACTGATTGGCCCTCCACTGAGTGCCCCTGATTGCGTCGCTCATTAGGTAAGCCCATCTACGTGTTGGACCCGTTAGCGTGCCGCCGCCGGTACGCGGTCTTCCACAGCCGCCTGCTTCAAGAGGGTCGCACGCGCCCGTGGCCGGCCGACGGTGTGCTCGAGCCTGCGACGCTGTGGAGGCGCAGTAGTGAGCACTCGCATGCCAACGGTGACCTCGAGCGTTCGACGTTGTGGACCGCCACCGACGAGCTGAGCGACACTGAGCGCGCGGCGGCGCGAGTGGCAGAGTTGCTGCGCGAGCGAGGAGTTTTGGTGTAAGCGGGCGTGGAGCGACTCTACCCCTTAGTCGCCGTGCTGCAAGAGCAAGGAGTGATGGCTTTTGCGGTTGGTGGCACATCCCGAGGGGAGGCTGCGCTGCGTGCCGTGTGCCGGTGGGATGTGCTGATAGGCTGTCGGTATGGTCCGATCTTTCACGCCCTGCCCGGAGCCCGGGGTGCGCGGTACGGATAGATTAGCGAACGTAGCTCCCAGCACCCAACGCAAACCCAATGAGTTAATCAGATCACACAAGGCATCCGCGACGGAGTGTAACTCAACTCACGAAGACATACAGGAGCGGGTTGCTGACTCAATGAACTCAGAAAGAGATCACACTGGAGTCTGGACACGCCTCGTGTGTCATGAGGAGACACAAAGGCTTCCAAAAGAGCATGATGAGGCGACGAGGACGTCCGCTCTAGGAGTCGCAATTAAAAGTGTGGCCTCGGACTCCGCTGCAAACCCCTATCTTCCAGGGGCTGCGGGAAGCGTTGCCTTCCAACGTCCCTATCCATGGAAGTATCAAATCGCAGCCAAAATTGTGCTCAACGCATGGTGGCGTGTGCACAGGAACTTTGAAGCCGCACTCCGCAAAAAGCTGTTTGAGCTGTATTGGCGAACAGTCGGCACCCCGCAATAAGTGGCCATAAAATTCCACTTTGGCCACACCCACCCTGCCCTCTTGCAACCATCTTTTCATGCCACGCACAGTATGGCATTCATGTCCCTCCACGTCAATCTTCAAAACGTCCGCACGAAATGAGTCCGGCAGTATGTTATCCAGTGCGCGAACCGGCACATTCTTTTGGTACACCGTCGAGCTGTCCCTAGGGTTTTGCGTTGCGTTGGATTCTCTGAGAAACGCATGGCCACCATTATGTCGTTTGATTGCAAGTTTCATGGTGCTTGACGTGCTACTTGCGGCAAGTGGGTAGACAATAGCCCGGCCGGTCAACTCTGGATGCTCGCGAACGGCTTCCGAAAGTGTCGATGTCAAGTAGAAAAGGTTGGCAGGCGACGGCTCAAACGCAACTATTGATGCATTCGCTAGCAGCATAGGGAGGGTGCATGCCCCAATATTGGCTCCGAGCTCCAAAAAGGATCGACTCGATCCTCGAGGAACCTTATTAAGCAAATGAAGCAGCGGACCACATTCAAACCAAGATCCAGCCCTCCGAAGCGAATCTGACATCAAATCGCTGCCCAGACCGTAGAGACACATGTGACCATATTTTGTATGTGTCCAATGGCATCTGTGGCCGGGCGGAGGTGGCAGGGCGGCATCACCCGCACGCCACGCTCTCCACGCCAAGCTGTCGCAAGGCACAGCTGTGGAGCCACAGCTTTCGTTGATCACAAGTTGCGCCAACATTACAATTGCAGGGAGAAGTTTGGTGCTGTGTCTATTCAACAAGTTTGGTCCAGACCAGCTCTGAGCGAAGCGCCCTAGTTTATTTCTGTACCGGTAACCCGGTTTCGGGTATGTCTCAAGGTATGTCTGTGTGATTTGCGTGTCAAGTCAAGACTCAAGAGTCAAGTCACTCACTCATGTCAACTAGGCTTTACAATTAAACAACAGAGAGCAAAGAATGTGCTCCGGAACACCGGAAGCCAGCTATGGAAAACGGGAGAATGTTGAGAGGGCGCGGGGATCATATATAATGAGGCGCCACGGGAGTGGACTTGACTTGACTAATTGACTTGACTTGACTTGATCGCCTCTTGACTCGCGGGGCCGCCCTCTCTCAGCCCGCCCTCTCTCACCCCTCAAAGAACCCAAACGCACGCGACGCGTGACATCTCCACACTCGTCTCCTTCTTCACGAACACACACCGAGGTGCTCAGGATGCCGCATCCCCCAGCTTCTGCGTCGAAAAACTGGGTAGATAAACTCAGCCCTGACGGCTCAGACGACTGGAGGCTTGGGCCGAGGCAAACTGGCGGAGGGGGCAAGAGCAAGGCGAAGGAAAAGAGCGCTAAGTTCGCGCCTCGTTCTGCGTCTCAGTTCCAATTGGCGCATCAAAGGCTCGCCGACCATCTTGCGTCGACGATCGACTTCCAGCCCGCCGGTCTGGTCTCTCCGGAGCGATGCCCGCGTCTGCAGCGATTGATACACACGTGCAAGGATCGGCAGTGCATGGAGCTTGGTCTACCCTCGGGCGACAAGAGGGACTGGACGGACTTTGAGATCGACCGCGCCACGGTCAGGATGGCCAAGGAGTGCACGGGCGTCTCCCCTTCTCCGGATGTCAACCTGTGGGAACTTGTGATGGAGTGCACGTGCATCAAGCCAATAAGTGACGAGATTTGCGGGCGAGAAGAGTATGTGGAGGCGCTTGTTGTTGTGAACGGCCTCAGGACGCTCACTGTCGGGCGCGCACTGCCCAAGAACGGCGACTTTCTGCATACGGGCTTCCTGAGCTTTTACGACGACGGATGCGTCAAGCATGCGTACGGTGACGACCCGGCTATTGGGTGTCAACAAGTCTCACAGATCAACGACGCGCAGGCGACGATCTACTTTGAGTTTGCGAAGGTGTACCGCAAGTACCTCGCGGTCGAGGATCAGATTGCGAAGCTGCTCGGCATGCACATGAACTTATACGCGCAGGCCGCCGATCAGCTCGAGTCACTGCGCTACACGTTACTTTCGGTGCCCCAAATGCCCTCCCACTGATTGCCACGGATTGCCCTTGATTGCCTCTGATGGCCCTTGATTGCCTCCTTCATCAGGTGCCCAGAATGCCCGCCCACTGCCGCGCGATCTTCGAACTGGTCAGCCGGCGGCTGCCGCACTTGTTCCGCGAGTGCGCCTTCTCCAAGTCGCAGAACCTGGAGAATCTCGCCATCATCGAGCCTCTCTACACGCTCGAGCTCGAGGTGAGATCGACGCTGGATGCATCTGAGTGCATCTGAGTGCTGCTGAGTGCAGCTGAGTGTGATGTTTGAGCTCGAGGTGAGATTGTCGCCGCTGGTCGCCACGGATCGCCATTGCTGACCACCAATTACATCCCTCATCAGGCAATTGTCGCCATCAGTCCGGTGCAGGCCGCTCGAGCGGAGCGTGCCATTGCCGCAGGCAAGGGGCGTGCCGCCGCCGGGCTGTCGCAGTGCATGACCTCAGAACAAGCCTATGCGCTGCTCGATGCTGAGGACTCTGCACGGGCGTCCGAATCCCGCGCACTGCTGCCTCCACCTGCGATACCTCACGTGAGACGAAGCCGGGGAGATCGGAAGAGATCGGAGGAGATCAAGCGAGACCAAGCGAGACCGAGCGAGATTACGAGACCAATCGAGCTGCCCATCTCGCCTCCTGCTGCCGCCCCCGCCGACGCGCTGCCCTCACCACCATCCTCCTCCATAACCGCCGCCGACGCGCTGCCCTCACCTCCATCCTCCTCCATAGCCGCCGCCGACGCGCTGCCCTCACCACCAACCTCCTCCATAGCCGCCACCGACGCGCTGCCCTCACCTCCATCCTCCTCCATAGCCGCCGCCGAAGCGCTGCCCTCATCTCCATCCTCCTCCATAGCCGCCGCAGACGCGCTGCCCTCACCTGCCGCGGCCGCCTCTGCAAGGGAAGAGTTTGGGCGGCTTGCAGAGGCAGTGACGGCGGGGATTGAGGACCTGGCCCTCATCAAGGGGTCATCATCGAGGGGCCTTCAGTGATCGCCCCTGATCACCACTGATGGACCTTCAAGCTATCGAGGGGCCCTCATCAAGCCCCCCCCTAGGATTCCTACCTTGGAGTGGCCAGAATGCCAAGGCTCCTACTGCATGCCCGCTATGGATAGAAAGCGAAGGGACGTTGGATGCTCTGTCGTGTGGACGTGGAACAGAAGGAACAACGAAGTGCGGCCAATTGAGTGCGGCGACGCGACGTCCGAGAGCGCGGACACAAGCGGGGACCGGGCCCCCTCACGTCGCCCGTCTCTCGAGTTTTCAGGTCTGCTATTATCATGGCTTCCTATTATACAAAAATAGTAGACGAGACGCCGCCGACGGCATGTCCATGACCATGTGCCGGTCGGCGAATGAAATTGGAAAATTCGACTTACATAGATCTAACGTATGAAAACTGCAACGCTGTGGGAACAACGGGTCTTGTTACAAACTGCATTCAACAAGACTCCCAACTAGTCGAGAGCCACTCATGCCTCGCCGCGTCCTCCGCAGTGAGCCTCCTCTCGTAATCGACCGTCATCAGGCCGCGCACCATGCTCTTCGCCTCCGCGGAGATGTCATCCCACCACGGTGAAGGGAAGCTGTACTCGCCGCCTAAGATATGCCGGTGCAGCACCGCCTCGTCGTCGGCACCCCACGGAGGGAAGGCGCACAACATCGTGAAGAGCGTCACGCCGAGCGCCCACATATCTGCGAGCCGGAGGGCACAATCAATGGTCCTCAAAGGCTAATGAATGCGAGCCGACGGACACAATCAATGGTCCTCAAATGATAATCAGTGCGAGGCAACAGAAAGAGCGCGAGGGGAGAGGCTATCAATGGTACTCAGAGGTCATCCGGCGCAATCAGACGCAATCAGTCGCAATCAGTCATGCGCACCCGGCGTCGTTGACTCGAAGCCTCGGCCACTCAGCTGCTCTGGCGACACATATTTGGGTGTGCCGCACCAGCTCGAACCTCGCAGCACGTTCGGGCGCACGATCGCCGCGTACCCAAAGTCGATGAGCCGTATCGAACCCGCCTCGTTGACGAAGCAGACGTTCTCAGGCTTGATGTCGTTGTGAACGATCGAGCGCGCGTGGAGGTACCCGACGACGTCAAGCAGCTCCGCAAGGATCAGAGCAGCCTCATCCTCCGCGATGGCGCCGCCACGCTCGATGAGGCTGTAGAGCTCGCCCCCTGCCGCGTACTCGAGGACGAGGCTGATCGTACCTGTGAACGAGCGACGCCACGCTGTGAACGAGCACATGCATGCAGAGGAGGTCAGGATCACGCTCCTCGTACCCGAGATAGGATCCGAGATCGTCTCATAGAGCTTCGCTATATATGGATGGTGGAGGCTGCGAAGCAAGGCCACCTCAGCCTCGACGGTGGGCAGTTGCGCATGCATCGTCACCTTCGCCACGTCGATGGTCTTAATGGCCACCTCGTCGGGGTAGCCGTTGGCCTTGGCGCACAGGTTGTGCGCACGGCGCACAATCGCGTAGCTGCCCACGCCAATCGTCTCAACGAAGCTATACCTGGTGAGGGAGAGGTACTCAAGAACGCAATCAACACGTAACCATCACGCCATCATCACGCAATCAACACGTTACCCTGCCAGCAAGTTGAGTGGCAGCTGAGGCGCGGCTTTGTGACGAAGCGCGGTGTCGGCCTCCTCGGGCTTGGCGCTTGCATGCACTCCCTTTTTGGACTCACGCTTTGCCGCGAGCACCGCCTTCTTGGCGGCCAGCCTATCGAGCGGAGCCGCCACCACAGCGGTGGAGGGCACGTGGGGCGCCGAGACGGGCACGTGAGGCGGTGTTGCCACTGGTGAGCTGCCCGCGCGCGCCTGTGGGGAAGAAGGGTGGCGCACCGTGGTGAGCGTGTGCATGCAAGGCAGAGGGGCGCATCTCGAGCTGCCCGCGCGCGCCTCCTTCTTGGCCGTCGCCATGGCACCCCGCCGCGCCGCGAGGATCTCCTTCTTGGAGCTCACCTGATGGAGGAGGCCATCGAGGCTCATCAGTGGTCATCAGTGGTTATCAGTGGTCATCAGATTCATCAGAGTCATCAGGCCTTCGAGGGTCATCAGTGGTCATCAGAGGTCATCATAGGCCATCGGAGGCCATCGGAGGCCATCGAGGGTCATCAGTGGCACTCAGGGTGGCACACAAGGTGGCAATCTCGTGCTTGGAGCTCACACTCGAGGTGGCAATCTCGTGCTTGGAGCTCACACTCGAGGTGTCAATCTCGTGCTCGGAGCTCACACTCGAGGTGGCAATCTCGTGCTTGGAGCTCACACTCGAGGTCGTGCGCCAGCTCAAGCTACGCGAAGAGGACGAGCATACTTCCTCCATCAACGGCACAGGCAGTGGGCTGCGATTCATACCCCATCCGTCGTCGGACGTGAGTGCGCTCACGGCGCTCACGGCGCCGCGGCCACCGCCGTCGTCGCTGTCGCCGCCGTCATCGCGCGCGCGCGCCGGAGCCTCTGCGTGCGCGGAAGTCGCCGACGGTGATGGCCACAGCCGGCGCCGCTCGAGGACAGCGTCCAACCCCGCGGTCGGCTGGGCGCCGGAGACGTCGTCGGCCAGCGCGCCGTGGAGGGCGACGGCGCGCCGCGCATGCATCATGAACGTCTCGAGAAGCTCGAGCGCGCCACCGCCGCGCGCCGCCACCGCCGCGAGTGGCAGCGCCATCAGCCCTGCTTGCAGCGTCGCTGCGGCGTTCGCTTCGAGCCGGAAGAGACAGAGTGCATCCTCGACGATCTCGACGCGCAGCGCCTGCAGCGCGCCATTCGTGGAGCAACCGAGGCTCGCGCACTCGAGCGCGACGGCCGTGAGCCCTTGCAGTCGCGGCAACTCAGCAGCCAGCTCGCGCACGGTGCGGCTCGCCCACGCACGGCCAGCGTGGCCGTCGGCGTCGCGGAGCGTTCCGACGCCACTCCACTGGCAGAGCGCGCGCATGAAACCAGCGCACTCGCTCACGTACTCGCCCTGTGCGTGCCGGCCCTGCGGCTCGCAGCACACCGCAGCGAGCTCGCGCACCGCTTGGGAGAGCGACGCGACGTGCCCTGCACTCGCGACGCGGCGGAGCACGAGCAACGCCTTGGCTGCGACCGTCGCCGAGGCCGACGAGCGGCACGCCTGCAGCCGCTTGGTGAGCTCCGCATCCACCTGCGCCGCCGTCTTCTCCTCGCCCGCGAGCCGCACGATCGTGAGCACGTGCTTCTCCTTTGGTGGCAGCCAGTCGTCGGTCGTCGCCTCGAAGAGCGCCGTCTTGCACTCGTCTGTTTGTTGCGTTCGGCGGACGGACGATGCCCGCCCCTCTGTCGGCAGACGCACTGATGGCTGTCGCGCTGGCTTGCTGGCGGCACAGCCGCAGCCACGCAGCCGCAGCATGCCCGTGTCGGGGTCCGACCACCGAGAGCGTGCAAACTAGGGGACAAGATTTGGGTACCAAGTGCCGTTAATCGGCAAAAGGTAGGGGGAAGTGGCGCAGGTGGCGCAACTATTGAATCAAAAGCGGGTGATTTATGCTGCCGTGACCCAGCGGGCAGCGGCCTTCCCCTAGAGTAACCCGATTTGGGAACCTCTTATGAGTTCTTTTTAGCCACAGGACACGGTTTTACCCAAGGGGGTCAGGGAGGCGGAGGGATGTTAATCTTCTGGATTTGCACAAAATCGTGGAACTCATAGTTACCCTGATTTCAAAGTAACTGAGATACTGAGTGATTTACAGTACATAGTCCCAACGGGGGGGGTAGACGTACTAAGACGACTGAGGAGGGATTATTGTCTGGATATTGCGCACAAGATTCCACGGCACGCGATCCGGGCCTCAACCCCGCGTCGGACATCGCCCTCTGTTTTCACGTCGCGTCAAACCGTGCAGATTTGTACCCTGAGAAGTGAGATATTAATCTCAAATCTGACGGTGTTCACTTCACAGTGCGCACACTCTCGTGACCGCCCGTCACTGTCAGTTGTTCACTCACATCAGTGCATGCATCAGTGAGTCAAACTCACTGACACACGCTCCGCACTCGCACTCACACACACACATGCTGTGCAACACTCGCACACACACACACGCTGTGTGCACCTCCTTACGCACCCACTACGCTGCCTCCCCGTCTCAAAGCGAATCGGCTCCGCTGCCCTCGGTCAAGACAAGTAATGAGTACTCGCTCGTGTTCCATCGATGCACTTATTCGATGCGAAACACAACTCCCCCGCAAGTCCAGATGGATACAGTCACATCATGCTCGATCGGCTCACCAAAGCCCGCTTTGGCTTTTCTCAGAGCGTGCCGCACGCATGCTGCTGGCAGTGCGGGATGTCATGGATGGCATACCCGCCCCGATCGCGCTTGCAGTCTCTGGCAGGCTGCTCCATATCCTTGCAGCAGCCCTTGTAGGTGATGCCGCCGACGCCCGCGGAGAAGTCGTCCATGCCACACGTCTCATGCCACCAATAATTGGGGACCCAGATGACCTCACCCGGCTGCTGCACACACTCGAGGGTACTCGTCCGCCGACTGGCCTGATGTGGCCTGCACTGGTCGGCCGGATCGCGCACATGGCGTGCCATCATCTCGGGCGGTTCGGTCTCGCTGTGATGATATCGGAGCAGCAGGAAGCAGCGCGAGGCAATCAGCATGCAATGAAGGAGGCAATCAGCAAGGGGGAAGCAGCGCGATGAGTGGCATCATCAGAGGCGATGAGTGGCGACCGGATGCAATCAGTGTCCAATCACCTGTCCGGATGCAATCAGTGTCCAATCGCCAATCACCTGTCCGGATGCAGAAGCCAGCGCTTCCGTCCGACGACCGCCGCGAACCACGACGCCGGGTGATTCTCAGGCGGCACGCCCACGCCGAGCCCCGAACCAATCCCCATTTGGAAGGTGCTCATGGGCTGGAAGTAGGGGGGCACGTGATACGAGCCCTTGGCAATCTGGGGCGAGGGAAGCAATGAGGAGGGCAATTAGGACGGCAATTAGGGAAGCAATGAGGAGGGCAATTAGGACGGCAATTAGGGAAGCAATGAGGAGGGCAATTAGGACGGCAATTAGGGAAGCAATGAGGAGGGCCAACATGACACAAACATACGATGCCACGATCTGGAAGTCATGAGGCAATTATGACGCAATCATATGATGCCACGATCTGGGCAATCATCACGAGGCAATCTCGATGCAATCTCGATGCAATCTGAGGCCATCACGAGGCCATCAAGAGGTCATCAAGAGGCAATCACGAGGCAATCACCTGCTCGAATAGGAAGGGAGAGTACGGCCGCCATGGGTCCGAATAGCATGCATGAGCAGGGTAGACGGCGTGCCCCATGTGGTACTTTCCCTCCCAAGCAAGCAACTCGCCCAGGCTCTTATTGTACGTGTCGTGCAGTTGGAAAGGGCTGTGGAAATGCTCTTGCAGGATCACGTCGCGGGTCCATCCTTGCAGATTGGTCCAATTATTGGTGAGGCCGTCGATGATGAAAGGCCACTCAGCCGTCTCGAGCAGCTCGCGTGTCACCTGCCACAGTGCGACGCGCTGCAGTGAGCACTTGCATGCAAGGCCACTCAGCCTCCTTGAGCAGCTCGCGCGTCGCCTGCCATCAGCGGCAATTACTATAGAACGAGGCCATCAAAGGCCATCAGAGGCAATCAGTGGCCTCTAGTCGCAGCCACCTCGGTCTTCCGAGCGTCCATTCGCCACAGGTCGCATCCCTTCGTCTTGTACGCCCCCGGCAGCTTGAAGCGCCCGGTCTTGGGAGACCCTTCCATCCCAGCTCCCACGTGCGAGGGATCAATGTACCTGTGGGTATCGGGCTCGTCACGGGCTCGTCAGTGTTTCGTCAGGGTTCGTCACGAGCTCGTCAGTGTTTCGTCAGGGTTCGCCCTCGTGCGAGGGATGAAGGCACCGTTGGTGGGCAGGAGGGTTCGGCAGTGTTTCGTCAGGGTTCGTCACGAGTTCGTCAGTGTTTCGTCAGGGTTCGCCCTTCGAATGTACCGTTCGTGCTCGGGAATGTGGGACCACGCGTGCATCTCGGCAGGGACGTTGATGCCGGCTGCGATGGCCTCGCTCAGGGTCATCATCCCTGGAGGGGGGCTGGATCTCGTGCTCGTGCCGCCCTGGGCGCCCATGCCCCCCATGCCCCCCCTTCCCCCCATGCCCCCCATGCCCCCCATTCCCCCCATTCCACCCATGCCGCCCATGCCGCCCATGCCGCCCATGCCACCCTTCTGCGCGCCTCCGGCCTCAATTCCAACCGACTGCATGTCCTCAACCACCTCCTCAACCTCCACGAGGTCTGATGGATCGAAGATGATCGGCGTGTGCCTGTCGGGCAACGGCTGGTCCGGAAGGTCCACCTGATGAGGGAGGCAATCAAGGACGTGGTCCGCCTGATGAGGGAGGCAATCAAGGACGTGGTCCACCTGATGAGGGAGGCAATCAAGGACGTGGTCCGCCTGATGAGGGAGGCAATCAAGGACGTGGTCCACCTGATGAGGGAGTCAGCCAGAGAGCATCAAGCGCATACCTCCGGCCCATAAGAGGGCGTCCATTCAATTGGCGGCCTCTCGCTCCGAAGCGCAAAGTTCTTCTCTTGCCCCGGCAGCCACAACTGGCCGCCCAGGCCTATCGTATAAGGGTCGAGGTTGCAGGTGGCATGCCACCAATTGTCTGGAACCCAAATCGTCTCACCCGGCAGCATCAAGCAGTGCTCGACACCCTCGGCCTTCGCGGTGACATAGTCAATGCGCCCGTTGTGCTCGCACTCTCGGTTCGAGGGGCGCGGCAGGTGCGGCGCCGCCACGTGCCACAGCTTGGCACCCGAGACGAGCCCGAGCCATGCAGCCCCATGTTGCATCACCTGTGGGGAGAGGCGCCGTGGTGAGCACTTGCATGCCATATGAGCCATGCAGCCCCATGTTTCATCACCTGTGCTCGCGAGAAGATGCAATCAGACGCACTCAGACGCACTCGGACGCACTCAGACGCAATCACCTGAACGCCGCGGTGGCCTCCTCCAAAGGAGAAGACGCGGCACTGTGACGCGCACTCAAACACCTCCGGGTGCGAGTACTCGGTGCCGAGGTCACTGAGGAGCTCATCCTCCTTGGCGCCCTTGCCGAATTCGTCCAGTACGATGATGTGCTCCGATTCGGTATGCTGCACGAGCTCCGCCACGGAGATGGACGCACCCGACGTGTGCACGTCTACCGGCGGGACCATCTCTGCGGCGCGTGTCCATCCGAACCCCGCGCGCTTGGCCAGCACACGATGGTGGCCAAAGCGCGCCGAGAAGGCACGCGGGTCTGCATGGAACGGGGGGGGGAAAGCAACATACAATCAGCAGGCAATCACTACGCAGTCAAGCCGCAAACAAACAACAAGCAACACGCACCAGTCCAATTGCGCCGAGCAATCCAGTCGTCGATCATGCCGGTGATGATCGTGGGCCTTTCGAAGAGCGCTTGCCTCTCCTCGAGGCTGAGATTCCGCAGCTCGCCGTAGCTGATGCGCTGCAGTTCACACTTGACCAGCTTGCCTCCGGCTGTCAGTCCGTCGTGACGTGGCCTGAGGAACTTGGCCTCGCGGCCCCCGGCTCGTGCCACGCGCCGGAGCTTCCGAGGCGCGCGCGCGCACTGCCGTGCAGGCGCCTCGACACTCAGTGCGCCGCCGCCTTGCTCCTTGCGCTGGAGCTCGATGCGTAACCTCTGTCGGACACGTATACACCGGAGCGTGTGACAGTCGGGATACAATTGGTCGACCGCCTTTGAGGCGCTCGAGGCGCTGCCCGCCGTTGTGAGGGCGCTGTTCGAGCTGTAGGAACGCGCTTCCTTGGCGGCCGCGCGCTCTTCCCATGTGCTGAAGCCCTCCGCACCCGGATAGCAAGCATGTGTGGTCTCAGGGCAGTCTCTGCATTCGTACGACACGTCTCCGTTGAGCTCGGTGCACGGCGAAGTGCACCACGGCTCGCACACCGCTCGCGTGAGCGTCCCGAGAGATAATAAGAGTGCCTTGAGTAGCATGATCTCAGACTTTTTCATGTGGCCGACGGTGTGGGGGCAGATCTTGCCGACGAAGAGGTGAAGAAAAAGGGGGGCGCCGCGCCCGCCCTCGCTCGGTTCTTCTGCGCGTGGTGGTGTGAATGCGGCGTGAATGTAGGATTTTGGACTTTGAAAACCGCCAGAACACGCGGGGGCAGATCAGCCCGTCGGAGTGGGCGGCACCAGCCGGGCTGTTGCCCCGTCATTCGTCGACTGGCCGCTCACGAAGTATCCAATCATCGCGAGCACGAGCCATGTTGTGCCCGCGACGAGGAAGTACGCGCACAGGATTGCTCCAGAGACCAGACCCGACGCGATGATGGCCACGCCACCAAGGTAGGCGATCGCCGGCAGCAAGCAGCCCATCAATGAGATCCAACGCGCTGGCGGCCAAGTCGGCCGACAGAGAGCGATGGCAGCGGAGAGCGCTGCCAAAGGGAACACGACGATGCCGCTATCGAAGCGTTTCAGGCCGAAGTTGAGGTAGACGGACCAGAAAACGAAGGGTGTCGCCAGGATGAAAACAGCCATGGCGTGCATCGTGAGTTTGCGTGGCCGGCTCTTGGATCTGCCCTGGTTGCACTGAAAATTGGGTGTCGTAGCCAAGATCGGGACACAGAGCGCGCATACCAATGCGGCGCCAAAGGTGATGAATGCAGGTGCACCTACCGGCAACGTCATGCGGCAAGGCCAGCAGTGTGACGTCTCACTGGGGTCTCGTACCGCGTGTTACATTCGGGCGTCGACCATGAAAATTCGTCACGACGGCGCCCCGCGATTCTCGGCGGCGAGAGGTGTGAAATTGATGAATCGCGAGAGAAATTGCGAGTGAAACATGTACCAAGCTGCACCATGTCAGGGCGCGCGAAACGATCACCCTGACTGTCCGTGGAGCTGGACCCGAGCCTCCCAGAACACAGACGGCCTTCTCATTGCGGCTCCTCTGCGCGCTGCTCACCACCTGCGAGCACTCTGCCCGAGTAGTCGAAGAAGTACGTTTGCACGAACTGGGGATACATGTCCATGCTCGTCGTATAATTGTAGATGAGCGCGTAGTGGAATTCCACTGTTGGAGAAAAAAAATAGTGGGTGCTCGAGCGGCACTGCTGGACGAAGAAGTTGGCAAAGTACTGGCTCACGCTCACGGCGGCGAGCGTGTGCTTCGTCACCTCGTACGGCGCGCCCGAGGGCAGGGACGCCCCTTGCTCAAAGATATTCTTCTCAGGGTGCCACTGTGTCGCCCAGATCGGCGCGCTCGTGTGCTCGACCATGCTGATGAACTCCTTACCGGCACGATCATAGTTCGTGGACAGGATGTTGAAAGCCTGGCGAAGGGCGGGGCTCGCCTGGAAGGAGGCGGGCGTCACGGCATTCTTGTGGTTGTTCATGGTCACGGGCAGCGCGAGCGCATCGTAGATGGAGCGCCCGTCGAAGGGCACCGGCATCGCGGCCGCCGGCTTGAGCATCCGGCTCGTAGGAGCTCCGGCGGTGAGATTGAGTGGGAGGGTGAGGTTCTCGGAATCAAAGCCGCTCGTGAGGATGCCATCGTCCCCCGAGGCGAGCTGCATCATCCACTCGAAGCCGAGGCACGTGCCCCACACGGGGAACGTGTCGCCGCGTGCATTCGCCGCAACCGCGTTCGTCCAAAGCCGTCGAGCGGCAGGCGGCAGCTTTGCGCCGCCCCCCATGAACAGGGCGCCGTTGACCTGCGCGAAGGCGGCGTCGACCTCGTCGTCGGTGGCGGAGTACGAGAGGGGCATCACGCGGGCGCCCGCGAGCTCCAGCCACTTGACGTAAGACGCCGCCATGTATTGCTTGCCAGAGCTCTCACCGACGTTTTGGGCGACGTATTGGGCGTCGTAGGCGCGCAGGCTCGTGTTGGGCGTGTATGGGTGCGACATGATGACGATGACCGGCGAGTCGATGCGCGCGGGCGGCTCTGGGTCGGTGGTCTTGATGGGGCCGGAGAACACAACCTGATACTGCGGGTAGTTGGTCTCTGACGGCACAGGCATCCCGACTGTTGGGGCATCATTGAAGATGAACGACACCTTGCGTCCCGACGTGCCCCCTTGGTAGTTGCACTGCAGCTGGTTTGCGCCGAAGCCCTGGCACACCTGCGTGTCGAAGCTGCCGAGATAGCCGCAGCTGTCTGTGATGGGAGGTTGTGGGTTAGGGTCGCTGCCGTAGTAATGCATCGCGATCGGATTGATGCTCGAGGCCGGAGTGCATGTAACGCTGGCGGGAAGTGGGCCGCACGGAGTGAAGAAGTACCAGTGGGCCTGGTCGTCCTGATCCAAGAAGTAGCCAGGCTTATTCATGGCTTTTTGGATGGCGGACAAGTCATAGTTGACTGTGCACGCAGCAAGCTCGGAACGAACCTCAGACAACTGATGGGCGTGGCGCACGGGGCGAGAACGCAGTGCACTTACTTCCACCGCATGTGTATTTGCAATTGTTGCCCGGCTGGGGGGAGCACGGACTCGCCGGCGCAGTCTGCGCGACCGTCGCGCTGAGCCACATCGCCGCCGCCGTCGCCATCACGACACGCCAAGTTCCGCCACTAACCTCGGCGTCCCCGCGAATCTGAACGAAACTCTTCCGCGAAGCATCACGTCAAACAAATCTTGCTTGACGCGACATCTAAAAGGCTTCGAGAGAGTCCGCAGACGAGGCCCAAGTCGGCCGACAGAGAGCGATGGCAGCGGAGAGCGCTGCCAAAGGGAACACGACGATGCCGCTATCGAAGCGTTTCAGGCCGAAGTTGAGGTAGACGGACCAGAAAACGAAGGGTGTCGCCAGGATGAAAACAGCCATGGCGTGCATCGTGAGTTTGCGTGGCCGGCTCTTGGATCTGCCCTGGTTGCACTGAAAATTGGGTGTCGTAGCCAAGATCGGGACACAGAGCGCGCATACCAATGCGGCGCCAAAGGTGATGAATGCAGGTGCACCTACCGGCAACGTCATGCGGCAAGGCCAGCAGTGTGACGTCTCACTGGGGTCTCGTACCGCGTGTTACATTCGGGCGTCGACCATGAAAATTCGTCACGACGGCGCCCCGCGATTCTCGGCGGCGAGAGGTGTGAAATTGATGAATCGCGAGAGAAATTGCGAGTGAAACATGTACCAAGCTGCACCATGTCAGGGCGCGCGAAACGATCACCCTGACTGTCCGTGGAGCTGGACCCGAGCCTCCCAGAACACAGACGGCCTTCTCATTGCGGCTCCTCTGCGCGCTGCTCACCACCTGCGAGCACTCTGCCCGAGTAGTCGAAGAAGTACGTTTGCACGAACTGGGGATACATGTCCATGCTCGTCGTATAATTGTAGATGAGCGCGTAGTGGAATTCCACTGTTGGAGAAAAAAAATAGTGGGTGCTCGAGCGGCACTGCTGGACGAAGAAGTTGGCAAAGTACTGGCTCACGCTCACGGCGGCGAGCGTGTGCTTCGTCACCTCGTACGGCGCGCCCGAGGGCAGGGACGCCCCTTGCTCAAAGATATTCTTCTCAGGGTGCCACTGTGTCGCCCAGATCGGCGCGCTCGTGTGCTCGACCATGCTGATGAACTCCTTACCGGCACGATCATAGTTCGTGGACAGGATGTTGAAAGCCTGGCGAAGGGCGGGGCTCGCCTGGAAGGAGGCGGGCGTCACGGCATTCTTGTGGTTGTTCATGGTCACGGGCAGCGCGAGCGCATCGTAGATGGAGCGCCCGTCGAAGGGCACCGGCATCGCGGCCGCCGGCTTGAGCATCCGGCTCGTAGGAGCTCCGGCGGTGAGATTGAGTGGGAGGGTGAGGTTCTCGGAATCAAAGCCGCTCGTGAGGATGCCATCGTCCCCCGAGGCGAGCTGCATCATCCACTCGAAGCCGAGGCACGTGCCCCACACGGGGAACGTGTCGCCGCGTGCATTCGCCGCAACCGCGTTCGTCCAAAGCCGTCGAGCGGCAGGCGGCAGCTTTGCGCCGCCCCCCATGAACAGGGCGCCGTTGACCTGCGCGAAGGCGGCGTCGACCTCGTCGTCGGTGGCGGAGTACGAGAGGGGCATCACGCGGGCGCCCGCGAGCTCCAGCCACTTGACGTAAGACGCCGCCATGTATTGCTTGCCAGAGCTCTCACCGACGTTTTGGGCGACGTATTGGGCGTCG
>Ga0210247_100374_pt1 | contig 41817 bp, 16 predicted proteins | sample ChrtobMetP3_16mM_FD_155449 | JGI IMG/M metagenome (GOLD analysis project Ga0210247, IMG submission 155449) | Chrysochromulina tobin associated microbial communities from unialgal haptophyte culture, Seattle, Washington, United States - P3_16mM | ecosystem: Host-associated > Algae > Haptophytes >... | reverse complement strand
TCTGCTGCTCAAGGTTTCGAGACCCAAGGGGGACCCTCGAAGCTAGTCGATGCGCATCCTGATTAACCCCTACGGGAGATGCACGTGGCAGATTGTGTGCTACTCGGCACCTCTGCACCTCGGGGGGGAGTTCTCGAAGCGCAATGTCGCGCATGTCGTCGAATCCTCCGATGAGAGTTAAGTGTCCCGCCCACCCACCGCGATGTAAGCCTGGTCTAGCTTTAGCAGGGACCGGGTTGTCGCGCTCACCAGGCTGCGTTTGTGTAGCTTTGATGAACCGCAATTCAACGTTTCAACGCGCGACCAGGTTTACGTGTCGGTGATAGCCCCTGGTGCGAGCGTCAGGCTCGTGACTTTCGTCCGTGGCGGTGCTCGCCGTGGTGTGAGCATAGCAGCGTTGGCGATATACAATGGCGCGCAATGAGGAGAAGGCGCAGGCGATGCTCAACCGCTTCGTGGCGGCCAAGAGCGCGGCCAATAAAGAGGACAAGTCCAAGCGGCCGTATCTTGCATCCGAGTGCGACAATGTGAAGGACTGCGAGCTGTACCGCAACCAGATCATCCGGGAGATCTCCAAGAAGGTCTCGCTCATCCAGAACGAGGGCCTCGAGGAGGCCAAGGTGCGCGACATGAACGACGCCATCAACAAGCTCATGCGCGAAAAGGGCCACTGGGAGCGGCAGATCAAGGCGCTCGGTGGCCCCGACTACTTCCGAATAGCGCCGCAGGTGCTCAACGCGGACGACGCGGAGGAGGTCGTACCCGGCCGCGGCTATCGGTACTACGGCGCCGCGAAGAAGCTGCCCGGCGTGAAGGAGCTCTTCTCGCGCCCGCCGCCCGAGCGGCAGAAGCGCACGCGCGGCGAGATGATGAAGGGCATCGACGCCGACTACTACGGGTACCGCGACGATGACGACGGTGTGCTCGAGCCGCTCGAGAAGGCGGCGGAGCCGGAGCGGCTCAAGAAGCTGCGCGCGGCGTGGGCGGCCGAGCAGGCGAGGCGCGAGGAGGTCGACCCTGGCGGCCTAGCCGCGGCGCAGCGCGACATGGAGGGGCTCGTCGAGGTAGAGGGCGAAGGCGCCATGGGCGTCGACTTCGTTGCGCACGTGGTCGTGCCCGACCAGACGGCCATCGAGCAGGCCGTCCTCGCGCGGCGCAAGCAGGCGCTGCTCGATCTGCTCACTGGCGGTGGCGGTGCATCGAGCGAGCCGCCGGCCGAGGTTCACCTGAGTGAGGTGCGCCGGCTGCCGCCAAGCTGGTGAAAGTGGACTCTTCTTCTGACACTGTATCATCTTTTCTCATTATCGTTCTCATTCATCCCATTCATCTCACACAATGCTCAACGGTCCCACCAAACTAGATCGCGTTGTGCCCGAGAGACCCCCGAGATAGTCTCTCGGCGGCCGCCGCGGCCGCGGCCGCGAGTACCGAGTTGGGCGCGCGGCGGCTGCTGCGCTGCTCAGTGCTCAAGCTTCGGCTTCTTGGCTTTGGCTTTGTCGCCGCCTCGGATCAGGTCACTCGCCTTGATGGCGTGCACGCCTGTGAGCACCACATGCGCTGACTTGGTCGCTCGCTGGGCCGTCTGCAGCGCGGACATGTACTTCATTGCCTTGTCCTCGACGAGGTCGACGCGCTGCTTCTCGACCTCGAGCATGCGCTTCTCGCGGTTCTTCTTCGAGGGGCCCTTGCCATGGAACTTCCAGCTCATCTGGCGGAAGGCTTGCTTCTGCGTCATCTTTCGCCCATACTCATCATAGTGGTCGAGGTTGAAAGAGCCCGCCTCCTTCGCCTCGTCGTATTGGTGCAGCCCGGCGCCTTTTTGGTCAAAGGTGCGCCCCGCAGTGATGCCTTCATCGGCGAGCATGCCGCGATTCCGCGCCAGGTCGAGCACCGCGCCCATGCCGCCCGAGGCCGCACGCTCGTAAAGGAAACCCGCGCCGCCCGCCTCAGGCCCGCCCTCGTCCTCGTCCTCGTCCTCCTCCTCCTCCTCGTCGTCCTCGTCGTCCTCGGCAGCGCCGCTGGCGCCGGCGCCGCTGCCCGCGGCCGCGCCCTCGCCTTCGTCCTCGGCCGGCGTCTCCGTCTTCACACGAGGCCTCTCCGTCTTCACACGAGGTCCGTCCCCGAGCGCCGTCTCGGGCACCTCGCGCTTGACGCGCGGCTCCGCGCCGTGTTGAGCACCGCCCTGCACGCGCGTGCTCGCGGTGCCCAAGACGGCGCCGAGCTTCAGCTCCTCCTCCTTTTGGCGCCGGTAGACGGCGGAGGGCAGCAGGGTGGAGGAGGCATCGGCCTCTTCACGTGAGCGCACCGCCTTGCAAAACTCGCCCGTCTCCGAAAACTCGAGCGACGACAGATCAACCTTGCTCTCCATCTCAGCGTCGGCCTCCGGTTCCACACGCGCCGCGAGACGCTGCGCCAACAAGAGGGCCGCGCGGTCGTCGGAGGCGCCCAGGCCGGCGCTCGGCGCTGTCGTGGGCGCGTCGGCGGCTCGCGCGGTGAGCCGACGCGCTCGTGCCAGCGCCGCGTACAGCTCCGGATCCACTTCAGCCTCCTCCTCCACGGCTGCTGGGGGCGGCGGAGGCGGCGGTGGCGGCGGTATGGCGGCCGCACCCGTTCGATGCGCGTCCACGTCCATCGCGTCCGCCGCGGACGACGAGGGGGGCGGCGCGCTCGATACGGCGCTCGAAGACACGTCGAGTTTGACCGCGGCGCCCCCGCGGCTCTGTCGATCTCCGATGCGATCTCCGAGGCCATCTCCGATGAGCACGTGCGTACGTGCCTCGGCGCTCGCCAGAGCGCGATCGAAGCGTTCGCGCTGGGCTATCGCGGCGCCCACTGCCTCCTCCTGCCGCTCACGATGGCGTGTCTCGCGCAGCGCGAGCGACGCGTGGTCGGACGCCCCCGCGGCCGCCTCGGCCGCCGCCATCGCATCGAGATCGAGGCCGTCCGCGCCTTCCTCGCGTCGCTTCCGTCTCATCTTCTTGGTGCCCTCTGCCCTCGGCTTTCGAAAGGCTGCGGCGGCTGCGGCGGCGGCGGCTGCGGCGGCGGCGGCGGCGGCGTGCACCTCGGCGGCGCTCTGAAAGTCAGTGCCCGCGTCGAGCGTCGCGCGCTGCGCCACGGCCGACAGGTCGTACCGTTCGGCCGCCCCGCCGCCCGCGGTGGCCGCCTGCGAGGCGGCAAGGCGCGCCTTGACCTCCGCGAGGCGTTTGAGCTTGGCCTCATCGATCGAGCCGCTCTCGTCGAGCATCATCGTCCGACGGGTGGGCGCATCCTCGTACTTTTGGAGGATGCCCGGCGCCGCGCCGCCCTCGCCGTCCAAGCTCGCGAACGGGTCGTACCCGCCACGCGGGCCCGAGGCGGCTGCCTTGGCCTGCTGCCGTCGCCACGCCTCGGCCATGTTGACGTTCTCGAGCATCTCGGTTTCGTCATTGAGTGCGTAGTTGGTGCCGCCGCCCGTCTCCCGAACGACGGGCTGGTCGGCGAGCGTGAGCACCACGCTCTCGCCCGCCGCGAAGTCGTCCGCCGCGTGCCCCACCACTGCGCCTGCGAGCATGGACGAGCTGCCGCCGCCTCTGCCGCCGCCGCCGCCACCGAGCGCGTCGTCGAGCTCGTCGTACATGGCCGACTGCGCCGCGAGAGCCGCGCGTCCGGCAGTGGCCGCCGCCTTCTTCGCCCTCGCTTCCTTGTTGCGCTCCTTGCGCTCCATCTCCTGCCCGCGCGACTTGGCCACCCACGCCGCCGCCGAGTCCATCTCCTCGCCCGCAAGTTGCTCTCCGAGCGACGTGCCGGTGAGCTTCTGATGGAGCAGGCGCTGGCGGCGCGCCGCATCGAGCTTTTCGCGCATCGCATCCTCCGCGTCCGCGCGCGCCATCTCCGCCGCGCGCTCCTGCCCGCGCACCCTCGCCTCCTCCTCTCGGTTGCGCTGCTGGTCGGCGCCACCGCCATTTTCGGCGGTGTCCTTGAGCGGCTTGAGGCCGAGCGCGGCACGCACGCGATTGGTCTCTTCGACGGAGGCCGAGATCTCGCCGCCGGTGTCGCTCACCTGCATCGAGACTGCGTTATATGTCTCGTCCATTGCGCCCAAATTCGCGCTTAGGTCCATGTGCACGTCGGAGACGCGCGGCGAAGTCTAAGTCCATGACGCAAAGAGACAGCCCTGATGGCCTCTGATTACAAGTCGATTACCCCCCCCCAGCCCCTAAAGACCTCACTGAGTTTGGCTCTCCTCTCGAATCCTCAGATTGGCCACTGATAGCCTCAGATTGGCCTCTGCTAGCCTCAGATTGGCCTCTGCTAGCCTCAGATTGGCCTCTGATGGCCTCAGATTGGCCTCCGATGGCCTCTGATGGCCTCTGATGGGCTCTGATGGGCTTTGAAGGCCTCTGATTGGGTTTGGAGTGCAACAGAGCAAAGTCGAAACAATTGAGTCGAGTGCGCGTCTCGGTCCGTGAGTGCGTTTTGCAAGTTTCGAAAGTGCTCACGGGAACGCTTGCGATCTTCGGCAGCGCTCGGTCGCCGCGGGCTGACGGCGGCGGCGGACGTGGCGATGTCGCGCCTAGTTGCAACCTCGACATTCGATTCCCGTGGTAGCCTGCTAGCCACGGGAGCCGACGGCCGCATGCTGTCCACGGCCTCTGAGCGACGGCGCGTAATGGGTCGCCCGCAGGTGCACAAGTCTCATCGTAAGTTACCCATAGAAGAGAGAGTGGAGGCGATCCCAGAGATCTACCTCAGAGATTGGAAGAAGCGCGGCATCACTCCGGAGGCCGTGGACCTGGCCGAGTTCTGGGTGCGCAACATGTCCAAGTGGGAGGTGGCCGGCGCATTTCGTGCGCGGATTGTCAAAGGCAGCCTCTATGTGCAGATGCTCTCCATGCAGCCGCACTGGGCCGAGCGCACGAGCGTCCTCCGCCTGCTGCTGCTCACAGTCCAGCGCAGCGACACGCCCATTGAGGACGTTGATATCGTGTACGCGCACAATGACCGCGATCCGACCCCCGCGCGCGGCTGGCCGCCAGGAGGGCACGGTCGCCTGATCCCATTGCTGACCAACGGGCACGTGGAGCGCCTCAGCTCGCTGCCTGTGCCCGAGTTCTCGTGGATCGGCTGGCACACGCACACGCCGCCGTGGTGCCAACTGTACGCCGAGCTGAGCGCGGCAGGCGCTAAGGTCCCCTGGTCCAACCGCACAGACCTCGCTCATTTCTCTGGCGGGCTCGACAATGGCCCGTACCGCAAGGAGCTGCGTAAGCTGAGCCAGACGCCGGCGGCCGCCGGCGTGCTCAATGTGCGTAACGTGGCGCCGCGCTTCTTCACGACGACTGCGGCCGCCAAGGAGGGGCGTGACCCACCGCAACCGATGAGTGCTATGTGCGGATACAAGTACCTCATCTCCGTCGCCGGATATGGCTACTCCAACCGACTCAAGTCGCTGCTCATGTGTGGCTCGGTCGTGATCCACGTGGCGCAACCGTGGAACGAGTTCTTCATGCCGCTGCTCTCCGACGGTCGGCACCTAGTCGTGGCCAAGTCCGTGGCCGACATCGTGCCCATCGTGCACATGCTCCGCCAGAACCAGAGCTTCGCCGGCAAGATTGCACTCGCGGGTCGCCGCCTTGCCATGCGCGAGCTCGCCTTCGGTCGCACGCTCGCCTACTTCCGCGCGCTCCTCTCCGCATACTCGTCCATCCAGCGCGAGGGCGCCTCAGGCGCTGCGCTGAGCACCGACGGTTACACCCTCATCAGGAGCGCCGCCGACCTTGGGCGCCTCACAGGCCAGTGTGACTGCGGCCCAGGCGCGACCAAGTTTGATCCCGCGAAGTGCGCCGTCGACGTGGAGGCCTACAACAAGGCACGGCTCGTGGTCCGCAATTCCCTATTCCGCTGCTGCGAAGGGTGGGACTGTCCCGTTGAGGTGTGCGGAGATGGATGATAGACACTTGACGCACTGAGTCAGATAGACGGCAGACGCTGACGGCCGGGCCTCGCCTTACTCACGTTGCTTTGGGTCGCGCGTTTCGGCGTTTTTAACACAGAGAGCGTAGACGTAGTCAGACTCACACACACACATGGTGTAACAACTGGCGCTTGCATGTGCTAAACGGCACACATGTGTAACATGAACAAGAGTGTTCTCCCTTCCGCAGCTTACCCGGTACTACAATGTACGCTCGCCAGCGGCGATGAGTGCTTCGCCACCCTCTGGCACAAGCGCATGCGATCGTTTCCACAGCCAGCTCGACTTCTTCCGGGTAGGCGCGAGGGCGGCTGCGGCGACGTTGGGGGCGAAGGGGGCGAGGAGGGTGGTGGCGTGCGGCAGGACGCCTCCAGTGCCACCGGAGGTCCGGGCCAGGAACGCCGCGCGGCCTTTTGACATCGGCGAGTTCGAGCCGAGAGAGAAAGTGGGCGCCACGAACGTAGCCGGAGTCTCGGTCTCTGTCATGGCCGGCGCAGTCGGCTGGCTCGTCATCGGCGCATAGACCAAGGTTGGTGCTTTGATCTCGGCGATGGCCGGCGCGGTCGGCTGGGTCGTGATCGGCGTAGCAACCGTGGCCGGAGTATTGAGGTACCACGGTGTTCTGCGTACTGCCGCGGCCGGCGCGGTTGGCGTGGCTAAGGTCGGCGCATAGACCGAGGTTGGTGCTTTGATCTCGGCGATGGCCGGTGCGGTCGGCTGGGTCGTCATCGGCGTCTCAAACGGTGCCGGTGTATTGAGGTTCCACGGTGTTGCGGGCACTGCCGTGGCCGGCACGGTTGGTGCACGCCAATCCGCTGGAACACGATCGGCTACGTGATCTCGGTAGAGCGGCTGAGGAAAGACGCTCAGACGAACAGGGACAGGAGGCGCTTCGATCGGAGAGGTCGAGGTCGGCGCGTCGACCGGCTGAATCCCTGCCGGTGCATAGGCCGGTGTCTTGAGATGGATGGGTGCATACGGTGCATAGACCGGTGATTTGATCTCGGTCGTGGCCGGCACGGACGGCTGGGTCGTCATTGGCGCATTGGCCGTGGTCGGAGTATTAAGGTACGAGGGCTGTGGCGGGTGGCCCTGCAGCTGCGGCGGGTAGCCCTGCTGCTGCGGGGGGAAGCCCTGCTGCTGCGGGGGGAAGCCCTGCTGCTGCGTCGGGTACTGCTGCTGCTGCTGCTGCGGTTGGTAGCCTTGCTGTGGGGAAACGCTGACCAGTTTGCCCCATGGGGCTGGCTCGGCCGGGGTGGGGCTTGAGACGCGAGAAAAATCGGGAGCGGGGCAGCCACAAGACGCAGCGCACTTTTGTTGCATATAGTCTGGAATGAGTTTGCACTCGCCCTGCTTGGCCCACGAGGCGCATGGCACGTCCGTGGTGTCGTGCCCCCAGTGGCACGGCGCACTGGCAGCAAGAATTGGAGGCGTGCGGGTCGCGAGGAGCACTTGGTGATCTTCAACTGCAAACTGCACGGGGTCAACTAATGACTCGTCGCTCGCCGCCTCCACCACTTCGAGGCTGTCAAAGAGCGTCGGCTTCTGAGCGCAGTCGGCAGCGTTCCAGGTGATGCATTGACTCATGTCGCGCAGCCACACGTCGGCACCGTTGGGCCCGCTACCGTCGCCGCGGGCAAACCGTCCATCGTCGATAGCAAAGGTGACCTCCCGCCAGCGAGACGTGCCTTTGGTGTCGACCACCCATCCCCGGGGGCCGTCCAAGGCGTCGTAACCCACGTAAAACTGGCCAACGGAGTTGTCGAGGAACACGAGGCGCAGAGTCAGGTGAACTCGTGGTGCGGTCAGCGGCAGCCCACCCCACAGTCCCTGGTCCAGCACCATCTCGATAGTCGATTGCGGGTTCGCAAAGCCCCGCGAGTAGCGGCCATACATTTGGTCTGTGGGGCCCTGCCACCAGTAGCCCACGCTTCCTGCGGTGTCGCGGCGTTGCATGAACATGCCGTAGTCACTCCGCCAAACGTCCACGTTGACGTCGTTGGTGCCGTTGCCGTAAGCTAGTGCCATCTTGCCATCGTCGGTGGCCTCGTCGATCTCGAGGCGGCAGCCATTCTCTTCGAGCGAGTCGCAGATAGAACGTTGCCGATTCAGAAGCAACGCTTGACTATCAGGCGACTGCGATGTACGCAAGGACATCGTTCGCCAGTTTTGGGGTAGCGCGCCGAACTCCGCCTCGGGGAAGCGCTCGGCGTCGAGCGTGTCGAGGCCGTCCCGGAAGCCAATCCAAGCCCCCGGAGACTGCCAGCCCCAGCGGACACCACTGTAGCGATTCAGAAACCTCCACACGCCATCAAAGTCAGTTCCCGTCAGCTGCTGCTTTGCAGCTGTGAGCGGAATGTTCCAGTAGTCGATGCGGGTCGTGAGCGCCCACATGGCCGCAGCATACAGGTGCCAGTTCTGCATCACGCAGCTTGGAGCGACCGGCTCCGCGCCCAGCTGTCCGCGGCTGCCCTCCTCGCCTGTCCAGCACCAGAACTTGTCCAGGTCGGCGCGGGCGCGCACGGGTCCATCCTGCGTCACCCTGAAGACGTTAAGGATTGAGTGGGCGACGCGCGTGCGCTCGCCTGACAGCCCGGCGCCTTCGCCCTCTTTGTTGCGCATCAGCCACGTGCCGGGCGCATTAGTATCGAGCCAATCATTGGTAAACAGCTGCACATCTTGCATCCGCTTATCAGTCTGGCTGGCACTATTCATTCCGTTCGCGAAGTTAACCCATGTCTTCGGATCGTCGCTCGTCACCATCAGCCGCAGCCCGGCGTCCTCGCGATGCGACGCATAAACGGTATGGTACAGGAATGCGGTCACGCTCTGGGCGTACTCCTCGAAGGCCGGCCGCCGAGACACGATGAGACCTGTGCTGGTAGCACCGCTGGGGCACATGAACTGATCCAAGGACACATTGCGAGGCGGAGCGAACGCATCGAATTCGCAGCTGCCGCAGCGATTCCATCTTGCATCCGTGGGCGTCGATTGGCCCTGAGGATCCGTCCAGACGTAGTCCGCTTCGGTTCGAATTGGGTGGAAGTAGACCGGCGCGTTCTGGATGCCTGTACCGAGGGACGCTTGCAAGTAAAGTAGCCTGAGCTGGCTGTTGATGATGCGCATATCACTGAGCTTCGCCGCGAGCGCCATGTGCGCGCGCTTGTAGCGAGCCAAGTAGGCGGCATCGTAGAAGCTGGGTACCGCGAATTCAGTTTCGTCGCACCGGGTTGGGTCAGCGCCATAGTCTGCGGGCAAAGGCGCCGTGCGGTACACCCCAGTGCTCAAGTGTACCGCACGGTGCCCTTGGCCACAGACTTGTACATACTTGGTCACATTGAACGGCGACTCAAAGAGCCACTGAGGGTAGTAGTTCGGACCCGAGAGAAAGGTGATCCCCACTGCAAACGGCACATTCCTCTTCGTAACGTCGAGCAGCAGCGCGTCGAAAGCGGCCCAGTCGAACTCGTCTGGTTTCGGCTCAAACTCCGACCACCTGACGACGAGGTTGACATTGCGCCACATCGAGCGGTTCTCTGCTGGCTTCACGGTGCCAATAGGGTCCGTACCATACACTGAGAGCCCTGTGGCCAGCCCATCCAAGGACCACGCACTGGCGTCCAACGAGGAGCTTCCATGGCACAGCGAGCCGCAGCCCTGGCACTCGGGACGTGAGCCGCAGCCAGTCGACATGACGAGGCACGACTCTGGGTTGCAAGTCGAGAGGAGACCAACCTCAGCTGCGGATTCTTCGCTGGTGACAATGCTATCTGCGCCACACGCGGCGAGCATTACAGCTTCTGCCTCTGCCTCGACGTGCTCCAGTGCAGTCATTGACTCGCCGTGGTGAAACTCCTCCGCGACCCTTCCACTAGCTAGCTTCGACAGCTTTGACAGCTCGTCGGCCAAGTAGAGTCTCTCGCGTGGTAACTCCGCGGCCGCATCCCATGGTGGTAGGATCGTCGATGGCGGCTCTGTGGCGGGTGGCGGCGGCGGCGGGCCGCAATGGTAAATGGCCGCCTGCTCCATGAGCTTGGATTTGGTCATCGAGTTGAAGATGAGCTCACGAGATTCGCGCGAGAGAAGCTCGTTGGCCGACGAGCTGTCGAAGCTGCTCTCGGCATCCATCGGCCGGAGCTTCTTGAAGCGCCAGTTCATTCCCTCGTGGGCAACGCCATTCCATGACACGGGCACGCCGAGCATGCGGTCGATCAGGCAGAGCGTCTCGCGCATCATGCTCAGGTGCCCGATGAGAGCGAGGCCAACGTCTGCAGTGGCATTCGGACAATGACGGAAGAGCACCTCGTTGCCCTGCCCGTCCGGAGCTTGCCAGCGTGCGCACGATTCGAGAGGATGCTCAGCATGAAGCTGCGTATACACATCCTGGATGGGCTCATTCGACCAGGCAAAGTTCAACTTGTAGACGGCCCTGAGCTGGAAGCTGTCCATCTTCGGGTCACGGCAGTTTTGGTTCTTCACGCACTCGGCGGTGGCAATCGGTGCAAAGGCCGTCTCGCGTGAATGGTTTGTCCGCCAAGCCTCGAGCGCCATCTCAGGATCGTTGTCCTTCGCAGCCCATGTGGCGAAATTCACATACGGGCGTGCGACGGTCTTTCCGGCATCGAGGTCAGCCTGGTCGTGGCCGTGCGCCTCTGGTCCGATCATTTCGTGGAAGAACGAGACGCGATGAGGGAGGATGTCACGCATCATGAAGATGACTTCCGTCTTCCTGTCTGCTAACGGGGACCGTTGAACGATGTCCATGAACGCACGCACTTGCATGTGGCTGTATGCGATGAGACAGTTTCGTCGCGCGGCCACCTCATTTTCTGCCGACCTGAAGAGATCGATGTCGAATGCACCCGAGCGCTCCGACCCGGGCACGGTGTACTCTCGAGGGAGCTGCATGAGATAGTCGCTGAGCGTAGTCCCGCCCGTCTTCGGCACGTGGTGGAAGTAGTAGAGCGGATACTCCGAGGGAGAGCTGCCGGTGAATGGCTGCCTGATGCTGGACGCGGTTTCCGTGGTGACAGATTTGCTGAGGCGGCTTCCGTCTTGACCCAGGAGGACGCTCTCCGATGGATAATTGAAGGTCGCGTTGGCCGTGAGCGCGCTGACCGAGGCTGCGCCCATGATCCGCTTTGAAGTGGCTGCGGTGCTGCTCCTGTACGTGAGCGGCCCAGCACCGTACTTTGGCGGCAGCAGGGCCGCCTCTGTTGGCTCCTCCAAGCATCCGTACTCCTCCGCAAAGGCTTCGAAGGAATCCAGAGCGCGAGCGACGTAGTAGAACTCTCTCGGCTCCTTGGCGAGCATGGCGGCAACGATGTCCTCGTCGACGTGCTTGAGGAGCTTCGACGGTACGGTGCTGCTGACGCTATCCATGGCGGTCTCATACCGCATCCACGGAATCGGCAACGAGGTCGAGTGCGCAAACACGCACAAGCTCCGGCGTACATTCTGCGCGTCTCCGACGGGACCCAGATACACGGAGGCAGTGGAGGTGGTGCCGCCATGATCTACACCGGACGCAATAGCGGACGCGTTGCGAGCTTTCCAGACGTCGTCGATGGGGAGGTCGCGAAGAGTGGCATTCAAGCCGTACATGTACTCGAGCTGAGCATCGCGTGGGTACTCGTCGCTCTGCATCCACGAATGCATCATCGCCTTCACAAACGTCGACGACGACCGTTCAGCCATCTGGCGCCGCGCGACGTCGCTGTAGAAGAGCTGGACGCGATGAGCGAGAACGTCGCGCATGAGGCCCAGGACCACGATGGGTCGGCTCGTAGCAGCGCGCACTGAGTGCACCCACGTGTTGTTGGCGACCTGGCCAAATGCGATGAGCGCATGCGCCCGAGTGTCAACTGCTAGTTCGTCGAAACTGGCTTTGAAGAACAGCTCGTCGAAAGTCGTCAACACGCTCGAGCCGGGAACAATGTACTGCTCGGGTAGAAGCGCGAGGTACTTGGCGATCTCGTTACTTTCGGCATGGGCCTCCCACGCGAAGCAGTAGATCGGCTGGATGAACGTGGCGAACCCAGCGTGGATGAGACCGGCGGAAAGCTGTTGGGCGTTGGCAACACCCATCCATCGAGAGGAGCGCGACGTGCGACCGTGCTCTACATCGGCAGCGGCCAGCTCGAGAACGGTGCCGCGGCGAATGGTACGGCGAGTGAATCCATGGGGACCATAGCCAGACCCGCGGGGTCTCCTTGCTGAACTATCTTCCGGAGATCCTACATCGCCTTCTCCACCTTCTGCTCCGGGCTTCTTTCTCCGTTTAACACCATCCTCGTCGTAAGAATAGGTGTCGTCGTCTCCGGCGGGACAGGGAATGACTTTTCCTAGAGTGTTTCTGCACTTTTTCCGTCCGCCACCACCTGCTTCATCTTCGTCGTAGGAATAAGTGAGGGGGGTGCCGTCTTCTCCGGCGGGACAAGGCTTGTTCTTCTTACATTTCCGTCTTCTTCTCACAATTCCGTCTTCGTCTTCGTAGGTATAAGTATAGCTGTCGGGTCCCAAGGGTGGCAAGTTGCCGCCGCTACTGCCACCCTTGGGTCCCGAGTTGGAGATCGGCCCCGAGTTGGAGTTGGGCCCCGAGTCAGAGTTCGGCCCCGAGTTGGAGTTGGGCCCCGAGTCAGAGTTCGGCCCCGAGTCAGAGTTCGGCCCCGAGTTGGAGTTGGCCCCCGAGTTGGAGTTGGGCCCCGAGTCAGAGTTGGGCCCCGAGTTGGAGTTGGGCCCCGGGCTTGGTCCCGAGTCCGAGTCGGTCCAGCCTTTAGGAGCAGGACCAGCCTTGGTTGGGTCATATTTAGGGTCATAGCCCGGGCCAGGGATGTACTTGCCAGTCTTCGGATCGATAGAGCCGCCGGCTTGCATCTTGATGCACACTAGATCCCAAGGTGCGCAGCAAACAGGAATGCCCTTATCGAGACATTTTGTGTTCCTAGGATCCACGCAACATGCCTTATTAGGTTGCGATTCATTATTGTCTTCTTCATCGTCACTGCTATTGTCATCATCATCACCACCCTTTTCAGGGGTCCAGCCTTTAGGAGCAGGACCAGCCTTGGTTGGGTCATAGTCAGGGTCATAGCCTCTGCCAGGGATGTACTTGCCAGTGATTGGATCGATAGAGCCGCCTGCTTGCATCTTGATGCACACTAGATCCCAAGGTGCGCAGCAATGAGGAATGCCCTTATCGAGACATTTTGTGTTCCTGGGGTCAACGCAACATGCCTTATTAGGAGTTCTTCCACCACTACCACCATTCTCGTCGTTTTCGTCGTAAGAATACGATTGATCATTGTCATCATCATTGTCATCATCATCTCCACCCTTTTCAGGGGCCCAACCTTTAGGAGCAGGGCCCGCCTTGGTTGGGTCATATTTAGGGTCAAAGCCCGGGCCAGGGATGTACTTGCCAGTCTTCGGATCGATAGAGCCGCCGGCTTGCATCTTGATGCACACTAGATCCCAAGGTGCGCAGCAAACAGGAATGCCCTTTTCAAGACATTTTGTGTTCTTAGGGTCCAGGCAACATGCCTTCGCAGGTCGACTCGAACCAATGCCCTCTCGTTGCACCGGCGTTTGCAACGGCGGCGGCGGCGGCGACCTCCGCCCTTCCCTTCCCGTCGTCGGAACTGCCTGGATCACCTGCGGCGGCGGCGGCGGCGGCGGCGGCGGTGGCGACCGATTAAGCCGCTGGAGTGCTGTGACGAAGCTATCATCTTGGAAGTTCGACAACCAATCCACGTCCAGCGTCTCCACGTGCGGCTTCGAGGCAAGCTGCGATGGGAACCGGCGATACCTCTCACCGGCCAGTTGATTCCCTTGTGCTCGTCGCCAGCGTCGGCGCTTCAAATCCTCCACAAGAGTGGATTTGGAGTCGAAGTTGACATTCTCAATCATGTCGGTACCAACGCTGTGAGGCGTCTCGACCAGCTTGTACGGTGCGTCAACGACGTGGGCTACCGCGGCATCGACGCATGCCTGAATATGGCTTGGCATTGCGCACACCTCATAGGGGAGCGTCATCCAATCAGTGAGGCGTTCGCCAGCAAAGACGCTGGGTCGTAGGCGGTCCGCATCACGCTGTGCGCCGGAGTATCTGATGCAGCGCAGCAGGTCGTCCAAGTCGACGTCGCCTTCCGCGAGATTCGAGTTGCTTTCGAGCTGAACGGAAACATCCGGGTCTTCGGTAATACCCTTCGCGAACTCAGTCTGCGCGAGGCAACTATCGAGAAGATTCCAACGCGTGAGCTCGACCACCTTGTATGCGTCCCAGTTGATCTTTGGCAAGTAGGCCTCGCTGCCGTCGCAGCCTCCTCCCGGCAGGGCCTCGCCGTTACAGTGCTCGCCCGCAAAGTCGCCCACAAAGTACTTGGGCGCATCGCCGTTCTCGCGCCACGAATAAGCCGGCTCGCTTCCGTTCATCATCGGCTGGGCCCACGCGCGCATGAACTTAAGCATGCGGACGGGCTTGAAGCCGCACGCCTGTGTGCACGGGACGAGATCCGTTGCCATCGAGAAGACATTGTGCTCATACAGGTTCCAGAGCGCCTGGACCCCGCCCAGGTCGGAGTAGTTGGTGCGATTGGGGTACATTTGGAGCAGGCGGCCAGCCCAAGAGCAAAGCATCACGCCATGCATGTCATGGACTGCAAACATTTCCAAGCTCCCCTTCCTTTGATACCTGTCAGCGCGAGAGGACTGGCACCAGTTGGCACGCTGTTCCACATAGCGGGGCACGTGTTCTGCGATGAAGCTCCAGAGGCAGCCGCGCTTCTGAGCGCAGACTGGGATGGCGTCCTCGACGGCCTCGAAGTGGGGCGGGATGAAGCTCTCTCCTGCGAAAGCAGCCGTAGGATTGCCGGTCGAGCCCGACGCACAGACGTCAGGCGTCTGATCGAGCAGCTCCAAGAACCACTCCGCTCCCGAAAAAAGATCTGCATACAAGAGCGCGCGAGTACTCTGCTTCGTTGGATCGGGCGTCTGCCTGACGATGGTGTGGAGTCCACTCTCCGCTTCGACAGCCTCCGGCTTCACAGCCCCCTGCGTCCTCAGCGTAAGTGGCTGCTTGTGCACATAGTAGTCCTGCACGGCATCGAACGGCTTGTAGAGCTCGAGGTCCATCTCGGACAGTGGGTCGAACGGCTTGTTGCGCCCGGACCAGTGGAGCACGGTCGCCTCTCCAAGCAACTTCGACGCGATCAGGTTGTTCACTTTCAAGTCGGCCTTTGAGATGTACCCGAGGCCATCCACGAAGGCCGGGTCGCCCACAACGTCGTTCCAGCACTTTATCTTGTCCGCAAACGCGAAGTATGGGATCCCGAGGCCGAACGCGAGGGACGTCTCGGGGATCAGCTTGGCTTCGTAGTTGGCGCGCATGTAGTTATCGAAGACGTGAGTCATGTTCTGCGCCCGCCACTCGGTCAGGTTGATGCGCGACAGGCCAAAGTTCCAGCGCGGCTGTGCGTTGACGTCGAGCTCTTTGCCGTTGAACTTCAGGCTCCAGCGCAGTACCGTGTCCGCAAACTCGTCCTGCTGGCAGATGCGGTTCCCACTCTCCGCTGCCGTCTGCGTGCACCCGCTATATCCGTGTGCCTTGTCCTTGCCCAGATACGTGGCCGGGAAGTCCAACCAGCCCTTTCCATTGTAGTACGGCTCGTTGCGCATGCAGTCTTCGGCCCACAGCCACCCGTTGCACGTCGCGGCGATGATGGGGCCATCACCCATCGGTACCTCGAGCATGGAGATGGACTTCTGAACGACGATGTCGTCGTCACATAAGAAGAGGGAATCGAGCCATCTGAATGGCCCGAGGTACGGCAGGTAGAAGCGAATCAGGTTGAACGGGTCGTGGTGCATGTTGTCATAGTCCCACGGCTCCGGATGGAGCACGGTCCGCGGCTGATGGTCCTGGTCCTGGTCAGCGCCCAGCGAGCCGAAGTGCTGCCACTTCCAGACTGGAGAGATGCCGTCACTCTCGAGCAGTGATGTCGCCTCATCGATGCCCATCACACTGATCGTTTGCTTCGGCGTTTGCGGCTGGAGCGCAGCGTTGAGCCGCTGGAGAAGAGACACGTTGCCTCTCGCTTCTCGCTGCATATCGCCGATCAGCCAAACGTCGATGTCGCTCTCTGGGCTGTTTTTGAAGAGAGAGCCGATGGCGACCACGACAGCTTCGAAACGATCGGACATGATCACGATGGTCGTCCGCTCCTTGTTTTTCGGCTTTGCAGGTACGTCTGCCAGCTTCGCATCCGCGGCTGCGGGCTCTGGGTGGACCCTAGGGTCCACCCAGTCTTCGAAGATTGGCGTGCCCGGGATTTGCTCGGCATATCCGGGATACTCTGCCTTGTAATCTGCATATAGCTTGCTGCCGATCGGTGTAGACTGCGGTAAACTAGTGGTGTAGCCAGCTGCCGAAGAAACCATGCATACCAAAGCCAAGGCGTACGCACGCTTGCTCACACTCCGCAACTGGCGCGATCGCGATCGATATGGTGGGGTGGTCGAGATCCCAACGCGAACCGCGTTGTCCATCGCTGCTCGTTCGAAACCCCTGAAGGATGAGTGAGGTGCTCGCCCAAACGACAGCGGCGAGCTAGAGTGAGAGGCTCCCTGAAAATCCGTCCTTTTTAGGGTCGTTTTGCGATAAAGGTTTGCGAAGCCGCAAAAGGAAATCCTGGGAAAAGCAAATGCATGCAGGTCGCGCTGACCTCCCCTGCACGTATTGCGGGGCCCATTTCAGCCGCGTCAACCGGTACGCTGCACATGGCCAGGGAGCCCAGACCATGTGGAGGTCCATTGCACGCGCGTGCATGGTGCATGCAGCACGTTGTGGGATGGACTTTTTCCCGCGCCTTCCGGATGTCCGGCAACCAGGGGGAGGCGCAGCAGCCGGGTCTCTCTCTTCGATCCGGTAGTCGCGCCGTGAACCGTGAACGTCGAAGTGTTCGCGACGACGCCGCGCACGAGGAGGCGTCGTCGCAATTTCGTCGCAAAAGCAGATGGCGTCACGGATGGAGGAGCTCTTCGACAGCGTGTCGGATGCTTTGAGCTCCACCGGATTGTTTACCGACTTATCGCTCCCTCCGCCACCTATGATGGACGAAGTGCCACACGCTCGCGAGCTCGAGCGACCCAAGTGGCAGACGCTCGAGCAGCTCGCTCACGCTGTCCTCTCCGGCAAGCCCGCTCCGGGCGATACCACTGCCCAGGAGAGTGAGTCACTGCGCAGCTGCCTAGATTGGCTGCTGCTCTCGCAGACCATCGATTTCAAGAGCCGCGATTACTCGGTAGAGGAGACGCTTCGCAAGCTCGCGGCCGCCGCGCCGCAGCGCGTGTGCGTCACGACCTTCGCTCAGGGCGACATAATCTGGAAGTGCAAGACGTGCCAGGTCGGCGACGAGACGTGCGTCATCTGTCAGGCGTGCTTCCAGGGCGGCAACCACACGGGGCACGATGTTTCCTTCTATATCTCGCGACAGCCCAACGGTGGGTGCTGCGACTGCGGCGACGAGAGCGCATGGGCGCGTAGCGGCTTCTGCAAGCGCCACAGCTGCCTCTCGACGACGGCTGACCTGCTGGCGTCGGTGCCGCCGCCTCTGCTCGGCGCTGCCGAGAGCATCTTCACGAGCATCTTCGATCTGCTGCTGTGCGAGGTGCGCGCTGCCCAGCTCGCCAGCGACGCGAGCGACGCTGAGCAAGCCTCGCCGCTTCGTGAGCGGTTACGCCGGCTCGCGTACGCCATCGAGTGGCTCACGGCCACGTGCACTGCCTTCGACGGCCTGTGCTGCGTTGCGACCGCCGCGCTCTGCGCGCCCTTGGAGGTGCTCGCGGCGGCCGCGGGCGCCATGGGCGATGCCAACGCGGGCGAGCGTGCGTCTACCTCGGGGAAGGGGCAGTTGAGCGCCGTGCTGAGCAACATGGTTGCCGGGTGGCCGGCAGCGGCTCCCACACCGACGGAGGTGCACGAAGCGCTCGCCGCCGGCTTGCCTTGCCTTGGCTTGCCTCGCGCCCAGCGCGCCATGGACGCACGCGCCGTCGCGAGCGCCATCGCTGAAAGCGCCGTGCGGAGCGGCGACGACGACTCAGCCGCAAGTGGCGCGGTGGCGGACCAGGGCGACGAGGTTGACACGAGTGACCATGAAGCGTCGTCCCGAGCGCCATCCCGAGCGCCGTCCCGAGCGCCCACACTGCTCGACCTGCTGCTGCAGTGCGACATCGTGCTGCGCAGGTTCTCGGGGACACGCGACTCGCCGGGCGGCCTGCTGCACGCGCTGCACGCGCTTTACCTGCGCCTCCTGACGAACCTCGAGTTTAAGCATGCGTTCGCCGCCGCGTACGCTGCCAACTACGTCACGCTCGCGCACGCGTACGTGATCACGAACCTCGAAGGTGGGCTCCTGTTCGAGTCGCAGATCTCTGTGCAGGTGCGCGTTGCCCCCCCCCCCCTTCTCTCGCTCTCGCGAGCTCTCTCTGACGACGCCGCCTCGTGAGCCGCTCCCCCCTCGCGCGGCCGAGGATCCAAAGCTCGCCGCAACCTCGCCCCAATCTCGACCCAATCTCGCCCCACTCTCGCCCCACTCTCGCCCTAATCCTACCCAATCTCGCCCCAATCTCCCCCAATCTCGCCCCCCAATCTCGACCCAATCTCGCCCCAATCTCCCCAATCTCGCCCCCAATCTCGACCCAATCTCGCCCCAATCTCGCCCCAATCTCGCAGTTCTTCAACCGGCCCAAGATCGTCGAGCCTCTCGTGTACGCCGGCCTGCTCGGCCGCATGCTCACGCTCCTGCGCCAGCTGCTCAAGAAGCTCACGCTCGCGAGCGAGGCTGCCTCGGAAGCGGGCGAGGCTGCCTCGAAAGCGGACCATCGAAAGTGGACCACGAGGGTCCTCAAGCGTTGCTTGCCACTCATCACCGACCTGCGCTTCCTGCTGGCGATCCGCTCCGTGCCGCGCCACCTGCTTCGTCACGAAGCGCTCCTCGCGCTCTGGTCGGATCTGCTCTTTGCTCTGCAGGGCTTCGACACGCAGCGGCGTCAGCTCGGCGTGCACGTCGAGATCGAGCATGACGACGACTGGATCCACTGCTTCAACTTCTTGCTGCACATCTCCTCCGTGTTTCGGCTCATACTACGGCCCGTCTCGCTCGCCGCCATGAGCGCCGCCGCCGTGCCCGAGCGCGCAGAACCCGAGGGCGCGGGCGCGGGCGCGCCGAGTTGGGCGACCGAGGGCGCACCTACCTGCGAGCCGTGCGTGGACGACGACGACGGCGGTGCACAAGATGGCGGTGCTCAAAACGGCGGTCTACAAGAGTGCCCGACGAGTGGGCCGATCGGTAGTGGGCCGATCGGTGGCTCGTCGGGGGCGGCAGCGGATGCGGACGGACCGCCTCACGAAGCGAGCGCGGCGGCCGTGGCGGCGGGTAGCGCCCCCTCCAACACCGCGGCTGCCGCGATGGGCCTGCCGTGGCGTCCGCTGCTTGCGACGCTCGCAGGGTGGGCTTCAGCCGACGCCGGGCTGATTTGTGTGGCACCACCGCGTATCCTCCACGCGCGCACGTCCTCGGGCGCCGGCTCGGGCGCCGCCCCGGGCGCCGCCCCGGGCGCCGTCTCGGGCGCCGTCGCCCCCATCCTGGTGCACTGCGTGCTCCCGGCTGGGCAGCCGATGCCGGCCGTCTCCTTCCACCTACCCCTCAACCGTTTCATCGCCGCGCTCGCGCAGCGATGGTGCCACCTGCCAGGCGCGGTGGGGCGCGCGCCCCTCGACGCGATGCTCGCCGCTCTCGCAGCCAAAACTGTCAGCTGCGTACACCGGCCGTCGGTGCGCGCCGGCGCCGTCCCGGGCGGCCCTGAGCTGAGTGCAGGCGACGCCAGCAGCTCTCGGAATCATGGATGCATCGCCTTGGCGCTGTGGGAAATGGCGGCCACAGAGCTGCCCGAGCGCGTCGGGCGCATGCAGCTGCCACCCGCCCACGCAGAGCGAGCTGCTGGCTCCTCGAGGGACGACGACGCAAGCGATGCTCACGGCAGCGCGCGTGCCGAGAGCGATGAGGCCAATTTCCCACAGCGCCGAGGCGAGGCATCCAGCCCGAGCAGCTGGTGGCAGTGGGCGAACAACGCCGTCTACCTCAAGCGGCAGAGTGCGTGGGCGACGACGGTGACGACGGAGACGAGGGCGGCGCCGGACGATGACGGAGGTGACGACGTCGACATGCATGAGGCGAGCGGCGGCAGCGGTGGGCGCAGCGGCGGCGGCGGCAGCAGCGGCGGCGACGGCGCCGCGCCGGGCGCCGGGGCGGATGCCGTCGTGGAGGACGCGTTTGTGCACCGGCTCCCGCTCTCAGAGGCTCTGCTGCTGCCGCCGCTGCTGCTGCTCGGCAGCGTCGCCGCCATCGACGCGGGGCTGTGGAAGCGCAACGGCGGGCGCATAGCCGAGCAAGTCATGAATTACGTCTCCATCTCACCCCCCCTCTGTCGCCAGATGGTCGACCTTGATCGCCTGGCCGTGCAGCTCGGCGCGGCGGTCGTGGCACCCACCCAGCTCGTGTGCCAGCTCTTTGGCGCCTTTAGCCATTTTGCACTCATCGAGTCGTGCTGCGTCGCCGACGCGCCGCCGACCGCCCAACACGATGCGACGCCGACCGCCCAACACGACGCGACGCCGACCGCCCATGGCGCACACAGCGGCTGCCCGACGCCGCAGGCGCTCCTGGCGCACGCGCTGGGCGCGCGCTGGCCGCTGGGTGCTGCCGAGGCGGTCGAGGCGACGGCGCAGCGCGAATGGCACGGATGGCATGAATGGCGTGCTGGCCTGTCTCTCGACGCGCGCCAGCGGAGTGCCATGCTCGAGGAGGCGTTACATCTACTGCTGCTGCTCAGCAGGCATGCGCCACGCCCGCCGGGCGGCGCCTACGAGCGAGCAGCCCTCGAGTTGAGCTTACTGCACGCGCTGCTGCTCAAGCCTCGTACCCACTCGGAGCTCGTCGAAGCGACGATAGAGATCGAAGACGAGCCACCGAGTGCGCCAGAGCTCGCGGCTGCGATCGACGCGGTCGCCACGAGAAAGACCGACGCGACCGGCGCCGGCGCGGGCGGCAGCAGCGGCCTCTATCAGCTCCGCGAGGGGCTCGCTGCACAACACTACTCACTCGCCTTTCCACACCTCTCTCGCAACGACCACCAGACGGCCGCGGAGCGCATTGAAGCTCAACTGCGACGCGGACCGGCCGACGCCGTCGCGGCGCGTGCGCCACCGCCGCCGGTGCACCCGGCCTTTTGGCGTCTTCGGCTGCTGCCGCTGCAGCCGTGCGTGCTGCGCCTCGCCCGAGCGGTCCTGCTGCACGCGCTGCACTCGGCCGAGGCGGAGACCGACCCTAGCCGGTGCGTGGACCACGTGGTGCAGCTCCTCGAGCTCGCGGTCCATGTCGCCCTCTCGCCCGCGCTCTCGCTCGGAGGGGCGGCTGAGGAGCACGAGGAGCACGAGGAGCACACAAGCGCCGCGGCGGCGCTTTGGTCGGAGCTCCTGTGGTCACCGGCCGCGGCTGTGAATGCCCGAGCTGTGAATGCCGCGGCTAGCGCATCGACGGACGACGATGGCGAAAGCCACACGTCCCTCTTGCTTGCGCTCTATGCCCTCGTACATGGCACGCCCACCACGACGCCCAGCAACTCCGGCGGCGGCGGCGGCGGCGGCGGCGGTGGCGGCGGCGGCGGCGGCGGCGGTGGTGGCCTGGCACAAGCCACTGCTGAGTGGCCGAGCGCCGTGTCGGTGCAGCCCGAGGCCCGACCGATCAAGCTATGCCTTCTGAGCGCGAGCGTGGCGCGTTGGGTCCTTCGTGAGGCCAGCCGTGCGAGTGCCGACTGCGCTGCGCAGCTCGAGCAGCATTCACAGCAGCAGCATTCACAGCAGCAGCGGAGAGCTGCGGCCGATGGTGCGGCGACCACCGCCGCTGGCGCCGGAGCCGGAGCCGGCGGTGAAGAGGTCGTTTCCGACGGTTCGGGTGGTGCTGGGTCGCGCGAGGCGAGGCGCAAGGCAGCGCGCGAGGCGGCGTCGGCGCGAATGGCCAAGATGCGCGATCGGTTCGCCTCCACCTTTGCCGCCGAGCTCGAAGGTGCGGGCGCAGCCGGCGGCGAGGCGACCTCCACCGGTGCGGGCGCAGCAGCCTCGCCAGCGCAGGTAGTTTCGGCAGTTTCAGCAGTTTCGGCGCCGCCCAATTCGTCTCCGCCGAGGACGAGCTCAGGCGGCAACGACAGCGGCGGCAGGTGCGCGGGCTCCCTGGCCTCCTCCCTCCTCGGTGCCGGTGCGGGCGCCGGCGGCGCCATCGGTTGGCGCCATCGGACCGCGGCGAGTGTGGACGCGGCGGCGGCAGTTTCGGCAGTCACGGCGAGTGTGGACGCGGTGGCGGCGCCTGAGCATACGACGTGCATCCTGTGCCACGGCGACGATTCGAGCGAGGGCATGGTCGCGCTTGCCTATGCTCGTGCCTCGCGCCTGAGGGAGGCTGGGCTCGACGCCGTCGCCACGTCGCCCCTGCTGCCGGAGCCCACGACGGCGCCCGGCCTCGAGCCGGGCTCTGAGAGTATGCCGCCGCACCACATCTCAGCGTGTGGGCACGTGATGCACCTTGGCTGCTGGAAGCACCACCTGCGCACGCACCTGACGTCCGTCGCTCAGCGACGTTCCTTCGAGCATGTCATCGTGCCATCGGAGGCGCACAGGCGAGAGGCGCCCTGCCCGCTCTGCCGCGCGCTGTGCTCGGTGGTGCTGCCGCTTCTGCCGCCGGTGGCGCGCCAGGCGTCGCCCGCGCTGCTGCCGCCCTCGTCGCCTTCGGCAACGGCCACACGTTCCGTTGACGACGTGACTTTAGAAGAAGCGGCCGCAGTCGAGGAGGTGGCCTCGCCCATGTCGTCGCCCGTGTCCTCATCCATGTCCTCGCCCTGCTCGCCGAAGGCGTCGGCGGCGTCGGCGTCGGGAGGTCGTGTGGGAAGTCGTGTGGAGGGGTACTCCATGTGTCTGGCGGCCGTGCGCTGGGTGCACGAGGGGTGGCCGGCCGCGGCGCATCGGCTCCGTCGTGATGTGGCCAACCTCGGCGGCGGCAGCCCCGGCTATGGCATGAGCGCTCCGTCGCCCTCGGCCTCCGCTCGGCTCTCGATGAGCCAGCGGCATGCACCCGGGCTGCTGTACGCTCTGCAGAGGCTCCACCGGCTCCGTCGGCTCGAGAGCGCGAGCCGTGAGGCGGCCGAGAACGGCGTCGAGGGCGGCATGCCGGCACGCGTCGCGACGGGCATCGAGGCCGAGCCGCTCCCCGCGGCGTTGCTGGGTGGCGTGCTCCATAATTGGCGATCGGTCGCCCTCTGCTTCGACGCGGCGGCGGCTGAGTGGATTGAGCATCGCACTCCGCCCTCGCGCGCGACGCGCACGTCGCTCGGCATCGTCGCGCGCGCCCTCACACTTCACCCATGCATGTTGCGCGAGGCGCTCCAACTCGAACTCGAACGCAAAGACCGCGTGGACCCGAGCCAGGAGCTGCCCGCGACCTCCCGCGCCAATATGCTCGGCGGGGCTCTCTCCGAGCTTCTCGAGCCGTTACTTGCCGACGGCGTACTGCCAGCGTCCTCGGCTACGGCCTACTTTCTTCGGCTGCTCGCGCCCGCGTCTGCCTCATCCCCCCCCCCGCCGCCTCCGCCTCCGCCCATCAATCCTACCTCGCGGCTGAGCGCCTTTCCGCCCTCGACATCGTCGCCGCCCTCGCCGCCGCCCTCGCTCCTGGGGTGCAGCCTGAGTGACGTGGCGGTAGTGGTGCTCGCTGCGATGCCGCCCTCCTCCGAGGCCGAAGCACGCGCCGCGTTAGGTGTGGTCAGCCTCGCCGTGCTCGCGCAGGCCACGCTGGGCGCCTGCCGGCCGCTCCTCCGCGGCACCGACGACGACGCGGAGGAGCTCCTCGCCGCCCAGGAGACCGACGACGACACCGGCGCCCAGGGCGGCGCTCAGGGTGGCGCTCGGTACGGCGCTCGGAGCGGCGCTCGGTACGGCGCGCTCGAGGGCCTCGCGCTCGATAGGGAGAGTGTCGAGGCACACGAGAGCTTACGTTCACAGCTCGCCGAGGCCGCTCGGATGCGCATCGAGCCCGACGCGCCCTCGGGCACCGCCCTAGTGCTCGCGGTGCACAAGGCCACGCGCTCGTTTGCCCGCGTCGCCGCGCTCGCCCTCGACGCCCTTGTGCCGCCCGCGGAGGGCGGCGGCGGCATCGGCAGCAGCGTGAACGTTCACAGCAGCCGTGCCAGTGGCGACGAGGCGCCGTCCCGAGCGCCGCTACGGCCGCTGCCCCCCCCGTCGGCCTCGAGCCTGCTGGCCTGCCCTCCCGCCATTGCCCTTGTCAAGCGGTGGGCCGCGGCCGCCTCGGCGAGCGGGGGCGGCAGCTGTGAACGTTCACAGGGCGGCAGTCCGGGGCGCTTCGTCGTTCCGGCAGCGCCCAAGTTGCCCTGCCTGCAGTTGCATGCGATGCCGCGAGACTTTGTGTCCCTCACGGCACTGCTGCACCTGCGCGTCTGCGCCTCGTGCGCCAAGCCGCCGCTCGAGCCAGCCCTGTGCCTGCTCTGCGGCGCGCTGCTGTGCGCCGGCCCGTCGTGCCGGCGGCCGCGCATGCAACTGCAGGCAGGGCAGCTCCAGGAGGGCGAGTGCACACGCCACGCGCGCCGCTGCGGCCTGGGCGTGGGCCTCTTTGCCCTCGTGCACCAGAACCTGACGCTGTTGGTGGACGAGACGCGCAGCGCGTACCACGCGTCGCTCTACCTGGACGAGCACGGGGAGGAGGACCGCGGGCTCCGACGCGGCAAGCCTCTCTTCCTCAACGCCGCGCGCCAGGCCGCTCTGCATCGGCTCTGGCTCGCGCAGGCGGTGCCGCTTGAGGTGGCACGCTCGCGCTCCTCCACTTCGAGCGTCATCCGCCTGGGGTACTACTGAGCCGCAACGACACAGGTGTGGCCACGCGGAAATAGGAAGAGCGACGACTAATGCTGCGATGACAAAGTGTATAGTACATTCCGCGGCGAGTTCGCTTGGAAATATAAGCGCACTCCCGCCCTCTTTTGTGGGTCAACCACGTCATGCCCCGTGCGCGCTCTGTCAACAGACGATCATGCGCGGCAGGCAGCGACCAGAGCGCGGTCCTCGCTGGTCCACAGCGAGCGTACACCACATTTAGGACGCGCGCAGTGCAGCCTCCGAGCCTGCGGCCGTGCGGGAACCGGTGCGAACAAACGCAAAAAACATGTTCGGTTCCTCACACTCGATTCGACGTTTCGACTCACTACCGCTCGTATACGTCCACGCGTTTACACGCCTCAGGCCTCGTCGCCAGACGCCACCCTGCCCGGCCTCAGACCGTGCGAGAAGAGAACGAAGCGATTAGTCCTTAAGTAGAACTAGAGAAGCCAAGTGCCATGGCCATGCACAAGTGCCCCGCTGGCCCTCATACACGGCAGTGTCGGCCTCGTAGCTCTGCGATCTACGCGCGGCTCATGCACGTCACACTGACCTCACACAATTAAAATGTGTTCTCGTGCTTCCGGGACGGGCTCGTGAGCTCTCCGTTCCGTCATGGTATATAGGTTCTGTGAGCGACATGTGTGCTCGTGCCTCCGGGACGGGCTCGTGAGCTCTCCGTTCCGTCGTGGTATATAGGTTCTCCTGCCTCCGGGACGGGCTCGTGAGCTCTCCGTTCCGTCATGGTGTAGGCCCTCTTGCCAGTCGGCCTCGTAGGTTCTACGCACATCACGATCATCAATGCAACCTTGAGTTGGTACAAACTCAATGGTCAGCCCCGCTCCACTGGCAGTGCCCCGCAGCCGGCTCGTAGCTCGATGTCGCACGTCGTCGCATGGGAAAGTGCAGTAGCATCATTTCTGTGGTGTGCGCGGAGTGTTGTTCCGCCGACATCCTGCGTACGCGACCCTGTTTTGATTCCGGGTTCGCCGGTGCTTCCGGCTCCGCAGTTGCGGCTTTCGGCGCAGGTGCCGCTTCCGGCGAAGGACTTGCTTCCAGCCTCGCAGGTGTCCGGCTTCGCAGGCGCTCCGGCTTCGCAGGTGCTGCCCGTGGAGTAACACCCTTGGTCAGCTGCGCAGTCGTCAGGTTGCCGGTTGAGGGGTCTAGGGCGCGAAGCAACTCGAGGAACCGAGCGGCTGCGACTGCGGTGCCGCGCTCTGTCAGACGCACGGGCGCGGTTTGATGGCTTGGGTGAACGCACGAGTCGTCTTCATCAATTGATACCGAGGGGCTGCTGGAAGGCGAGAGCGAGGACGCGGCCGAACAGCCTTGCTGCGTCGATCGCATCTGCGGCTGTGCCTCGCCGTCGCTCGCCGCACGCTTCTCCGCGCCACTCTCTGCGCCGCTGCTCTCTACGCTGCTGCTCTCTGGCTCGTAAAACTCCTTTTCGGGGGTGACCTCATCCACTTCGATTGATGGCGATGGGGGTATGGATGTCGAGGATGGCGATAGCGATGCGGGCGCCTCAGAGCACGTATGTAGCCCTGGAATCGCCGTCATGCGAAGCGGCCTCATATAAATGCCCCCGCGCTCGCTGTGTGCATCTTCTTCTGTGCCGCTGCTCTCTACGCTGTTGCTCTCTACGCAGCAGCTGTCGGGGGTGACCTCATCCTCTTCGATTGATGTCAATAGGGGTATGGATGACGAGGATGGCGATAGCGATGCGGGCGCCTCAGAGCACGTATGTAGCCCTGGAAGCGCCATGCGATGCGGCAATATGAGCATCTTTCTTGTCCCCCACACTTTCTGCGCATCTTTTTTCTATTTTCGCACCAATCAGATGATACTTGACCGCGCGTAAATTAGTCAAAGTCAGGGCCGACAAATTAACGAACTCAGCCCCAAGAAGCCAAACACTCCTGTCCCACATGACCCACATCCCGCTGCAACTTCTCGGCGGCGATCTTTTTGCGCAGCCGGCTCGCCCCCTCGTCGTCGTCGCCGAGTGTGTCGAGGTCGCGCGTGGCTGCATCGATCCTGCCGAGTTCAAAGAGGGCCGCCGCACGGCGCAGCAGCGCCTTGCGCTGCGTCCTTGGTGCGTAGACCTCGCCCGCAATCTCGAGGGCCAGGTTGGCGTCGTCCACCGCGCGCAACGTCTGCCCCAGCTTGAAAAAGGCAGCCGACCGGTTGACGAGAGCATGCATCAGCTCGGCTCGGTCGCCGCTCTCCGTGTGCGCGTCGATCCCCGCCGTGTACGCGTAAGCGGCCGCCACGTACGCGCCCGCCGCGAAGTGGTCGTCGCCCACGGCGCGCATACGTTCCGCGATGGTCTCGATGCCGTATGCCTCGGCGATCTGCGAGGCCGCGCTGGTGAACGTCTCCTGCCGACAGTGCTGCGGCGATGCAGTGAGCATCTGCAACACGCGCATCTGATAATCGCGTGCGCTCTCGGCCTCGCGCTTTGGATAGAGCTGCCATGCCTCCTCCAGCGCCGCTTGCGCCGACGGGATCAGGAAGCGCGACGCTTGCACCGGCAGCCCGTCCACGCCAAGCCCCAGAGTACCCGGCTCGTTCGGATTGAGCGCGCGCAGGGCTTCCTCCAGACCTCCCGTGCCGACCGAGCGCGACACGTCCGGAGCCGCGGCCACGCCGCTTTCGTAGCCGCACTCGCCCGACGACGGTGCCGTGCTGGTCATCCGACTATCCTCAAGCTGACTCTCCTCAAGCTGCAGCTCGTCCTCGTCGTCGTTCCCTTCAAGCTCGAGCCCGTCGTCGTCATTGGCGTGGTCCTCGTTGTCTTCCAAGGCAAGCTCCTCCACGTCGTCATTGTCCTCCAGCTCCAGGCAATCTTCGTCCTCATTATCCTCCAGTGCCAATCCGTCATCTTCGTCTTCGTCCTCGCCGCCATTATCCTCCAGAGGGATATCATCGTCATCGTCGTTGCCTTCGAGCATTAGATCCGCATCTTCGGCATCACTCGCCGACTCTGCAGCGGGAGGCGATAGCAGCTCCAGATTGTCTGGCTTGAGCAGCAGCGACCCATCCGGCGGCACCTCCACGGCGTAGCGTCCCTTTGCAGATATGAACGCACCGAGGGTCGCGATGGTTCCATTAAGGCCGGGACGCGACTGAAGGTTGTGGATGCGCACGGTCGAGCCCGGTGGCGCGCCGTCGATCGCCATCACGACTCAATTGAGCCCGCGGTGCCGGCTCCGAGCTTCTGCGCGCGCAGGTGACCGCTTATGTGACCCGATCAGCGGCTCTTCTCCGGGCGGCAACTTTTCGTCAAAGACGTAACCGTCGCTGTGCGTTGTCATGTCTAGTCAAAATCGTAAATCTCTGGCGCAGAACGTACCGGTAGGCCGGCTGTTCAGCGCTGAGGTAGAGAGAGAAAGGAGCGCGGATTGGAAAAAACCAGCCCCTCCAATCTCATTGTGAATGTGGGGGCTCCCACGCCGAGCGCCGGGCCGACTCCCCTGTGGGGAAAACGGGGAGTGAGTGAGAAAAAACGAGTCCTCACGGAATCTGCGGTAAAAGAGGTTACCATCCAATCATTGCATCCAATACCTTGATCCTTGTCCAATACAGTACCAATCTGCAATCAGCCGATCACCCCGCTTTCAGCGGAGCGGATCTCGAGCAAGCGGATCCCGCCGGCCGGCGGGTTTGGCGTAAATTTACCTCGTTCACCCCCAAAGCTGTAAGTGTAATCTGTGTATCGCAGCGCCCGAACGGCCCAACGCCGCGCGCACTTTGACCATCCGCGATCCGAACTTCCGGAACGCGGAACCTGAGGCGTCGGGGCACCTAAGCCGAAAGCCCGCAAGCCGTAGGCGGCACAGTGCGATGCCTAGACTCACAAGTGACGCATCCCACCGATGGGTCGCTGAGTGTGCCCCACCCCAGTTAATTAAGGTTTAGTACGCCCCGACCTGGTGCTTTGGAGTTGGTAGGTTGCGCGGTCGAACGTCCCGCGCCCTTTGTAGTTTCTGGTTACCGCTTCGGTTCGCACGGCTTCATCTTTCTAATCTATCGCTCTTGTTATCATCTCGTAATAATTGCTATTTGGGGGAAGACGCGGTGCGGAGGCTCCGCGCCGGGTTTTGGAGATGCGGTGAAACCTTGTTGTGCATTTGAGAGCCATCAGAGTACTCGCTGCAACTCAACGGTGAGGTTCTCAAATATCAAGAAGGTGGTGCCATGGTTGACGACTGCTCTCGCCAGCTTGGGCGTGATCCCGTCCCAAAAGATAAAAGGCCCGCCCTTCCTCCAAAGCCGCAGGGTCGCGTCGATCATGTTTTCTCGATTGCCTCCATCGAGGTCAATCTGCATGCTCGTCTTGACCACATCGACCGGGTAAATCGAGATCCAGCCTGCTGCGCCCGCCATGGCGCCACCGATGAGAGGAGCGACCCACGAAGGCACACCGGCAAGGCCTGAGATGGCGGCAGATATGGTCTCGTACGCTTGGAAGTAAACGTAGGTCCCGGGAATCTCTCGGAGAACCGTAACGCCGAAGCCTCGGTAGAGTGCGTTGAAGAGGCCGTCCTGTTGGACGAGCTTCTGAGCACACTCCAGCGGCGACGCGAAAGCGTCGCACTCGGCGGACTGCATGACCACCTTCACGCGCTCGAAGGGCGTGTTGATGATCGCACAAATGATGCCACAAGCTGCCGAGCTCAGGAACACGTTGTCGCCCGTCAAAGTCATCACACTCTCATATGAAAGGAATGTGGCGCCCTTGATCACAAATTGTGCTTGCATCGTTGGCTTAACGCCGCTGTAGAAGCCACGCACGCCCTCCTCGTCAAGTATGCATTTCACCGTCTGGATGGGGCTCATGGCGACCGCATCTGCGCCGCGACGTGCAGCAAACGACTGCATCTTGACCTTGACCGTGTCCAGAGGGTAGGCAACGCCTATTCCTATCGCCCCCGCGATACTGCCAGCGATGAGGTTTGCAGCCGCAGCTCCTCCGGCGACCGGTGCGAGGGCCGAGGCGCTACCGAGTAAGGAGGTGAACAGAAGTCGCATCCTCGACACACCGAGATGTGTGAACGTTAACACGACAGACGCGACAACCGGATGTGTGTGGTGTGTTGGGCGCGACGGACCCCACTTTTATACTTTGGATAAATAGGTCATTCGCGGACAGAATTCACAGGAAGCCTTGGTGTGAATTGGCTGAATCTCGCCTCTTTTGCCAATGCCATGTCTTTTGCTTGGGCAACTTTGTGTGTGAACAGTGAACGGTGACGTTTGATCGTTTTCTGGTTTCCCATAGGATTCTACTTTTGGCTTTGGCTTTCTCCTTCACGGATGCGCCTGCACGCGCACGCGCACCGTCCCGCAGCAGTGGTCGATGCGGACGGCCGCCTCCTTCCAGCCACATCCCTCGAGCGCGGCGCTGAAGGCGGGCCACTGCTCATTGCAATATGCGAGCGACTTTTCCAGAGCAACACGCTCGGCGGCTCCGAGGCCGCCGGCGGCGGCGCCCACGGGGCGCGCCGCTAGCAACCCCTCGTACTCCGACGCCTCCGCTGCGGGGCCGTAGGCATCTGTAGACAGCTTGTCGCGCAGCTTGTCGCGCCACGCCGTCCGCATGTTCCCTCCAGCGCGCCGGAAGGTGCCGTCGGCATCCAGGGTGGCGCAGTGCAGAAGCGCTTTGAGAACCGTTCGTCCGGACGCACCTGTGGGAACAAGAGGGGGTGAGGGGCGCCGTGGTGAGCACTTGCATGCGAGCCAGTCGGAAGGGAAGGTTCGGATCGGTTCGTTCGGACGCACTCGGGCGCAGTGCCACGCACGGCCGGCCGCGTGGGTCGAGCCGTAGCAGATACTCTTCCTCAGCGAAGACAGCGTGCACCTCCCTCAGCTGCTGCGCGCCGCCGTCGGGTACACTGAGCTCGATCAGATCTCCGACGCCCACACCGAGCCGTGGGCCTGCCCACCACAGCGCGAGCGGCCGCCAGAAGCGCTCCCGCCGTGCCGTCGGCTCGGGCGAAAGGAGGGCGCGCGAACGCTCTTCGGAGGTCGCCCATCGTCCGCCGGAGGACCAACTGCCCATCGCCGCCCAGGCTCGAGAGACTAGATAGGCGCGCTGCGGATTGAGAAAGTCGAACACGAGCGCTCCGACACCGAGCACGTTGGCCCACACGTGCACTGACGTGAGGATCACAAAGGCGAGCCATGCCGTCAGCGGCGAGTCGCCCAGCCGTTGGGCCACGGCGGACCCAATGATGAGCCCAAATAAGGTAACCGCAGTCTCCTGTGCATTCTCCTTGGCGCTCACGTCGGCGAGGTTGCCCTGAAGCGCAAAATGCGCGGTGATCGACGCGCGAGTGGCCCCTGCCACCATCCCGCAGATCGTCTTGCAAGCCGCGCCCAGCGCCGCGATCACCACGAAGCCCCTCGGACCTCCAAAGGGTGCGAACATGTCGAGCGTCAATCCCACGTCGTTGATCAGGTCGGCGAAGAGGCGCCACTCCTTGACAGAGACATCGAATTGAGCGCCGACGGCGTACGAGAAGACGAGCGAGCCAAACATACCGACGCCGTCGCGCAGCACCCACGTGATTGCCGCCGCCATCGGTGAGGCACTCTCCTCGCCGACGCCAGCACCCCTCAGGATCGCCGACGTGGTGAGTATCGAACGAAGGTATGAGCACGCCGCCTGCAGCGTGTCGAAGCACTGGAAGCGCAGGTACTCGGGGCGCACCGAGTGCGGATATCCAGCCGGAAGGAAGATGGACCGAAGCTCTAGCATCACGGCCGAGAGGCGCCCGGTTGTGGCCCTCTTTCCGCCCTCCTTGTTGCGAGGAATCTCTTTCACTAGCTTCGCGTTGGCTGCGCGCCAGCGCATTCGCACAGCGCTGCCAATGACGTCCTCTGCCTGCAGCAAAGCGGCGGCGTCGCGCGACGGCGAGACCGAGCCTCGACGCGACGGTGAGAAGCGAGTCGACATCAACGCTCAAAACGACGCGTTCGTATGCCACGTGTTCAGTATGCCGCCACACACGCCAGCGCCACGCTCCGCCCTCGTGTCGCCGGCAGCAACTGCCGTTGATCACCAGCTCCAACGTTTCGGGTACCAAAAACGTGCTGAGCATGCAACAGTTTACCGTTTCAGAATTCATTGCACCTTAGGAATTCAGCGTCGCGAGGGGCCCTCTCATGTCTACCTCGCTGCCCCCGATTGCGCCACCGCCAGCGCCTGCGCGCGGCATGCACCGCATAAATTCCTTGGCGGCTCCTTCGAGTCGGTCAAAGGTCCGCCGAGTCCAGAATGTCAATCCCGCGTGGCGAGCGTTGCATCTGCGCAAGGTGAGCTCAGACCCTGGCAAACTCGCCGATGCTTTCCGCCATGCCTACATTCAAGCTGCTGGGCGCGGCGCGCCTTTGGTCTTCGGGGGCACCGATTACTTACACGGGCGGCCAACTGTCCAAGCACGGTATCTCGACCATCTCGACCATCGCCGTGTGAACTTCGAGGAAGACAGCGACAAAGAAGCAGAAGAGGAACACGAACAGGCACCAGCGGCCGAGCTGGCAACATCTCCAGCAAAGCCGAACCGAAGAGTCGTGGTCATGCGCGGCACATTCAGCCATGAAGACGTCGTCTTCTCGACAGCGTCAGCCACCAAAGAGGTTGCGCCGCGGATGAATATTCCGATCGCAAAGGAGTCGTGCACCTTGCCTCCTATGAAGAGGAAGACACAGTCCAAGGCACTGCTTTATGATGAAGCTCGTCGCGAACGTCTGGATGCAGAGCTCGCGGCGATCGCAGGAACCCAACGGCAGCAGCAGCGCGGGCAGCGCGATTCCGCCTTGGAAGGTCTGAACGACGAGTCGGGCCGGCCGACGGTCCTGATCCGTGAGTTGTCACTAGACACGCTCGGGACGGACGGCACCGAAGTCTGCTGGGTCACGATTGGCTTCCGAGAGTTCAAGAAGATCGTACGCGAGCGCGTGCGGCCGCAGATTCAGAGCAAGAAGCTGCGCGTCTGGTACCATACGCTCGACAGCCATCGCAACGGGAGCATCGACCTCGCGTGCTTCTTCAACTTTGCCATACGCGAGGCCGTCCTTCAAGAGGCTGAAGCCACGACCGACCTCGGCTCGCTCATCGGCACTTCGAGCGGCGCAGCTGACCTCTTTGAGCTCTACCACCTGCGGCTGGCCGAAGGGAGCGCTGAGCTTGAAGTGAGCCGCGTCATGTTCGTCAGGCTCGTGAAGGCGATTGGCTTCGGCGACAAGGCGCTCGCTCTGAGCACGTGGCAGAGCTGCGTCGCGCATGTGGAGAGCACATCAGCGCTGGGTGCCGCGCCACGGGCTTTGGGCGATCGGATGCCCGCAGAGCTGCTGCTCGCGACCCTGTTTGCGTGCACCGAGCACACGCGACGCAGCTTCCGAGTCTGGGTGAGGTCCTCGGGCGCAGTGGTCTGGGAGTCGGCAGCGGGCAGCTATCGGCAGCGGTTGAGGCTCATTTCGTTGGAGCAGTCGTCGGTCACGCCAGCGAGCATGCTGATGCGGCCCATTGAAGGGTCAGATGAGATTGACGAGTGACATCAGACCTGGAGTTCGTGTTCTAGCAGAGTCATTACAAAGAATTCGGTGTGTCGTGTGGAGTGGTGCTGGTAGAGGTACGTTAGTCGTTACGAGCAAGCATACATGCGGTCTGCACAATCTCCGTGTACCGGACTCAGCGCGCGGTGCTATCTCGGCCGTGCGGCTGCCTCTGCGTGGATTGCTCGTTGCTGGGGCAAACTCCACATGCTACTACATGTACAATGACCACATGCTACTCGAAAGCTACTCGGCACGACAGTAAGCTCCGTGCTGCGCTCAAGCACGAGAGCGTCTCGACTCTCGTCGACGTTTTCAGCAGCATCCCACGCGGGCATCGCCACTCAGATCTTGATCAGCTTCGCTACCATCTTCGAACCGGAGAAGCCTATGGTTGATTCTGCCTGTTGATATTCCATGATCGCACTCTTGAGCGACGAATCCGCTGCCCCTTTCTCAAACATCTCAACTTTCGGCCAGAAATCCTTCGAGTCAGGCGATGCCCAAGCAACGAGCAGTGTGCAAGAATCTTCCCTGCCAACTTGTGTCAGTGCTTCGACCAAGATTCGCCCGTACCCCTTCTTACGTTCCGGCTTAGCAACGACGAGGATCAACACCTCGAGGTGTTTCGTTTGGAGACGGATGACCGCGGCCGCAAGGACCACCTCCTCGCCGTTACGTCCTCGCTCGAAGAGCACGACGCGACGCGCAGCCGCGTACGTCGAGCCTCGCAAGTGGACCATGTTTGGGTCGATAGGGACGAAGGCCTTTGAGAGAATCTCGTCACAGGCAGAGCCGCCCGTGTCTGCCTTCCCGATGCGGTAGAAGAGCTTCTGATTAGGCTTGTCCACCAAGACCCTTTCGATGTCTTGGTGGCGGTCGAGGGGGGTCTTGGTACCGCTCGCTCGATCGGAGGTGCGGCCGTCTTCCCGTGGCCTCTTCCGCTGAGCATCCTTGGTGCGCGCCGAGCTGTGCCCCGGTATCGTCAAGGCCGGCGATGCCGGTGCTTCCGACCCTGGTCCGTTGTTGGGCACAAAGATGTCTGCAGCGGCAGTGTCGCCAGAGGTGCCTGCGCCGAAGTCGCTTTCGGCGGCTTGCAGTGTTGGCGCCTGACCTGCCGACTCTGTTGCTACTGGCGCTTTCAGCTTGCCGCTGCGCCCGTCTCCAGCAGGTGAGAGCTGTGATGAGCGCTGCAGCACGGCCCTCAACTCGGCTTCATGAGCGATACGCGCCTCCTCGAGCGCCTCCTCGAGCGCCTTGCGAGCCTTCTCTGCCTCCGCCAGACGCTGATTGCTCGCCTCCTCGCGTTGCTCTAGCAGCACATTCTCGTAGTACGCCCTCATGGTGCGATATCGCTCCTGCTCGCGGCGTACGGCGCTCGCGGCGGACGCTCGTGCCTCGTCTAGCTCACACTTATGGCGATGCACGAGCTCCTCGCGCTCCTGGCGCCATCTGGAGCGCTCCTCGTCAAGCTCGCGCCGAAGCTCAGCCTCGCGCCTCTCCATCTGTGCTTGCCAGCGCGCTGTCTCAGCCGCCATGCGAGCCCGCTCTGTCTCAACGGCCTGCCGCTCGTGTTCCTCTGCGACTGCCGCAAAGGCAAGGCGCTCCGTTGCAAGCCGTTTCTCCGCATCTAAGTTGGCGGCAAGCACAGCATGCTTGACCAGAAGCTGGGTCTCTACCTCATTGGTGACCTTGAACGCAGCTTGCATAGCGTGTGGAACCGTGTTTACATGACGAGGCGAAGGCACCGAAGGTGGAGGCGGAGGCGGAGGCGTGGACGGCGGTTGATGAGGTGGCGCCGGTAGGTTGATTAAGACCTTTCTCGTCGGGTCGCTGCGATCACGGCCACAAACTGTCAGACAATCTCGACGAAAGCCCTGCTCCTCTATCACGCTCCGAATCATCTGAATGGCTTTCGAGACATGATCCTCCGAGCCGATCACAGTGATATGAGTCGGCGCGGTGCCCGGGTCGTCGGGTCGTCGAAGTCGACCCGACGTCGACCCGAATTCGATTTTTATCTTCGTAGGTCGAAGCTGATCCCGAATGGCATTCACGCGGCTCCCACCCTTACCGACCAAAGCTGATGCAGCGTCGTTGGTGAGGATTAGGACCTCTGTCCTCGTACGGCTGCCGCTGCAGCGCTCACGGCTGTGGCTGCGGCGATGAGGGCTGCGGCTGCGGCTGCGGCTGCGGCTGCGGCTGCGGCTGCGGCTGCGGCTGCGGCGATGAGCACTCGCTGTGGCCTCGTCTTGTTGCGCCGCAGCCGCGCGTCGAGCCCCAGCGCAAGTCTCCATCTCATCGCTCTCATCGACGTGCCCAGACTCGCATTCAGTACCTTGAAGTCCATTGGCCCCTCGAGGCTCCTGCGGCGGCGGTCGCCGAAGCCGTCCCCGCAGGTCGGAAACGTCTTGTCGGGTTGCTTGCGCACGCTCTCCCTTCGACTCGCACGAGTCTCTCTCGCCGAAGTGATCTTCCTCTTCGATCGTCGAGTCCGATGGCCATACAAAGTCCGGTATATTCCGCCAGGACTCCAGCTTGAGCTTCCACCGGCTGGACCCCACCAGGTAAGGCTGTGCGCGAGAGCTCGCCGCCACGCCCTGCTCAAGTTCAGAGCTGACGTCCGCTAGCCACACGTGGGCAAATGGCTGACCTTTGGGCGACATGACGAGGGACCGGACGGTGGCGTGCCGCGCGAGCACTCTCCGCACGTCGTCGGCGCTCCACAGCACCTCACCGTTCGGCCATGTCACAAAGACCTTCAACCCCACATCGCGCGGTGCTCCCGAACCGGCGGTTGCGGTGCTCCCGAACCGGTCCAGAATAGACAGGGTACTCCCGGAATAGACAGGGTGCTCCCGGAATAGACAGGGTGCTCCCGGAATAGACAGGGTACTCCCGAACCGGTCCAGAATAGACAGGGTACTCTTCTCATAATCATCAGCATTCTCATCGTCGCACTCCGCTGCCTCAGAGTCGCTTTCGACTTCTTCCTCTTCGATCGTCGAGTCCGCTGGCCATACAAAGTCCGGTATATTCCGCCAGGACTCCAGCTTGAGCTTCCACCGGCTGGACCCCACCAGGTAAGGCTGCGCGCGAGAGCTCGCCGCCACGCCCTGCTCAAGATCAGAGCTGACGTCCGCGAGCCGCACGTGGGCAAAGGGCTGGCCTTTGGGCGACATGACGAGGGACCGGACGGTGGCGTGCCGCGCGAGCACTCTCCGCACGTCGTCGGCGCTCCACACCCCGTTCCATTTCGCAAAGACCGTCAACTCCGCATTCCGCTTTATGATGTCCCCGACCAGTCGCGTGGCGTCGTCAACTTCCTTGTCGTTGCCTTTGATCGTAACTGTGCGAGTAGTGCCACGATTACGATCGATGGTGATCTCTGCGCCAGAGCTTCCCATGAGATCCTGCAGGTGTTTGCCGCCTTTACCAATGAGTCGGCCTGCGGCCGAATCGGGAATGTGCAACGTCACAAGCATGCTGTCGGCGCCGACGAATATGTCAAAAAGACGATCCGCGCGGTCGTCACAGTACGTCAGGGTGGGGTCGGCCGCGAGCACCGCTCGACCGTGTGCTCCTCTCTCACGTGCCCCAAGCACTCCGAAGTCCGAACGCTCCCACAAGTTTAGTCAATACAGAATCAACGTCCGCGACGCAATCTCCACAGGGAGATTGTAGACTAAGGCAAACGTCCCTGTCTTGTACGCATCACCATGCGTGTCATGGCGTTGTGTTGAGCTATTTACAACTAAGCGTCCTCGTTTTTTGTGCTTGCGCTCATAAGTCCATGTGCTGGTCAGAATGCATACAGCACTGCAATCGCTCGTGTTTACGCGCGGGGTTCGGTGACGTTGCAGTGATCAAGAATGTCGGCGGCCGAGAAGGCTGCGGCCCAAGACTCGGTGCAACACATCGAGCTCTTCAAGGAGCTGACTAGCGCCGATGGCGCAACCGCGGAGCGCTTGCTTGCAGCCTCCAACGGCAACCTTCAGCAAGCGCTCGACTTCTTCTTCGAGCAAGTGCCGTTGCATGGTGCCACTACAGCAGTAGCCGCACCGCTGCCGCTTAAGGATATGGGCATGGACATTTCGCTGGCCAAAGAGGCGGCCAGCATGTCTCTGGATGCCGAGTTGGCCATCTTGTTCTGCACCGATGAGCCCACTGCACCGCTGTCTGTGGCCGCGCCGGTGCTCGCGCCTCTGCCGCCTCCGGCTCCTGCAGGTCCGCCAGGCGTGTGGCAAGTCTGGCTGGGCAAGGCTTTTCGCCCGTACGAGCCGTCGGTGCAGCAGACGCTCGAGTCCGCCTTGATGGCCGGCAAGACGGTCGCCAAGATCAATGTGAGTGGAACCGACTACGTCGTGAGCCTGCACGAGCCGCGTAAGCAGACGAGCGCGGCAGATGCGACCAAGACGCGCCAAGTGCGTCGCGAGGGCGGACCGCCGCCTCCCGATCTCACCGGAGGCTCTGGCGCCGCCGCCGGCGCAGCCACGCCACCGCCGCCCGTTCCGCCAGGCAGCTCTGCCACGGGAGAAAAGGCGCGATCGGAGGCGCCGATCCTGTGGGCCGAGGTCATATGCGGCGAAATGGACGTCGGTGATTTGCCAACGGCGACACCCATACCTGTTGCAGCCGTAGACTTGCCATCGGCGACAGCCATGCCCATCAGCATTGTCAAGCCTGGAGCGGCCGCGCGGGCGGAGGAGGCGCCTTCACCGCCGGCCAAGCGGAACGTCGAGAGGAGCTCGCTTGGCAGCCTGTTTGGATTCGCCTCACGCCTCTCGACGGTCGCGAAACCTGCTGCAGCTTCCTCTTCGGGTAGACCTCCGCCAGCCGAGAGCGCCTCAGGCAAGATTGACAAGATTGAGCTTGACAAGATTGAGCTTGCGAAGCAGCTGCACCGGGAAAGCAATCACGGGCAGCTCCAGCTGCAGATCCTCAGCCTCCACGTTCCGCATGACGCACCACCCGTGCCGACACCGCGAGTGTCGGCATCCCCCGCCCAACCGCCGGCCGAAAAAGACGGCGCCAAGTACCCCATAGGCGCCTCTGTGTTCGTACTTCGCAGCAATGGCGAGGAGTCGCGTGCGACTGTGCAACAGTATGTGTCGACGAAGAAGATGTACATGCTCGACCTCGGTAAGGGGCAGCTCAAGCTAGCCAACGAGGAGTTGATGCGCGCGGCAGACGATGAGCCGCTGCTCCCACTCGGACGCGCGGAGTTGGGCATACGTGTGGAGGCGATCGGACTGAGCGTTGATACGTGCAGCGCGGCCGGCACGCCGGACTCGGCCACTCCCGACGCTGCCTGGTCGTGGCGGTTTGCGCACTGGATGTGGTGGCCCGTGCCGCACGTGTTGGCGCCCTCGGAACTAAAGGTCAGCCTAAAGCTCGTCTCGCGCGCCAATGCCACCGGTCGCAAGTCGGCTCACCAAAGGGAAGGCTTGAGGCCAGGCGACGCGTTGAAGACAGCTGAGGAAGCGGAGGCGGTGCTTGGGGTGTCGGAGTTGCCGTTAGCCCAGGCGCTCGCAAGTCCCCATGAGGCGGTGCTCCTGTCGATCCCGATGGCGCCAATGGGCACGCTGCTCGTGCGAGCGACGTGGCGCCCGACGCTTCATGTGCCCGAGGTGGCGCTGCCCCTCGATGCCTATGGCTTCCAGGTGCCGCTCAAGCATGTGCTTGCCTTCCAGCGCGTGCACCTGGCTACCGAGCGCCACGCCCCCTCGTCTCTCTTTGAATGGAACGCTCTGATGCGCCGCACACGCGCTGACGCATCGTTCCCTCTGGAGGCTACCGAGCTTACGCGCTTTGGGTACGTCCCCGTCCAGCATCGACCCCACCTGTGGATGTGCCTCTCGGGTGCGCGCGACCTAATGCTGGCCTCCTCATTACCATACCGGGAGCTCGTGCGGCTCGCTGAAAGCGGCGAGGCGCCCATTGGGCCAGGCACTATGAAACAGATCACCAAGGACTTACCACGCACCTTCCCGCAACACAGCAGCTACGAGATCCCCACAGGTCTGGGCGAGGCTCTCAAGCGTGTGCTCGTCACCTACGCGTCCTATAATCCCTCCGTGGGCTACTGCCAATCGATGAACTTCATCGTCGCCGTCTTCTTGCTTGTGGCCGATGAGGAGGGAGCCTTTTGGCTGCTCGTGGCCCTGTGCCGCACAGTCGTTGCCGACTACCACACGCGCGATCTGAGTGGGCTGCGGATCGACACGGCCGCCTTCTCCACCCTCGTGGCCCAAGCGCTGCCAGATCTGAACGCACACTTTGTCAAGCTCGAGGTACCCCTTGAGTGCGTCTGAGTGCGTCTGACTTCGTCAGAGTGCGTCTGACTTCGTCAGAGTGCGTCAGAGTGCGTCTGAGTGCGTCAGAGTGCATTGCATGCAGGTACCTCTCGAGATCCTCGCCTCGCAGTGGTGGCCCATCGCATGCTGATTGCCACCCTCATTGCATGCAGGTGCCTCTCGAGATCCTCGCCTCGCAGTGGTGGCTCAGCCTGTACGCGAACGTGCTGCCCACCCCCACGCTGCTGCGCATGTGGGACTTGCTGCTCGCGGGCGGCGGCGTGGACACGCTCGTCGCCTCATCCCTCTCGCTGCTGCGTCGCTTCGAGGCGCGCCTTAAAGAGACAGAGGTGAGCTGATTGCGATTGCTGATGAGCGTTGATCGCGCCCCTCATCAGGTGAGCGGCGGCCGACTGCCGATGCACTTGACTTGACTTGACTTGACATTCACTTCATGGCGACTGAGTGCGACTGATGCGCGCTGAGTGCGTCCCTCATCAGGACATTTGCGGCGTCTATGCGGTGCTCACCGAGGCCACCAGCTCCGTGTGGGACCCTGACGAGCTCATCTACTCCATCACGGCGGAGTTCCCCGTGCTATGCCGGGCATTTGACGAGACTCGCGAGAGCAAGCGCAAGGAAGTCCTCGAGGCGCTCCACCAAGGCCTACCGACGTGCTCCGAAGCGGATGTCATGCGGCTGCTGCAGGCCCACGACCGAGCAATGCAGCGTCGCCCCATGTGCACCCCCACCGCGACAGCTGAGACCACTGCTGCACCGAAGGCGCCGGCGGGGCTGGCGTGCAGCGCCATGGCGAGCAGCGCATCGCTCCCGCTGTGCACCACCTGCCTCGGGCGCTACATGAGCGCGCGCGACTTAGCGGCGCTGCTGCTTCTTGGCGGCATGATCCCCGGCCTACGGCTCACGGCACCACCTATTTGGTCTAACCGCGCCGACGAAGCGCATAAGGCGATGCCTTTGACGCTCGGCGCCAGAGGCGAGATCGAGGCGAGGCGAGATCGAGGCGAGATCGAAGGGCCCGAGGCGGCCTACAAAGCGGCCGAAGACGTTTTCCTTGAGCTCGACCCGATGCGTACTGGCTCCATCATGTTGCGCCAGTTGCTCGTCGCCTTCAACCCGCCATCGGCAGAGCTCCGGCGCGCCATAGTCAAGGCTGGGCTTGGCTATCGATTGGGCTCCGCGCTGTCCGCGAGCGAGCAAAGGGAACAAGATCAGCTCAACAAAGCTCTTGCTCTATCTCTCTCGGAGCAAGAGGAGCCCAATGACGACGACGTGCTGCTCAACAAAGCTCTTGCTCTATCTCTATCAGAGCGAGAGGAGCCCAATGACGACGACGTGCTGCTCAAAAGGGCCATCGAAGCCTCGAAACTACATGCGCAGGCGCGAGCGGATAAGGCCGCAGCCATGGCGAGAGAAGAAGAAGAGTTCAAGAGGGCGCTCGAAGCATCACGAGAAGCTTTTGCGTGGATGGCAGTACGAGAGCAGTCAGGCGCCTCCCCCGACGACGCCCGCCTCGAACTTGAATTTCTTCGCGCGCTCGACGTCTCGTATAATTGAATACCACAAGTCGGCCACGAGCGAGCACCAGAGATCGGATTCGCGATTACATTGCGCACTACGAAATCTAGCACTAATCTGAACCCCACACTGTGCACACTGAACTGACAGCCGGAGCGCGGGTCTGCGGTTCGCCGATGTGCGATTGTGCGTTCATGCCGGTTGCGTCTCGTTGAAGCCATCGGTTGAAGCTCAATTATTTAGAAACACCTTGTGGACTCGCTTTCACGTTTTTGCCGAGTTCTGGAACACCCTCCTTTTTTTCTCTAAGGGGCGGAAGCATTTGAGCGCGTCGCTGCCGGGCTCGCTGGCGGCTTCAGACGCGCTCGGGTCGGCCCGTTCGGGCTTCGAGGCGACGCCCGTGGTCGATGCCGACCACGGCAAGAGCAAATCGCACCGACGGCGACGCCGAGGCCGGTGCTGCGGAGGCGGAA